>ENA-UZWU01016227-UZWU01016227.1-metagenome-genome-assembly--contig:-Day-4--1m-contig-16227_pt1 | contig 17354 bp, 20 predicted proteins | sample MGYA00260345_ERZ794905 | MGnify/ENA metagenome assembly ERZ794905
CGTTAAACCAATCGAAGCATTAAGAGAAGAATAATAAATCAAATCAAATGAACAAAACAGTAAAAATTATTTTAGGATCAGCCGTATTAATTGCATTAATTTACGTGCTAAAATATTTCAAAGATTCAAATGCTAAAGATGTAGTAGACTATAAAACAGAATCTCCGTTTTATACTACAATAGACACTAAAATAGTAGCAACAGGAAAGTTAAATCCTGAAGAAGAAATTGAATTAAAACCACAAATATCTGGTATTATTGATGAGATCTTCGTGGAAGAAGGTGATTTAGTAAGGAAAGGCGATTTGATAGCTAGAATTAGGGTAGTTCCTAATGAACAGGCTATGGTAAGTGCAAAGAGCCGTATTAATTCTTTAAAACTCTCTTTTAACAACTCTCAAACGGTTTTTAGTAGAAACAAGATACTTTTTGAAAAGGGAGTTATTTCAAAACAAGATTTTGAGAACAGTGAGTTAAGTTTAAACCAATCCAAAGAGAATTATGAACAAGCTCAAGATGATTATAAAATCATTAAACAAGGTTCACTTTCTGGTGGAAGTTCAGCTAATACGACTATCATAGCACAAATTCCAGGCACAATACTTGAGATTCCAGTCCGTGAAGGCGATCAAGTAATCCAAAGTAATAACTTTAATGCTGGGACTACGATTGCTACAGTAGCAGATATGAGTAAAATGATCTTTGAAGGAAAGGTAGACGAATCAGAAGTTGGAAAGCTTGAAGAAGGTAAACAGATTATAGTTGTACTAGGAGCAATTAACGAAAAAGAATTTCCAGCAGTACTTACTTTTGTGGCTCCAAAAGGAATTGAGCAAAATGGAGCTGTTCAGTTCACTATAAAAGCAGACGTAGATATAAACTCGACTACTAGGATTCGTGCCGGCTATAGTGCGAATGCTGAAATTGAACTAGAAAGTAAGGATAGTGTTCTAGTTATTAAGGAAGCACTTTTACAGTTTAATCGAATCACAGAAAAGCCTTTTGTAGAACTTCTTAAACAAGATGGTCGCTTTCAAGTCAAGAATGTTGAGATTGGAATTTCTGATGGGATCAATGTTGAAATTATTGAAGGAGTTAAGGAAGTCGATGAAATTAAAGTATGGAATAAAGCTTCAGAAGAAAATAATGAAGAAGAGGAAGAAGATGATAAATATTAAAACTTATAATCCTATGAAATATATAATTATAGCTCTTTTCTTCACGTTTAGCCTGTGTGGCTTCGCACAAAAGAAATGGACTTTAAAAGAATGTGTCGATCATGTTATTGAAAATAATATATCTGTCAAACAAGTTGAAAATAGTCTAAGGACAAATAATCAAGACATTATCTCTGCCAAAGGTCAATTTTTGCCTGGTGCTGGTTTAAGTTTTTCTCAAAACTTAAATTTAGGTAATGTTGAGCTTTTTGAAGGTAGTTTTATTGACCGAACTTTTCATTCTTCTAATATTGGATTTAACCTGTCACAAACGGTTTTTAATGGCTTTAGAAACGTGAATACTTATAAACAGTCACTAATTAACAAACAAACAGGGGAGCTAGAACTTAGCCGTATAAAAGATGATGCCTCTTTAAACGTAGTGAATGCCTTTTTGAATGTTTTGTTCAATAAAGAGAATTTACAGACAGCCAAAACTCAGGTAGAATTTTCTAGCAACCAAATCACACAGGTTAGTGCACTAGTTGAAGCAGGTGTCCAACCTCAAGCAAACATATATGATGCTGAGGCAACTCTTAGTAGCGATGAGCAGCGTTTTACAGTCGCCCAAAACAATTATGATTTAGCGTTATTATCCTTATCTCAACTTTTGCAGGTCCCTTACAAAGATTTTGAGGTTGAATCTTTTTGGATTCCATCTCCATCAGAAGAATTAATTTATAATAGTGTTGAGACAGTACTTAATTTTGCATTATTAAATAGGACAGAAATTAAGATTGCTGAAAAAAACCAGGAATCCGCTGCGCTTTCTACAGAAATATCTAAAAGTGGATATTATCCTAGTGTAAGTTTTGGGTATGGCTTTAATACCGGAGCTAATTTTTCAAATTTGTCCAAGAGTAACTCTTTTTTTCAACAAATAAATGATAATAGAGGGCATGGGTTCAACCTTAATATCTCGATTCCATTATTCTCTAGGTTTCAAAATAAAACTGCTGTTGCAAAATCTAAAATCCAAGAAAATAATGCAAAGCTTAATTTAGACAAAGCTAAGCTTGATCTGGAAAGCAACATACAGCGGGCCTACACAGATGCTCAAGCTGCTTTGAAAACTTATGTAGCATCTAATAAATCATTAAAAGCACGCGAATTGTCATTTAACAATGCTAGAGAGCGTTATGATATTGGTGCTTTAAATGCATTTGAACTTGAACAGAACAGAGTTCAATTGGTCAGTGCCGAAGCTAACTTAATTAATGCTAAATTTGATTTCGTATTTAAAACAAAAGTTTTAGACTTTTACATGGGAAATAAAATCGTTGAATAAGTTGATTTATATATTAAATATTGAAACATCTACCACCAACTGTTCTGTATCACTATCAGAAAACGGACGTCTGATAGGGTTAAAAGAAGATAATAGCCTGCAGTATTCCCATGCAGAACGCTTACATGTTTATATAGATGAACTTCTAAAAACAGCCAATGTGTCCAAAGCACAAATTGCAGCAATAGGGATTAGTAAAGGTCCGGGGTCATACACAGGTCTACGCATAGGAGTTTCTGCTGCTAAAGGACTATGTTATGCACTCAAGATACCCTTAATTTCCGTCCCTACTCTTGCGTCTTTAGCCCTACAAGTTTCAAGTCCTAAAGGCCCTATTGTCGCAATGTTAGATGCGAGACGTTCAGAAGTTTATTCGGCTATTTTTGACGCTTCCTACAATGAAATTAGACAAACTAAAGCAGAGATCATTACATTAAATTTGTATAATGAAATACTTAAGTTATATCCAGTTTATTTTATTGGTAGTGGGGTCACTAAAACTCAAGAACTAATTAGTCATCCTAACGCAAGATTTATTAAAAATAAGTTACCCTCAGCTTCTCAAATGAGCAAGTTAACTTACAAGAAATTTAGAGCTAATGATTTTGAAGACGTTGCTTATTTTGAGCCTTATTATTTAAAAGATTTCATTGCAATTCCTTCAAAAAAACAATTTTAATATCCTGTTTAACGTGTGGAGATACAAGTTGATAATTAACAATTTAGATTCTGCATTTGTTTTGTTTAAAATCGTTGTAACTTTGAATCATGAAGTTATACATTGTGCCCACTCCAATAGGAAACTTAGAAGACATTACTTTACGCGCAATTAAAGTCTTGAAATCTGTAGATCTAATTCTAGCAGAAGATACAAGAACTTCCGGTAAACTTCTTAAACACTATGATATATTAACTCAAATGCACTCTCACCATATGCATAATGAGCACAAAACTGTTCAGGGGATCATTCAAAAATTAAAGTCAGGGCTGAATATTGCATTAATTAGTGATGCGGGGACACCTGCAATTTCTGACCCAGGGTTTTTGTTGACAAGAGCTTGTGTTGAAAACGAAATCAATGTAGAGTGTTTACCTGGAGCCACGGCATTTGTTCCAGCATTAGTAAATTCTGGCCTGCCAAACGATAAGTTTGTTTTTGAAGGATTTTTACCAGTAAAAAAAGGACGTCAAACAAGACTATTGATTTTAGCAGAAGAACCCCGGACAATTATTTTGTATGAGAGCCCTCACAAATTGATTAAAACACTTTCTAATATTTGCGAATACTTTGGAGAGGAGCGTCAAATATCAGTATCTAGAGAGCTTTCAAAGCTTTTTGAAGAAACAAAACGCGGCACTGTAAAAAGTGTTCTAGAGTATTACACTGACCATCCACCAAAGGGTGAAATTGTAGTTGTAGTTTCTGGAAAATCAAATTGAAACTAAGTATGTTTGCCTGTTTCCCATCCATGTTTTTCCAAATATAGTTTACCGCTCTGTACAGCACCCTTTTCAATGCTTGTACCCATTGAGTCGTTCCATCTGTTTAAGAATCCAAATAGAGAAATAACCCCAAGTATCTCTACTATTTCCCCTTCATCCCAGTACATGTGTAAACGTTTCTCCAAAGAATTATTTACTGTATTAGGAATTTGAGAAGCAGCTAAGCTAAAATCTAATGCTACTCGTTCTGCTTCATTAAAAGCAGGATGAGTTCTATAGTCCCAAATATTGTTAAGCTGAACTTTTTCAGCACCATAACGTTCAGCGGCTCGAATAGCGTGTGCTTGACAATAACGACATCCGGTTGCATTACTAGTTACCCAAGCAATCATTCGTTTTAACGCTGATGTTACGCGACCTTCATTTGCCATAACAGCTTTATTGAGGTTTATAAAAGCCTTACTTATAGCTGGTCGGTGCTGCATTGTTAGAACTGAATTTGGACAAAAGCCCAATGTTTCATTAAAAAATTTAGCGAGTGCTTTAGTCTCTAAATCATGGGTTGGGGATAATGGTTTAACTAATGGCATTATTTTAGTATTTTTGAATTATTTACTAACAATAAACATAAATAAATTTATAATGTCCGATAAAATAACAACAAATTGGAAAGGCGGGATGCTATTTGAGTCTGACAACCCTAGCGGCAAATCAGTGCTAATGGATACTGTATTAGATGGTCAAACCGAAAGGTTCGGTTTGTCTCCAAAGGCAATGATGCTTTCTTCTCTGGCTGGATGTTCAGGAGTGGACATTGTAGATATTTTACAAAAGATGAAGGTGCTTAAGTATAAATTATCGATAGAAGTTGAGGCTCAATTGACAGACGAGCATCCTAAGTTTTATGATAAGGTACACCTGGATTATCATTTTCACGGTCATGAACTTAATGTCAATAAAATTAATAAAGCTGTTTCTCTTTCAGTCGATAAGTATTGTGGTGTTATGGAAATGTTCAGACAATTTTCCAACGTTTCAACCGAAATACATATCCACAACTCTTAAATTATGCGCTGGACTCTTAAGCCAAAACCTGCCTCCCAAAAAATAGCTGATTTTGCTAAGGAATTAGGAGTTGATTTAGCGATATCAGAACTGCTAATTCAAAGAGGAATAGATACGTTTCAAGCAGCTAGGACATTTTTTAGACCCAGCTGGTCCGACCTTCATGATCCTTTTTTAATGAAAGATATGAATGCCGCAGTTACGAGAATACAATCAGCCATAGAAAACAGGGAACAAATTCTAATATATGGAGATTACGACGTAGACGGCACATCATCGGTGGCATTAATGGCGTCTTACCTTGATACTAAAAGCACTATGGTGTCTACTTATATTCCCGATCGATACGATGAAGGATACGGGGTATCTTACAAAGGGATTGATTATGCCTCTGATAATAACTTCTCGTTAATTATCGCTCTAGACTGTGGAGTTAAAGCTATAGAGAAAGTGTCTTATGCAAAATCAAAAGGGATTGATTTTGTTATCTGTGATCACCACCGACCAGGGAATGAGCTACCTTTAGCAGTTGCTGTACTAGACCCAAAACGATCTGATTGTAATTATCCTTTTAAAGAACTCTGTGGTTGTGGCATTGGATTTAAACTTATACAGGCTTTAGCATCTATGGACAATAAACCCGCAGAGTCTTTGTTAGGCTATTTAGATTTAGTCGCTACAGCCATAGGGGCTGATATTGTCCCTATTGTTGGCGAAAACAGAGCTCTAGCTTATTTAGGTTTACAAGTGATTAATTCTAAACCCCGACCTGGATTTATGGCAATTATGAGTCAGATAAAAAAAGAAACTTTAACAATGACAGACGTTGTTTTTAATATTGCTCCTCGAATTAATGCGGCTGGACGTATGAAGCATGGGAATTACGCAGTAGAATTGATGAAGGAAACTGACCTAAAAAATGCAAAATCTGCAGCTATAGAAATTGAAAATTTCAACACTAGTCGACGTGAGGCTGACAAACTAATCACTAAGGAAGCATTAAAGCAAATTGAGAATGCAAATGAAATCGACCACGCAACTACAGTAGTTTATCAGAAAGATTGGCATAAAGGAGTAATCGGCATAGTCGCTTCAAGACTCATAGAAACTTATTATCGCCCTACTTTAGTGTTTACCAAAAGCGGAGATTATTTAGCAGCCTCTGCCCGTTCTGTGAGAGGCTTTGATGTGTATAATGCTTTAGAAAAATGTAGTGATTTAATTGAGCAATTTGGAGGTCATATGTATGCAGCAGGACTAACAATTAAGAAAGAAAACTACCTTTCCTTTAAATCAGCTTTCGAATCTGAAGTTTCAAAAACTCTCCCTCTCCATTTTAAGACACCAGAAATTAAAATTGATTCGGAAATTAACTTTGAATCGATTACCCCTAAATTCTTTAGAATATTAAAACAATTTGCCCCTTTTGGACCTCAAAACTTATCGCCAGTTTTTATGACCTCTGAAGTTAATGATACAGGCTATGGTAAATGTGTTGGAGAAGATCAAACACATTTGAGATTAATACTAACTCAAAATAGAAGTTCTAAAATTATGGCAATCGGTTTTGGTTTAGCAGCCCAATTACCTATTGTAAAATCAAAAAAACCCTTCAAGGCAGTGTACTCTATTGATGAAAACGAGTGGAATGGCCGCGTGGCTCTTCAACTAAAACTAAAAGACCTAAAGCTTTAATATGGCGAAAAGAGATCCATATGCAGCCCTTAGATTTAAAGAGTTTAATATTTTTTTAGTGCTTCGGTTTATCTTAGTTTTTGGCTGGTCTATGCAGTTTATAATTATAGAATGGCAGGTATATTCTCTTACAAAAGATCCCCTGTCTTTGGGAATAATCGGGCTTATGGAAATTATACCAGCATTTAGTATGGCTTTATTTGCCGGTCATATTGTTGATCAAAACGAAAAAAGAAACTTATTATTAAAATGTATTGGTCTATTCTCATTAATCAGCTTGGGACTCTTTTTAATAACGGCTACATCTGTAGAAAAAGTATGGAGCACGACTACAACTCTATATGCAATATACTGTTTTGTATTTATGGGTGGTCTTTTGCGCGCCTTTTTTGGCCCAACTATTTTTTCACTTGTCGCCCTTATTGTTCCAAAAAAAGCATATCCAAATGCTGCGACGTGGAACAGCTCAACCTGGCAAATGGCTTCTGTTTTAGGGCCCGCTTTTGCAGGGTTTACAATTAACTGGCTTGGCGTTCATTGGTCACTTTGTATTGTATTCGGACTAATTATTTTATCATTTATTTTGTTATTTGGTATCTCTAAGAAACCAGTTTTAAATCCTAAAATTGGAGAACCTTTAGTACAAAGCCTTAAAGAAGGTGTTCGGTTTGTATTTAAAACTAAAGCGATTTTAGGAGCAATAAGCTTAGATATGATTGCGGTTCTTTTTGGTGGTGCTGTTGCTTTACTGCCTGTATTTGCACAAGACATATTGAAGGTAGGACCTGAAGGATTTGGGATGCTGAGAGCAGCACCAGCCGTAGGCGCTTTTATGACAATGCTAGTTACTGCTTATATTCCTATCAGCAAGCATGCTGGGCTTAAATTGTTAGTGGCTATTTTTGGATTTGGGATATCCATTATTGTATTTGGCCTTTCCTCTATATTCTGGATTTCGTTAGTAGCCTTGTTTTTTAGTGGTGTGACTGACGGAGTATCTATGGTTATACGTCAAACCATTTTACAGCTTAAAACCCCTGATCACATGCGGGGGCGCGTGTCCTCTGTTAACTCTATGTTTGTAGGGTCCTCAAACGAACTAGGGGCTTTTGAAAGTGGAGTAACTGCTAAGTTAATGGGAACTGTGACTGCTGTCGTGTTTGGAGGGGCTATGACTCTAATCACAGTAATTACAACAGGAATTGTATCACCAACTTTTAGAAAGTTAGATCTTCAAAAAGATTTAGAGGCTCATGAAAAGTAAAATCAAATTATTACTTTTATAAAGCAATTTATTTTTATATTTACCATATTAACTCAATATAAATTATAATGAAACGAATACTATTTACTTTAGCACTTTCAGTAGGTTTTTTTTCTGTTGCACAAATTAATTCATCCGGACAATGGCTCGGAAACAATGATTTAAAAGGAAATCCATATATATTGGCTTCTGACGAGCATATGGAATTAACAAAACAAAGTATTGCCGCTTACAATGAAAGCGATGTCGAAAAAGAACTTACTTTTTATTCTAACAAAATGGTAGAAAGAACAAAAGAGTTTTCGACTAACTGGCATAGTGAATTGAAAAAGGTTACTAATGAGCCATGGGCAATGATCCCAGTTCAAGTTAAAGGTTCAGATAATGTACATATGCTTGTTTGGTCTAATGAATCAAGAGAATGGAATAATGGGAGTACTCAAAAGTTAAGTCTAATGGAAGTATTCGTATTTGATAAAGATAAAAAAATTGACGGTTTTGTACAATGGCGTAGTTATGATTCTGATAATGAATTTGGGCTTCCTGCAGGCGGGAAATTCTATGGTAAAAACGAAAATGAGTATACTGGAAGAAAGTTAGTTTTTTCTAACCGAGGGGAAGTGGAGGCTATTGAATCTCTTATCGAAAATTATAATAAAATGGATGGTAGTGCTTGTCAAGATCTTTTCGCTGAGGGTGCTATTTTTGATACTTATGACGGTCAACGTGTAGAATTAACTGAGGGCTTTTTTGATGCATATTTTGAAAATTTTGAATCTCTTGAATGGAAAGCTTATGGCATTGTCCCTTTAAAGATTGAAAATACAGATCCTGAATCGGGAGTTATAGTAACCGCTTCCGAGAAAAGGGTATCTAAGGACGGTACTATTTGGGATAAAGAGTTAGTTGAACAATTCTATTTTGATTTAAATGGTAAAATTAAGTATGTCGAACAATGGACTCGCGACAAGAAAGAATAAGTTTACTTTTTAATAAAAAAATGCGCTATTAATAGCGCATTTTTTTATTAAAAATGTATCGATAGTTAGTTTATAAAGTCTAAGAGATAAGAGTATTTTAATCCAATAATCCGTTTGGAAACTGTAGTGAAATCAGGCAAAAGAAGATTCTCTTGAGGTTTAATAGTTTCTTGGATTCTGTAAAAAATTGAAAACTTACCAATTTTATTAAATCTTTTTGAAGCCATTAATGTAAATCGATTTCGATTAATAACTTTAGAACCACTTCCCTTTGAAATGTTATCAAAGAGCTCTCCTTTTAATTTAAAAACTATTCCAATGGGTTTTAATTTATATCCAACGTCCATCATAATTCGAAGTTGTTCTTTAGCAATATCCCCTTCTTCCTCAGAAAGACCTAACTCATTTTTATTTTGATACCTAAATCGGTATGACAGGTTAAGCTGATTGACTTTATGCTTGTAGTTTGCATCAATTTGATACCTGAAGTGTGACTCGATTCCTTGCTTATTACCGATGTCATCATTTTTTTTAATAAAGCGAACACCAGCTCCAAGTTGAAAGTCTTTGAAGATCTCATAATTCGTTTCTAGCTGTGTAAAATAGTTGTTTAATTTAGAAATGTCATTTTTATATCTAACGTGCTCAGCAATTGAAAAAGACAACTTTTCTGTTGCGTTAATATCTAACTGTAGAGAGCTCCAACCTTCTAAATCATTTGATTCTTGCGCATTTAATTGTATGGATGAAACTACAATAATGCTAGAGAAAATGAAAAGTTTCATCTTATTTATAAATTGACTCATAGTATAACATTAGTTTTTATAATGGACTGTTATTTTAGCTACGTCCCTTAAAAAGTTGACATTTCCAATTTCAAATCTAATTATATTAACTCCAAGTCTTTTTTCAAGATCATCTTTGAGTTTCTTATGATTTTCAGGTTTAATATTCTCTATAGTTTCGTAAAGAACTTCTTTTGAAAACACTTCTGTTTTTAGCCAATAAAGCTCAAGAAAGTAAAGCGCTAAAACTATAATTGAATTGGCAGCAATAATTTCTGCATAACTCATTTTTTTATTTGAAAGCCCGTTCATCACAGCAATGCCAATCACAACAAACAGATAGGTCATTTCTCTTACCTCTAGCGGAAGAGTACGGTACCTTAAAATTCCAAATATAGCAAATAGTCCAAGAGCCATTCCTAGATCCAGTTCATACTTCTTTAAAGTAAAACACAGAAAGAAAACAACAATCCCTATCAAGTAGAATGTAAATAGGTACTCCTTTTTTTCACTTCTTTTGTAGTAGATAAATTTTACAACAGCCGTTAGAAAAAGGAAGTTTAACAAAAAACGAACAATCATTTTGTAGAAATCATCATCAAATAAGGGTATGCCTAGTAGTTCCATATTAATTAATTAGTTTATTAATTTTTAAGTTTAGTTCCTTAAATCGGTTTACTTTAATATCCGTAAACAAATTAGCAACTCCAATACAATATTTACTAAAACTGCTAGTTCGAATTTTATTTGATTTTAAAGCTTTATATACAGGGGTTTGTGTGTTTTGTTTCTCTTGCTTAACTTCAATAACTACTATATTATGGAGTGATTTTGTCGCGTCATTAGTTTTGTAATTTAAACAACTGTCTATGGTCACTCGCTCAGCTCGTTGCTTATTTACTAACGTGAATCGCTGAAAATAATTATACAAAACCGGTTTTAAGATTAGGTCTTTATTAATAGTTTTTTTAATAAAATCTGTTGATTTTTTAGTCAGAACCTTTTCAATATCAGAAATTGAACATCGAGTTTTATGGGTCATTCCAGAGTTTTGCTTTTCTTTAATCTCCAAAAAACAAAGATCTGAATCTATATATTTTCGGATCCTAATTTTCTGCCTTTTGGCTCTTCCATTGTGATGCTCATTGTACGACTTCAAATCTTCTGTGTCAAAATAAAGAGTAGAGTAATTCATTAACCGATTTTCTCCGATCTCCAATACCTTATAGTCACTAAGTAAATATGGTATAACCTCTATTAATTTAGATTCAGTTGTCAGGAATTTAGTATCTATTCGTTTTAGCAACGAGACCGAATTCATTTCCTTCAAGGCTATAGATTCAAATTCTGATAAGCTTGATGCTTCCATTTTTTAATTTGAGATCAATTTACAAAATTAATTAGACTAATTCTTTATGATAATTTATTGCTTAAAGGTTTTTTAGTGTAAGAGAGTTGGTTTCAAAAACAGCGTATGAGTAATGACTAATCCAGTCACCAAGATTAATATATTTTGAGCGATCATTTAAGTCGATATCAAGCGGCAGATGTCTGTGCCCAAAAACGAAATAATCGCGATGTTTTTCATTTAATTTTTTACGACTATACTGCACGAGCCATTCCTTGTCATTTCCTAGAAACCGAGCATCATCGTCTCCAGAAATAAGTTTATTTTTAACTGACAAGTACTGAGCGAAACGAACACCAATATCAGGATGTATCCATTTGTAAACCCATTGAAAGAATGTGTTAGTAAACACTTTTTTTAGACGCTTAAATCCTTTATCATCGGGCCCAAGACCATCGCCATGTCCAATAAAAAAAGTTGTACTATTAAAAACAAAATCTTTTGGTCTGTGGTGTACAGTAATACCTAACTCTTCTTCAAAGTAACCATTCATCCATAAATCATGGTTGCCAACAAAAAAGTGAATTTTAATACCTTGATCGCTGAGTTCTGCAAGCTTACCTAATACGCGCGTGAATCCTTTAGGTATAACATATTTATATTCAAACCAAAAATCAAATAAATCTCCAAGCAAGAAAATAGCTTCAGCATCATGTTTAATTGAGTCAAGCCACTGAACGAATTTTTTCTCACGTGGAATAGATTCTTCAGAAGTTGGAGCACCCAAATGGTTATCTGAAGCGAAGTATATTTTTTTTCCTAATGGAATTTCTAAAACCGTCATATAGAACTTTTAGTTATCACTTGCAACCCATTCTGCATAGCAAGTAGTTGTCTCTTGTAATTTTAGTGCATGTAACTTTATTGTGCTAGGTAATCGATTTTTAATTTTTTCAACAAAGTCAATAACCATCATTTCACTTGTTGGCTGATAATCTACAAGTATAACATCGTGTCCACGATCGGCTAGCTCTTTAGCAAGTTCAACGTGTGGGGTGTTTTTATTAAAAACTGTAGCGTGATCAAATACGTCTACAATCTCTTCTTTGATTATTTTTTTTAGATCAGAAAAATCAATGACCATTCCAAATTTTACATGGTCAGAATTTGAAATAGGTTCACCAATAACTGTAACAAATAACTGGTAGCTGTGTCCGTGAATATTTTTACATTTTCCGTCATAACCATACAAGGCATGTCCAGTTTCAAAAGAAAATTGTTTGGTGATTCGAATATTACTCATTGGTTTATTAGAGTGTTTTCTATGTGTTTAACTTATCACAAAGTTAATGGTTTTGAACATGAGGTAAAAATTGTTTCCTAAATTTTATTACTAATGGGATGCCTCTAGCTATCATCCATAGGGTAAATGCACTAAAGACTCCATACAGCTTCCAGCCATAGTAATCAGTTATAAAGAGGACGGGTATAAACACAAAAACAGTAGAGAGGATTAGTACATTTCGTAGATCTTTCATTTTGCCAAGCCCTTTAAATACACCATCAAAAACAAATGCTAATGCACAAATTGGCTGCATTAATAACACAACCCAAAATACCTCATAAAATGTTGCTAAAACCAAAGGGTCATTTGTGAAAGCATTCCCTATGGGTTTGTATAAAAGTGCTCCAATACTACCCATGATCACACCAACAATTAGTGCATATCTAATAAGTCGGTTACTTAATTCAAACAGTAATTTAAATTCTTTGGCACCAAAAAGCTTTCCAGAAAGAATATTTCCAGCACTAGCATATCCATCAACAGCAAAGGCTGCAAAAAACCATAAATTAATTGAAATAGTGTATGCTGCTATATACTCATTCCCGTAGCCTGTAGCAAAACGAGTTGCAAAATAAAGTGCAGTATTCAGTGCTAGTGTTCGAATAATCAAATGCCCAATCATATTTAAAAACTTAGGGATTTCTTTATTGAAGGGGCTAGAATACCGTAGCGGAATTTCTGTTTTCTTTAAAAGAAAGTATGTTGATAGAGCGGCCATTAAGAGCTGTGAAAATACACTGGCAATAGCTGCCCCCTGCAGATTTAGAGGAAGAAACCAGTCTTTTATGCCGTAAACGAGAACGAAATCTAATAAGATATTTACTGTTGCACCAGTTATTGCGATTATCATTGGATAGTAGGTGTTTTGTAATCCTCTAAAAACCCCAAAAACTGCAAAAACATAAAGCGTAAACGGCAATCCAACAACACGAATTTTGTAGTACGATACGCTGTATTTCAACAGAAGGCCAGACGCATTGTAAAGCGAAAAAATACTTTTACTAAATGGATAGGTTGTAATACAAACCACTATAGCAATTAATAAAATAATAGCAATAGCCTGTACTGGTAAGTCTTTTACCTCATTAAGTTTATTGGCTCCAACATATTGTGATATGATTGAGGAAATAGCACTTCTAGATTGTCCTAAAACCCAAATAAGCATTGATAAAAAAGCTGTCACTACACCAACAGCTGCCAATGATTCTGTTGCATGTATCGACATATGGCCCACAATCGCTGCATCTGTAAGGGAGAGTATTGGCTCGGAAATACCTGCGATTATTGCGGGAATAGCAAGTTTATTTATTTGTTTGAGACTGATGGTTGTATTCAAAGTCTATTTTCCACGTCCAGTTTTCCTTACTGCGGTTTTGTTACTACTGTTCTGATTTTTATGGACTGATTTAGATGCTTTTTTTGCTCCTGTCTGCTTTGCAGTTTTATTTCCAAAAAACTTACTGGTCATAATATTTTTATTTAAAATTTAATATCAATTAGAAAATTTAGTTCAAAAAAACCTACTTCACAGAAAAAAACCTTCTGTAAATATGTTCTTCTAGCATCTTTTCATATTTAGGAGTAAAATAGTTTTCCCAGAAATCGTCTATTTCTTCAGAGTGCGCCTTACTATACTCAGCATCATCAGCCCAAGTACTTAACCACATATAGCGATGTACTTTGGCTTCGTCATCTGCCTTAACTTGGTAGACTTTATATTTATCGACTCCAAATCCATTCTTTTTATAAATTGTATTTGCTCTGTCAAGGTCTTTTTGAAATTCTTCAATTGATATGCCAGTGGGTAAATCAAAAACATGTAGGCTAATTCTTTCCTTAGATTGCGAAAATGCTATTGATGAAACTAGAACTGCTAGCAGGTAAATTTGTTTTTTCATAATTAAAGTTATTTAACATTTCAAAGATAATAAATGTAAGCTTAATCACTTTTGATAACACTTACTAATAGTTTATAAACTAATTAAACAGATAATGACAACTGTTAATTATTAAGAAACCCTCTCGATTCAGAGAGGGTTTGTTTATAATAAATTTATCCAAGTTTATTTTGGGAGTTGAGCAGGATTGAAGTAGTAATCTTCTCTAACTATTTCTCCCTCTTCATTGAATGCATGGTGAATATGCTGTTTTATTACAGCTATATTCCCTGATGTTTTATTCTTGAACTTCATGTTCCACCATGAAATCACGACGCTATTGTCACCTTCATAATCTAATACGTCAGGATATCCACTTTCATTAATTTCTACTAACTCAAAGATCTCCATATATTTGCTAAAGTCTTGAAATTCCTCATCTAGTGTTTTAAATTCATTTAAGCCTGAATTCATGACGTCATAAAACATAGTTGATTCGGTATAGTTGTTTTTAATTTTTTCAACATCTTTTGTTAGATAAGATTGCATAAGAAGTCTAACCTTAGAAACTAGTGGATGATCCTTAAAAATCACTCCGTTCTTTTTTGTGCCGTAAGCATCGTAAGCTTTGTTCCAAAGCACTTGATCGTCCATAATATTCATAGACAATATTTTACCATTTTCTTCTACCCTAAAATTCGCATATCTGGGCATGTTTAGCGCAACGCCTGTATTTTTATCATAGCCTGTCATCCAGGTGTAAGTTTTGACGTCTAAAACATTGTCTTTTTCATACTCAAAGGCATCTGGATAAGATCCTCCATAGTGTTTGATTTCAAAGTTTACAATGTTATTACTAAGGTAATTCGACCTACCCAAAAGCTGTTTTAAAGTACCAGGCTTATCTCTCATGGTTGAATTCCTCCAACTGAAATCGTCTGAAACTAGACTTTTTATTTTTTCAATATCGCCACTAACAAAAGCAGAGTTAAACTGCTCTACTACATCCATTGCGGGATGCTCAATATAAATAGTTCCATTTTTCTTTTTTTGAGCCGATAGTAAAGTACACAACACTAGTGCTGCTAGGGTTAATTTGGTTTTCATAGAATATTATTTTATTTATTATTGGTTTTAAAACGAAACTAATATAATTAAAATAAATTAAAATAAAAAAACCCATCAATAGGTTGGTGTTTGACTTACTTCTTCATTAGTAATCCCGGAATCAACAGAAACTGATACGTCTTTTTTTTTTGGAGTTGTAATATTCAAATTTCGTTCATCTATATATTTTTTGAGCTCCAAACTCAAACTTTTAAAATCTTTATGAAATCTTTTAAGTTCAAATTCTTCTCTTAAAATTGTTTCTGTTTTAAGAATTAAAATATTCCAAAACTCTAAATCATTAAAAAGTCTTTTAAAATCAGTGTTAATTCTGGGATGCTCTAGAATATCATTTTTAAGTAGAAATTCTTGCTCACCAATTTCCATAAATTCTATGTTTTTATTAATGAAAGTTTCAACTTTATCTAAATACTGTTTTTCATTGAAACCAGCAGAGCCTTCAGCCCAATTTTTAGTTTTGAAATACCTTTTTAATTTAGTTTTTAAATCGATACTTTCAATATTGTTAAGATATCCTTTATCTGAAAACTCTTGAATAATTGGATAATCATATGTTACAGGCCAAGTTGTTAAGAAGGGCCATAATATTTTTTTTAGTGTTGGTATTGAGTCTAAATCATTATTTTGAATAATTTTGATTGACCTTTTGAGATTACTTGACATCTCTTCAAAAGTTATTATCCATTTTTCTTGAGATTTAACAGCCTTTTCTATCTCTTTATCAATTTCAATAATATACCCATTAACTTCATTATTTGTTATTCTATTAGTGTTCCAATTATTTATAGTAAGAGCTAACAAAATTCCACCAGTGACGAGAAATATTTCAATTATGATATACTGAAGATTAATTATTTTGTTTTTACCTAAAAGTTTATTTAATATCATATGTTCTATTTAACCGTTGATGATATGCCTATGGTTTAGTTCTTTTTGGAGTTTATAAATTGACCAATAACTACTTCGGAAGTTTTATAAATCGAAAATTTCCTTACACTAACATTTTTAATTTCTTCTTTGCTAACTGATTTTAACTCTCCACTTTTTCTTAAGGTTATTTGTTTCTCATCGATATAAATTAGCTTCCCTTTAATATTTTCTTCATAAATTGTTTTAATAATAATTTTTTGTTTTTTATCATTTGAGATTTGACTATACTTTACAGTTTCATAACTAAAACAACCTTGAAAGACAAGTGGAATAAACAGTAATAGTAGAGGGAGTTTTTTCATACCCAAATATAATAAATGTAAGTCTAACCTACTTAAGAGGTTTAGAAATAGCAGAACTGAAAGAAAAAGATATGCCTATGGTTTAGTTTCTATACAAACTGCGCTAATCAATTTCTTTGAATCATACCCTAGTTTTTCAGCCTGTTTAGCGTCGGTACACGCAGCCACATTGTCGGATAAATATGCTTTAGATAATCCACGATTAAAATAAGCTTCTCCGTATTCAGGTTGTATAATTATAGCCTTGTTAAAGTCTATTAATGCGCCTCTGTAGTCTTTAAGGTGAAGTTTTGAGACCCCTCTAGCATTGTAAGCTAATGCAAAATAGCGGTCATTTTTTATTGATTTTGTATATAACTCTACAGCAGCTATATGGTTGTATTCTTTTGCTTTTTGCAGTCCATCAGAAAAATATTTCCTTTCATCAGCATTAAATGCAGGGGGGCCGTCTTTAACTTTAAAAGTGATAGGAAGGGAATAAGGAACAATAACTGCTTTACCTTTCTGACGACCTGGTTTCATTTTAGGCAACAGATTAATCACTCTAACTGCTTCTTGTTCTAGGCGAGGATGTGGACCTTTTGAACGAATACCAAAAACATTTCCATTGGTGTCAATTTTAAAAATCACATTTATGCGTTGTCTACCTGTCAAGCCTAAATTAACCGCTAAATCTGTGTTAAATTT
>ENA-UZWU01003818-UZWU01003818.1-metagenome-genome-assembly--contig:-Day-4--1m-contig-3818_pt1 | contig 17275 bp, 31 predicted proteins | sample MGYA00260345_ERZ794905 | MGnify/ENA metagenome assembly ERZ794905
AGGAATATAAATAATATAGAGGATTAAATATGGCAGATTTATTAGATTTTGATTTCGGTTTCACAGCCGTAGACGAGAATGAATTAGAAGCAGTTCAGAAGGTAACTTCTCAAGCATCTAGTGCATCTGCTACTGCACAAGAACTAGAAGATAAGTTGAATAGATTATATAATTCTATATTACCACTTCTTAGTAATTTAAAGAAGAACCCAGAAAAGGAATATATACTTTGGCCTAATCGAACAGAAAAGATCGAGCAGTTTGAAGATTTAATTACGGAGATTATTAAGTAATGCCAATACCAACTACTAATATATCTATGGCTGCAATTAATACTGAAGTTACTAGTACTAATAGTCATTCATTAAAAACATTGTCTGATAATGCTATCAGCGCTGGAACCGGCACTACCTCTCAAATGATTAACATCGCACCTTATGGCATGTCAGAATTTAGTGGTTATACACATGCTATTCCGTATACAGCTGCCACATCAAGTCTTGTGCAGTTTGCAAGTGCTAGTGGTACTAGTCTATCAAGCTATAAGATTTCGTCGGGTAGTATTATTCCACCTAATGCAGCTGCTCCTAAAGCTGGATTTACTGTTAGAGTATTTACTAATGCGTATGGATCATATTACTATGTAAAAGAAGCTTACAGTAATGCGACTAGTACATATCGTAAAAATTCTGTAAATAACACATTAACCACTACAGAAAAATTAATGTCATATAACTCACATACAATAAATCAAATTAGTCATATTAAAATAAACTTTACTGCTAGTTTGCTCTCCTCGGGCGCGTCTGGGTTTTTATCAAATGGATCTACTGGTTGGGTAGCAGTTTCTGGATCAAGTTTTTCACGTTCGGCTACGTTATATGTTCAAGCAAGTGCAGAATGTTTTAACACGAGTATAAGAGAAGCAACTGGAAATGTTCAAATCTACCTTAGAGGTAGTGGTTATCAAGACACTAAGGTTGCGGAGCATGATTATTACGCAGAAGCATCTGCAACAGCAACACAATGTTTCTAAGGAATATATTTAAAGGATAAAAAATGACAACACACATACATATAAAAACAAACGTCATAAGAGATGCATCTGATGTCACAAAAACAATTAATGTTGTATTGGAAAAACATTCTAATACGAGTGAATTAATTGGCACGTATATAAATGATGCCGGAGATGAAATAACTCATAAGTATGATGGCTATGAAGATGCTACTATTATTGATACAAGGTCATTCGTATTTACTATACCAGAAGACCAACAGACTAATTTAGTTGTAGGCACACATCCTCATAATACTGAAAACGAATTAGCGTATCAAGAAAAATATCTACTATGGTGGGCTGGTATTAAACGATTTGAGGCATTTCAAACAAACCATTTGGAATTAGTAACTGGAGAATAAAATGTTTTGGAACAAAGATACAGATATTGATGTAGATCAATTAAGAGAACAATTAATTATAGACGAGGGGCAAGTAAATGAAATATATCATGATCACCTCGGTTATGCTACATTTGGCATTGGACACTTGGTACTCGAAGGAGACCCAGAACATGGGTTGGAGGTCGGTACTGCAGTGGCAGAGGATAGAGTCATTGACTGTTTTGCCAAGGACGTAGAAACAGTAATCGAAGATTGTAAAAAATTACACGAAGGATGGGATGGATATCCCCAAGAAGTGAAACAGGTCATTGCGAACATGATGTTCAATATGGGACTCACGCGCTTGAGTAAATTTAATAAGCACAATGCAGCGCTGCAGTGTGGTGATTGGCAGGAGGCGGCTGTAGAAGGTCGTGATTCAAGATGGTACAAACAAGTGACAAATCGAGCAGAAAGACTCATGGAGAGATTAGAGGCCCTATAAAAGTAGAGTCTGTTATTCCACAAGAAGAACAAGAGAGTAAAGGTTGGTATTGGTGTAGTGAAAAGAGAGCTCTTTTCCGACACTCTGACTGGCATAAATCTTGGAATGAAATTAATTTAGTTAGTTCTTAACTAAATACCAATTAAGGCCGTGTAGGTTATAAATACTTACATGGCCGATTTTTTATATTTAATTGCTCAGGTCGGTGCTCCTATTGCTGGGGCATTAGCTATGGGCGTCTTTATTTTCCTAATCATTAAACAGATATTAGAGGGTTTAGTCGGCCAGATTAAAACTCTAACAATCTTTGCTGAATCTTTAGAAAATAGAGCAAGAACAATGGCCAATGAAATGATTAAGATTGATATGTTAGTAAGTAGTGCATTAGAATTAAGGCCAGATATAGAAAGAGTAGCACGCGCTGAAAATTTTGTTGAGGATGGTACTATAGACGTAAGGCGAGACTAATGGAAGATTTAGTCAAAGCTATTTCTGATTATGGATTTCCAATTGTAGCATGTATTGGTTTTGGTTACTTTCTATATTATATCTGGACTTTTATATCTGAACATATAGAACCAGAGTTAGAGAAGATGCACTTTGCATTAATCAGAGTCATTGATAGAGTAAGAATGCTCGACCAAGATTTAATTAGATTACAACAGAAAGTGAACGTAGTATTAGAGTATAAAGAGAATGAGAAGAAAAATGCAAAAAACAAAGATGATTAAATTAGTAATTGCTTTTATGTTTATGGCACCAGCAGTATTTGCAGATGAGATAAAATTTGGATTTAAGAACCCATCTTTTTCTGGGTCAGGAACTGGAGCACATTATTTAACTATTGAGAATCAAGAACATAGTAGAAAGAAACAAATACAGGATGCTATGGAAGCTGCAAAAAAGGCAGCAGAAAGAGAAGAAGCGAATACCACCATGGCAAAGTTTATTAGAAACTTAGAAAGCAGAATATATGCTCAAATGTCTAAGCAACTAGTAGAATCTATGTTTAGTAATGATGGTTCTGTAAGATATGGTTCTTTTACTTTAGAGGGTAACGTAGTAACCTATGAAGTAATTACAAATGAAGATGGCTCTGAATTTATTAAAATGACTATTGTAGATTCTGATGGAACTACTACAGTTATTGAAATACCAGTAGGTTCTGGTAACTTTGGTCAGGACTCTGACGGTGGTTAAATATCTAGCCATACTGCTATTACTTAGTGGGTGTGCATCGGTTCCTAAATGGAGTCCGAATCCAGAAGACTGTAATGATTTAGCAGGAGAATATGATGAAGGGTTTAATAGACACTTACAAATGGGTCTACAAAAAACCATGGCCAGAAAATACATTTGTATAGATGAACCAACAGCTGTTAGATTACCTGCGTATGTGGACTTATTAAATCTACCACCCGCGAAGGACAAACCTGTTGTTGCAGTTTATTCATTTAAAGATTTAACCGGACAGAGAAAATCGGTAGATAATATTGCATCATTTTCTACTGCAGTAACACAAGGTGGAACAGAATTATTAATAGATGCTCTAAAAACTGCCGGTGGTGGTACATGGTTTAGAGTAGTAGAAAGACAAGGTATTGATAACCTAGTCAGAGAAAGACAAATAGTAAGGTCAACAAGGCAAGATGTCGCCAAAGTAAATGGTGTTGATCCAAAAGGAGTTGGGCCTCTCTTATTCGCTGGAATGATTATAGAGGGAGGAATTATTGGTTATGATACTAATACCGAAACAGGTGGCCGAGGCGCACGAACACTTGGTATAGGTTTTAGTACAATGTATCGTAAAGATGTTATAACCGTTTCTGTGAGAGCAGTATCAGTATTAACAGGTGAAATATTATTAAACGTCCAGAGTAAGAAGTCGGTGCTATCTTACGGCGGTGGTGGTGACGTGTTCAGATTTATTGAACAGGGAACCCAACTTATAGAATATGAGGACGGAGTGGGTAATAATGAGTCAGTAACATATGCAGTGAGATCTGCAATCGAAGCTGCAGTTTTGGAATTAATCTACCAGGGTCATGACCGTAAATTCTGGGATATAACCGCGGGTCATCGTCATCCACATCAATTTGATGGCAAAAACGAAAGACACGCACAAAAAGAGGAAAACGAAAATGAATAAACTTTTAAGTATAACTATTGTTGGATTGTTATCATCGTTTGTTTTCGCACAAGCCACTGATGACAATGAAATTAGAATAGACCAGACAGGTGATACTTTGACACTATATATCGACCAAGTAGGTTATGGTAACAAAATTGGTCTGGATGATTTTTCATCAAGTGGTTCTGATATGACAGTAGTGGGTTCATCTTTAACCTTTGACATAGATATGATTGGTAATCAGAACTTAATATTCGGTCCTTTAATTTTAGATTCATCTTCTTTGACTTTCTCCACAACTGGAGATTCAAACGAAGTGGATTGGAATATCGGAGATACGGGTAGTTCAGATTCTTCTAATTACGCCTTTGCTATTACTGGAGACAGTAATACATTTGATATTGATCAAGGTAAAGTTGGAGCAAGTGCAGAAAGACTAGATGCTGATTTAATTCTATTAGGTGGTTCAAACGTATTTGATTTAGATTTTGAATCTGATGATATAACTTGGAACTTTGATATTACTGGCGACAGCAATAACTTCAACACACTACAAAACGATGGTTCTCAATCATTAACTGTAGAGTGGAATGGAGATAGTGGTGACGTTGATATTAATCAAATTTCAGGTACTTGTGTTGGTGGGGCGCCTTGTGCAACTCCTAATGCCGTCATCAATTTGGATATTACATCAGATAATGCTACTATACAAATTAATCAGAAAGACGCAGCTAACGATAGTTAGCCTTATACTATTCGCCAGTGGAGTTGAAGCAAATTCCATTGGTGATATAGTAGAGTCAACGGGAATCGGACAGATTGTTCGTAATAATGAGCAGATACAATTAAAGGGTAGTCTTATCCCCGTAGAATTAAATGATGAGGCCAAGACTGGAAACGGTCGCATGTTAATTGAATTCTTAGATAAGGCTCAATTATCACTTAAAGAACACTCCGAAGTTTTAATAGATGAAATATATTATGATCCAGACCCTTCACTCTCAAAGATGAGTATGAAGTTTACAATGGGCACTGCAAGATTTGCCTCAGGAAGATTAGGGTTAATAAATAAAGCAAATATTGATATTAAGACTCCTACAGCTTCAATTGCAGTAAGAGGAACAGATTTTACTACAACCGTAGATGAATTAGGAAGAAGCCTAATAATATTATTACCAGATGATAATGGTGATCCATCTGGAGAAATAATAGTTTCAAACGAAGGCGGCACTGTTACATTAAAAGAAGCATATGCAGCAACTATGGTAACTTCTTTAGACCAATCACCTACACAAACAGTAACGATTAATGGTATTACACCAGCTTTAATTGATAATATGTTTATTGTTGCACCGCCACCCGAAGTAGAAGATCAGATAAAAGAAGAGATGGCAGATGAGCAAGATAAGGATGGTGGTTTACTTGATGTTGATTTCTTAGAGTTTGACGAATTAGAAAAAGACGAATTAGAAGAATCAGAACCGTCAGACTTTAATGAGCTAGATATTGATGAATTAAGTGTTGATTACTTAGTCGATGTTTTGGATATTATAGATTCCTCAGACTTATTTGATACACTAGGTGAGTTTGATCTCAAAGGTGTTTCCCGTGGGTTTAATGAAGAGTCGCAGTTTAATGTTTTTTTACAAGATGGTAATTTAGTACTATATAGAAATATAAACGGCGTTATAAGAATAAAGATTTCTGCCGGTGGTAATTTTACACTTGATACTATTACTCCAACGTGGGAAGGAATTATAACCGGAAATGAAAGCGAAGATATACTTATCTATATAAACCAGGTAAATTAATATGAAGATAACAGGAACACATTTAGGAATAGCAGTATTAATAATTTTCTTTTCAGCACAAATCTGTGCAGATGATAACATTATTTCATTAGAACAATCAGGAGATAATTTTCAGTTAGGAATTGACCAAATTGGACATAGTAACGAAATTAAAATGCTAGATGGTAATTCGTATATTACTGCCACTAGTTTGGATATGTATTTAGTTCAATACAACTCTCATTCTTCATATACTTATCCCAATAAAATTACATTTGATGAAGTAGATGGTACAGGTAATCAAATGAAATTAGGGCAAGGTATTGTATGGAATACCTTAGATTCAGAAACAGATTTAAGTTGGTCTCATGATGGTAGTGAGGCCGGCGGCCACGAGATAGATATTACAATGTATGGTGACTATAACGATTTAGCTGTTCAACAAACAAACCAGCATAATGCTACCGATGGACATGATTTTGGTTTGCATTTGGCAGGTGACTATAATAAAGTCCAAGTTAAGCAGCAAGGCAACGGGCCGAAAGATTTAGACCTTACAATATACAATGATAATAACGATGTGTATGTTCGTCAGAAAGGGACTAGTGCACAACATACTGCTAATATAACACTTGATGGTTTATATGGAACAGACTTAACATTATTACAATTTGGTACTAATGGTACACAGAACTATACTATATCAGTCGATTGTATGACAGTCGGTGGTTGTAGTACATCAGTAACACAGGATTAATTATGGCATATTCAGAATGCCCTCCAGAATTTTATGAGTGTTTAACCGAAGAAGAATATGATGATATATTAGAACTCTTTGAAGAAAACGAAATAGAATTTCCTGACTCAATTCAACCAGAAAGTATAAGTGATGCCCAAGCAGTTGCAGATTTTACATGGCAAGTATTATTTCTTTCACCATGGGAATTAGCATATATTGCATTACCTATGTCAGTTTTGGCCTTCTATGGTCTATCCATTTATGCAATATTTAAATGGGTTCAAAGAAAATTTAGCTAATGAAATATTTAACTAGTATTTGGACCACTATTGCCTTGATCGGCCTTATAGTATTTACTAGAACACAAGATCCAATAATATTAGAACAAACAAGACTTAATACATTCGATCAGTATATTAATTCTTTACCCGTACAAGAATCAGATCAAGTTGTTCTCTTAAATATAGGAGAAGAATCACTTGGAGTATTCGGTCAGTATCCCTTTCCACGTCAGCAGTATGCACAATTAATATCAGATTTAAGAAATGCCAATGCAGGTATGATTGGTTTTACTATTATGTTTCCAGAGCCTGATAGATTTGGTGGTGATGAAGTCTTTGCCTCATGGGTAAAAGATAATGGAATCATACTCTCACAAGATGCAGATAATAGTGGTAGAAGTGCAAAGGCACCTTATGTAGGAACTGCAACATTCGGTACTGGTGACCCATTGAATCATGTAGTAAGATATAAAGGATTGGTAACCAACATACCAGAGATAGAAGCAGGTGCATGGGGACACGGTTTAATTAATGCCATGCCAGAAGTTGATGGTGTAGTGAGAAGAATACCTCTTATATCTCAAATCAATGGTGAACTATATCCCTCATTTGCACTAGAGACAATAAGAGTATTAAATGAAAAGATTTCATATACTGTAAAGGTTAGTGAGATAGGGTTAGAAGAGATTATACTAAGGCCGTTTAGAATACCAACTGATGTAAATGGTTCTATATGGATTAATCCTACATACCGTTTTCAGGATATAGAATATAACGGGGAACTTCTACCTGACCTTCAGGGTAAGACTGTTCTTGTTGGTCTAACTGCAAAAGGACTAGCTTCTCAGATTCCGACTTCTCAAGGATTAAAATCGGCTCATCAGATTCAAGGATCTGTTCTGCAGACAATAATGAATGAGGATCTGATAACCCGTCCACTTTGGGCTGATATTCTGGAGATCGGTCTTTCTCTAATTGGGGCTCTTCTAATTGTAGGAGCAGTTTATTATCTTCCAATTTGGAGTAGTGGTTTAACCTTCTTTGCCGTTGTTGGGTTATCTGTCTACGGCGCAATGTTCTCTTGGAGTGAATTTGGATATCTCCTTGATATTAGTTATCCTATAATATTATATATACTAACCTTCACTTCTGCGTCATTTAATAATTTCTATAAACAGTTTATGATGAGACAGCAGATTAAGAAACAATTTGGAACTTACTTGTCGCCTGATATGGTATATATGTTACAGAAAGATCCATCACTCTTGGCCCTTGGGGGTGAAAGAAAAGAGATGTCCTTCTTGTTTATGGATATATGTGGGTTCACCCCCATCAGTGAGCACTATAAGAATAATGACGACCCCGAAGGATTGGTAGAATTGGTCAATGAATTCTTAGACGCCATGACAAAGATTATTCTAAATAATGGTGGGACAATAGATAAGTATATGGGAGATTGTATTATGGCATTCTGGAATGCACCTATCCCATGTGAGAATCATGCTGAGATGGCAGTTAAATCATCCATAGAAATAGAGGCTAAAACCAATGAACTTAAAGAAGTATATAAATCAAGAGGTCTTCCTGATATTAATGTCGGTACTGGCGTTAACACCGGCGATTGCATTGTTGGTAACATGGGCTCTGAATCCAGATTCGATTACTCAGTCATTGGAGATGCAGTCAACCTTGCAGCCCGTCTCGAGGCAACTGCCGCTCGGCACGAGTATGTAGAATATAAGACAATCATATCATCATTCACTAGAGACCAGTTGCCTGCACAGTATAAGTGCGAGGAGATTGGTAATATCAAAGTTAAAGGCAAAGACGAACTTATAACCATTTATTCTCCTAAGTTATAACGTTATTCCAAAATATTCTTAAAAAAGTGTTGACAAAGTGTATATATGGTAGTATAATATACACATATTAACCGATCAGAGAGAAGAACTATGCAGACAGTCAATGCTCAAATATCAAACCTTTGGAACGACCTGGCCATGCTCATAGAGGCTGAAGAGGCCTACAACGAAACGTATTACAATAGCGAGTACGCTCGTCTGTCTAGGGAGATAAAGGATCTCCTAGACCAGTATGGTTATAACAAAGAGTTATATGCATAGTTTAAAATGTTCTAAAAAAAGTGTTGACAAACAGATATTAGCCGTAGTATAATATACACATATTAATTAATCAGAGAAGTAAAACATGCCGATATTCATTTTAAATGGTCAAGTAAAGGGTAAGAATACTGGTCTTATAGACACCTATTTGGCCAACCTATGTAAGTCTCTTGGTATAAACAGAATGACTTCCAAGGTTATTGAAATTAATTTTGTTACAGATCAAGAAGGTCAATTAGGTAATGCATGGGGTTGTAACAAAGAAGGTTATGCAGAGATTAACATTGCTCGAAAGTGTGAAGGTACTAAAGTAAAGTATGCAGAAATGATGCAGACACTTGCCCATGAAATGGTTCATGTGAAACAATACTTCCGAAAAGAACTTGATGGTACTGGTTGTAAGTTTAAGTGGAAAGGCCGTAACGCAGACGGATACCAATATGAGAACCAACCCTGGGAACGTGAAGCATTTAAACGAGAAGAACAACTGTATAATGACTGCTGGCCTTATGAATTGGATTATTAAAAATAATTGCAAAAAGGTGTTGACAAAGGTGTTCAGCCGTAGTATAATATACCTATATTAAATGATAAGGAGTTGATATGAAATTAGTTATTCAAACACAGTACAAAGAGAACTACGCTGCTCACAACGAGGACTATGTCCACGGTGTTTCAGAGCCATACTGGAAGTTCAAAGGTGGTTCCACTTACATAGTTCCTTCTTATGAGTTTGTCTCAGCTGAGGAAATTCAGAACGCTGTTAACAATCTAGAAGCAATGTTTTGTTACTCTAACGAATGTGCCGAAGAGTATGTTTTAGAGTGGTCTATCGAAGAAGATAGTGCAAGGGTTTGCGAAGATTGGGAAACCCCAACTATGGTAATGCCATGTCATGATAAGATTGGTTGGCATGCTATGAGAACCACGGATAACCGTGAACATGGTTATATGAAGAGTGAAATCCTAGAGAGGGTAGAAACTTGGGACTTAACCGAGAACGGCGATCGATCCAATTACAAGTCTGAATTCCTTATGGAAGATGGAGACTTCTGTATAGGTCAAGAGGAACTAACTTCTTGGTTTGATAGCAAGAGGGCAGCGGCGTAATGAATAAATTAAAAGGTTTGGTTGCCGGAACAGCCGCAGGAATTCTTTTCGGAGTTGCACTAAATTATGCATTTAATATCCCCGAAGTACATATCAGTCACTCAACTGGAGAATGTGTTAAAGTGCTTAACTTTTCTGCTTCCGATAAATTTACGTGCGAAAATCTACCATCACGTTATAACCATGTGTGGGTTAAATGATTAAAATTTTAAAAGAAGTAACCGATTGGGGTGACGAGAATGTTTCTAATGGAACATACTACGTTAACGAACATGGCCATTTAGTTGCGTACATGCCTAAAGGTGGCGCATATAAAGAATTCAACAAACCTATGAAGCAGTTTTCTACTGCTCGTAGAAAGTTTAAAGAGCTTGGAGTTATAGACAATGGAGATTCAGGCACTCCAGTAAAAGGATCCAATGGTAATACTTACTATGTTAAAGATGGTAAGTGTTCATGCCCAGGATTTAAATTCAGACAAAAGTGTAAACATTTATTACAGGTGGCCGCATGAATTCATCTTATAGCGATTACATATCCCATACTATAATCAAACCTGCATTAGATATGGATTCTAATAGTTCTGCAGGTATGATGAGTAGTGTAAGTAGTGTTAATATGGAACCGGTTCGCCGGGGATATGTACAAAGTAATAAGAGAACAATTGATATCACAGACAATAATGGCCGTCAGTACAGAGTAACAGTTGAAGATATCACAAAATAATTGCAGAAAGGTGTTGACAAACTGGCTCAACCATAGTATAATATACACATTGATACGGAGAATATAATGGATAGAATGAAATTAATCAAAGCGGCCGCTGAAAAGGCCCAGATAAAAAAAGCAATGGGTAACATTGCTGCTCGTAAAGCTGCTATCAAAGCAGAAATGAAACTTCATAAGAAGTTAACCAAGTCTATGAAAAAAGCAGGTCACCAGGCACCTTCAAGTTTGGAATCATTCAGCGAAGAGAATATGTATTACACTGAAAAAGAAACTCAGGATTATCTCGCTGGTACATCTTATATGGAAACATATCAGGCAATGAGGTCACAAGATGAGTACTAAAATTCATAGTGTCAGTTTAGATGTTATAGAAAAGCTGGTAAAAGATTATCCCAACAATATGGAATTGGGTGAAGAGGTCCGAAAGATGTATCATAAAATCATGGACATGCCTATTGTTGATGATGCTGGATGTGACATCCGAACAGGAAAGTTTTTAGGATGATGTCAGATAAAACCGCTCAGATAAGACTTCAAGCATTACAAAAAGCTGAAGATAGAGCAAACAATCCAGAATTTAAAGAACTCTGGGCAATAAAAAGAAAGGAGTTAATACAACTCTTACAACAAGGTAACTCATATGATGAGCTATCGGGAGAACTGTTATAATGGAACAATTAGAATTATTTCTTAGTTATGTATTTGGGTACTCACTAGTTGCAGCATTCATATTATTTAGCTACATTGGTATTCACATGGCTTTTGAGAAAGATGCCAAGAAAGGAATTCCTTTAATATGGGAACCAGGTGGGTTATTACATAACCTTATTAAAAAACAAGCAAAGAAATTCGATAAATCCGATATTAAATATCGTGACGGAGATAACACATGAAATACATGGAACTATCAACTTACAGCGAAGGCAATCGTCGTGCTGACGTACTTCGCACATCAGGTGAAACTCCTAACTATTGGGGATGTAGGTTCTATCTGTCCGGTAACTCTTTAGGCATTGAGTGGTATAAGGGCCATTCAGAAGCATATGCTGAAGACGCCGCCGAAAATTACGTTCAAGGTATTAAAGAATACCNNATCTACTCCTTATCAGAATGCTGCTAGGGGGTTGACAAATTTTTTAAAGTGTAGTATAATATACACATATTACATAAGGAGTATATATGGTAAGTAAAGCATTAGAAAAGAAAAGAGTCAAAGGCCGTAAGAACAGAGTCACAATTGACGACAAATATATGGGCCCTGAGCCGTGGTGGGATGAGAAAACTCCTTCTACTGTAGCAAGTTGGACAAAAGGAGCACATTGGTATAACTATTTTAGTAAACCTAGAGATTATGTTCCGTATGTACTTAAATATGCAGAAGAAGTACATAAATTTGATAAGAAACAAATTTCCGCAATTAATGCACTACCCGACTGGAAGATTAACGAAGGTGTTAATTCAGTTGCACGACTTCACTTCAGAGGCTTCGAACATGAAGAATCTATACATGCTAGAATGCTTAAGGTACTTGAATCAAAGGTTGCCGAAGGTAACCTGGTAGTAGTAGAAAAGAAAGAAATTAAAAAGAATGCACCACCTGTCATCAGTCCGGCTCAAAGGTCATATATGAATATGATGGAGACCATTCATGCCGATTGGGATGATATAGTAGTTGATAGCTGGATGGATGGAAATTTTAAACCAGACTTTAATGTATATGAACTTTGGAAGAAGCACGGCTTGAAGGGTAATATAATTAATGCATTCAAAGAAAAAGTTCAATTCTATTATGATGAAGTATTCGATGCATATAATAAGAATTGTGACCAGGCAGTTGAAGCATACTCTCACATATCACCAAGACGTCAGAAGAAGATGTTAAATCTCATGGATGGTATCTTCTCTGACTTAGATAAACTAAAAGATAGTTTCAAGGCAGTTAGACTGCCCCGAGCTAAGAAACCAAAATCAACAGATGCCCAAGTCGCAAGATTACAATACTTGCAGGAGGATGTCAAATCTAAGGTAACTTCAATTAACCCAGTATTGATACCGAGTAAAGAAATGTTGTGGGTCTATAACACCAAGCAAAGGGTGTTGACACAGTATGTCACTACTTCTACGACTGGTTTTGAGGTAAGTGGTACTTCTATTAAGAACTTTGAACCCACTTTATCCAAGACATCTAGGCTAAGAAAGCCTGAGGATATATTACCCGATGTGTTGAAATTCACCCCCAAACAGATTGAGAAAAGAATTTGGGATAAACTAACAACTAAAATAGGTAGTCCAAACGGTCGCATTAATAAAGACTGTGTTCTACTTAGGGTACTATAAGGAAATATGATTGAACAAAAAATTATGACTAGAAAAAGATTCTCTACTGCTGTAGAAAGTCTTGTATCTAAAAGTAGGGAGTTGTCTTATATAGAGGCAGCAGCTTACATCATAGAAGAACGAGGGATGGATTTTAAAAGTCTTAACAGACTCTTATCTGACTCCCTTAAACAAAAAATCGAGGCTGAGGCTGCAGATTTAAATTTACTTAGAACTAAACAAACTAACAAATTACCAATATAGGAGAATATTATGAGTAATGTGACTATCCCAACGTCGGATGAAGATAAGAAAAGAATCAAGGATTGTGTTATTGAAATCAGTAATGCAAAAACCATGATGGAAGCACAACGTGACTTTATTAAAGAAGCCATTGATTCGTGTGTTGAAGATGTGGAGATTGATAAAAAGCATCTGCGTAAGATGGCTGAAATTTATCATAAACAAAACTTGCTAGAAGTAGTAGGTGCTGTAGAAGATGTTGAGGCACTATATGAGAGTGTAATGTCTTAATGACTGATCCATTTGAATCTTATAAACTATATAATGCATTAAAACTCCATTTTGAAACAGATGGTTACGATGCAATAAAGTATAACTATAAATCCAATGTGTCTGCTCAATCCTTTTTTAAGAGAAGGGATAAGTACTTCTTTGCCAAGATTGCAAAGAATCACGAGAAGGATTTATTAACATACTTTGTATCTAACTTTAAGAATGGAGTTGGTTATGTAGGTGATATGATTAATGAAGATGGAGAAAGAAATTATTTGGATCATAAGAGAATACAGGAATCAATACACCGTGTGTTTTCAATTGATATAAATAAACTTAACGAGCAAGGAGAACTGTTTGATAACCTCTTTAAGAGTGTTAATGGACAAGTACCCTTGGTTGTTAAGGTATGGATGCAAGAAGAAATTAGTTTAGAGACTGTTGTTATTCTGGATTCCATATTCGGGTTTATCGACCGAGAATCTGTGAGGATATCAGATACCATTATCTGGCCTGATACTAAACGGAAGATCAAAAAGTATACCCCATTTGTAAATTATAATAAAGATAAATGCATGAAGTTGTTGACAAATGTGTTTATTTGATGTATAATATACAGTATAATTATGAATAAAGTGAAATACAACAGAAACGACTACACTAGAGTCGTAATACAACGCAATACGGAGATATAAAATGTCATTTGCAAACCTTAAGAGCTCACGAGGCTCGTCAATCGACAAACTCGTAAAAGCTGCAGAAGCAGTATCCACTAAAACAGATTCCAAATCATCTTATGGTGATGACAGATTCTGGAAACCTACCAGAGATAAAGCAGGAAACGGTTACGCTGTAATCCGATTCTTACCAGCACAAGAAGGTGAAGACCTACCTTGGGTAAGATATTGGGATCACGGCTTTAAGGGCCCTACTGGTCTATGGTATATTGAAAACTCCTTAACTTCTATTGGTCAAGATGATCCAGTAAGTGAATCAAACGGTTTACTTTGGAACTCTGGTCGTGATGAAGATAAGAACATTGCTAGAGATAGGAAGAGACGTTTACATTATGTGAGTAATATTCTCGTTGTTTCAGATCCTAGTAATCCCGCAAATGAAGGTAAAGTATTCCTTTATAAGTTCGGTAAGAAAATCTTTGATAAGATTATGGAATCAATGCAGCCTGCATTTGAAGACGAAGATCCTATCAACCCTTACGACTTTTGGGAAGGTGCTGAGTTTAAAATTAAAATCCGTAAAGTAGAAGGATGGGTTAACTATGATAAGTCAGAGTTTTCCAACCAGTCTGCATTATTTGAAGGTGATGAAGAAAGGCTAGAAGATGTATATGGGAAACTATATTCACTACAAGATTTTCTCAAGCCAGAGAATTACAAATCTTATGATGAGCTTAAAGCTAAATTGAATAAGGTGTTGGGTGTAGACGCAGGTGCTCCATCTATGGAAATGCCGGCAATGAATGTAGTTGAAGAAACTCCAATGGCAGCGACGGCAACAGCCGCTCCTACTATGAGTGAACCAGCTGCAGCGGATGATGAAGATGATACTTTATCATACTTCGCGAAACTGGCTAAGGAAAGCTAATAAAAAGAAGTGTGTTCTACACGGGAAGTGTAGTTAAACATAACGTTTTGGGGAGACTTCGGTCTCCCTTTTTTTATCTACTGGCCGCGGCTTCTCTACTTCTATTAGGCTTTTGTGGCACTACGTTATAAGTATCACCACCTCTATTAGATGAGTTATCTGACGTTACAGCATTAACGGTCGATGCAACTGTTGGTTGTGAGTTGGATCTTTCAAGTTCATTCTGTCCTGACATAACTTGAATTTCTTCTCCCTTCTCATTCATTCCATCACCTTGGACTTTAAACGAATCAATTTGCACATCACCCATGTCTTGGACTTTATTAAATCCCTTCATAAAGGCTTCACCCGGAGTATCACCACCAGGCCAGGCGGCCGCTAGACCCTTAACAGCACCTGCTGCTACTGCAACTGGGAATGTTGCAATCTTCTTAAATATCTTTAATAGATTTAAGGCAACATTTTCAATTAAACCACCAATACCGATATCAGCAATAGAATCCTTAATACTACCTATGAACCCTACAATAGTGTCAGTAATAGAAGTGAATAGGTTTGCAATTAAATCTTTAAAAGAGAATGAATCAAGTTGTTCTGAGAAATTCTCAAATCCTAGTTTACCTGCGACCCATGATATTGCGCTCTTTAATAAGTCCAGTGGAAGGCCAATAAAACCTTCTAGGAATCCAGATATACCACCGAAAATTCCACCTATAATACCTTCTAGGAAACCGGCCTCAGAATACTTTTCAAATCCTGCCATAGCACCTTTAAATGTATCGAAGAGTGACATAATAACAGTTATTGGTAAGAATAATCTACCAAGTGTTCTACCAAAACCCATTGCGGTCTTGCCGACACTTTTTACTATACCTATAATCCTTTTGATGGTGTCTACTGCTGGTTTAATGACTTTACTTACACCACCACTCGGCATTGCGCTCTTTACGGACTTAAGGCTGCTGCCTACCGTTTGAATTGGGGCTAGTACAAAGTCCTTAAGGCTTTTAACTGCACCGCCTACAGCTTTAAATGGTTTAGTCAGAGATTGGAATAATCCCCCTAATTTACCGAAGAATCCTACTTTACCGAACTGTCCGGTTGCTGTTCTGAATACCTTTAGTCCTGAAAATCCTGCAGTAAAGGCTCTCTTGATATTCTTTAATCCCTTGGTCAGAGGCTTAAATATATCACCAATACCTTTACCGATCTTGGCGATACGACCACCGGCACTAACACCAAGGCCTTTCATGGCGCCATTTATACTTTTGGATAATCCTTTCACCCCCGCACTAAAGCTTTTACCAATCTTTGTTAAATCTAGACCGAAGAGTTTTGTTATTGAATTAACTGCCCTAAATATTCCTTTGGTGAATAATTTAATAATCTTACCAAATGATTCTGCCACACCTACTACAAAACCGGTACCTAGTGCCAATAGAGCAACGGGAATAGCAAGTATTGCAGCACTTGCTCCTTCAACAGGGCCACTAATTTTACCTAGGTCTTCAGTATTTTCTTTGATACCCTCTAAGGCTTTCAATACCTTTTCTGCCTGAGCCTTAGCCTCTTTCTGTTCTTCTAAGTCTGCAGGATTTTTTGTCGACAACTTTTGGATCATTTCCTCCAGCGTCTTTCTTTGTTCTATACTTAATGTATTTGATTGATCAAGTAACTGATTTTGTAATTTATTGGATAACTTTTCATTATCGACTGCCGCCTTAGACAGTGTATTAGCTTCTTGCAACTGTTCCGCCAGTTCTAAAAATGGATCCTTACCTTCTTTTTCTGGTGGTGTAGGGTTATCTCTCATCGTTCATTCCTATTTTTTATTAAAGGCCTGTGCACCAAAAAATGCTGCAACGATACCTGCTACGGCCACAAAATATGTTGGGGCCATATCACCTAAAGTCTTTTGTGCCTGATCCAAACCAACTAATGAAGCAACTACTACAGCAAATGGGTATAGTAACATACCACCTAGAGCAAACCACGCCATCTTTCTCTGCGCGTCTCTCATTGCATCCTGGTCGTCAAGTTCCTTTCT
>ENA-UZWU01002845-UZWU01002845.1-metagenome-genome-assembly--contig:-Day-4--1m-contig-2845_pt1 | contig 17168 bp, 16 predicted proteins | sample MGYA00260345_ERZ794905 | MGnify/ENA metagenome assembly ERZ794905
TAAGCTTGGGATAAAGACTGTTTACTATTATTATCTGATTAGCACTTAATTAAAATTGTATTATGTTGTAATGTATTTTGAGAAAAATAATCAGGCGGTTTGAGTTGGAAAACTATTTATCCAATTTATCGACAAATGCCATTATCTAACTTTTATATCAATTTTGTATGGTAAAGAGTGGTAAGTGGTAAAATATGTACTTTATCTATACAAAAGTTGTTTTTATGTATGGTAATAATATTGTTAATGGTTATTAAGTTATTGTTATTAAAGCATTGCTAACTGGACAGGATTAATTACTGAAATGGACAAGGTAGGCACACCTGAAACTATGCCCTTTTATATCGATGAAGATTGGGGCAGCAAGGATTTACCTGCCATTTGGGGGGAAGGGGTTCCTCATAGCGATACGATTGAATTTTTCTTTGTAGAGCAAGGGCAAACCTGGGGCTCAGATGATGATACTGATATTGAATATATGTATCAGTATTTACATGAAATAAACCAAACAAGTTTGTTGAGCGCTGAGAACATTCAATTGGGTTGGTTAAAACATATTTATTCGGAAGAAGACGCACCGTTTTTTAAAAAATTTACAGACTCTAAAGGCGTCCAAGAAAATTTTTTATGGGAAGCTAATCAACAAGCTAGAATATTAATGCAGCATGGCATGTTACCTCCAGCGACTAGCGAACCTGAAAACAACGAAAAATATATGATGATTGATGCTCAATTAACCACAGAAATATTTGGTTTGCTTGCTCCTGTTAGATCCGATGTTGCTTTAAAGCTAGCTCAGTTACCTATTCGGGTCTCAGCTAAATATGATGCCGAGTGGATTTCACAGTTTTATGTCTCTATGCACTCATTGGCATCGAAAGTAGATACATCACTGACCATGTAGCAGCAAACCTTTTGGCTGGCCGAGCAAGCAAGTAAAGCCCTTCCTGAAGGTTCTTATCCAGCCAGCATGTATGAATTTATCAAAAATTCTTATCAGTTAAATCCAAATAAAAATAATTGGGAAAAAACACGTGATGAGGTTTATCTGCGTTATCAAAGTAATAATGCTGACGGTTATGTGTATAAAGACTCTTTTGAAGCAGGTATTAATTTTGCTGCCAGTTTAGTAAGTCTATTTTATGGTGAAGGAGATATTGTTCGAACAATTCAAATAGGCACATTAACGGGGTGGGATTCTGATAACCCAACGGCAACGTGGGGAGGATTATTAGGTTTTATGATTGGTAAGCAAGGCGTTGAGCAAGCTTTTGACCAAGATAATCTTTCAGAAAGTTATTGGATTCACCGAACTCGACGAAACTTTCCAGATCATACGCCAACTCAATTAGGAGAGGATACTTTTACTCTGATGGCTAAACGAGCGATCAAGGTTATTGAACAGGTGGTTATTGAATAGATGAAGGGCAAGGTTGATGTTAATAATAATGTTTGGTTAATTCCAGTCTTACGTATTGATGTAGAAACAAATAACATACAGGATAAGCTTTGAAGAAGCAGCTGCGCTTAATTCTATTATTTGTTCTGGCTGTTTTTTTTATCCAAGCAGCTCATGGTGCTAAAAAATTTAGCCATCCTGGTACTTTACATAGTCAAGCGAATTTAGATTTTGTAAAAAAACAAATTACCGATAAAAAAGAGCCTTGGATTACCGAATTTAATAGGCTAAAAAAATCTCCTCTATTGAACCGAAAAGCACATATTTTAACGACCGTAAATTCAAAAAGTGATCAAGAATCTGCCAATATGCGTGATGATGCCACCGCGGCATACTTGCTTGCGCTTATGTGGAAAATTACAGATAAAGACGTTTATGCTAAGCGAGCTATTGCTATTCTAAATGTATGGTCTAACTTTCAAGGTTTTACTAGTGAAAGTGATCAAGACAAATTGCAAGCAGGTTGAACAGGGGCTGTTTTCGCATCTGCCGCTGAATTGATGAGGGCTTATCAAGGGTGGTCTCAAAACCAAATTTTAGATATTAAATTGATGTTCAAACATGTTTTTTATCCACAATTAATGATCGCAAGTTCTTGGAATGGTAATGTTGATTTAACTCAAATTGATGCCCTTATTTCAATCGCTGTTTTTAATGATGATGAAGCTGCATTTAATATAGCGATTAAAAGGCTTGAGCAACGGACTCCTGCTTATTTTTATTTGTCATCTGATGGAAAGAGTGCAAAAATAATTACGGGATATGGCGGTAACATCGAACGCTTTTGGTCAAACCCTACACAGTGGTTAACTGGTTTAACCCAAGAGACCTGCAGAGATAATGGTCATCACTCTCAATATAGATTAGCGTCTGCTCTACATGTTGCTGAAGTTGCTTGGAATCAAGGTGTTGATGTTTACACTGAGTATCAAACACGATATACCTCGGCAATGGAGCTTATGGCCAAACAATTGTTATCTAATAATTTTTTTACATGTAAGAATACTAAAGCCAGCTTAAATTACTTTAATACATGGGAAATTGGCTTTAACCATTACCACAACCGAAAAGGATTAACATTACCTTATACTCAAGAACTGATTATGAAGAAAATTCGGCCTGAAAGTATACGTACAAGTTGGAATATTGTTTATGAAACTCTTACTCATGCCAACTTTCCTAAACCATGAAATATGCCTGATATCTAACTCATAATCTAACAATCAATAAAAAAAACCGATGGAATTAACACAACTTTTTGACGGGTAGAGACTCACTTGAAAGCAAAAAAATTATGTCTGGCAGGTCTTTTAGTTGCAATGACGATGTTTACTCAAGCATTTGCTGAAACAGCCAAGCAAGAAGTGATTGTTATGTCACTGAACATATATGGCTGGAAAACCATGCCAAAACATAGTGATGATTATGCAAGGTTAATTAAATTGCACAATGTTGATATCTTGGGTATTCAAGAGGGAGTTGAGGATTGGCAACTTAAAATCAAGTTGCCGACAAACTATGAGCGTTCAATTACTTTAAAAAAAGCTCTTGGCAAATGTTGGTGCCATAAATTTCAAATATTTATTAATCATTGCCGAGGTAATGCATTTATTGAATCAGGCCGTTTCGATTTAACGGACGGCCCTAATGTCACCAGAACAGGTGAGTATGCGGTGATTGAAAAATCGAATAACCGGTATCTATTGGTTAATGTTCATTGGGATCATGAAAGTGTTTCTACCCAAATAGCCAATGCCGAAGAAACAAGTTCACAACTCAATAAATTTGACCAATATCCAAAAATATTATTAGGAGACTTTAACAGTAAGTGCGATGGTTCAGTGGTATCAATAGTGCAATCCAATGCGAAAATGATCTTACTTAAAAATGCAGGTATCGATTGCCTTTTTGTAAAAGGAATTGCAGGAAAGGCAAAAAAAGTAGCGGCCTACCCTTCAGATCACCCTGCTATTATTGCAACATTGGGTACACCTTAATTTTAATCTAGGTTTAAGGTGCCTACAATGCCGCAAATTTGGCTATGCAGGGTGTTTCATGCACTTCTCGTGTTTTCTGGACTTCACCTACAGTGTAATCCAGCTTACGTTCATTTAGGTCGATAAAATAGCTGGGCTGAGTGTCGGCTTTCGCCTATTTTCTGCCGTTGGTGATTATGGTTCTTGCCTCGGGCTGAACCGCGTTTGCCTTGTAAGCGTCACCCCAACCCCACCTATACAGCAGGCGCATTCCATGGCATGAGCTGATCGATATTGTCCAAGTCAACTGCTGGTAGCACACCAAACAGCCAGCTCAGGTATTGATAAGGCTCTCGACCATTGGCTTTAGCAGTTTCTATCAGGCTGTATAAATTTGCACTGGCAGTAGCACAGCGTTGATTGTTACTAAACAACCAATTTTTCCTGCCAATCACAAACGGCCTGATAGCATTCTCAGCGGGATTATTGTCGATGGGCCAGTCACCGTTTTCAATGTACCGTATCAGCTCAGGCCAATACTCCAAGGCATAATTCACCGCCTTGCCCAAAGCGGTTTTCGGTGGTACCTGCTGTTGATCGTTACGCTGGGCGAGTAGCCGAACTTATGTTGCAGCCGAGTTTTCGAGAAGGGTTTGCTCAGCTTGCCTCTGCTGGCCTCAGTTATGATGCTTGGCTTCTTCATACCCAAATCACTGAGTTAACAGATTTAGCTAGAGATTTTCCAGATACAACGATTATCCTCGATCATTTTGGTGGGCCCGCGAGGGAAAATTGGCAGTGCTATCGTCAAGATCGAGACAATCTGCCCTCACTGCGTGATGAACACTCACAGCTTTGAGGATCCGTCGCTGGACCCCAATATCATTCGCCACTTGGTGAAAGAAAATGCGGCAATCTAGGCTTGTACCTAAGTATAGAAAAGCCAGAACAGATTCGACCGGGCGATCATCTCGATTGGTTGGATTAGTCAGTTAATCAATGAAGATCAGTAAATTGTAAAAATGGTATCTCGTTTGTTATAAGGTTTGTAAACGAAAATCTGCTTTTGTATTGAAATGGCTAAACAAACGAGAGGGGGGAAGTTTCGTAAAAGGCTATGTAAGTTACAAGTGAGTTACAAGCCTGCTAATAGCGCTTGTAACCTATTGTTTTTATTAGGCTAAATTTAGCTCTACTATTGAGTGGGAGTAGTTGTTTTCCTCTCAAAACCTCATTCTTAAGGGGTTTAGCACTCTAAAAACAGTTACAAACTTGTTGTAAACTAACTCGATTATTACGATTTATAATCAATTTAGGGCCAAAAGAGGTTAATTGATTACTCCCCAGTATGGAAAGCAATTGGTACATAAAAAATAAGAGTAAAACATGAGACAAAAATCGATTTTTATTACAGGGGCCGCTAGCGGTATTGGTCTTGCCACAGCCCTTTTGTTTCTTAAAAAAGGCTGGTTTGTAGGCGGCTACGATCTCGACGAGAAAGGCTTAAGCAGTTTACAAGATGAATTGCAGAAAAATGGCACTACGGGTTGTCTAGATGTAGCTGATAAACCAGCCTTTGATGATGCGATAGCATCATTTTCTAAACACACCGATGGTCATATGGACATTATGTTTAACAATGCTGGCATTGCTTTAGGTGGATTTTTTGACGAAATCCCCTTCGAAAAAATCATGCTAATGCTAAACATTAATTTAATTGGTGTGGTCAATGGTGCTTATGCCGCTATTCCTCTATTAAAAAATACTGAAAACTCACTGTGTCTAACAACTGCATCTTCAGCGGCCATTTTTGGTACACCTCGTATGGCTATCTATTCGGCTACGAAACACGCAGTGAAAGGATTGACTGAAGCATTAAGTGTTGAATTAGCCCGTTATGGCTCAAGGGCTGCTGACTTATTGCCGGGAATTATTGATACGCCGCTATGGAAGGGTGATCATTTTTCAGGGGGTAAGTCCATTGCGACCTTTGAAGCCATTCCAAAAAGAAATATTAATCATACCGATGCCTCACGCACTCTGGATCCTGCTGAAGTCGCCGAATCTGCCTGGAAGGCTTATCAGGGCACTAAGTTACATTGGTATATTCCAGAAGAATTGGAAGAACAAGATAAAGCCAAATTATATTCTATTGAAGCAATTCGCGACCAAAAAATTGCTGAAATATTGCAATAACTACCATTAATTTTTAGTTTTTAATTTTTATTGATGTGATAGAACGAAAAACTATTCGTAACAATGTAACAGCCGAAGGTTGGTTTGCTACTCCTAATGTTGAGCTTGAAGTAGCTATTCTTAAATCTCACCAAGTGTTGTTTGAACGCTGCGAATTTAAGCACAATGCCAATGCCNNTTAAAAGGTCTGGGTAAAGAGCGTTTCGCCAAACAGTATAGGGTGTCGCGCAATTAACCAGGGCTGTCAGTAGGTTAATAGCCACACTCATGTCAATGCCTTTTGCCCGGCGCCCATCGAGATACCAATGGTAAAAAAATATGGGCGAGCGCCAAAAGAAGTAAGATACAACTTTTGATATAGCAGTGGTGATATCCAGTGGTATTCCCATGAATAGACTGAGCTATCCTGATGAGATGAAATCAGCGATATTATTTCTCGCTAGCGAGCACTCCAGCTTTATTATCAGAGCAGGGCTTCTCGTTGTCGGTGGTGTGCTGGCTAAATAACGATGAGCCTATCCAGAAACTGACTTACTGCCGACAGGTATGGTTGAAAGCTCTCTCGCCGGATGTTGTGGCCGGCATGAGCAAGATTAACGTGTTGCATTTGTGGGATGATGAGTTGAGCCTCAGCGACAATAGCCGGCGAGACAACCACATCTTTTCCCGGGTAGCCGGTGATCAGTAGTGTGGGACACTGTAGTGCAGCCGCCACCTCCTGCCAGTTGCCGATAATGGAAGATACCGTGTCTGCCACATTGGGACTCACTTGTTGCTTTGCTTGCACCCAGGCGGGAAATTCATCTGGATCCCATGTGGGGCAGTTTTCACGCCCGGACGCCTCTATCTGTTGGGCGCTCAATTGTTGTTGGATAACTATTTGTTGGCGTATTGCCTTCGTCATCGTTGCACTTTTTTCGCTTGCGCCCTTTTCTTTATTTCGCCAGATAGGGTCTTCGAGCATCAGGCCGCACACCAGCTCTGGGCACTTGGCGGCAACGGTGGCAGCGGTAATGGCCCCTACCGAGTGGCCCATTATCATTACCGGCCCTAGATTTAATGCTTTTATAACCCCTGCAACATCTGCTGCCAGGTCGTTGCCCGAGTAGCCTTTTTCTGGCTTGTCTGAGAGACCGTGGCCGCGAGAATCCAGCATCAATATATCGTAGTTTGCCTCCAGCTGGCGAGCAACACGACTCCAGCACAGTCCGTTATCGGTAAAACCATGGATAAGCAACAAGACAGGACCGGGCCCGCCGGTGCGATGGTACTGGATATTGATACCGTTGCTTTCCACCCACGCACTTTGCCAGTTATCCATCTTGTTACCCTTTTGGGGCTCGAAGAAATGCCGGTAACTCGACAGCCGGGTTAATTTCCTTTTCGTCGAGATAGCTTTTGAGTTCTTCCTGTCGCTTCGCTGTCAGGGAATATTTGAGTACAGCCAGAATAGCGAATCCAACGGTCGCTGCCGGTACGATGCTGTAGCATACCGTTAACCAATAAAGCTCTTCCGGCCCGTTGGAGCCAGCAGCATCAAAACCGATGAAGCCTAATAGTATGAGTGGGATCCCTTGACCGATTGCATAACCAAGCTTTTGTACCATTGTGCCAATAGCAAAAAACATACCCTGTCGGCGCTCACCCGTTAACGCGGCATCAATATCCACAGTGTCGGCAACCATTGCCAGTGGGAGTATCAGCAGTGCACTGAAACACGCTCCTTTGATAAGAAAGAAAATTGTAAAAATGGTCGTTTGACCAAAGTCGAGAAAATACATCCCTACATTGGTAATAAAGACAAGGGAGAGAGNNGCTCGATGTTTTTCAAACCGACTGGCGATGCGTGTCCATGCGGGAATCATCAGAAGTCCAGTGGCAAAATAGAAAATAAAGACTGTGCCAATGTTTTCGATTCCAATAATTTCGTTGGCATAAAATAGGGTAATTGTCTGGCGGAAAACTTCAGCCACGGTAGCAATGAAAAACGCAATAGTAATAATGGCGAACGGTTTGTTTCGGGCAATTAGTTTAAAGGCCTGGCGCGAGTCAATTTTAGCCTGGGATGCTTTATGTTGTGGGGGCTCTGGCACTCTGAAAAAGGTAATCGTGGCGCATATGGGTAGCGCGAATAAAACGAAAAGGCTCAAGCCATTCATAACGTCACTGGCCTTTGCATCCGCCTGGGACAGGATGACCGCTGGAATAATAGTGGAGATCACCAGGCCGAAGGTATCGAAGAATTTGGCAGAGGCGGTGACTTTGGTGCGGACATGGTAGTCAGGTGATAATTCCGCGCCCCATGCGGTATAGGGTAGTTGCAAGGTGGTATAGCCCAGGTAAGTTATCGACACGGCCATTAAAAAATATAACGCATCCACTTCACCGCTGGGGCGGAGCAGCAGAGATACGCCAATCATCATAATCATTGTGCCAATCGGCAGCCAAACCCTGCGTCTGCCAATACTGGGACGCCAGCGATCTGACAACATTCCGATTAATGGGTCGGTAATGAAGTCCGAGACGCGCGATAGCATCAGCATACTGCCAATAACCGCAAGTGGCAGGCCGAGTTCCCCGGCATAAAAAGGGGCCAAATAGATCCCCATGGGAATACCTAACACTCCGATAGGTAGAGATAAAATGCCATAACCTAGTATGGTCTGGTTATCGAGTTGTTTGCTGCTCATACTATTGGCTTTGTTTTAGTTGTTATTGCTTGGCGGTAGGTTTTGCCAACTCGTGGGGGTGACGCCCGCCAGAGAGGGCTTTCAGAGAAAAGCTTTCACCTTGCCCATTAAAAGAAATCAACTTAAAAAGATTGTTCTCCGGGTCTCGTCCAAACACGGCCGTATTAGAGTCACCTACAATGGCCTCAGAAAGAAAGTGCACGTCAACATTGGCGAGATCACGCATGCTGCTTACTACATCGTCAACCTCAAAACAGGTATGGGTAAAGCCCAAATCGGTGGCTTGTGTGCCCGAGCGCCTGCTGCTTTGCGGTGCAAGGTAGTGCCAGAATTCGAGATTGCCGTTGGCGACAGGAATCCAGCCAGCCTGTAGGTGAGTGCCTTCGAGCCCGCTTACTGTGTCAAAAGGTTCGCCGGGGTTAAAAGTGCCTTCTCTATTTCTTTTTAGGCCGGTTAGGACCTCGTAAAACTCTAGCATTGGCTGCATATTTTCGACCACATAGGCCGTGTGCCCATACCATATTGGCGCTCCCTCTTTGGGCACTGGGGGCAGGCCTTCAAGCTCGACAACGTTGTTCATGGGGTCGCGCACATACACATAAAGATTCCCGGTCCCCAAGCCGGCGGGGCGTGCGTGCCAGCTTGCTCCATGGCTTACAGCCAAGTCGAACAGTTCATTACCATCTTTTGCTTGCAGGCATATATGGCGAATCCCGATGTCATTTACAGCCGGTGGCAGAGCATTGATGTTGGTTGGCCGGTCAAATTGTAGTAATTCAAGATACGATGTAGAGCTTTTGAGCCAGGCAACCTTTGCAGCAGAGTTTGCAGCATCCATTGCATCTCGATTTATCGCAGTGTTGGGTAAAGAAAACTGATGTACGAGTTCGAAGCCGCCCGCCTGGGTGTAGAATTTTATGGCTTTATCGAGATCCGTCACCGAAATTCCAGTGTGGTGAATACCTATAAACAAAATACGCCCCTTTACTGACTATAATTATAATAGAATCATATTAGGGCGCTTTACATAGTAGTCAAGTTTTTTCTGGAGTGCCCACTGGCCGGATAGATATTTACTTTTTGTGACTGTAATTTTTGGCCAGATTGGCTAACTGATAACTGAAGATTGGTCGCTTTACCGATCCTACGGCTAGCTATGTTCATTTTTTCAATATGAGGTCGCTGCGATAGGTGCGTTGCCATATTTCAGCTTCATTTAAATTTTCGTCGCTAGTGTAAGCGGGCTTTATTAGCCTAAATTTTGTATTTCTCGAGAAATATTGTGAACTTGACAGTCTATTTATGATCTCTAGTATGATGCTACTATACATTTTGTCAGTTATCATGGTTTAAACCATCATTCGTGAGATCTCTCACTAGTTTGGTTGGCTGAGCAGAGAAAGTTAATACCAGTGAGAATTGAATGACTAGAGACACGACAGCAGTAAACCCGCCAATAGGTTGGAATGACATTCCCAGTAATGATCCCGAAGTGGTTAAACTACGTCGATACCTCGAGAAAAATAGTGGGATCAGGGGGCAGGAAATTCTACAGCCGCGTGATATAGAGCGAGCTGTTGAGCTATTTCGTCGCGATGGCTTAGTGGTTGTCGAAAACGTGCTTAACAGTGAACAAATTGAATTTTTAGCGGCGGGCTGCAATGAGGTAGTTAACGAGGTTACATCACTGGATAGCGATAGTAAGGGTAATCGTGGTTCACATCGGTACTCTTTTGGCGGCTCGAGTATGACGAGAAGTCAGTTGCACAGGCCTGAATGGCAAATGTTGTTGGAGGTACCGGAGGTTATTCGTCTGGTAAATGCTGTCTTCGGTTCAGAAGATTATATACTCCGAGCTGGTAGTGGAGATTTTTGCTTGCCCGGCGCGGTGGATTACCAGCCCCTGCACTCGGATGTAGGTGACTGGGTGGACAGCACCCGATCAACTTTCAGTTCATTTTTTGATCCACGGGGTCAAATGAGTATACGGGACTTACCGCCACCCTATGTTTGCGTGAATTTTTTACCTCAGGATGTGACTCGAATTAATGGGGCGACTCGCCAAATTCCGGGCACACAAAACTCCAGAGCCAAAATACCAGGTCTTGCGGAAGAGCCAGAGTGGATGAGGCTGAGCACGGTATGCCCGGCACCAGCGGGTGCTATTATGATTCGTGATGTTCGTGCCTGGCATGGCGGCACGCCGAATGTGTCAGATGCGGTACGCTCTATACCAAACCTTGAGTTCTATGCGCCGTGGTTCAGGGAGCCCATGGTACCGGGCATAAGCTACCAAGATTACAAAAAACTGTCAGAGCGTGCACAGCAACTAGTGAGATTCAGCGTTGCTGATTCGAGTGAAGAGTTGGTGACGGGCTCAACCCTGCGTGCGCCCTAAAGTATTTAAAACGGAATCGATAAATGCAATATCGTCAGTTAGGTCGGTCTGCTCTCAAAGTCAGTGAGCTTTGCCTGGGTACTATGAATTTCGGCCCGCGAACCAGCGAAGCCGAGTCCTTCGAAATTCTCAATCAAGCCGTTAACGCGGGCATCAATTTCATTGATACCGCGAATCAATACGGTGGCGGTTTAGGTGTTGGAACCACCGAGACAATTTTGGGCAAGTGGCTCGCTGAGGACACCTCACGACGTGATCGTCTAGTGTTGGCTACAAAGGTTTACGAGCCTATGTCTGATGATGTGAATGACCGCGGTTTGTCGGCACGGCATATCCAATTAGCATGCGATGCCAGTTTGAGGCGTTTAGGGGTCGATCACATCGACCTTTATCAAATGCACCATATCGACCGGTTAGCACCTATTGAAGAAATTTGGCAAGCGATGGAAAGGCTGATCAGCCAGGGAAAAATCACTTATGTTGGCTCCAGTAATTTCCCTGGCTGGGCCATTGCGCGTGCCAACGAAAAAGCTATAGCCAAACAACAAATGGGGCTGATTTCAGAGCAGAGTATCTATAACCTGATTGAGCGACGCGTGGAGCTTGAAGTTATTCCTGCCTGTCGGGAATACGGGCTGGGGCTCATTCCATGGAGCCCCCAGGCGGGGGGGCTGCTGAGCGGTCCATCACAAGATCCAGGTGGGCGGCGGCAGTCTGAAGGTGTGAGAAGTGCCGCTAATGAGCGAGATTTTCAGTTGCAACAGTATTACCAGTTTTGCGCACAGTTGAACGAGTCGCCCAGCGCAATAGCCCTTGCATGGCTGTTACATCAACCGCAGGTTTCTGCGTCTATTATAGGCCCGGCCAATATTGAGCAGTTGGTCTCCGTATTGCATGTACCCGATATACGTTTGAGCCAGGAATCACTGGATAATCTAGATGAAATTTTTCCACCCACCGGGGAAGCTCCTGAGGCTTACGCCTGGTAAGCACAGTCTCCAACCGGGCTTCTACAAATTCTGTGACCGATTGCGTTTATACGTGCTAAATGAGGGCAATATTGAAACGCATTGGATGAAACCGATGCGGCATCTGTTGGATGACCCATCCTGGAGCAATGCCTAAACCATTTGGGTGAATATTTGTGCTTGATCGTGTGTAAAAAATATTATACATTGTGTAAATATATTAATACAAGGAGAGACATCATGGATTTGTCATATAAGGAAAAGAGTTTAATAGCCTCATTGGCTGTCACCTTGCTGGTATTTGGATGGTATTTCCTCCAATTTTTTTCCAGTCGAGTGTTTGGACACAGTAATGAGTTCACGTTCATTGACATGCTTATGCCAATTACTCTAATGGTGGTACTTGAAGTTATTATTCAATCATTGTTGGCCGGGAAAAATAAGGAAGATGAGAGAGACGCGTTGATTGCAGCAAGCTCTTATAAAAACGGTTATTGGGTGCTTAGTATAGGAGTTTGGCTTTTATTGGTGCAGCTTTTGTATGTTGCAAGCGGGGGAGGGTATGACATATTGCTCGATTCATCTCCTGTCTTTATATCCCATTTGTTATTGCTGTTTTTTATTCTGGCGGAGGTATCTAATTTCATTACTCAACTTTACTACTACCGAAAAGGGGTGTGAGTTGGCCAAGAAACTGAGGAATAAAATTCGAAGACTGAGATTCGAGGCTGAAGAAATGTCTCAGCAAACTTTAGCCGATAAAGTGGGTGTAAGCCGTCAAACTATATTTGCCATTGAAAAAGACAAATACTCACCCTCCCTGGAAGTTGCTTTCAAGATATCCAATGTTTTCAAAGTGCCGCTGGAGGAGGTTTTTATTTATGATTGATAAAATTAACCCGGAAGCCTAATTCGAATCAGGCCTGCGCAAAACTTTCAGCGACGTTTTGTGCTTACTGGCTATAGCTTCCAAACTGCCTAAAATCATGATGACAGTGATATCTTCAATCTCCTGCAGTGCGGTATCATGACTAATTATATAGTGGCCCGCGGCGGCCGGCAGTCCATAGGATATGTCTACCACAGGGCGGGCTATGTCCATATCGATGTGGAAATTTTCGCTGAAAATTTTTGCTAAGTATTCAACAGCAGATTCACGACTGTATTCGGTAGGGTCACCATTATCGGCGACGGAAGGTTCTGCCGCCAGCCTGTCGATTAGTGGTCCATGCTCCTTTATGTAGACAAGGTATACATGGGTGACACGCCTGACGATCTGCTCAAGGGTCTTTCCGCTCTCGGCTGCGTCGAACTGCAGTTTTCTTAAGTGCCGATACTCGCGCGTCAATAGTTCTTGCAAAACCAGTGTTACATTGGGGTAATAATTGTAAACCAGTGCTTTGCTGACTCCCGCTTCTTTGCCGAGGCGCTCCATATTGACTGCAGACACGCCCTCGGCGGAAATCAGCCTTGCGGCGTGATCCAGAATCATAGATTTTCTAGCCTTCGGGGACAGCCTGCTGCGTGTTTTTTTCTCTATTTTCATGATTGCCACAATAAGTTTCGTCTAGTAAACCCGAATTTTATCATGAACTCGTGGGGTTTGATCTCCCAAGCGACGGTTTATTTGATGTTTTTTCGATCTAAAATCAAACAATATTATAATAAAGGTCAGTACTAAACAGATACTCAAAAAATATAATAAAACGTATAAATACAGGTAGTTAAGAAACACCTTATAGCTCATAAGATGGATTTCTCTGTCACTTAAGTAGAATTTGTGAGGAATTAGCAGTTGACTTCCCTGTTAATTGTCTAATATTCTAATATAAGCATTAAAATAAAAATTAAAATGCGTGAAGCGGCAAATTTCCAGTAAACCCGCAAGCAGCTTACTTCTAAAATAAGAGGGTACATCGATGAAATATAGGTACACAAGGCTGAGTTTGGCCATGGCCAGTTCACTGCTACTAACCCCCAATCTCAGTGCTGCCGAAGGTCTGACTGTCCTTGAGGAAATAGTAGTTACGGCTAGGAAGCAAAATGAGAGCCTGATTGATACACCGGTTGCGGTATCTGTAATAGGCGCTGAATTCTTCGAACAGACTGGGTTTAATTCGATGTCTGACATCGTGAAATTTGTGCCTGGTTTTGACTACTCTCCCACTAACACCACTCGTGCCAATGGCACCAGAATTCGCGGCATATCTACCTTTAGTTTTAGTGACGGTTTTGAGTCCAGTGTGGCGACGGTCATCGACGGTGTGGTGATGGGCCGTGAAGCGCAGGGTTTTTTTGATTTATACGACATCGAGAGCGTAGAGGTTATTAAGGGTCCGCAGGGCACTTTATTTGGGAAGAACGCGTCTGCCGGAGTGGTCAATGTCCGTACCAAAAAGCCAGAGTTCGAATTTTCCGGCGGTAGCGATGTCATGTTTGGTACCGATAATGAGTTACGGGTCCGGGGTACGGTCACGGGTCCCCTTATAGAAGACACCTTGGCTTATCGTCTCACTGGCTCGAGTCATGTTACTGACGGTAAGCTAAATAATGCTTTCCCCGGGCAGGATGATGTTAACGACAAAGACACTTGGTCTTTGCGAGGAAAGTTGTTGTTTCAGCCCTCAGACAATCTAAGTGCACTGCTGACAGTGGATACAGTAAAGGAGGACAACGCCTGCTGTCTGCCCACTTACCTCACGTCCAGCGACGATATCGCTATAATCGCCAACGCATACACTGAAAATGCTATTCAGCTTCAGGCCGCTTTGGATGAGTTCGGAATAAAACCCGGTGAAGGTAATCGCGATGTTGCAATTTTTGATGATCGTATAAACCAGGAGTCTGAGGCCGGCGGTGTGGCGCTGGAATTAAACTACGGATTCGAGGGGGGGGCACAGCTTACATCAATCACTTCCTGGCGCGACTGGGAAATTGACGAGTTCAATGAGGCAGATCAGTTGTCTAACACAGATATCAATAATCGCAATGGGACCGAGGCGGAGTCGACACAAGTAAGCCAAGAGTTCAGGTTGTTCGGTGACATGGGAGATTCGGTAAGTTATGTGGCTGGGCTGTTTTATTTCAACGAAGACGTTGACGCTGATGGCAGCATCTTTGTTCAGCTAGGCTCTTTCGGAGTCTTTAACACACAGTTGCAAGCTGTTCGATCGGTAGAAACAACCAGCGCAGCTGTGTTTGGTGAATTTACCTGGGATGTTACTGACCGCTTCTCATTAATTGTGGGAGGGCGTTATACCGATGAAGAGAAGAAGGGAAGCTACACTCGTACTTATACCCCCATCAATCCGAATTTTCCCCAGTCAGAGTTCTTGGGGGCCGCTTTCGTAGGAGAGACAACAATAGATGATCAGGATTTCTCCGGGCGTGTCATTGGTCGCTATAACATCAGCGAAAATGTGAACACATATTTGACCCTTTCACGAGGATACAAGGGGGCAGGTATTGACGTTGCAGAGTCGGCCAATTTGAATTTTGTCAATGAAGAGGGTGGTCTTCCAGTATTAGATCCTGAGATACCGACACTAGTAGAGCTCGGTTTTAAGGGGTGGTTCCTGGACAAAACCCTGTCCCTCAATACCGCCCTGTTCACCCAGTCGGTAGAAGATCTTCAGTCTATTAACCGCGACGCTGCGGGACTAACCCGAAATATTTCTATCACCGAGGTTCTGTCCAAGGGCCTTGAGGTGGACTTCACCTACCTCCCTCCTGTAGAAGGACTGACCCTCGAGGCATCGCTTACCTGGCTAGATGTCAAATACGAGAAATTCGATGATCAGCCAGCACTGGAGGGAGCGGACTACCAGGGCGTGCCGGAGTGGGCGGCTTCATTTATCGGCGATTACAGCTTTGAAATCGGCGACGGTGGCTGGGATAGTTTTGTGCGCGCTGAATACTATTGGCAGGATGAGAAGAACTCCAGCGCTGGCGGTGAGGAGGCTTTTGCAATCGACTCTTATGGCTTGCTCAACTTGCGTGCTGGCGTAACCTCACCCAGCGGGCTTTACAATGTGAATTTCGCTGTCGAAAACGCGACAGACGAAGACTACCCATACTTTGTCGGCGGCTCGAGCTTTTCCGTGTTAGGTGGTTCAACGACTAGCCAATATCTTGGTCCTTACCGAACCTACCGACTCACCGTTGGAGCCAAGTTCTAGCTTAAGGGTTTCCCTCTATAATCGGCCTTTGGGCCGATTTTTTTGTCTGGGCTTTTAGTAATGGCCGAACATAGGTCAAATAGGTGTCGAGAATGGCAATGGTGAGGAAATTGCTGCGGCACTCTATATCCATTTTTTGAGAATGCGGGCGTTAGTAGCCCAAGCTCTTGCAGGCGCTGAACCGAAATGAAAATGTCACGCAAGTAGGGTTCTACCGATCACCGCCGGCAAAGGAATTAGAAGTCTTGGAGTTAGATATGAAGCGAGTATTGATGCCGATTGGCATTCTTATAGGAAGCATTGTTGTCGCAGTTATATTGATTCGCAATCCCACGCGGGTCTCCGAATCGGCGCCGGAAATCATTCCAATCAGCGTCCGCGTCGCAGAGGTTCAGGCAGAGTCGGTGCAGCTATTCATCGAGTCGCAGGGCAAGGCGCAAGCGGCACGTCAGGCGAGCGTCTCCTCTAATGTTCAAGGCCCCGTTGCCTGGGTGTCACCTTCGTTAGAAGCGGGCGCTTACGTAATGGCCGGCGAGCCGTTGGTAAGGTTAGAGCTGAATGATTTCGAAACGGCAGTGACGCGCAGTCGCGCTAGCTTCGATCAGGCGTCTGCCGAGGCAGAATTTGCTGTTGCAGATCTTGCTCGCATCACCGAGTTGGCGGCTAAAAATTTGGTTAGCGAGGCAGAGCTGCAAAATGCACAACGTGCCGCTACGGTTAACAAGGCTCGATTCGCCGAGGCCGATGCCACTCTAAAGCAGTCCGAACTTGATGCAGTACGGTCGATATTGCGTGCCCCTTTTAATGCTGTTGTAGCGTCGCGCGATGTCGAGCTTGGTCAATTTGTCAATCGTGCCCAGAGTGTCGCGGTGTTATTCGATGCCGGCAGAGTCGACGTGCGCGTTCCATTAGCCATCAGACAGCTCGGCTATCTTGATATTCCCACCAGCTTTCGCGGTGAGTTCGAATTGGCTCAGGCGCCAGCGGTAGAATTAGTCGGAAGCTACGGTGGCAGGGAATACACCTGGATGGGCAAACTCTTGCGCACCGAGGCTACCATCGATCCCAGCAGCAATATGGTGCAATCAATCATTCGCATCGAGCAGCCTTCTGCTGATGTCGCGAGTGAGTCTATACCTTTACCTATAGGCCTGTTTGTCGAAGCGCACATTGCTGGCAAGCGAATAGAAAATATCGTTTCCCTGCCGCGTTCGGTTATTCGCAATAATTCACAGGTGCTTGTGGTGGATGCCGAGAACAAAATGTATTACCGCGAGGTGGAAATATTTCGTCTAGAGCAAGA
>ENA-UZWU01003807-UZWU01003807.1-metagenome-genome-assembly--contig:-Day-4--1m-contig-3807_pt1 | contig 16914 bp, 21 predicted proteins | sample MGYA00260345_ERZ794905 | MGnify/ENA metagenome assembly ERZ794905
GTACATTGTGAATGATTTTTCTCTGAATATCATCTGGTAATTTTCTATATACATTATTTATTATTTTACGTTTTCTATAACCCCGATAATATGATTGTATTGTAATTACATAAGATTCTGTATGATATTTATAATGAACAAGACAACATATCTTATTGTTAATATAATATGGGGATTTTATTCTATTTCTACAAATATTATTATTGGTAACATTTCTAAATTTACATCTTTTACTTTTAATTTGCTCGGTAGATTCCATTTAAATTATTTACAATAAAAATAATTTAAATATAATTATTGATATATTTTTTCAATTTTAAATAAAATATAATTTAATATTAATCATAATTACTATGTATAATAATTGTAATGTTATAAATGCTTCTAGCAAACATGAATTTACATTTATTTTATTACATCCTATGCATTGTAATAGTGATTATTTTAATAGTTTAATATTGAATTTTGAAAAAAACAATTATTCAAAGTTTATATTTGAATCAATTAAATTTATAATGGTTAATGCTGAAATAATAGATATAGATTATCCAAATAATAAATTATATAATATATCTTCGTGGTATAATTATTATACTTGTAATGATGGTATAAACAAGCTAGATAAAATAGATACTGACCAGTATTACATACAAAGCAATAGAATATTAAATATTATAAATAATGAAGCGTTTATTTTAAATAATTATAATAGAATATTTTTAGTAGGTGTATCTCAAGGCGGAACTTTATTATTTGATATTTTAAATAATATACCAAGAAATATTGGAGGTATTTTTGCTATAAAAACTATTTATATGTATAAATATACTAAACTAACTAATAAATTTATTAATACTCCCATTTATATTTTTAGCGGTAATGATGATAATATATATACTATTAAATTTCAAAGAAAATGTTATAAAAAAATTATTAATAAAAAATATAAAACAAAATGGCTAATTAAAGAAAATCTAGATCACAGTACAAAAACAGTAGATGAAGACAATTTTGTAATAAATAATTTCATTAATAAAATAAATAATTCAGAATATGAAATTTTTTTTGAGAGAAATAATTAAATTTATAAAAAATAATATAAAATATTTTGTTAATAATATAAAATATTTTGTTAATATAAGTAAATATATAATGAATAGATGTATAAATTTAGCTAAAAAATATAACATTGATATTAAAGATAATAAAAAATTAAAAAGATGGATATTAGTTAATCATCCAGATAAAAAAGACCATCCGGAACATAATAATAATGTTACTATAGATGATTATAATAAAGTAGTGGAATGCTATAAAGAAGATTTTTATAAAAAATCACAAAAAGAAAACAATAAAACAATAAAAGTAACAAAAGTTAATCGTAAAAAAATATTTACTTGTATGAGACAAAGAGAGAATTTTAGTAAAATATCTAATTATCATAAATTTGATAAAGCAGTTTTTAATGGTCAACAACTTAATTTGGATTTAAACGATGCATCACCAAAAATATTACAATTATTAAATAATATTAAAAAATTAGATGAAATAGATAAAAAAAATCATGGAAAATGTTTCAAACATTTCATTTTTTCTGATGTCAAAGAAGGAGGTTATGGTGCTAAAATCATTGCTTCCGCGTTTATATCAAATGGTTATCATAATGTTATAAAAGCCAAAAAAGTAGATGGAGTAAAAAAATTGAAATTATATATAGAAACAAGTAATGACAAAGAGAATTTTGGTTTATTATGTTCTAATTCAATATTTGGAAGCACATTTAATGAAAAATTAAAAAAAGAACTGTTAAAGTTATTTAATTCTCGCCCAGATAATGTATATGGTGAAAAATTAAGATTTATTATTTTTGATAGTGGTTTCAAAGAAGGTATTGATTTATTTGATGTAAAATATGTTCATATATTTGAACCATCTATGACTATTGCTGATTTAAAACAAACCGTTGGTAGAGCTACTAGAACTTGTGGACAAAAAGGCTTACCTTTTCAAGAAGGTATTGGGTGGCCATTATATGTTTATAATTATTATTTAACTGTTCCGTCTTTAATGGCTGATACATTAACAAGTAGTAAATTTTTAAATCAAAATATAACCGAAACAAAAGAAAATGAAAAAGATGAGGAAATTTTAATATTCAAAAATATTGAAAAATTAAATGATGCTACTATGAAATATAGTGAATTTGATGAAGCCATGATTAATTTATCAAAACAATTATTTGAATTAGGACCAAAATTATCAGTAGATTACAATTTAACAGAAAATTTACATAACGTTGATGATCTTAATTCAGAATATATGGAACAAGATTTTTATTTAATGGGAGGCAAAAAGAAAGATCTATTCAAAAAAATTAATAAAAAATCAAAATTTTTTAAAATAGATTTTATTAATTGTAAAGGTAAATGTGGTAAACGAACAAATAATGATATACCTGTTAGCTCAGAATTTTTAAAACGTGTATATAAAAAATATAATCATCCCAATAAATTTATTCCTAAAATTAATCAACGTAATTTCTTTTGTAGTTATTTAAGATCTGTGCCTATATTTTGTGAACAAATAAATCATGAATGGTCTTTGAGATATTCATATGTCCCAGAATCTGTTGAAAAAGATTACGATTTAGATGATTTGGAATTAGAGTCAGGAACAGAAGAAAAAATAGATGCCGATTATAAAGACTTAGATTATGACGGTAAAAATGATAAAAATTTGCATGGTTTAAAATTTAATGATAATATTCCTAAAACAAAAATGAGCTTTGTTGCTATGAGAAATTTCATTAAAACACATTATAATAATAAAAGTTTTAAATGGGATAAACTTGTAATTGAAAATAAATGTGTTCCTAAACCTGGTGAAAAACCTAAAGCAGCACATGAAATTGATTTAAATCCTACGCAAAATTTTATTTCTACTTATTTTTGTCCAGAATCACCATATAAAGGTATGTTATTATGGCATTCGGTAGGAACTGGTAAAACTTGTACTGGTGTTGCTACAGCAAGTGCTAGTTTTGAACAAAAAGGTTACACAATATTATGGGTTACACGTACAACATTAAAAAGTGATGTTTGGAAAAATATATTTGATCAAATATGTCATATTAATTTAAAAAAAGAAGTAGAATTAGGTTTAACTATTCCCGAAAAATTAACGGAACGAAAAAAATTAATGAGTGATAGATGGTTAGAACCTATGTCTTATAAACAATTTAGTAATTTATTATTAGGAAAAAATAAAATTTATGACGTATTAAAAGAGAGAAATGGAACTGAAGATGTATTAAATAAAACACTCATTATAATTGATGAAGCACATAAATTATATGGAGGAGATTTAAAAGCAAGTGAAAGACCAGATACAAATATTATGGAAAAATTAATAATGAATAGTTATAAAAAATCAGGACCTAAATCTTGTAAATTATTAATTATGACTGCTACACCATTCACTAATAGCCCTTTAGAATTATTTAATTTAACTAATTTATTTTTTACAAATGAAAATGAGAAAATAACTACAGATAAAGATGACTTCAAAAAACAATATATGAATTCTGATAATATTTTAAGTCAAAATGGTATAAAAAATATAGCTAACAAATTATCTGGCTATATAAGTTATTTAAATAGAGAAAAAGATGCCACACAATTTGCTCAACCTATTATGATAAATATACCTATTTTAACTACACATATTAAAGAATTGGATTTACGTGAAGCAATTTATTTGAAAAAAGAAATTAATAAAATGGATGATGAATCTAAAGAAATAATAAATGAATTAAAAATTAAAATTAAAGAATTTAAAGTTGAATATAAAGAAAAGAAAGAAATTTATAAAGGATTCAAAAGTTCAGGTAAAAATTCTTGTAAAGAACAACATCCAAATGATAAAGAAGCCAGAGATCAATGTATAGAAGAATTCAAAGAAGAAGTTAATACTTTAAATGATGATTTAAAAGAAATTATGGCTAAAATTAAAGAATTACAAGAACAAATTAATAGAGTAAATGCCAATAATGCACCTCAAGGAGAAATAAAAAATATGAAAGATAGGTTAAAAGCAATGAAACAATCTTTATTACAAGAATACATTATGTATGTAAAATGTGCTCATTTAAAATATAAAGATTTATCAAATAAATCTTCTGTAAAATCTATAAAAAATTTAAAATATTATTCAAAAAATTCAAGTGTACCCAGTAATGCTTCACAAAGCCATAATCCATCTATAAAAGTAAATAAAACTGCTAAAAAATCTAAAAAAAAAGCTAAAAAAACCACAAATACTAATAAAGAATACAAAAGCTTTTCAAATTAATATAAAATTAATATAAAATTACTTAAAATAATAACAATTTATTTATTAATCACTTACTAATAAATAAATTATGTTTTTAATACAATTTGATGCCTGTAAAAGAGATAAATTAGGCTTGGCTTCTATTGGGTATGTATTATATTATAATTCTACTGTTTTATATAAACATTATTCACTAATAAATCATAATATTCAAGATAGTAATTGTGCTGAATATACGGCATTAATTAATGCTTTAAAATTTGCTAATAATTTATGTATTGAAGATTTATATATTGAAGGTGATGCTAAAATAGTTATTGATCAAGTTAATAATATATGTAATATTAATTGTGAGCATGTAAAACCTTTACATAAAGAAGTCAGTAAATTAAAAAATAGGTTTAAAACCATCAGTTTTGAACATATTTATAGAAAAAAAAATATTTTTGCTGATTCATTAGCTAATCATGCTTTAAAAGAATTTCAAGAGTCTATTTTTTGAAACTTTTTCCGGCTTCTCTTAAAGCTTGGGGAAATTTTATATTGTGTTTTTTGGCATAAGCTTTAACATGTAATATCCACGGTGAAGAACCTTTTTTAGATTTTTTTGTTCTGTTTTTTTTGGTTGGTCTTCTTTTTTTATTACCTTTTTTTGTAGGTCTTCTATTAGATTTGCCTCTTCTTTTTTTTCTGCCTCCATCTTGTCCAGAAAGACTTGATAAAGATGTATTTAAGTCGTCTTCATTTGACGCTGCAATGTTACTGTTACTTACTTCTTCAACCATTTTATAATATATAATAATATTATTTTTTTATAAAATTGAAATTATGAATATTAATTAATAAATTAATTAATTAAAATTAAACTAAGATAAACTATTATATGTATTGTAAAAAAAATAGTTGGAATTCTTTATTTACTAAATATAATTTAGAACACAATTTTCAATCTAATAAAACCCTTAATATGATATTAAATAATCTAAGAAAAACAGAATTTCTTCCTAAAGAAAATCTAATATTTAAATGTTTTGATTATTTTGAAATGAATGAAACTAAAATTGTTATATTAGGTCAGGATCCATATCATGGTATAAATCAAGCTACAGGTTTATGTTTTGGTTATAATTTATTAAACGAAAATATAAAAAAATTACCACCATCATTAAAAAATATATTAAAAGAATTAAAAGATGATTTAGATATTTCATTAAATAATTTTGATTATACATTGGAAAATTGGGCAAAACAAGGTATATTATTACTTAATAGTGCTTTAACAGTTATTCCAAAACAACCTGGTTCACATTTTAAAATTTGGAATGATTTCACGGAATATATAATAAATGATTTAAATAACAATTATGAAAATATTATATTTGTAGCTTGGGGTGCTAACGCGTATAATAAATTAAAAAATATAAATACTACTAATCATCATTTATTAATATCATCTCATCCATCACCATTAAGTTATTATAAAAAATTTAATAATTTTCATGAATTTAAAGGTTCTAAACCTTTTTCAAAAATCAATGAAATATTAGAAAAAAATAATAAAGAAAATATACTTTGGTAAAGTATATAATTAACTTATTTAAATAATGTATATAATTGATTCCAGTTCCACCACAGATTTAGATTTTGAAGAAATATTATTAAATGAAAAACCAAAAAAGTGGTATAAAAAAATAAAAATTCCTATTTTTATTGAAGATAGTTTTAATTTATTTATTCCTTATTCTATATTTATTTCAACATTAATGATACTTATTTTTTGTATTTAAAATAAATATTGATTAAATGTATTTTAAAATAAATATATTTAAAATACATATAATAATTTATATATTATATATAAATATGTCGTATTATGCTGTAGCTAAAGGACATAATACAGGCATATTTTTATCTTGGAACGATTGTAAAGAACAAGTAATTGGATATAAAGGAGCTATACATCGTAAATTTTCAAATGAAAAAGAAGCAGAAGATTTTATATTAAATATTACTTCCGTTAACAGCACTATATATTATAATATATATGATAAATATGATGATATTGAAACAAATTATTATATATATACTGATGGTTCTTGTATAAATAATGGCACAAAAGAAGCTAAAGCAGGTATTGGGATATATTTTGATATAAATGATGAAAGAAATGTTTCCAGACAAGTAAAATTAAACAAATATGATAATATTACTAATAATAGTGCTGAAATATTAGCTATTATAGAAGCTTTTAAAATTGTAGAAAAAGAATTAGAAACAAAAAAAATATGTATAGCTACGGACTCTGAATATAGTATAAAATGTGCTACTTTTTATGGTGAAAAATGTGCGTCAATGAATTGGAAAAAACATATACCAAATAGAGATCTGGTAATTGAATTATATAATATTTATAAAAATAACAAAAATCTTAAATTAATGCATATAAAAGCACATACAAATAAAAAAGATATTCATTCAATTGGTAACTCTGAAGCAGATAAATTAGCATATAAAGCTATAAAGCTATAATACCGATCTTGATAAATATATTTGAATGTTTGGATTCCATTTTCTAAAATATATTACATTTTGCAAGCTTTTATAACGTTTTAACAATATGCGAATTTTATAAGATTTCCATAATGCTTGTATTTTTTTTATTGCTGAATATTTGTAACAATCATTTTTTCTATAATTCATTATAATATTTATAATATTTCATCTACTAAACCATATTTTAAGCAATCTCCAGCATTTAGCCACCTATCATGATAAAACATATCTTCTAATACTTCTTCGGGTAAATTACTATTATCTAAATATATGTCTTTTATTATATCTAAAAAAACATCTGTATTATAATTCAAATCTTTAACTGTTAATAAATCACTTGCTTTTTGTTCTTCGCCAAATTTTAGACCATGTATCATCATTACAGAATGTTTGTTTATAAAACGTTTTGCCCCAACAACAGATAATAATGTAGCTGCTGAAGCAGCATATCCTCTTATATATGTATGAACTGGAATTTCTAAATTTTTTATTTCATCGACTAAAGCTAAACTTGACAATAAAGAACCGCCTGGACTTTGTATGTATAAATTTATGTGATTAGGATAATCAGCATTTGTCATCGCTAAATTTTTATGATTTATTAAAACTTCTGTTAATTTAAAACAAGTTTCTTCATTTAATCCTCCTGTGAAATATATATTATTATTGAAATTATTATTTTTATAAATTAAATTTTCCTGAATATCATAATTTATATCTTTAATGTCATTTTTATTTATAAAATTTTTATTATAACTTTCATTTAAATGAATATTCTTATTAACACCGGATAACAATAAAGAATTAGCAATAAAATTTCTTCTATTTATAAACATATTAAATCCTACACAAGTGTTAATATGAATTAAAATCAAAAAGAATTTTATTATATTCTTTCCAATATAAAACATATATAATAATATATTTTATATTTATTTTTACATAAATTTTAATAATATCTTATATTCTATTTTTATTCTATTTTTATTCTATTTTATTCTATTTTATTCTATTTTTATTGAATTTATATTATTCAAATATTTATACTTATAAAAACTGTCAAATGTTAAATATGTAAAAAATACTCCATTAAAATATACTAAAAAAATTAAATAAAATGTTACCCAAAAAGTATCTTTAATTATGTTTAACTTATAACCATAATAGTTAAAGCAACAAGTTAATACACAAAATGGTAGTCTTAATAATAAATAATTTATTGTATTTAATTTTTTTTGATTATATAATTTAATTTTATTATTTTTATAAAGAACTAATGAACCATATTCAATTATACCTGGAATACCATTACAAACAATATATGCTAAATATTTTTGATTAGTTTTCATTAAATATATATCTGGTAAAACTCCTAAACCTATGAATAATATATGATGAAAATAATCATATCTTGTTAAATTTCTAAAAGCTATTAAATGATAAAAATGTAAATAAAATACAAAATAACTTGGAATATTATTATCTAATAATTTATATCCATTATAAGGGTCTGTAATAATATTATATACATCTTTAATAATTAATTTACTGACTATAATATTTATTAAAGTATGTAATTGAAACCATCTTGCTTTTTTTCCTATGAATAGTAATAGTGTCATATCGCTAAAAAATAAAAAAGATAAATAACCCAAAAACGAATACACATTATTACTATTTAATAATGTATAAGTACTATTGTTAATTATGGTACTATTGTTAATTATGGTACTATTGTTACCATTATATAATAAATTATCATAGTTTGGAAAATATAAATAGTCCATCATAATATATATTTTTATTTAATTTATATTATGACAAATACTTTATATTATTTTTATATTTTAATATTATTTTAATATTATTTTAATAATTTATTAAATCTTATAAGCAATTAAGCATTGTATTTATTTTTATTTTTACTTTTTTTTTCAGTATTTTCATTAGTATTTTCATTAGTATTACCATTAATATTTCCATTAATATTTCCATTATTATCTAATGACATAGTATTAGTGGAAATAGTTTTAGTTTTTCCTATTTCATTCTTGGTTTCTATTTCAATATTATTATCTATTTCATTCATAATATTAAAAGATACTTCATTAAATAAAACATTATTGGATATGTATGTTAATTTATTGTTTAACAATATTATTTTAGCAACAATTAAGGAGTCATTATTATATGTATTTTTTAGGTTAGTTAATCCAGATAAACTTTTATTAATAGCATTTTTTAAAGTTTCTCCAATTTCCATATGATTGCCGCTATTAATGGTGCTACTAGCATTATCTATTTTTATTAATAAATCTTCTAAATAAATAATAACATCATCTCTATTGTAGTTATAATACCATCGTTTAATAGATGAAAAATAACTATAGTTATCTACGATTAATGTTTTTTTACCTGGTATTATATTTATTGCTAATTTATCATGTTCTTTAACCTGATTTATTACTTCTAAATCCAATAAAATATCATCTATATCCATTAATATTATTAATAAATATTTTATTTTTATTTTATTTTTATTTTATTTTTATTTTATAAAATATTTTATTTGATCAATATTTTCATATAATCTACGTGTCAAATATGGAAACATACTATTATAAGGCCCATAAGGTATATAAGTTGCTAAATTGATATTATATTCTTTTTTTATTTTATTCATATAACATTCATTCATTCCCATTAGATTTGCTATAGTAAATATATTTTTTTTTTTATTTAATTTAGAAGCTAATAATATTGAATCAGAATTGTGTGATGCTATTATATTATAATTTAAATTATTATTAAAGCATAATTTAAGAGAATAGTTATAATTATTATCTGTTAAACCTTTATAATTGAATAAATGTCCTTCGTTTTTCTCGGTATTATAATAAGCACCTCTAACTAATTTAGTAGCCAAAATTTTACCATTATTATAAAAAAAATTTGAATCATCTTTTAATTCATCATAACTATCTGTTCTATACATTTGATATGTTTTATAAATAAATGGTTTATTACTATTATATTTGTATATTAATTCATTTGTTAATAATCTATATTCATTAATATTTTTATTATTTTCAGCATCTATTATTATTTTTATATTATTGTTAATTGCTGAATTTATTATATTATCTATTAGTTTTTTATTAAAATTAAATGATGATAATTTTAGAGCTATAAAATTCGATGAATCTAAATTATTAATTAAATTAGTATATTCTTTGAAATTATCGAGAGCATTTTCTCTATTCTCATTAATATAATTTATTATTGGAATTCTATTAATTTTTAATAAATATTTACTTTTTTCTAAAGCATTTATCATTTTATTACCAGCAACATAATTAAAAAACATATATTATCAATATATTATTTATTTTTATTTTTATTTATTTTTGTTTTTATTTATTTCTATACTTTCTCTAAAAATGTATTAATACTTGATTTTAATACCTTTAAATCAAATTTATGTTTATCATAGTGTGATTTCATAAAATCTATAGTTATATATTTATTACATATAAAACACCAAATTTGAGAATGATATTTTTGCTTATGAGGACCTTCAACAAACCATCTTTCACCATAATAATTACATTTTGTACATTTAGTAATAGCATATTTACAGTTACCAAATTTATCAGTTTCATTTGACTGGCCCGTTAAATGTCTTCTTAATTCGGCACATGTATCAAATATTGCTTCACAATCTTCATGATGACAAGATGATTTACCTATCATATTTCTTATCATATCTAATTGGTATGTATGTTCGTATGGTAAATTTCCACGTTTATATGTAAATGGATATATAGTACAACCACATCCTGTCCATGACTTTTTTTTATCAACTCGTAAATTAGGTTTTTTGTTTAATTCAAAATATGTTCTAACACATGAAAGACAACCCGGATTCATAGATTTCGATTTTTCACAACATATCGGATGAACAGGTAAAGTGGCTGTTTCAAGACAAATTCTACATTGTAATAATTCACAAATATTATCAACAGAAGACATTACAATACAACTATTGTATTATTGTATAATTGTATAATCAATTTTTAACAATTTCATTTAATTCTTTCAATTGTTCTTGGGTGTTAATACCACTTATTTCTCTATTATCTTTACATAATAAATAATCGGAATAAATATTATCATTAGCCATTAATTCAAATATTTCAGTTAAATAATACTCATTTTGAGAATTATTGTTTGATATATTATTTATATATTTTAATAAAATTTGTAAATTTAAACAATATATACCACTATTTATAAGTTTTATATTTTTCTCTTCTATATTACAATCTTTTTCTTCTATAATTTTGCATATTTTATTAGTTTTATTTAAAACTATTCTACCATATCCTGTTGAATTATCAATATTTGCTATTAAAATTTTACAGTCATGTGTATTTAATAATAAATCATTAATTGTTTTTTTATTTATTAGTGGAACATCTCCTGATAAAATCATAACTTTACTAATATTAATATTTGTTTTATTTAAAAAATTATAACAACATTTTATAGCATCTCCTGTGCCACGTGGTTCTTCTTGAATAATAAATTTTATTTTTTTATCTAGTATATCTTTTTCTATATATTTTCCAATAGTTTCATAAATTAAATTATAATATTTTCCAACAATTATTCCAATTTTAAAAGGGTTAATTGATAAAGATGTTTCTATTATATGAATAATCATAGGTTTATCATTTATAATATGTAAAACTTTTGGTATATCTGAATTCATTCTTTTGCCCAACCCCCCAGCCATAATTAATATAATAGAATTTAAATTATTGTAATTATCATTTAAATTAACTCCACTAATCATTTATATTATTTATAATATAGATTTACCCTTATATTTTAAAATATCAACTATTTTAATATTTGTAGGAAATTCATCTTCTCCATAAATATCTTGTAATAATAACCATTCAAATAAACCTCCAATATAAATATACAAATTTTTGAATCCCAATTTGTATAATTGATTATATTTATCAATTATTTTAATATCGGAACAATTCTCTCCATAAATTAAAATATTTATATATAAATCTTTTTTTAAATATTCATTAAGTAACTCTATTTCATTGTTGGGTGAAACTGTATTTTTTATTACACATTCTTGATTATTAGAATCCAACGTGTTTATTATTATAAATTTACCTTTTGTTGTATTATTATTAACTATTGCTTGCATAGATTCAAAATTTATTTTATTAATACTATAACTTGAACCCATATTATTTAATTTAAATATTTTATAGTTAAATATTTAAACTTTATTTATAGATAATTATGTATATGAAAAAATATATTCTGTTTATATTATTATCAATTATACCTTTCAGTTATAGTCAAATATTCAATTTATATAATAATATGTCTGTCATAGAAAAAAATATTATAAAAAAAAACTTGTTACAATATCATAACTCATTTTGGATTATAAATTTATATTTTTAAAATTTAAAAATATTCAAATAATATTTATTTACGAAAAATATTAAACCTAAAAATGCATCTACTAACAATATAATCCAAGAATTAATGTTTTTATAATAAGCTACTAATGAAAATAATATATAATTAAAACTATGTATCAATCTATAATTATTCCACCAAACTTTAGAACCAAAAAAACCTATCTTTTTGTTTAATATGCTAGTATATATAAAACTAAGACCTATAATTAATGTAAATAAGCTCATATATGGTAAATATTTTATATTAATAAATTTAGCAATTAAAGCTAATATTATTCTTGATAAAAAACACCCAAAAATAAAATATGTTAGTATTTTATTTTTCATTATTATATAGTAATATTTTATTTATTATTACAATTAAAATATATCAACTCAATTTTACTACTGTATCAATCAATTCTTTTTTAATACCCTTTGAAGCATTACAAGAAAGTTCTTCTCTCTTTTTACGTGTTTTATTGTTTGAACTATTTGACGAAGCAGAACTAGATGAATCTAATGTATCTGTTGAACTATTTGAACTATTAGAATTAATAGAATAATTTTTTGCCTTTGTGGAACTATTACGTTGATTCATATCAGAATCGATTATAGAATAATTTTCTTCTATGTATTTTACAACCTGATTTTCTAATGCCCATTTAAAAAAATTTAATTGTCCCAATGTAGTTTGAATATGTGTATCATTTTTATAAGGAATTGTAATTCGTTCCCATCTACAAAATGGATCGAATCTTTTTTTATTGTATGCTTTCAAATTTAATTTATAATCATTATATACCTTAAATCTCTCTATATTACCATTTTTTTCTATTAAATATGTTACATAATTTTTTTTACAATAATTTGTAGCAAACCAATCTACTATTCTGAGAGAAATATCGGATTTTCCATTAATAATATTTAACATTCTCTCAAAATTTCCATCTTTATTATAAAATTTCATTAATTTATTTAATAATAAATCATTTTGTGTTGTATAAGACATTATAATTAAATACTTTATGTTACAATATTTTTAAATTAAAATAAAGATATATTATTTTAATTTAATACAACAAATATAAAGTTATGATTAAAAACATTAGAGAGATAATATTAAATGAAAATAATTTTAATGAAATTTGTAATTTATATAGTCATTTTGGAGATATTAATAAGTTAAATTTTAGTAGTTTTAAAAGTATTGTTGAGAGAATGCCTGAAAATCAAAATATTTATTTTTATTTAAATAATGAAACTAATGAAATTATTGGAGCTATTACACTAATTATAGAACAAAAATTTATTCATAATGGTGGAAAAGTGGGTCATATAGAAGATTTTGTTGTTTTAGATAAATATAGAAGTTGCGGAATTGGAGCTTTATTATTGGAATATGTTGTTAAATTAGCCAAAGAAAATAATTGTTATAAAGTTATATTAGATTGCGATGATACATTAGAAAAATATTATATTAAAAAAGGATTTGTAAAAAAAGGAAATTATATGGGATGTTATTTTTAATGTGTCCCATACGCAATAAAAAATATTTATATAATATAAGCTTTTTTATTTAATAATGTTTTCTAGAAAAAGGAAAGATCAATCATATCGTAAACATTTAAGCACAATGGTAATAAATACTCATGGACAACTTTTACCAAAAGAAGATAGTAATGAAGGAGTATTATTTAAACTACCTGATAATTGTAAGGTCTGTTATATTGGAAATTTAAATAGAAGTCTTTATTTTGAAACAAATTTAATAGAAAGGTTTAAAGATTTAATATACGATAAAAAAGGTTTTTTAAAAAGTGATTTTGATAGGTCTTCACAAGATGATTCAGAATTAACAGATCATGGAGAAAAATATATAAAAGAATTAGAAAGAGTTAATAATATATGTTTAATTAAAAGTTTGTTAAGTAAACAACTTTCTCCTGAACTCCATACCAAAGTAAAAATTTTTAAAAACATGTATCGCACAATTTTATGTCAAGAAGGCCATGAAAGTATAGATGATACATTATATAATTCTTTTTTATTAAATTTTAAAACTGAATTTAATAGTTTAATGTATATATATCCTAATGAATATCCAGAAGATCTTACTATTTATGTTGCCAAAGGGAAAAGGGGAGAATCAATAAAATTTCCTGATTTTTTATTAAATTTTGATTCTAATGGCAATGATTGTGATATATTAGGATGCAATTTTACTACTATAGATACAAATGATATGAGTTTACCAAAATACATACGTGGTACTACATTTAATTATAAAATTAATTTTCCAAATATAATGTATATAATAGGAGAAATCAAAAAAAAATTTAATATATTCAAGAAAAAACGCAGAGTTCCCTCTGAAACTCCAGAAACTTCATTAAGACTTTCAGAATTAATAAAAATATTTAGTAATAATAATAGTAAGTATAATAATATAGTTGGTCACGATTTTAAGTGTAAAACTTTTTATGTTTTTTGTTGTAAAGGGTTTGATGGAAATATTCATAAATTATCTACATATTGTCAATTATCAAGAGCAATTCAATTACAAAAACACGATACGAATCCTATAGTACAAGAAAGAGTGAGTGATTTATTTACAGATATGAAGAAATTAGAAGGAATGTTATATAGTAGATCTCCAATGTCTTCATCTGAACAGGAAGAATCTAGAAGTTATGGTGATAATTATTCAACCCTAAAAAAAAATAAAAAAGGTTATGGAATCATAAAAAAAAAGAAATTAGAAACAAAGAAAAAAATTGATTTTAAAAAACTTAGAAAACAAATTACTCAAAAATTAAAAGCTAAATCTAAGTTAAAAAAAGTGAAAACGAGAAGTAAGCCCAAAAAATAAGAAAAAGAAAATGTAAAATTGATTAAATTATTATTTTAGTTATTAATTTAAATAAAAACTAAAATAATAATTTAGTAAAATGGATATTGAAAATTATTCAGGTGAAATTGCTCTTGATATTTGTCATCCAATTGATGATGATGAAGAAGATGAGATTAATGATTTGACAAATAACATGAATGAATCATCTATTAGTAAACAACCATTAGCGATATATATTGCTTTATTGCTTGAAAAATTATTAGATGAAAGTTTATATTCTAAAGAATATGATGAAGAATCAGGTGAATTTAAACAAGCTATTACATTGCCATTATGGTTTAATGGGTTGGATGATAAATATAAATTTTTATTAAAAAAATTTATTGAACCCGCATTAGAAATGCGATATAAAAATAATTCGTGACTTCTTTTATATTATTTTAAAATTGATTAAATTTAAAATATAATTTTTAATATATAAACAATATAGTAAACTAATATATCAAAAACAAAAATGTGTACAGATTACAAACAATTGGTTGCTGATTATTGTAATCGTATTATTAATGAAAAATTAATGACTATCGAAGAATGCGTTATTAACGCTAAACCCGAATTGAAGATTTATATTAAACCTATTGAATGGTTTATGGAACTTGATGATGATCTTAGATATAATATTGAACATAATTTATTTACACCAAATATAATTTCAATATTAATGAAAACTAAGAAATATAAGAAAAATAAGAAAACTTTAAACATTAATTATGAATATAGTGATAGTAGTGATTATAGTGATTATGCTGAAGCAAATTATTATAGAATAGGCAATAAACGCCAGAAAACAGAATAAATTTATAATAAAAAAAATTATGTTGTATGTTATGTGTTATGTGTTATGTGTTATATGTTATTTTTTTTTATTTTTAATTGATTAGTTTCTAATTGCTTTGTAAATAGAAACTTGTCACTATTTTTTCTACGTCTTTGTAGATTACATTTTAAACAAGCTATAATAGTATTATTATTGGTATGTTCATCGTAATTATTTAATCTGTCCAAAGTCCATTGATTGTTATCTCTCACTTTTTCTACAAATAAAAGAACATTATTATTACAATAATAACATTTAAGTTTACAAGACATTAATTTTTCAATTGTATCATCTAATGTTATCAAATTTGTATTATCATGTAAATCTTTCTTAATGTCTTGTTGTTTATAACTATTAATTTTATTTTTCAATTCACTTAATAAGAATTTTTTTTCAGAAAAGTCTTCTCCTAAATATAATTTATTTATTAAATTAATTTGATATTTATAATCTCTCAATAATTCGTTATAAGATGAATCAAAATTGCTTGTTTTTTCTTTAAAATTTTCAAATTTCTCTCGTATTTTATTTTTTGATTCTTCTAAAGTATTATTATGTAATATTTTTTTATCATTCTCGTTTTTATTTTTACTAACTTTTTTATTTACATTAAAATTTATACATTTCATATTATTATTATTATTATTATTATAATATAAATAATCAAATATTTATATTATAATGATTAAAAAAACTATTTAAAATAATTATAATATATTCTAGTTATTCATAAATTAATTTATATATATAAAAGATTTAAAACTAATTTACCATTATAATATAAACACGCATATCATTAT
>ENA-UZWU01004329-UZWU01004329.1-metagenome-genome-assembly--contig:-Day-4--1m-contig-4329_pt1 | contig 16890 bp, 12 predicted proteins | sample MGYA00260345_ERZ794905 | MGnify/ENA metagenome assembly ERZ794905
AAAATTGTTTGAATTTTTATAAAAATGCTACACAATGGGTATTAGCAAAACCCAATTTGGATCCAAGTTGTTTAGAGTAAAAATTCAAAAAAATTAATTTAAAATAAATAATTGCATTATATTTAACTAAAAAAATTATGGGCGTAGGAGGATTATTGATATGGACAATAGGTTTTATCCTAATTATGGTGATTGCAATTGTCATAAAAGAACACTAAAATCAAACATTAACAAGTTACTCATCAATAAATTATAATTGAATTATAGTATAAATTTTTAACGTCAATTATTTTTTTTTAATAAATAAGCACTAAAATCCTTCCCCGATCGCATTTCTGCACAATTAGTAGCATTTCGATTAATTGAAAACTTTTTAAAAAATAGTAATCGTACAGTATGAACCTCTCCCAAAAATTTAGCAATTAAAAAAATTTTTTTTAATTTTAAAAAAAATAGCATTTAAAAACCACTAACAATGAAAAAAAAGATTGAAAAAGAAAAATTAACAACTATCTTGTCTGACGAAAAGGTATTTAGAAAAGTTATTATCGAACAAAATAATATTATAGTTGAGTTACTCACTCAAATCGCTATGTCCCAACGAAATTCATTAGCAGACGGTTTTGTGGTTAGTATGAAAAGTAAATATTTAAAAACGATGGAAACATTAGCAAATGAAGCAATTGAAGAAACCACATAGGTAGAAAAATTCCTGTTTAGCCTTAACATAGATTTAAAAACTATTTATCCGGCAACAATTCTTTAATAACTACATTAATCATTGCTGCTAATTCAAAATCTTTATCGGTTACCCCACCTGCATCATGCGTAGTAAGACTAATATTTAAAACATTATAAACATTAGACCAATTGGGATGATGATTTATTTTTTCTGCCATCAAAGCTATTTGTTCCATCACAAAAAAAGTATCTTTGAAATCGTTGAATTTATAGCTAGTTTGGATTGCTTTATTTTGGTAGGTCCAATTAGGGATTTTTTTAATTTTTTTAGATATTTCAATTTCTGTTAGTTTTTTCAAAATAGATAAATTTTTTATATAAATATAACATTAACATTACAACTCTTCCCCCATGAAAAACTATATTTTTGCGCTTTTTTTTATTTTATTTACCTACAATCTTCAATCCCAAGTTCTTATTGCATTGCTACTAGGCGATAAACTAAATAGTGGAAAAATTGAATTTGGATTGGATGGTGGTTTAAATTATTCATCTATTTCGAGTTTAGAAACCGATAATTTTAAACGTGATTTTAATTTAGGTTTTTATTTTGATATCAAATTAAAAGACCATTGGTATTTTAATACAGGAGTGTTAGTGAAATCATCCCTTGGTGTTGATCAATTAACAACTGCAGATGTAGCACAGTTAGGGGGAGATTTTTCATACTTGGTGAATGCTGACAACGGTGATTTTACTCAAAAAATTAGTTATTTTTTGGTTCCAACTTTAGCAAAATACCGGTTTGAAAATCAGTTTTATCTTGAAGGAGGTCCTCAATTTGGGGTGATGTATAAAGCATTTATTGAATACAATTATGATATTGACGGAAATTCAGCACGAATTAGAGAGGACAACAAAGATTTTGTAAATCGTATGGAAGTCGGAGCCGTAGCTGGTATGGGTTATCGATTATTAAAAGGTTTAGGATGGACTATTGGGCTAAGATATCATTATGGGTTTACCAATGTTTATAAAAATAATTCCAATGCTAAAAACAGTTCGTTATTCTTAAAAGTTAATATTCCTATTGGAGTTTCAGAAGATAAAAAAGACGCAATTGATAAGATCAAAGATGCTAACAGGAAAAAGAAAATGGAAAAGAAAGAAGCGCGTAAATCAAAAAAAAATACTCATTAAATCACAATTTATAATAAAAAGCTACTTATCATAAATTGATTTTTACGTAATGTTTAATGTTTTTATACTCAATTATTGAATCTAAAATGTAGCATATTTATTTTTCTAATTCCAGTATTTATATTTTCTCAAGAGAATTTAATACTCGAGGATAGTATACCTAATAATTCTAAATTTATAGAAGACTATTCCAATCAATTAAATATCAAATTTGATGTGACTAACGACAGAGTTAGTTATTTTATTCCTTTCGAAACAAGTCAGGCTGAAATTAGATCTAACTTAAATATTAGTTATGGTTTGGTATTTAGTTATAAATTTCTTTCGGTGAGGTTAGGAATGAGACCAAAATTATCAGAAAATGAACTTAAAAATAAAGGAAAAACAGATCGTTTTAGGCTTCGTGTTAAGTTTTTATTTGATAATTGGACGCATCGTTTGGAATATAATTATACCCGTGGATTTTATATTGAAAACACAAGTGAATTTGAAAATGATATAAAAAATTCAAATTTTAAAGTTCAATTTCCTTATTTAAGAACTAATATCCTCTCTGGTTCCAGCAACTATAAGTTCAATGGAAATTATTCTATGAAAGCTTTAGAATCGAATACAGAAATCCAATTAAAAAGTACAGGGACTTTTTTAGCTGGTTTTAATTATGCATTTTACTTTGTGAATGGAACGGATAGAATAAAATTAGAAAATCAAGAACTACTTCAAAGAACTTCCTACAACGATTTTTCGGGGTTTAGTCCTGTTTTTTACATAGGATACCACTATACATTCGTTTTTCACAATTATTGGTATTTAAATGTATATTTAGATCCAGGTATTGGTTTCGATTTTTATCAAAACAAATTTTACAATCAGGGAGAAAGCAACGATAACCTAAATACAAATGTTTTTTTTCAAGTTAAATCTGGCTTTTCTGCAGGGTATAACGGACGTAAAATTTATTTTGGCGGAACTTTTAAATACAATTATAATTCTGACAAAGTAGAAAATAATACCTTGGGATTACAACCTATAAAAAATAGTTTTCATTTATTTTTTGGCTATCGATTTAAAGCGCCTAAACAAGTTACTAAGCCTATTGAATATATTGAAGAAAAAGTGCCAGTATTAAAACAAAACAATATTTAATTTTAGGCTAAAAATTCAAAAAAACATAGAAAATTTACTATTGGGGGTATTCTACTCTTAGATGGTACATATTATTAAGTTTCTTTTTTAAAACTTTTTTAATTTTTTGAATTTCTTTCAGCGTGATATTGGCATTTAAAAACTGGCCTTGATTTAACTGATTGTCAACAATATTTTCTACAAAAGAATCTAATTTAGACGACGTAGGTTCTTTCAAACTTTTACTAGCAGCCTCAACACTATCTGCCATCATTAGTATAGCTGTTTCTCTTGAAAAAGGAGTTGGACCTGGATATGAAAAATCTGCCTTATTAACCTCTCCTATTTTCTCTGACTCTTTATTATAAAAATAATACACTAAGCTTGTTCCATGATGTGTTCTAATAAAATCAATGATTCTATCAGGTATGTTATTTTTTTTAGCAATTTCAATACCATTAATTACATGATCAATAATAATTTCTGCGCTTTCCTTGGGGTCCAAATCATCATGTGAGTTAACTGAAGAAATTTGATTTTCAGTAAAGTAAGTAGGTTGCACCATTTTACCAATATCATGATATAGTGCTCCTACACGAGTTAACATAGCGTTAGCACCAATTTCATTGGCTGCTGCTTCAGCTAAATTAGCAACATTTAGCGAATGATGAAATGTTCCTGGTGCTTTATTAGAGAGTTCTTTTAGTAATTTTGAGTTAGTATCACTTAATTCTAGTAAAGAAACGTCGGATACCAAACCAAACATCTTCTCATAGATATATATTAAAGGGAAAGAAAATAAGGTTAATAGTCCACAGAGGATAAAATACATAAAATAATCCCATTGGATCAATTCTACATTTCCTTCTTGAATAATAAAAAAGGCAAAGTAACCAAGTATATACACAAAGGTTATCTGACCTACCGATATAAATAAATTTGCTCTCTTGTATAATTCGGATACTGTCAAAATAGTAACCATTCCAGCTATTGTTTGTAAAAACAAAAACTCAAAACTACTAGGAACAGTAAATCCTAATAATAAAATAGTGAGTACGTGTACAAACAAACCCAATCTTGCATCAAAAAAAGCTTTAAGAATCAAGGGTAGAATACATAGAGGAGTTATATAAACTAATTTAGCATCGTATTTAACTACCAAAGAAGTAACGAATATCATTAAAACAACATTAAATAAAATAAATGTCATTTTATTATTGTCTTTAAAAATTTCTTTTCTGTAGTTTTTCATAAATAAAAATAACATCAAGAAAACAAGTGAAATTAAAAGCGAATATCCTAATAATAACCAATTGTAATTAGATTTACTCCATACTTGTGACTGAAAAACTGCTTTGTAAGAATTTAATATTTGAAATTTATTTCCTTCAACAACCTCCCCTTTTGCTATAATTCTACTTCCTTTATCTATTACCCCCCGGTTTGGATTAATTTTTTCTATTCTAGATAAAATGATAGATTCTGTTAATTTACTATCTAAACTCACATTAGAAATTACGGCGTTTAAAAGTAGCTCTTGTAAAAAAGGAGATGGCTTCTCATTAATTCCATCAATCATTGTGCTAATTATATTATTTAAATCACCAAAATAAATTAATTGATTATATCCTATTTCCTGTAGTTCGTTTCCCTTTTTTAAATAAATTATTTTTTCTGGAGGGAAAGAATATTTTTCGTTTGTTATTCCGTAAGTATACAATTCATCAATAATTGAAACGCCTATTAAAGAATTATTGGCATTTACAGAACCAATAATTGAATCATTTTTTTTCAAATAGGATAAAAACAACGATTTAGAAGTAGCTTTTTTTGATATGTCGACTTCAAAATAAGGTGTGTTATCCTCTATAATCATTTTTTTCTCTTCTTCAATGGATGCATCACTTTTTTTGATGGTAAAAGAAAATGGCGCATACAGATTCTCATATTGCCAGGGTTTACCTTTCTGAAAATTATATTTGAATTGCCCTCCCTTTGGCAGTAAATACATGATTAAACCAGTCGAGAGTACAAATAATAATACCTTATATATAAAAGATTGATTTTTTGTAAAAGAAGTAAAATAGTTTTTCATCAATATCTATTTCCTGATAGTTGGTATAAATATCGTTTGTTTATTTACAATTACATAATTATCTAGAAAGATTTTTTAATATTAAATGCTTAAATTTGCACTCAATAAAATCAAGTCTAAAAACTCTTATTTAAATGAATAAAAAAGTTGTTGTAGTGAGTGCAATAAGAACTCCCATAGGGAGTTTTATGGGAAGTCTGTCATCTTTATCAGCTTCTAAATTAGGTGCTATAGCTATTAAAGGCGCTATGGAAAAAATAAATTTAGATCCTTCCTTAATTGATGAAGTTTATATGGGAAATGTTGTTCAAGCTGGAGTTGGACAGGCTCCTGCAAGACAAGCTGCTATTGCTGCTGGTATTTCTGATTCAGTTCCTTGTACTACTGTAAATAAAGTTTGTGCTTCTGGAATGAAAGCTGTCATAAATGCTGCTCAAGCTATTGCGTTGGGAGATGCTCAAATTGTAATTGCTGGAGGTATGGAGAGTATGAGTAATATTCCGCATTACCTTCATCTAAGAAATGGACACAAGTTTGGATCAAAAGAAATGGAAGATGGCATGCAAAAAGATGGATTGGTTGATTCTTTTGATCAAGAAGCAATGGGAGTTTTAGCAGATTTATGTGCCTCTGAATATCAAATAACACGTGAAGAACAAGACAATTTTGCTATAGAATCCTACACTAGATCACTTAAAGCCTGGAAAGAAGGAAAGTTTAGTGAAGAAGTGATACCTGTTGAAATTCCGCAACGAAAAGGAGTACCTATTATATTTAATGAAGATGAAGAATATAAAAATGTGCGTATGGAAAAAATTCCAAACCTACGCGCAGTCTTCACTAAAGAAGGTACTGTAACTGCAGCTAACGCGTCTACTATTAATGATGGTGCTGGAGCTATGATTTTGATGAGTGAGGAAAAAGCCTTAGAACTAGGTTTAACACCCTTAGCAACTATAAGAAGTTATGCTGATGCAGCTCAAGATCCAAAAAGGTTTACTACTTCGCCAGCAAAAGCTTTACCCATCGCATTAGAAAAAGCAGCTTTAAAAATTGATGACATCGATTATTTTGAATTGAATGAAGCATTTGCTGTAGTAGGGCTTGCAAACATGAAGCTTTTGGGAGTGAACAATTCGATTGTAAATGTTAATGGCGGTGCAGTATCCCTAGGCCACCCCTTAGGTTGTAGTGGCGTTAGAATATTAATTACTTTAATTAATGTTTTAAAACAGAATAACTCCAAACTTGGTGCAGCTGCTATTTGTAACGGTGGTGGTGGAGCTTCAGCGATGATATTAGAAAGAAATTAATTTCACATCTATAATTAATGAATTACGGACTCTGTAACCTAAATATTGTTCCATTACGAATAGAAGATTCTGATTGTAGTGAGATGGTTTCACAAGTACTCTATGGTGATTTATTTGAGGTTCTTGAACTCTCCGAAAAGTGGTGTAAAGTTCGTTTGGTTGACGATCAATACGAAGGTTGGATCGACAGCAAACAATATAAAAAAATTTCGCCCTCTGAATTTCAAGAATTGAGTCAAAAACCTCCAATGCTTACGACTCATTTATTAGATATTATAACTACAGCAACCAATACGCTTTTACCTATTAGTATTGGTAGTAACACTGCAATTTCAAAATTTTTAAATCATTCTTTTGAGGGCTCAACTACTGCAAAAAAACTAAACAAATCGAACCTTATAGAATTTGCGCAAATGTATTTAAATAGCCCCTATTTGTGGGGAGGAAAAACACCTTTTGGGATTGATTGCAGTGGTTTTACACAAATGGTTTACAAACTGTGTGGATATCAATTGCTAAGGGATGCAAGTCAGCAAGTAACTCAAGGAGAAGTTTTAAGTTTTATAGAAGAAAGTGAAGCTGGTGATTTAGCTTTTTTTGATAATGAAGAAGGAAAAATTGTACATGTTGGGATTTTATTAGACCACAATCATATTATTCACTCTCACGGAAAGGTGCGAATAGATCAATTAGATCATTCTGGAATTTTTAATATCGAAAAACAAAAACATACTCATAAACTTAGAGTCATCAAACGAATGATATAAAAAAAGCTTCTATTTGTTATAGAAGCTTTTTTTACTAAAAATAAATATTGAGTTTAGTTTTGATCTAATATAAGACCCATTTCCTTTTCTTTTGCATCCATACTTAAAAGACCATAGATTCCTTTTAGAGTTCTGACAATATCCATTGAATCTGGGCGTAGTCTTGAGGCAGATTCTAAATATGGTAATGCATCACTATATAATTTATTCTTTTCTTCTTTTAGAACATCATAACGATCATAATCAGCATTAGAAGTCCCAAGACTATTCATTTCATCAATAATTGTTCTTTCACCATCAAGTATTAATTGAGCTTTATTAATTAAAGCTTCCGCATAGTCGGGATTGAGTTCAATTGCCTTAGAATAGTATTCCATAGCTTCCTCTTTTTCACCATTCCTTGCGCTTGCAACACCTAAATTATAATATAAATCAGGGTTATTTGGATCACTTTTGATAAGTTCATTGATAATTTTTTTATAGTTTGTCATATCACCACTGGTGTAATATAACTCTGCTTCTGCATACATTAAGTTTTTATCGTCAGGAGATGCTGCTCTAGCTTTCTTCATTAACTCGGTAGCTTTTTCTTTTTCTCCTTTATCTAAATATATAAAGGTCATATTTTTTAAAATAGTTCCTTTTTTGGATTTTGTAAATTTACTTCTAGGAATTACATATTCACCCTTTTTTATCATTAGGTCTCTTTCGACTTTTGAAGAAAACTTTGTTTCTTCCTTAGTGCCTTTTTTAGTGGCATAAAACTCTTCCGCAATTCCAGTATAACCAATTTCCATAAGTTCCTCATAACGTTTTATAGCTAAATCGTAGTCTTTTCCGTCTGTAGCTAAAGAAGCTGCATAATATAAAAATATGGTATCATTTTTTCTCAAGGTATAACCTCGATAGATTTTTTTAGAACCTTCGATATACGCTTGATTCTTTTGGTCTAACTGAGCACTATTAATAAGAGCAATTCCTACCTCTTCTAAACCTATGTTTGCATCAGCTGCATATTTACTATTTTTATTGAGGGACAATACGTTTTCAAAAGAATTTGCTGCTGTATTTAATTTTTCAAAATCGTTATCAGCAGCCCCTAAAAAGGCTTGTCCAAGTATTAAACTGTACTGTTCTTTGATTACAGAATCGGCTTTATCTACCAAACTCTCAATGGAAGCTAATATGTTGATTGCCTCAGTAAAATTTCCTGATTTGATTGATTTTTGAGCAGTTTTAATTTCTTTTTTCTGAGCAAATGTAATCGCAGAAACTAGTAATAAACCTATTACTATAAATTGTTTTTTCATTGTTATTTTATTTTTTTATTCTTTATTCTTCTTCTTTGGTTATATCAGAATCGTTAATTTCATTAGGGTTATTTTCTTGGACGATTACATTACCATCTTCATCGATTTCTATATCATCATCATCGGACATAACTTTTGCTACTGCTGCTATGGCATCTCCATCTCTAACTTTAATTAAACGCACCCCTTGGGTAGCTCTTCCCATTACTCTTAAATTATCAACCTCTAAACGAATAGCAATTCCTGATTTATTTATAATCATTAAATCATCACTATCAGTTACATTTTTTATAGCTACTAAAGAGCCCGTTTTTTCTGTAACACTTATAGTTTTTACTCCTTTTCCACCTCGATTGGTAATTCTGTAATCTTCTAAACTTGATCTTTTTCCATACCCATTTTGTGAAACCACCAGCACATCAGACTCAGATTCATTGATAGTAATCATACCGATAACTTCATCATTATCACTATTCAGTCGAATACCCCTAACACCTGAGGCATTTCTACCCATAGATCTAGTTTTTTCTTCTTCAAAACGAATCGCTTTACCAGACTTAACAGCTAACATAACCTGGCTATCACCTGTGGTTAATTTAGCTTCTAACAACTCATCGCCATCTTTGATAGTGATAGCATTAATTCCATTAGTTCTCGGGCGCGAGTATTGCTCTAGGGAAGTCTTCTTTACCTGACCATTTTTGGTAGCCATAATTACATAATGACTATTAATATATTCTTCATCTTTTAGATCTTGTGTACAGATAAAAGCTTTTACTTTATCGTCTTGACCAATATTAATCAAGTTTTGAATAGCTCTACCTTTTGATGTTCTCGTTCCTTCGGGAATCTCGAATACACGCATCCAAAAGCATTTACCAGTTTGGGTAAAAAACAACATGTATTGATGGTTGGTACCAACAAATAAATGTTCTAAAAAGTCTTCATTTCGAGTAGACGAAGCTTTTGCTCCCACTCCTCCTCGATTTTGTTTTTTGTATTCAGTTAAAGAGGTACGTTTTATGTAACCTGCATGCGAAATAGTAATTACTACTTTTTCATCTGGTATAAGGTCGGTAATACTAACATCACCACCAGCGTACTCAATTATTGATCGGCGCTCGTCTCCGTATTTACTTCTAATTTCATTAAGCTCGTCTTTGATAATGGACATTCTTAATTCCTTACTAGCTAGAATGTCTTTATAACCTTGAATGGTTTTCATTAACTCGTCGTATTCACTACGTAATTTATCTTGTTCAAGACCCGTTAATTGTCGAAGTCTCATTTCTACAATTGCTTTAGCTTGAATTTCAGTGAGTTTAAAAGCTTCAATAAGTCGCTCTCTTGCCTCGTCAGCATTTTTAGATGAACGTATCAAACGTATGACTTCATCAATATTATCAGAGGCAATTATTAAACCTTCTAAAATATGAGCACGTTCTTCTGCTTTATTTAAGAGATATTTGGTTCGTCTAACTACAACTTCATGTCGATGTTCGACAAAATAATGGATTAACTCTTTTAAGTTTAGTAATCGGGGACGTCCGTTAACCAGACATATGTTGTTAACACTAAAGCTAGATTGTAGCGCAGTGTATTTATATAACATATTTAAAACGATATTAGGAATAGCATCTCTTTTTAATATGTATACGATCCGCATTCCCTTTCTATCAGATTCGTCTCGAATATTTGAAATTCCCTCAATTTTCTTTTCGTTCACTAAATCGGCAGTCTTTTTGATCATGTCTGCCTTATTAACTTGATAAGGGATTTCAGAAACTATAATACATTCTCTACCATTAACTTCTTCAAACGAAGCTTTTGCTCGCATGACTATTTTACCTCTTCCAGTATGAAAAGCATCTTTAACACCCTCATATCCATATATAACTCCACCAGTTGGAAAATCTGGAGCTTTAACATGCTGCATTAATCCATCTATATCAATTTCGTTGTCATCGATGTAAGCCATCGTACCGTCTATTACTTCTGTTAGATTGTGAGGTGGCATATTGGTAGCCATCCCAACCGCAATACCAGAAGCACCGTTAATAAGTAAGCCTGGAATACGAGTTGGTAAAACAGTAGGTTCTTTAAGGGTATCATCAAAGTTTAATTGATGATCAACAGTATCTTTATCAATATCAGCAAGCATATCCTCAGAAATCTTTTGCATTCGAGCCTCTGTATAACGCATTGCAGCGGGACTATCCCCATCAATTGAACCAAAGTTTCCTTGTCCATCGACCAGCATGTAACGCAAACTCCATTCTTGAGCCATTCGAACCATGGCATCATAAACAGAAGTATCTCCATGGGGATGATATTTACCTAAAACTTCACCAACAATTCTTGCAGATTTTTTGTGAGCACCTGTTGCTCTTATTCCTAATTCGTGCATGCCAAAAAGAACACGCCTGTGCACCGGTTTCATTCCATCTCTAACGTCTGGTAAAGCACGTGACACAATAACTGACATTGAATAATCAATGTAAGCTGATTTCATTTCATCCTCAATATTGATGGGGATCAATTTTTCACCTTCAGCCATATATATTTATTTTTTTATTTTTAGTAGTAATTAGTAAAAAGCAAGATACATTAATTGCATATTTTTTAACATAAAAACAAGTCAAAAATTAACTATTTTATTAACAAATAAATAGGTCTAAAACGTTAATAACTATCTATGTTATTATTTTGAAATTTGTAAGTTTTGTATTGTAAAACTGGGATTTTTTGAAAGTATAAAAACAATTAAAATAATTAAAAATAATCATGTTTTTTTTGTATTTTCATTAGGACTAAATTTTTGACATTTTTGTATAATTAAATAGGGTACGTTTATTGTTTTTTATGAATTTATTTTATGGTTTAATAATTATTGATAAAAAATAGTTAAAGAGAATAAGTGGTTAAAAACAATCATTATATTTGTTTGGATTGCAGTAAAGAAATTGAATAACACTAAATAATACTTGTCACACTTAGCGCCTAAATTTTGTTAAGTGTTTTAAATAAGAAATATAACTATGGATGATAATTTTTCACCGAGAGTAAAAGATGTGATTGCCTTCAGTAAAGAGGAAGCTTTACGTTTAGGACATGAATTTATTGGTACCGAACACTTAATGTTGGGATTGCTTCGTGATGGAAACGGCAAAGCAGTTTCGATTTTAAATACTTTAGATATCGATTTGAATCATTTGCGAAGAAAAGTTGAGATATTAAGTCCTGCAAATCCGCACACGGAATCCAACAGCAATGATAAAAAAAATCTACATTTAACAAGACAAGCAGAAAGAGCATTAAAAACAACTTTTCTAGAAGCTAAACTTTTTCAAAGCACTTCTATAAATACCGCTCATTTATTACTTTGCATATTAAGAAATGAAAATGATCCAACGACCAAACTATTAAATAAAATGAGAATTGAATATGATGGTGTCAAAGATCAATTTAAATCCTTAATCTCAAATGATGAAGATTTCCAAGACACTCCTACTTCAGATGCATTTCCAAATGAAGATTTACCAGCTGATCAGACAGGAAAAGAAAATCTGTTTACTGGAAGTTCAACTAAAACTAATAAAAAATCTAAGACACCTGTTTTAGACAACTTTGGACGTGACTTGACCTATTTAGCCACCGAAGGTAAGTTAGACCCTGTAGTGGGTAGAGAAGGAGAAATACAACGTGTTTCTCAGATATTAAGTAGAAGAAAAAAGAACAATCCCCTATTAATCGGTGAACCTGGAGTTGGTAAATCTGCCATTGTTGAAGGTTTGGCTTTAAGAATAGTCCAAAGGAAAGTTTCGAGAATTCTTTTTGATAAAAGAGTGGTTACGCTAGATTTAGCCAGCCTAGTTGCTGGCACAAAATACCGTGGACAATTTGAAGAACGTATGAAAGCGGTAATGAATGAAATTGAAAAAAATGATGATATCATCTTATTCATTGACGAAATTCATACCATCGTTGGGGCTGGTGGAGCTACAGGTTCCTTAGATGCATCTAACATGTTTAAGCCTGCTTTAGCAAGAGGTGAGCTACAATGTATTGGAGCAACAACACTTGATGAATACAGACAATATATTGAAAAAGATGGTGCTTTAGAACGTAGATTTCAAAAAGTAATAGTAGAACCCACCTCCGTTGAAGAATCAATTGAGATTCTGCAAAACATTAAAGACAAATATGAAATTCATCATCATGTAACTTATACTGATGAGGCGATTCTTGCTTGTGTAAAATTAACCAACCGTTACATGACAGAACGCTTTTTACCAGACAAAGCTATAGATGCTCTTGATGAAGCTGGATCTAGAGTACATATTACAAATATTCATGTTCCAGAAAAAATATTACAAATTGAGAAACAATTAGAAGAGGTTCGAGATTTAAAAAACTCGGTAGTCAAGAAACAAAAATATGAAGAGGCTGCTAAACTGAGAGATGATGAAAAAAATCTTGAAAAAGAACTTTCCTCTGAACAAGAAGCTTGGGAAAAAGAATCACAATTGCACAGAGAAATTGTTTCTGAAGCTAATGTAGCTGAAGTTATTTCAATGATGACAGGAGTACCCGTTAACAGGATTGCTCAAACAGAAAGCACAAAGCTTGCTGCTTTACCCGAAAGAATCAAAGGAAAAGTAATAGGTCAGGATGACGCTGTTCAAAAGATAACAAAAGCGATACAACGAAACAGAGCAGGATTAAAAGATCCCAACAAACCGATTGGTTCATTTATATTTTTAGGTCAGACAGGGGTAGGAAAAACACAATTAGCTAAAGTATTGGCACAAGAGCTTTTTGATTCTGATAACGCTTTGATTAGAATCGATATGAGTGAATATATGGAAAAATTTGCCATATCTAGACTAGTTGGTGCCCCGCCAGGATATGTAGGATATGAAGAAGGTGGTCAATTAACTGAAAAAGTAAGAAGAAAGCCCTATTCCATCGTTTTACTTGATGAAATAGAAAAGGCTCACCCAGATGTTTTTAATATGATGCTTCAAGTTTTAGATGATGGGTTTTTAACTGATAGTTTAGGTCGTAAAATTGATTTTAGAAACACCATTATTATCATGACCTCTAATATAGGTTCCCGACAATTAAAAGATTTTGGTCAAGGTGTTGGTTTTGGAACTTCAGCTAAAACGAATCAAGCAGATACTTATGCAAAAGGAGTTATTGAAAATGCGCTAAAGAAAACATTTGCTCCAGAATTTTTAAATCGAATAGACGATGTTGTTGTTTTCAACGCGCTATCAAGAGAAGATATTCATAAAATTATCGATATTGAATTAGGTAAATTATATGCTAGAATTGACGGATTAGGCTACCAATTAAAACTTTCTAAAAATGCTAAAGATTTTATAGCAGACAAAGGATTTGATAAACAATACGGAGCTAGACCCCTTAAAAGAGCTATTCAAAAATATATTGAAGACGCCTTAGCAGAAGAGATTATTAATACGAAGCTAAAAGAGGGAGACAGTATTAAAATGGATTTGAATAAAAAAACCAATGAAATTGTTATAAAAATAACTGAGAAAAAGGAATCTAAATAGTAGCGAAACTAAAACAAAATTTTATGATCTATATGCAGAGAATCAAAAAATAAAATTGTTTTTTCGATGTCCTTTGCCAATACACGATCATTTTCAACCAGAGGAACTTCGTTACGGTAACTCTTGATAAAATTTTCTATTGGACTTGACGATTTTAAAGGGCTTCGAAACGACAAAGCCTGTGAAGCATTCATTAATTCTATAGCCAAAATTCGTTCGAGATTATTGACAATCTGTAAACATTTAGTAGCAGCGTTCGCACCCATACTCACATGATCTTCTTGTCCATTTGACGAGACAATAGAATCTATAGAAGCGGGAGTTGCAAGCTGTTTGTTTTGACTAACTATACTTGCTGCAGTGTATTGAGGAATCATGAAACCACTATTAATTCCTGGTTTTTTTACTAGAAAGGAAGGAAGATCTCTTAATCCAGCTATTAATTGATACGTCCGTCTTTCCGATATATTTCCTAATTCAGCCAATGCTATGCCCAAATAATCAAGAGCCATTGCTAGGGGTTGTCCGTGGAAATTCCCTCCTGATATAATCTTATCCTCTTCCATAAAAATATTAGGATTGTCAGTCACTGAATTAATTTCAGTTTTAAAAGTTTTTGTTGCAAATGCAATAGTATCTTTTGATGCTCCATGCACTTGAGGAATACAACGAAAAGAATATGGATCTTGGATATTTTTATTTTTTTGATATCCTATTTCGCTACCCTCTAATAAATCTAAAACTCGTTCAGCAGTAATTACTTGACCTCTATGAGGTCGAACTAAATGTACAAGCGGATCGAAAGGACTCATATTACAATTAAAAGCATCGATTGAAACACAAGAAATTAAATCTGATAAATAGGAAAGTTTATGACTTTTTAATAATGAGTAAATTCCATAAGCGCTCATAAATTGAGTACCGTTTAATAAGGCAAGTCCTTCCTTTGCTTCTAGATTAATTGGTTCAAAGTCAAGTTTTTTTAAAATTTCTTTAGAGGGGCAAATTTCATTTTGATAGTACACCTCTCCTTTTCCAATTAAGGGTAAAGCCATATGAGCAAGTGGGGCTAAATCGCCCGAGGCTCCGAGACTACCTAATTCATAAATAAGTGGAACGATATCTAAATTATAAAAATCGATTAAGCGTTGTACTGTCTTTAACTGAACTCCACTGTAACCATAACTTAAAGATTGTACTTTAAGTAATAACATTAATTTGACAATTTCTTTGGGCACTAAATTACCAGTCCCGCAGGCATGAGACATTACAATATTTTCTTGGAGCTTAGCTATTTCATCGGATGCTATTTTTACATTGTAAAGTGAACCAAAACCAGTATTAATACCATAAATAGGTTGGCTATTATTTAATATTTTTTTTTCTAAATATTTTTTTGATTTTTCAATATTTAAAACTACTTTTTTTGATAATTCAAGGACCTTATGCTCTTCGATTATCGATTTAATTGTAGCTAGATCAAGTAACTCAGCACTTATATAATGAACATTTGGCATAGATTTAAATCAAAATTAAAAAACAAAAGTACTAATTCCTTGTTAAGAAAATGAGAATTTTTAAAACAGTATAAATATTATAGTACTTTTGCAAAATTAAATAATTAAATATTATGAGAAATATATTGCTGTTACTATTTGTTATTACTTTTATATCATGTGAAAACGATGATAAAATTTCCTTTATTATTATAAATGGTGAGTTAATAAATAACAATTCAAATACAGTAAATATTTCTGGTAATGGTTTTGAAAAGGAAATTTTTATTTCAGAAGATGGAAGTTTTTCTGACACCTTATTTCTTAAGAAAAATGACTATTATTTGTTGAGAATAGGTAGAGAAAGCACGCCTGTATATTTAAAACAAGGGGCCACATTGACATTAATGCTAGACATTGAACAATTTGATGAAAGTTTAACTTACTCAGGAACTATAGCTCCTGAAAACAATTATTTAGCAAAAAAATACTTAGTTTCTGAACAGGAGATGGCTTTTGATAAAGTATATATGTTATCGCAAGAGAAATTTATACTTGAAGTAAATAAAATTAACAAAAACTACATTGACTTGTTGAATGCTAGCCAAGGCATTTCTGAGGAGTTTAAACAGAAAGAGCAAAAGGAACTTAAATATGCTCACATCAATAATATCGAAAATTATGAACAATATTATCAATACTTAACTAAGGATTTAGATTTTAAAGCAGAAGAAACACTTTACAGAGACTATAAAGATTTTAATTTTAATGATACAGAAGCCTACGAATCTTCTAATGCCTACAAAAGATTGTTAGAAACTCATTATCAAAGAATTGCTCAAAATGAAGCTATTAACAATGGAAAAGATCTTACGCTTACTTTTCTTGAAACTATCAATAACAATTTCTCAGATGGATCTTTAAAAGAACAACTAATGTTCAACTATTTGCGTTATGGAATGAAAGCTAATGAAGCTCTAGAAAGTGTTTATAAGCTATATAAATCCTCTAATCAAAATTCTGACAATTTATCTAAGGTAACCAGTTCTTATAAGGTCTTGTCTAACCTAATACCCGGTAAAGCTTCTCCTAAATTTATTTATGAAAATTATATTGGCGGTATGACTAATTTGGAAGATTTGGCAGGTAAAATAGTCTATATTGATGTCTGGGCTACCTGGTGTGGCCCCTGCTTAAGAGAAATACCAGCTCTAAAAAGTTTAGAAAACGATTATCATAACAAAAATATAGCTTTTGTTAGTTTATCAATTGACGAAAAAAAAGACTATCAAAAATGGAGAACTATGGTTGCCGATAAAGA
>ENA-UZWU01009509-UZWU01009509.1-metagenome-genome-assembly--contig:-Day-4--1m-contig-9509_pt1 | contig 16848 bp, 9 predicted proteins | sample MGYA00260345_ERZ794905 | MGnify/ENA metagenome assembly ERZ794905
TTGGCCAGAACAACGCATCGTCAGCATCGGTGACCCTAAAACGAATACACGATGAACCCACAAAACGAACATCACTATCTCCCCGTGAACGACAAAGCCGTGGAGTGGGGGTTCTACCTGACGTCAGCAGGACGCGTGCTTGATGCCGTTGCCCCGGATCTACCCAACGGGGTGCATCCGGACATGTATATGTTCGACCAAGATCCCGCGCCGAGAGATTCGGCAACCCTCAAATCACCACGAGAAAGTGGACGGATCCTGCCCGAGTTCCAGGTGGCTTACATCACCGATACCCGTGCCGTTTTTGAGTCGGACGAGACCGGGGTGGTCGAGTTTGACGGTCCGACCTTGCTGTTTCTGTTCCCAGGTGTCTGGCACCGTTACCGACCGGTGGGCAGGGATAATCAATGGCTGACGGCACGCTGGCTCGGTTTCAATGGAGACCTCGCCTACCGCCTGATGAAACAACAATTCATCACCCCGGAAACCGCAGTCCGTCCGGCGGCAAGGCCACGGCGACTGGCGGCCGCGTTCGACCGCCTGATCGACCGGGTCGCCTCCAACCCAAGCGCAGACCCCACTCTTCTCTCCATGCACGCCATGGAGTTGCTGGCAAGCAGCATCGAGTCCGCGCACGATGGGAAAGATGGGAAAGATGGGAAAGATGGGAAAGATGGGAAAGATGGGAAAGATGGGTTGGTGGCACAGGTGCTTGACCTTATCTGGACCGGCAGTCACCGGGGGTTGACGATGGAGAAGTTATGCGCGTCGGTAGGGGCTAACCGGCGCACGGTCGAGCGGCGATTTTTGTCGGTCCGCGGACACAGTTTGCTCACTGAGGTGAACCTATGTCGTTGCCAACGCGCCCAGCATTTCCTATCGATGACCGAGTTGCCGCTTAAAAACGTTTGCTGGCTGGCAGGATTTCACAACCCGAAACACATGCGCGTGACCTTTCAGCAAATCACGGGCGTGACGCCGAGTTTGTATCGTGAGGGGCATCAGCGGAGGGAGTGAAACACGTGGGTGGATAGTTCAATTTAAACCGCGAAAGATGCGAAATGCGCGAAAGGAAGACTTGGCTTGCTACTTCATTTTAAACCACGGAAAATACTGAATACACGGAAGGCCCTTCCAGGCGGAGCCTGCCTTATTTGGTATTTGGAGTTTAAAACACTGCTACTGCTAGGAATTTGCTTTTTGAGTGAGGTGTTCGGAGAGGCTTATCATGGGGTGATAAGGGGGTTATTTTTTATGAATATCACTCATAATAGCATGGTGAGCTTACGGCTCCTGAGTTTGCGGTCGGGCTAGGTCAGGTGTGGCCTTGGCCTTGTCGAACTGCAGGTAAGCCAGCGAGATGCACCAGGCTGCTCCGTAGTTCGCCCAGCCCTCGAGGTGGCGGAATTTTTGGCCCGGGGAGAAGGGATACATCTCAGAGCCCGGCAGGGTGGCGAGGTTGCCGCGCACGGTTTCCAGGCGGGCGCAGACGTCGTACTTGTAGAGCTTCGGCCAGCCGCGCTCGATTTCAGGGAAGCCTTGCTTGGGGTGTGGGGTGGATGCGGCGAGCATCGGGTTGCGGCCGAAGAGGTGGTCGATGGATGAGATGGCGATGCGTTCGAGTTCGGCCTTGAGCTTCGGGTCATCAACCACCCATGAGGCAGCGAGGGCAATGGCTGGGAGACCGAGCGAATTGCCAGCCTCGTTCATACCGGGGATGGTCCACATATCGTCACTGTACTTGCGGAAGTCCCAGAGGTTGTGGGAGCGGCTGACGGCGACCTCTGCCCACTCGGTGATTTTTTCTTTCAAGCCAGCGGGAGCGCGGTCCGGGTATTTCTGTAGTATCCAGACGAGGTTGGGAATGGTGCGGTGCTCACTGAGGCGGTGGCCTTTGGTCGTGCGTGGGTCGTTCCAGTCGAGGTTTTTGATGATCCACTCGGTTTGTTTGATGGCGGCATCGAGGTAGAGCGTGGCATCATTCCTGCCCTCACGCTTGGCAATCTCGTGCATGATGAGATTGGGCACGATCGAGTGGCCTGGCGCGTGGCGGCCTTTGAAGGGATGCATGTTGCCGGGGTTGTGCATGCTATCATCGAAAGACTCGGTGGTCATGTAGGTTTCGGGATTCCACCAAGGGCTGATGTCGAGTACGCTGGATCCTTTTTTGTTGCCTGAGCCGCCTTGAGAAAAGGAGCCTCTTGGGCCGCTGGCGGGTTTCCAGAATTTTAAGCAGAATTCGAGACAGCGGTCGTAGAAGGACTGAGGGAGCCATTGTTTCAATTCTGGCCAAGCCCAGAGGACGTAGGCGATTTGCTCGACGGTCTGCGGCTCAATCATGCTGTTATCGTTATCGAGACTTGCGCTCGGGTCGCGGCCGTTGGGTTTCATGAGGATGTAACCGGCTCCCCAGTGGATGAGTTTGACGATGTCGGGGGCATTGGGCTTTGGTTCTTCCAACTGATAGTAACTGCGCACCGCATCCATGACACCAGGGCCAGCGCCGTCCGTGATGTAGGTGAAGTCGGCGGCAGTGACACGGGCTTTGTCGGCGGCCCAGTCGATCTGGCGAGGCATGGCGTCAATGAAGGCCTGGTCTGACAGGTAGAACTGCACCAGAGCCGGCACGATGGCATCGTAGTAGGTGCCATCCCGAAATGAGCAACCGCCGTAGGCACTGGGGTGGGTGCCGGTGACCGAGCGCACGTCATTGAGGAAATCGGTGGCGGTTTGCCAGTAGTGTTCCTGCGCGAGGTTCTTGCGGATGAGGAAGGGGTGGCTGGTGTTTTCCTCTAAGTCTCCGCCACTCAGGGTGATCGTGTAAGGGCTGTCTGAGTCCGCAGGCTGAAAGCCGGTGAAGTCACCGATGCCGTTCTCAATCTCTCCCTTGTAGACGATCTTATCTTTATGATGAATCGTGAACTTGGTGCCGTCTGCCGAGAGGGGTGCGGTGAAGCGCTTGGGGCGGAGGGTGAGATAGCCGATCTGATTGAGGCCGATCTGGTGCTGGCGGAGGTCGATGGCAAAGGCCTGCTCGACCTGGCCGGACTCCCCGAAATCGAGGAGGCCGAGGGCTTCTTTGTTGTCGTAGACGGCAATCTCCCGGATGCGACCAGGGCCGGCTTTGGTGAGGGCGAGGCGGATTTTTGAAACATCCACACGGTCGATGTAGACGCGCTTGGCAGTCTGGGTGTTGTTGCGGATTTTCCAGCTGTCGCTCTGCTCCCAGCTTCCTTTGACTTCCAAAGAGATGTCAAAACCCTGCAGGCTGTCGCCAGTTTTGTAGCCGGAGAACACATCAATCATGCCGACTTTCTGTGGCTGGGGGAAAGCGATTTCGATCCATGGCTGCTGGTCAACCTCAGTGGCCAGCCAGCGGGACTTGTCCGCGACGACGCCATCGACGGCCAGGGTGGCAGCAGCATTTTCCCGGGCACTGCTGGCGGTGACACTTGCCTTGTCAGCGTGATTGATCTCATCGGCCTCGGCACTTGGCGTGAGAGTGGCGATGAGTGTGATGAGCAAGCAGATTGTGGTGCCGGATGTCGTGATGATCTTCATACGAGGGATGCTTACTATACGTGTGCTGAACGAAAAAATCACAGTATTATTCCGACTAATAATTGAACTTTTGCGACAGCGAGGTGCTTTGAGCTTGGCGCATAAGTTCAGCAATTTTACGCATAAGTTCAGCCCTTTTTTAGAATTCTCTGTGTAAAATGATCAAACAGCTCATGCCGAGTTGATTAAAAACTAACGATAAAAACCCATGAAAATAAACATACAATATATAGCCTCACTCGCAGCAGCATGTGTTGCCATGTCGCATAGTCATGCCGCGGTGATTGCTGAATATGACTTTAATACAGACCTGAATGCCTCAACTGCTGATGCGAACATCACGGCAGGAGCTGTTACTTCCGGTGCAGGAATTTCTGGGTCTGGCGAATCTGGCCGTTCTTCATTTAGTAATTCACTCTTTGCGCAAACGGGTGCCACAAGTACAGCAAGCATAAGCGTAGGGACTGCCATTGCTAACGATGATTATTTTTCAGTGACCATGGGCGCAGATTCAGGGTACTACATGGATTTGGATTCGATTACACTTGATTATGGTTACACCAACAATAGTGGTCCATTTGGGGTAAAAGACCTCAAGGCATATGTATTTTCCTCGTTCACCGGTTTTGTCGATGCTAGTGATATTTTAGGAAGTAAATTCATTCAAACTACTGTGGATGATAATTCACTTCAGTATCCTGGAGGGTCACCGAGTCTCACTGTTGATCTCAGTGCATACAGTTACGTATGGTCAGGAGGTGAAATTGAATTTCGAATTTACTTGGCTGATACTACCAATAACAACGCTTACATTCATCGTATAGATAACGTAACTTTGAACGGAGTAGTTGCGGCAGTGCCAGAGCCGTCTTCAACTGCTCTATTAGGGCTCGGAGGCCTTGCCCTGATGCTGCGCCGCAAGCGTAGCTGATAGCTTCGACTCTCCACTTCAACTTGAAAAAACCTTGCTGTGAGCCACGGCGGGGTTTTTTTGTATCCAGCGGATTCTTTGCGACCGCCGCCACAGGATACTGGGATGCCATGGTGGACTATGAAGTGCGGGGCATTTAGCTGCTGTCGCAGAAGTGCATAAATAAAGCGCAGAAGTGTATGCCGTTGATCTTCCTCATTGGGATTAAATATTTCCGTAGATAGTGCCTTTAGCCCTCCTCAGATGGAGTGACTATCCTTTCGACATAAGTTTTAAAAACTGCATTATTGCGACATATTGAGTGAGCCAAAGAGAATTGCGGTATTAGTAGACACCTCTACGGGGTGGGGCCGGCGGGTGATCCGCGGTGTGGCCAACTACGCCCTCAAGCAACCTGGCTGGCAGATCTCCGTGGAGCCTCGGGGGATTGAGGAGAAGATGTTCCTACCGGAGGATTGGCAGGGTGATGGTGTGATCGCGCGTATCAGTAGTAAGAAGCTCCATGACGAGCTAGTGGCCTCTGGCAAGCCCGTGGTTAATGTTTCCGGGATTGAGCTCAAGGGAGTGGATTTCCCCATAGTGACCAGCGATTATCAGGCGTCGGCTGAATTGGCAGTCGGGCACTTTGCCGGCCGAGGCTTTCGCCATCTGGCCTATTGTGGCCCGGACAATATTGCCTACGTGGCGCGTCATTGTGCGGCTTTTGAGAAAGAAGCTGCCGAGGGTGGATTTTCCTGTGAAGTATTTCGCCCAGACAAAGGCTTGCAGAATAAATCTTGGCAGCAGACTCGGGAAGCGTTGGTGCATTGGCTTGAAAGCCTGCCCAAACCGGTCGGGGTTTTCACCTGGGGCTCGGAACGTGGCCGGAGTGTGCTCAACGCTTGTCTTGAAGCTGGCATCGCCGTACCCGAGCAAGTCGCCGTACTGGGTGGTGATGAGGATGAGCTACTCTGTGATATTTGCACGCCGCCACTCTCGGCCATTGTAACTCCAGCAGAGCAAGCCGGCTACGAGGCAGCACGTATTTTGCATACCATGATGGAGGGCAAGCCAGCACCTGATGAAGATGTGCTGCTGGCAGCGGATGAGGTGCACACCCGGCAGTCAACCGATATTCTGGCAATCGAAGATCAGGACGTCAGTGGGGTGGTCAATTATATCCGTGAGAAAATTCAAGATTCTTCTCTGCAAGTTGCCGATCTTGCTGATTTGGTAGGCTTGTCACGACGCGCGCTGGAGCGGCGTTTCAATCAAGCACTGGGTTACGGCCCTGCTCACGAGATCCAGGCAACGCGCAATCAGCTGGTCAAAAAGCTGCTTCGAGAGACGGACATGAGTATTACTGATGTAGCCGCTCGGGCGGGATACGCATCTCACGAGTATATGATCCGAGCCTTCAAAAAGGAGACTGGGAAAACCCCGCTCAAGTACCGCACCTGGGTGCGTGCCAGGTGATTTTGTTAAGCGTGACCTTCTGTTAATGCACACGCACACGAAATAGGGTTGCGGGTCCGCCCTGTGTGCTGAGAACTTTCAACTCGAGAGAATGGGTGCTGACAGGCTCGGGAAGTTCGATACTGAGATGGGCGCTGTGGTTGCCGCGGATTGCAGCGAGGGTGGCACCTGAGGCGTCGCAGAGGTCGAGGTCTTTGACCATGAAGGGAGAGACTTCCTCTGGGTGGGTTATGAGCACGGATTCCATCGGGTGATCCCAGTCAGGGTCGAGCTCAAGGGTGATGCGGGAGATGGTGACAGCTTGTTCCCAAGTGAGGCTGAGGCTGGGTTGTTGATCCTGTGGGTCTGAGACCCAGGCGTTAGGCTGGGTGGTGGGGCGGGCGGGACCATGGCTGATGTTTTCCGAGCTGAAACATGCCAGTGGTGGCTTGATCTGCAGAGCTAGATTTTGGCCTTTGGGCCGGCGTTCGGGTAGCCAGAATTCGAAGGGCTCCACACCGATGTTTTCCGGAGGAGATTGCTTGTTGGTGGTGGCCACTGCCCTGTTGAAGCTGGCAAAGGTGGCGAGCACTCCGGTGAGGCGTTGCTCACTGAGGCGCAGAGAGACGTCCGGGTTTTCGGAGAAGGTGAGGAAGTAATAGCCGGCGCGGTCGAGCTCAGTTTCGAGATTCATACTCAGCTCACTTTGCCCTGCGGAGAGCTCGTAATGGTTGGTGGCGATGGTCTCCTCAGGGGTGAAGTTGCCGTCTTTTTGGGAGCGCATCAGAGAGACTTCCAAGCTGGCGGCTTGCCCGGCTTGCACCTCCAGGGTGAATTGCGGGCAAGGACCTGCTTGCAAGGGCAGGAGCATGGCGGCGGAAACATCCAAGGAGCGCCAATCATCACAGGGTGCTAGTTGACTGAGGGAAAGTGCTGAGCTTGCCGTGATCTTGGCGGTTTTGGCGAGGTCTTCGGTGTCACGATCAGTTGTGTGCGGCAGGAATTGTCCTTGGCGATGAAGTGCGCTTTGCAGCTCGGTGAGCTTGTCCCCGCTACTGAGCTCACGTGGATCACAGCTGTGTTTTTGACATAGGGCTGCGGCAGTGCCTACGGCCTGACCGCCGGAGCCACAAGTTGCCATGACACGGGTGGAGCCGAAGGCGACGTGGGTAGCACTGATGATGCGCCCGGCGAGGAAGAGGTTGCTGATGTTCTGGCTGTAGTAGCAGCGATACGGGATGCCGTAGGTGCCCTTCGAGTGCCACTGGGTGCATCCTGGTTTCTCGGAATAAACTCCATCGGCAGGGTGGAGGTCAATCGCCCAACCACCGTGGGCGACGGTGTCTTCGAAGTGGTTTTGCTCGATCACGTCCTGCTGCCTAATCATGTAGTCACCCTCAAAGCGGCGGCTTTCCCTTTTGCCGGGGATATGGCCGACCCATTCCAAGGTCATGGTTTCTGCTTCGGGAAATTCGCCGGAGTTTTTGATGTGATCCCAGACCCCGTATACGACCTTCCAGAGCTCCCATTTGATTTCCTCGGTCTCGTGGATGGTGTCGAGCCGGCCGCCGTATTCGATCCACCAGAAGTTGCATCCCTGCATGTTGGTGTTGAACTGGCGGTAGCGGGGAATCTTGGTGATGTCTTTGAGTGCCCAGTCCGGAGCGGTAAAGCCCACCGGGGTGCCAACGTCCTTGGTGTAGAAGTAAAGTGAGTGCCCTAACAGCTCTCCATAGGAGATATCCGGTGCGAAGCCTTCGCCGAATTCTTCCTTGGACTCAGCCCCCATGCGGAAGGCGGCCCCGGCCATGAAGCCGACAATACCATCCCCAGAGGCGTCGCAGAAGCGGGGGGCATTTAGGTGGTAGCGGGTTGAGTTCTGCGCGTTGAACGCGTGCACGGCGGAGATGGTGTCAGGGCCAGATTTTTCCAGATCAAAGACAGCGGTGTTGAGTAACAGGGTAAGGTTTTCCTCCGCGCGGCATTTTTCTAACAAGATGGTGTCAAAGATGAGCGCGTTGCCTTGACGGTTGCGGTAGAGGTTTTCCTCCATGATCTCATTCATGATACCACCCTCACGCGCCCAGCGGTTGTTGTTGCCCATGTGGGAGGTGGCACCGAGGATCCAGAGGCGCACTTCACTCGAGGCATTCCCTCCCAGAACGGGGCGGTCCTGAACAAGTACGGTTTTGAGCCCCTGACGAGCTGCAGCGATGGCAGCACAGGTTCCGGCGAGGCCGCCGCCGATGACAACGAAATCAGAATCAAGAGATTCGGTTTTGAGCGGGCGTTGCTCTGAGCTGGCAGGGTCGAGGATCATGAATTTTTAATGAGGTAAATAGATGGATTACTTTTTGCGTAACCACGTCCGTTTGTTGGTCTTGAAGTCTTTGCTGATGGTGAACTGATCGCGCTCTTGCCCGAGAACATCGTAGGCGATGAAGTTGAGCGTGTTATTTTCCACTGTGATGACTTGGAAGAACTGGACCAGATTGGTGCGATTGTCCGACTGATAGCCGTCTTTAGCGTAACGCTCCATTTCCTTGGGATCAAAACCGTATTGCTTGGGCCCGCTGACGGAGGTGACATAAATCGCCCCGAGATCGCCTTGCTCACCGGTATCGGCATCAATGTGGCGGACGTGCCCGCGCGCGTAGCTGTGGTCGTGTCCGTTGAGGACGAGGTCAACCCCGTATTTTTCGAGCAGGGGTCTCAAGTGTTCGCGACCATACTTGAAGTCTCGCTTCTCAGCCGGGGAGAAAATGGAGTGGTGGCAGGTGACTATTTTCCATTTGGCAGTGCAGTTCTTAAGCTGGCGTTCGAGGTAATCACGTTGCTCACCGAGCTTCCAGTTCGAGTCGAGCACGATGATGCGGATGTCCTGGTAGTCGACGGCGTAGGCGGTCTCATGGAGTTCTTCTGGCAGGTCTTTTTCGACGGGAAGCGTGAATTGAGGGCGCCATTGGATGGCAAGTTTGCGCTCTCCTCCCAAGGGTTGGTATTCGTGATTGCCCGCTGCGGGAACCGAGGTCCATTGGCGGTGAATGAAACCTCCGGCCTTAAACCACGCCGCCCACTCTTGATCGCGGTGAGCATGGTCAACGAGGTCACCGGCATGGATGGCAAAGGCTGCGTTTGGAGCGGTCTGATAGGCCATGCGAATCAGGCGTGACCAGTGCGAGAGGATGTTATTCTGGGCGTCGCCAAAGTAGACAAACTGGGTCTTGTGGTAACCCTGTTTGGCAGTGCGGAAGTGCAACCACTCGGAAAAATCATTTTTGCCGGACCCGACCCGATAGGCGTAGAGGGTGTCAGGCTGGAGGTTTTCAAAGTTAACACTGTGGTAGTGCACGGTGAGCGGGGCATTCTTTTTATTTCTGCCCAGATCGAAGGGCTCCATCTTCGCTTTCACGGTGAGCGCTTTCTCGGCAAACTCGGAATTTACTCCGGCAACGGCGATTTGAGCCACGGCCTGGGGAATAGAATGATCCGTGCGCCAGGTCACGGCCCGGCTGGTGGCGGGATCACCGAGGAAGGTGAGGATGATGCGGTCCGGGTCTTTGCTGGGGATTTCCCAGTGGTGCAGGCCCTTGTGCTCTTCATGAGCGAACGCTGATGAGAGGGCTGAAACGAAGGCAAAGAGCAGTAATAGTGCGGTTGTACGAATGGTGGTCATGATAGGGTTACGTGATAGTTTGGATGTTTTATCTCTAATTATCTAGATGTGATGATTTGCCACGGGTAAGGTAGAAAATGCTGCCGGAGATCAGAAGGAGAATGGCGCCGAAGGCGGTCAGAATACCGTATGAGTCCTCGTTGGCGAGAATCAGGGCAAACATCATGGCTCCGCAGATGGCGAGGCATACAGCAACCACCTTGGCAGCAATCGGGTTGGATTTTGCGGGGTGTGCTTCAGCTTCGTCACTGAATTTTGCTTCGAGTGCTTGCAGGTTTTTCCAGCCGGGGTTTTCGCCTTTGGCGGTTAATTCAAGTATGGTGAGGACAGCGACGGGATAGATGACGCCGAGTAGGGTTTTGAGGAAGTTACCGTTGGTGACTACCCAGCTGTTGAGTGCTTCCAGATGGCTCAAGAAACCATCTGCGCCAAAGCCGAAGCGCACCAGCAGGCCGAGGCCAAAGCCACTGAGTCCTGTGATCCAGACGGCACGGCCACCGATTTTACGACTGAAGATTCCCCATAGTGCGGGGGCCAGAAGGGGCACGACCATGAGTTCGGTAATGCTGATGATGAGGTCCTTGACCTGACCCCATTTTTCAATCTCCAAAGCGATGACGACCAGCAAGACACCGAGCAAGATGGTGAAGAAACGGCCGGCCTTGAGTAGTGACTTCGGATTGGTGGCCTTTGCCAGTGGGCGGTAGATGTCGTTGGTCAGTACTCCCGAGAATACATTGAGCTGGGAGCTCACCATGCTCGCGGTGGCCGAGAACATGGCGGCGAGCATCAGGCCGACCATGCCGACGGGTAGCACGGATTTGCAGGCGAGGATATAGGCTTGCTCGGCATCGGCATCCGGGTTGGTGATGCGGTAGATCATGGGGGGTAGAAGCCAGAGCAGGGGGCTGAACAGATAAAGGGCCCCAAAGAGGTAGGTGCTTTTGCGCGCATCTTTCTGGGTCGGCACGCAGAGGTAGCGCTGCACAAAGGCCCACTCCGCCCCGATCATAAAGAAGTGAATCGCCGCCCAGCCGGCGAGGAAGAAGACGGTGTATTTCTCCTCCTTGACCAGATCAAAGAATCCCTCGGGAGCCTGTTCGATAAAACCTGTGACTCCACCGACTTGATGGAGAGCCAGTGGCACCACAAATAGCACGGCGAGGTTGAGAATGATGAACTGGAGCACGTCGGTCATGAGCACAGCCCAGAGGCCGCCGATCATGGTGTAGAGCACGACGATCGAGCCGAAGATCAGAATAGCGTAGCGCAGCGAGAGGTTTCCGGTTTCCGGGTCACGCAGTGGGTTGCCCTCACCGAGCGGCATCAGGGCGACCAGTATTTTGGCAAGCGCGTAGAGGGCCGCGGCCGTGCCAATGACTCGCAACACCATCATTGACCAGGTGTAGAAGTGAAGCGCCCCGGTGCCGAAGCGGATGCGGATGTATTCAGCGGGAGTTGCCACGCCCATCGCCTTCCAGCGGCTGGCGACAAAGTAACCGGCGAGCAAGGCAGCCACTCCATACATCAGGTTGATCATCACGGCGACCATGCCGACATCAAAGGCAATGCTGCCCCAGACGACGAAGGTGTTCGCGGAGAACATGGTCATGAAGGCACTCAGCCCGCTGGTCCACCATGGTGAAGTGCCGCCGGCGCTAAACATGTCCGAGGCGTTCTTGACCAGCTTGCCAAGGAACACACCGAGGAAGGCGGTGCCTAGCAGGTAGAAGATGAGGACGATCCAGTCGGTGGTGGGCATGGCGTTTTAATGAGGGGTTATTCCACCAAATAGCGGTGGCCTGGCTGGATCTCGAAGGACAGTGCTCCGGTGAGCTCGTCCACTCGCGTGGATACAACTTGCCCCGTAGTGGTGTCGGTGACCTGCGTGTTGCCGCTGTTCTCAGCCCAGTTGATCTCACTGTTGGAAGTGCCGTCGAGATGATGGATGCTGTGGGTTGTGCGTGTTTGGCTGGTTGGGTAAATGTGGGCAGTGAGCGGGGCGTTATCTGAGGCGCGGGTCGCAAGAATACCTTTGCCGCCCACGAAGCAGGGAGCCTTTGTCACCGGCATGGGGAAGTCCTTGATCAGCTTGGGGCCGGTGTGTTTTTCCCCGGTGTCGTAGTCGAACCAGGTGCCCTCCGGCAGGTAGAGGTCGAGTTTGCCTGAGCTGTGGTTTTTGAGTAGGGGTGCACAAAGCAGCGAGTCGCCAATCATCCATTGGAAGTTAGGTGGCTCGGTAGCTTGGGGATCATCGGGGTAGGCAATGCCAAGTGGGACCATAGTGGCGGGGTAGCCACTAAGGTAGGACTTCATGGCGGCATCGTAGAGGGTGGGAACAATACGGTAGTGGAAGTCGAAGGGCTTTTTGAAGATGGCCTGTTGTTTCTCGGTCCAGTGCGTAGAGGATTCACCGACCGCAAGTCCAGCGGTGAGTGAGAGCAGCCAGGCATGGCGAACAGCGAGCTCGGAGTAGCTCTTCATCTTCTTAAAACCAACTGTATCGGAGTAGGCATTGGGAGCTCCGCAGGCGGCGTTCTGAAGGTAGTTGATGGGAATGCGCTGGGTGAGTTGATTGACATGGGTGTCATTGATGCGCGTCAGGGTGCCGGGGGAGGTGAAGCTGCCACAGCGGGCCATGACCAGACCGCCGTCTTCCGCGATGCGGGCGATGGGCTGGTTAAAGACATCGAGATGGCCTTGGCCGAGGTACATCATGGTGTCCTCCTTGATGCCATCGACTTGCCATTGTTTGTAGAGCCCGGCATACCACTCGGAGGCTTTGGAGTTATTGCCATCAATCAGGTAACAGGGCACAATGGGAAAACAGCCGGAGTGTCTTTTCCAGAGTGTGCTGTCGGGGTTTTTCAGGAAGAAATTGCGGTCGAGTGCCTCCTTGGAGAGAGGATTGCCACTGAAGGTGTCGACCACCATGTTCTGGTCCCGTTCCTTGGTGACGGGTTTGTAGGGGCCTCCGGGAGGCACGAAGTTCGTGCGCAGACCAATCATCCACTTTACATCGCGCTCGTGGAGTTTTCTTTTGAAGGCCATCGCCTCGGGGAACTTCTTGCCCCATTTGCCAAAGCTGGTGGTCGTGCCGCCATCTTCCCAAAATCCGGAGCCGCTGACGGCCCAGCGAATCGGGTAGCCGTTCTCCTGAAAGCGGGTGATGGATTCCAGCATGGTCTTGGAGTTCGTCTGCCAGCCGAGGGCAGCCCATGACTCCCAGCCGAGCTCAAATAAACGGGACTTCGGTTTGATCACAGCGTAGCCTTTCTTTCGCAGTAGCTTTTGGTAGCTGGCGTAGATGTCCTTCATGCTTCCGGTGAAGCAATAGAATGTAGCGGAGTTGATAGTGGCGACTGTGGTTTTGAAGCGGCTTTTGCTGAGGGTCACTGAGCGCGCTAGCCCGTCGAAGGTGACACTGGCGAAGTGGTTTTGTGGGAAGATGACAAAGGAACTCAGCCAGCGGTATTTGCCGCCATCGTGCTTCAATGAGTAGGTGGTTTCCTCTGCATTGACGAGGTTGAGCGTGGGGTTCCAGCCGCCCGTATCACCCAGGCCATAGGCGACGGGCATGCCACCAAGTTGGAGGGCTATTTTATGGGGCTTGTTTGGTGTGGCGGGTTGGTCGGGGCTGATGGTGACCGCTATGCAACCCATCTCATGGCTGATGATGAGCTTGGCGCGTTCTCCTTTTTTGGAGATGAGTCGGTAGGAATGCTGATCGATGGGGCTCACCACACTCAGTGCGGAGCCGTTCAGGGAGGCTCCCGCTCCGTGGTGCGCTGGGGCGAGTGTGTTGCCCTTCTGATCCTGAAAAGAAAAACGAAGGCCTTCGGCATGAATCTTCATCTGCCCTTCTCCCAGTGGGATGGGGGCAAGCTCGGCGGCGGCAATCCAGGGCAGGCTCAGCAGCTGGCAAGCTATGCTGAGCATGAGCATGGATTGCTTGTTTTTAACTGAGAATAGACGAGACACCGGAATACCTAGATTACGTGCTTAGCCTCAGAGGTATATCAGATTTTTACGCCATAAAACAGAACTTTTGCGACAGTCAGCAAAAGTCAGGCCTGAGCTAGTGAGGTCTTTAGACCTGGCTTTAGAGAAGACCTCTCGCTTTGAGATTGTTCAGTCGGCGGGCAACATCGATAAGGCCGTCAATGACAACTTCGTTGTAGCTGCGACCGTCAGTGGTATCAACACCGTGCCCCTTGACCGCCTCCCTGAGGGTCTCCAAAGCAATGTCATCATGGTGAAAGAGCTCAACAAAGGCGTGCTTGAGCTGACCCGTTTGGGCAGCTGCCGTGAGGAGTGCGCCGATCCAGCCATCGTCAGTAGAAAGACAACCGCGGGTGGTCTTCGCAGATGCGTGGAACAGACCCATCTCGCCAGCAGCTGCCATTTCAGCAATAGCGGCTTCGTTCTCCGGAATGCTGAGGTCGGAGTCACCACAGTGAGCGGCATCAACCATGAGCAGGAAGAACTTGCTGCCAATGATCTGGTTGGCACGCTCAATGACTTTCCAAGCTTTGGGGATATTTGTGAAGGTGGAGAACTCGATACCACGGAGGAATTCTAGGTGCCAGTGTTCAATACAGCTGTTAGCAATGTCGCACTCATTGTAAACCCGAGCGTGAACCTTTGCTAGCTGCTCGACAGCGGCATCGTAGTCAGCGCCCTCTTTGGCGGGGGCGCCACTCATCCACTCTTCGAAGGAGGTCGATGCGACGTTGGCAATGCCGTATTTTTTGGCGGTGTTGATGCCGTCAGCTAGGAGCTCAACAATCTTGTCCTCATCGTCAGGGTTCATCGGGTTAGCGCCACCTACCATCATGATGATGTGTATTTCAAGATCGAGCTCACGTAGACCTGAGATCATGTCATCGGTGTCTGAGGCGACAACTCCTGGGAAGGTAGAAATCTGCACGGCACCGATCTTGACGGGGGAGGTCTGGCAGAGGTGGGCCATTTCACAAACAACAATAAGTTTGCCATCGTCACCTCTTGGGAGCTGACCATCGTCGTCGGGAACAAGGCCACCGACGAATTTGATATGAGTAGGAACCACGCCGAGAGTGACGTCTGATTTTGAAGTGATGGTAGTGGCCATAATTTGGGGAAAGTTGACGAAAGGTGGTGAATTAGACGAGGAGCGTCAAGTCAGGATAACTTAGGGTGTTTGGGGATTGCCAATTTGTCGCAGAAGCTGAAGGGCTTGCTGGTAGTTTCGGTCTATGCCGAGACAGTTGCGGCATGCCTCAAAGGCTTCCATTTTCTGGCCCATGCGCAGATGCACAGTAGCACGGGCGTAGGGTATGGATGGATCACTCGGGTCGAGTTGCTCAGCTCTGTAGAGTGACTGAATAGATTCATTGAGTTTGTTCTGGCTGGCAAGTAGAAGCCCCAGATTTTTGTGGGCGCGATAATGGTTAGGGGCCACGGAAATGACCTTGCGAAGCATCATTTCGGTTTTTTTTGTTTGTCCTAGTTCGGCGTAGGTGAGCGCCTGTAAGTAGAGGTAATGGGGATTTTCTGGGTCAAGTTTGGCCGCAGCTTTAAGCTGGGTGAGGGCGTCTGCTGGTTTGCCCATTTGGCTGAGTAAGATGGCGTAATACTCGCGGGTAGCAGCAGAAGTTTGGTCGAGGGCGAGTGCTTTTTTGATCCATTTCTCTGCTTCAACTAGTTTGCCAGCATCTAACTCAAGCTGCATCATGCGCATGGCACCTGTGGGTTGGTCTGCTGTGAAGGCGATGGTTTCCTTGAGCTCTTTGAGGGCTTCTGATCGCTCAGACAGGCGAGTTCGCCAAGCCCAAGATGCAGCCAATCTAACCTCCTTAACTGAGTCTTGAAGCATGGGCTCTAACCATGGGCCGTTGCCCGGGCTGAACTCAAGGACTTGGCAAGCGGAGGCGCGGACGAGCGAATCCTCACTGCGAACTGCCTGGCGTGCCAGTTTTTGAACCCGAGGGTCAGTTGCAAAGCCTTGCATGATCTGAATGAGAGATGCCTGCCAGTATGGGTTGGGCTCTTGCTTGTATGCGGTGAGCATGGCATCGAGGCTATTGGGGTTGCCATTATAAACGTTACTAATGGCTCGGGTGCGAGCCCGTTGCCGTTGGCGTTCTGGTGTGTGGAGTTTATCCCCATACCAGGTATTGGTCCATTTGATAGCCCAGTCGGTGTCTTTGTCTTCGTGGCATTTATTGCAAGCGTTGGGGATATTGAGCTCCTTGGTTAGCTGCGGGTCTGGCACGTGGAAGCCGTGATCGCGTCGGTGGTCACGTCCCATGTAGGTGGTTTGTGACATGTGGCAGTCGACACAGGAATGACCGGAGCCAACATCGTTGTGTTTGCCGACACCAAAGTGCTTGGTGTGGGAAACAGGATCAATGATGATGGCGCCACTGATGCGCCCGTTCGAGCCACCTGAGTGGCAGGACATACACAGGGCGTTGTTAGTGAGTGGTAGCTTAAGCTGGTTGCTATGTGGGTCATGGCAGTCAGAGCAACGCACCCCTTTATGGCCCATATTGCTGGTGCGCAACGACGTCCAGACGTAGTCTTCGTCGAGGATTTGTCCATCTGCATAGAATAAGTTTGGCTGAACTGGAAGCTGTAGTTGAAAGTGGTCACCAAATTGATCACCTACATGGAAGTTGTCATCGAATGCTGCACGGCGGCTGTGACAGGTAGCGCAGTTTTCAAAGACCCTGTCAGGGTGGTTTTTTTTCATCTCCTGATGAGCAGGGATATCGATTAGGCAGCCGGATTTTTCATCAGCCTTTTCCGCGATATTGCCATGGCACTGGGTGCAGCCGACTCCCATTTCCTTCCAGTGGCTATTGTAGGAGTCGGATTTGAGGTCGTAGTTTTTGCGGTAGTCGGTCATGTGACACCAGGCACATTGGGTGTTCCATGTCATGCCACGCCCGGTCCAGTGCCCCCAGTCTGCTTCACTACGCTGATCACCGCCGAAGACATCGAACCATTCTTTTTGGTGAGGATCCCAGGCGGCACTCGGGGTTTGCCAGCGACCACCACTGGCTGCGACGAGATATTGAATGAGGGGATCAACTCCGATTGCCATACCGACGCTATGTTCTTTGTCGTTGGCGTTGACGCTGAGTTTTTTTTCTTTTTTGGTGAATTTCCATTTTTCGACACCATGGAATTTTTTGCCGGCGAAGGGTTCGCTATCGAGTGTGAGATCGAGCAGTCGGTTGGCTTGGCCGTGATGTGATGC
>ENA-UZWU01005902-UZWU01005902.1-metagenome-genome-assembly--contig:-Day-4--1m-contig-5902_pt1 | contig 16754 bp, 14 predicted proteins | sample MGYA00260345_ERZ794905 | MGnify/ENA metagenome assembly ERZ794905
CATCCTATTATGATTTGGATGACAACCCACTAAAGGACGTCGATCTGAAACTGTTGGACGGATACCCGCACGCTGATCTACTACTTCATATTTACAACTTATCAAAAGTTCAAGTTTCTCCAAAAGCTGAGATTTAGCTTTTGGAGTTGGAGTATTTGTTTTATCAGTCCACTCATATGTAGAACCAACTAAATAATTGTCATTTTTCATAGGAATAACAAAAACACTTGACTTTAAAATTATATTTAATTTTAAGTCGGGCGCATGAATTGTAATAAGTTCTCCTTTAGTTCCCTCTAGTGGCAATTGTTTAAAATATGGGTTTTTATGAATCCCATATCCTTCGGTAAAAACAATATGTTTCGAATTTATAGATTTATACTCTAAACCATCAGAAGTTTCAACCAAGGAATCATAGTCAAAAGTATCTGACATATATTGATTTTTATCGCTCAGAAAAGAACAATAGCCCTCGATTAAAGTTTGAGTGTCTATCTTGCCTGTATAATACACCTCTCCAAAACCAAAGGGCGCTTTGACAAAGTTGTTATTATTATTAATTAAATCTGGATTTAAAAACTGATTAAGCAAAGGCTTGTCACAAGCTAAAAACCAATTATTTTGTTCTTGAACAGAGTTAAATACTCTATAAATTGGTATTACATAATCAAGTTTGAGTCCTAGTAAATGTTCTAAACTGGCATATTTTGGGATAGCGCAGCTCAGGTGAGAATCCGCACGCCAAGCTGATGTGAAGCGCTTTAAGACTACAGGATTATATAATCCACTCGTCACTACTGAAGCTTGCTGAGAGCGGTCGCTAATAACTATAAAGGATTTTTGATGTATGCGCAATTGTTCAGCAAACATAATACTTGCTAGTCCTGATCCAACAATGATATAATCATAGTTCATTTAATTAATGTTTTTAAACAAAAAACGCTCATCAAAAGATAAGCGTTTTTTGTTTTGAGTAAAGTCAATTTAATAGCTCCACATATCTTGCTCTTTATTTCTTATCTTTTCCTTAATGCGTTGAGATTCCATAAGTTGCATCAAAGCATTTTCTGGAATATACTCATTCAATCTCCTATCTTGAAATACATTGTCTTCTTTGTATATAAAAGCAGAAAATCTTCTTGAGTTGATTAAGTGATCGAAATTGACAGGCTTAGAGGTGTTGACTTCGTTAAAAGCTTCAGCTTCAAAAAGAACCTGTCGCGTGTCAGGATAAAACATCCAAAACATTGGTACAGGAACAACTTTTTCTGTTGGATTATCTATCAACTTAGCTTTTTGTGACGGAGCTAACATGTATGGCGCTATCGCAATTGGTCTATACTTTAACTCTGCTTGCCTTTTGTCAAAATACCAGACCCCTTTAATTCTATATTCAATCACATCAGCGTAGTCAAATACTGACTCATCATAGTCCTCTGGATCTAATAAATTATTCTCAAAAATTAAACGCTCCATTTCAGCATTGAATTTAGCAAATTCATCATCGTCAAGTTGCGTTTCATCAATCCCAGTATATTCTCCTAAATCAACATTATTAAGGATAAGGAAACCTTTTCTAGTACCACCCTCATTTTCAATTCTTTCTTCACCAATACCCTCATCTTTTCCAGCTTTAATTTTTCTATACCTTAAACTTGAATTAAGGTCAAATAAATCTAGGTTGTCTTTAAGAATATCTGTTTGATATACATCGATATTTTCGTCTAAGGCATTTGTTAACAAGTAATGAATTAGGGGTCTTCTTTCTACTCTAACTACAGATGTATCCGCAGGAAAATATAGAGGGAAATTTACACGCTCATCTAAATCAATAGACTCCCACACAGTCATTGAAAATAAGACATCTCTTTCGTTAACATAAGAATATGGTAACGGTGAGTCATCTGCACCAATTTCTAACTCGTCAATAGTTTTTTGACCTATTTCTTCAGGGGACTTAGCATTTAAAATGTTACGTTGTGCCAACAACGAGGTTGGCAAAATTAAAATTAATAGAAGTAAATATCTCATTTTTTTAATTTGTCAATTGTATTATTATTGGAGAGGCTTCAGGGATTCGAGCCGAGACTCCTTGAACTCTAACTTTAATATTATCAATAGTGATTGTTGACCTTTTAGGCGCTTTTCTAACCGCTTCTTTAGCTCTATCATTTAATCTGTTTGTTCCACTAACAGTAATAGGGGTTTGACCAGAAATTGTTAGATCAAAAGAATAAACAGATGGTTTTAAATCATAAACAAAATCTCCAAAATCAGATAAAACTTTTGATGTTAAAACTGAATTTTTGTTAAGTCTAATAGATCCAGATTTACCGGATATTTTACCTTTTGGACTAGGAATTGATTTAATCCTAAACTCTTTAGTTGAAATTACTCTTTCTCCATCGTCTAAAGTTGCTGACGCAGAAATGTTAGTTACACTCCCAGTTGAAGGAGTGATAGAGTACTTTCCATTACTAGTTTTGGTAATAGTCGCTCCACCGTCGGCTGAAACACTAACTTTGTTGTCAGGTACACCCGCAAAAGATATACTTAGCGGATTGTTTAAACCTCTGTAAATCACATTCATTTTGTCAGCTCCAATTGAAGCATCATTTGGACGTGGTACTACAACATAGTTACCAGTAATTGGTATCTCGAGTGGCTTACCATCTTCAAGAAATGTGAAACGACCATTGATTTCCTGCTCACCGACATTACCAACATTAAAGTCTAGTCTAGCTGCACCAGTAGAATCAATTGCTTGTGAGAGATCAACTTCTTGATCTTGAACAGAAAGCTTTGTTGGGATTACATTAGCATATTTACCTAAAACAACGCGACCTTGAAATTTTTCACCTGCAAAAAAAGCTGATTTATCAGACAGCACTATAGCTTTATAATTTTTTAAGGTAACTGCTTCTGTTAATGTATTGCCTAAAAATAAGTTATACATGCTAGCTTCAGTTACTTTAACATCGTTTTGCATCGCAGTGAACTTTGTGTAGGAAGCTATAGCAGGATAACCTCTATAGTAATAATCCAAATAACCTTTTTCTATTCCTTCTTTATCTTTAACATTACTTGTGTCAAACCTATTGTCAAATATAGAAATTGCTTTTTTGTATTTAACGTCATTTCCTAAAACGGATTTAACGTCTTCTTTATATTTAATAATTGCAGCCATGAAAGCATCACCTTCTTTTGTCAATCGATCACCAGTAAACCATTTTTCGTCTAGTATTGCTGTTTTGTCCATTTTTTCAAATGGAAGCTTACCTGTTTCTGGGTCAACGGTGTACTTCCCTATTTTCAACAGATCAATTTTCTGGCTTTCAATATAGTTGTAGAAATTATCGGAAAGATCACTAATTTGTTTGGCTTTATTTGCTGCAAAAGCAAATTCTTCTGGCTTTTCTTCCCCTTTGGTGATTAGATCTGCTAAAAGAGCACTGTTTGATTCGGTTGTGACTGAGTTAGATTCCGCGAACTTAGCTTCCATAAGTCCAAATGCAGAAAGCACTTCTTTTGACATATTCATAGCCATCATTGCAATGAATACCAAATACATTAAGTTAATCATTTTNNTTTTTTTATATTAGTTATTGACTATTAGTTTCAAAAACTAATTATTTTTTATTCATTGCAGACAACATTCCACCATAAACTCCATTTAAAGAAGACAAATTAGAAGCTAGAGACTCCATTTGTTCTTTAAGTTTAGTTGCATTTTCAATAGACTCTTTGTTGATTTCAGATTGACGAGTTGCACTTTCTAATTGTGCTTTATAAAGACCGTTTATAGACTCCATTTGTGCAGCAGCTTGTGCCATTTGATCACTGTATTTTTGAGATGCTCCAGCCGATCCACCCATACCAACTGCTGCAGAGTTTAAATCTCTTATGCTATCACCAAGGCTAGTAACTAGTGCTCCATCAATTTTAGCCTCTTTAAGTAAATTGTCTAACTTTTTTGTTAAAACTCCTTCTGCAGTTTCTTTTGTCTTGGGCTTAGAAGTTCCTCCAGCTAATTCTGGATATGCTACAGTCCAGTCTAGCTCGTCTGTCTGTTTCTCAAATGCTGACCATGTAAATACAAGGGCCTCAACAATCATTCCTGCGGTTAAAATCAATGAAGCGAAGGGCCAATGTTGAATTTTAAAAAGTGCGCCAACAATAACGATTGCAGCTCCAAGTCCGTAGACCATATTTGTGATTGTGATTTTTCCTTCTTGTGCCATAATGTTTGATTTATTAAAAAGTTTATTTATTTGATTTATTATTTTTAATTGGTAGCTTCATTTGCAGTAACTTCAGTACCCATATAATTTTGAACTGTACGGAAACCAATATAGCTTCGTGCAGAATCAGCATATTCATAATCTCGAGAACTTACCTGTAAGAAATAAGCAACATCCTTCCAAGAACCACCACGTGTTACTTTACGCTCGTTCAATTCATCATTAACATTTGGGTTCATTGAAGAGGCGTATTCATATGAAGACTCTTCATATGAGGACATAACCCACTCAGAGACATTTCCAGCCATGTTAAACAGGTTGTAGTCATTTGGCTCGTATGAATCTGCTTCTACAGTATACAGGGCTTGATCAGCTGCATAATCACCTCTTAGAGGCTTAAAGTTAGCCATGAAACATCCACGATCGTTTTTTGTATATGGACCTCCCCAAGGGTAGGTTGCACCCGCAAGTCCACCTCGCGCGGCGTATTCCCACTCAGCCTCATTGGGTAATCTAAATTTATTAACAAAATCTTCACCTTTTGATTTTTTGTATGAATTTTTTAATAAAGTGCGCCACTGGCAAAACGCTTGAGCCTGTTTATGACTTATCCCCACTACCGGATAATTTCCATAGGCTTGATGCCAAAAATAGTCATTATGCATTGGTTCATTATATGAATACTCGAAATCGCGTATCCAAACTGTTGTGTCAGGATATATATTAAGTGCTTCCTTAATAATCACATCACTTCTGCTAACTCCTTTAAATTTGGCAGCAGTTTCTATGTCCATGTATGAGTACTCAAATTCAAATTGATTAACATCCCATGTTCGTTGACCATTAAAAGATTCTTCTAATGGGAGATGCATATTATCCATCACTTCAGAATATAATTCGTCAGGGTATTCATCTGTTTCAAATATCAGATCAATATCACGGTTAATATTTCTTTGCTCATCTCCATAAGTATCAATCATATATTTTTGATATGGGGTTAAGTCTTCATCATCAATTGAAACATATGCATAAGCTCCTATGCCACTTTCGTCTTCAGGAGTTTTTCCTTCGAGCTCCGCCATTTCAGCAAGATTAAGTCTTATTATGGAATCTCTAACCCAATGAACAAATTGTCTATACTCACTATTAGTGATTTCAGTCTCGTCCATGTAAAACGAACTAATGGAAACTGTACGAGTGGGCGCATCCTGAACGTCAGCAATATCATCATCTGACTTACCCATTATAAAGGCGCCACCCGGAACTAGACTCATACCATAAGGCTTTTCAGGGTGCCATTTTTTTCCTTTAACCCCTACTAGTTCACCTTTGCTATTTGAACTGCAACCGGTAATGAAAGCAAAAATTATTGTAATTAAAAATATTTTTTTCATAGTTAAATTGAATCAAGAGGACTTGTTCCTTTTAAAATTTTAGTTTGTAAACTTATCTATATATTTGTTAATAAACAACTTTTTTTTAATTCAATGATGCTAAAAAAATCATAAAATACGTTAAGATTATTGATTTAATTTTTTTTGTAGGCTTTAAACCATCTCTCTGGAATAGTTCCTTTTGTAGCGGTTTCATAATCAGCATGCATACAAGCTAATAACGGATGTTGTTTAGATTTAGTATTTGAATATTCAACAAACGGGATCTCGATCCACCATCTTCCTGTCTTTTTACTCTTGTAAAATACTAATTCTTCATCTTCAACAAGTACTGTAAATTTTTGATAATTACTTTGATCAGTGAAATCATCATCGTTTACACGACAATTAACCCCTTCAATGAAATACCATATTATTTGAGCCACTAACATGGCAGTAGCTTGGTCATCATTAGATGGATTGTATTCAAAGATCCCAAAAGAGCTGACTTTATTACTAATACCTGAATACCTAGATATAGCGCAGATTTCACGACCATTAAAGCCGTTCGGAGAGTATTTTTGATTTAAACTTACTTCTGATGACTTAACTGAATTTAAGTCTAAAGTTACAATGTCTGCATCTCTGAGCAAAGGCTCAACTAAACCAATTGAATGAGAAATATCTCCCAAACGATATGATTCAAAATATAGTTTTTCCATTAAATCAATCTCCTCTTGGGAGTTGAAATAAGTTTGAAATCCAATAGCAGTGTAATTAAATAAATTGTATGGCTTCTCTAATATGATCTTGCCAAGATAACTTCCATTGTTGATGGGTTTAGACGAATCCCCTAAATCAAAACTCTTGTCAATATTTACAATATTTACCATAGAACTTATTTTATCATAAGCTCTGTAATTAGCGTAAGTAAGATCCTGTGACCCACCTATGATCACCGGTATAATGTTGGCATTAACCAAGCTAGATACAACCTGAGATAAAGCAAAATAAGTATCCTCAACAGTGTTTCCTCTTTGAATATCTCCTAAGTCAGCCATAGAATGTAACCAGTTTCCTGGAAACAATTTGTAAAAAGCTTTTCTTATTTCTGTGATTTGAAATTCTTCTCCTATGTAATCGACGGAATTCCTAGACTCCAAAACCCCTATAATTGCAATCTTCACACCTTTCAAATCAGGAGTGCTTTTAGAAGTATGAATAACTATTTTTTTTCCAATAGCCTGACCATGTAACAGCTCTATTTGATCAATGAGCCGATCTTGAACAGGAGAAAGAAAACTAAAGTCTATCATTTATTTCTTTTTTTTTGCCCGTGTTTTTTTCTTTGGTGCATTTTTGGCTATGAGTGCTTTAACATCTTCCAAAGTAAGCTCGGCAGCGTCAACTGTTTTAGGAAGTTCAATTTTAATTTTTCCTTGAATGATATTATGACGTCCCCAACGTGCTTTTTCTACCCGTATTCCGTCTTCTTCCCAATCGTGAATAAGCTTATCAATCTCTTTTTGAATTTTTTCCTTGATTAAGTTTTCGATATCATCGGAAGATAAATTGTCCCAATCATATTTCTTATTTACATTTATAAACATACTATTCCACTTGATAAAAGGTCCAAATCGGCCTTTTCCTTTTTGAACTGGTAAGCCATCATATTCGTATATTGGAGCATCAGCGGCCTCTTTTTCTTTGATGTATTGAATTGCATCCTCCATTTCAACACGCATTGGATCTGCCCCTTTTGGAATTGAAATATACTTGTCTCCATATTTAACATAAGGACCAAAACGACCATTATTAACAATGATATCTTCTCCATTATACTCCCCTAAATCTTTAGGGAGCTGAAATAAGTCCAAGGCTTCTTCAAAAGTAATTGATGCTAATTGAAAGTTTGGAGGGACACTGGCAAAAACTTGTTTCTCTTCTTCATCAGCAAGACCAATTTGAACAATTGGACCAAATTTTCCTAAGCGTACGCTTAATTGACGACCTGACTTAGGATCTACTCCTAAAACACGCTCACCAGACTCTCGATCTGCATTTTTACTAACCTCCTCAACTTGAGGATGGAAATCTTTATAAAATGATTTCATCATTTTAGTCCAATCTTCCTTGCCACTAGCAATTAAATCAAAGTCAGCTTCAACCTTAGCAGTAAAATTATAATCTAAAATAGCTTCAAAATGATTTACTAAAAAATCAGTTACAATCATTCCAATATCAGTAGGTACTAATTTCCCTTTATCGGATCCAAACTTCTCTGTTAGCTTTTTACCAACTAGTTCGTCATTAGCCATAGTCCACAAAGTATAATTCCTTTCGCTTCCGTCAACCGTTCCTTTTTCTACATATTTTCTGTTTTGAATTGTAGAAATAGTTGGGGCATAGGTGGATGGTCTACCAATTCCCAACTCTTCAAGTTTTTTAACTAATGAGGCTTCTGTAAATCGATAAGGAGGTCTGGAAAAGCGCTGAGTAGCTGTTATGTAATTATTGGTCAATGACTCATTTAGTACTATAGCTGGTAGCATTCCTTCTTGTTCAAGATTTTCTTCGTCAGTACCTTCTAAATAAACTTTCAAAAACCCGTCAAATTTAATCACCTCACCATTTGCTGTAAATGTTTCGTCGTGACTTGTAGAATTTATTTTAACATTAGTTCTTTCTAATTGAGCATCGCTCATTTGTGAAGAAATAGCGCGTTTCCATATAAGATCATACAAACGAGCCTGATCTCTTTCAATGTTTACTGAATGTATTGAAAAGTTTGTTGGACGAATGGCTTCGTGAGCTTCTTGTGCTCCTTTAGACTTTCCTTTAAAATTGCGAGGCTTACTGTAGGAGTCTCCATAAGAAACAGAAATCTCTTGAGCTGCACTATTACGAGCCTCTTGTGATAAATTAACACTATCGGTTCTCATGTAAGTAATTAAACCCGCTTCATATAGTCGCTGGGCCATATTCATAGTTTTACTCACGGAAAAATATAATTTCCTAGCTGCCTCTTGCTGCAATGTTGAAGTTGTAAATGGGGCTGCAGGGGATTTTTTGGCTGGCTTTTTCTCAAGGCTTGATACAGAGAACACAGCTTTAATGTTTTTTTCTAAGAAATTCTTTGCATCTACTTCGCTATTAAATGCCTTGGGAAGCTTTGCTTTAAATACTTGACCTTTTGAAGTTGTAAACTCCGCATCAACTCTAAAAGTTGATTCAGTTTGAAAATCTCTTATTTCACGTTCTCGTTCAACAATCAATCGAACTGAAACAGACTGCACACGGCCAGCTGAAAGCCCTCCTTTAACTTTACGCCACAACACAGGAGACAACTCATACCCAACAATTCTATCTAAAACTCGTCGAGCTTGTTGTGCGTCAACTAAGTTATAGTCAATAGATCTTGGATTTTTAACTGCATTTTCTATCGCACCTTTGGTAATTTCATGAAATACGATTCGTTTAGTTTTTGACTTGTCTAATTTCAAAGTTTCAGCTAAATGCCATGCAATAGCCTCTCCTTCTCTATCCTCATCACTAGCTAACCAAACAACTTCAGCTTTTTTAGCTAATGACTTTAGTTTGCTTACAACTGTTTTTTTGTCAGTTGAAACCTCATACTTGGGCTTGAAGTCTCCATCGACATTTACTCCCAATTCTTTTGAAGGTAAGTCGGCAATATGTCCAAAACTAGACTCTACTTTAAAATCTTTTCCTAGAAATTTTTCTATAGTTTTTGCCTTCGCAGGTGACTCAACAATCACTAAATTCTTAGCCATATTTTGTTTTTTAAGAAGTACAAATGTATAGGATTTTTTTTATTTCTTTCTTTAATTTCTTCGACAAAACAAAAAACAATTACACTTAGGGGCTATTTTACAGGCGCTCCAAAATAAGGCTAATTATCTATATTTCAGATAATTAAATGTCCTATTTAGACCCATCAAATCCAATCACATTTTTGTAAATAATATATTGAGGTAAATAAATAAAACAACTGGCAAATATACCTCCCAGACCACACGTCACTAAAGAAATAACATATATTAACATCGCATTTAAAAACAGAGTTAAAAAGGTAATTCCCCATTTTTTATTACCAAGAGCAAAACTAACTTTGACTATCTCTCTGATAGATAATTCAGAATTATAAGCATAAACTGGCAACAAAAACATAAGAGGAATAATAACATATAACAAAGGAAAAAAACAAAGCAAAGCTGCGATCATAGTGATTATTACATACGCTAAGGCAAGTCCTAAAGACTTACGAATCGATGTTGATTTGAAAAAATAAAATAATTCTGAAAAAACAAATGCTTCACCTTGATCGATTTGTCTAACAACTCTGAAAAAACCCAAATACAAAACATAGGAAAATAGACTAACAACCATTAAAAAAAAATAGAGCCATAATAAACTCGATATCCCATATGAACTAATGAATTCTGGTACAAAATCTGGAGATTCAATAACTTCATTTGAACTCATATTAAAAATAAGCTTAAAGTAAGGAATGTAGAAACCTATTAAAATAGGAAACATAATTAGACCAGTTAATAACTGGATTATCAAGCCTTGGACCCATACTTTTTTAAACAAACTGACAGATTCATTAAAAAGATCTCCAAAATCTATATTTGAAGATCCATATATTTTACTTAGTAAAGTTTGTAACGAAAACATATTTTAAATATTTATTTTAATTTACCAAATAAAGTAGATTGGTTAGAGAAATCAAAATAAATAATCAAAATACTGACACTTTGTCATAAAAAATAAAATTATTGTATATTTGCATACTTATTGTCCAAAAATAGGATAATCAAAAATTCATGGATAAAATAATTGACGAAACCGTTCAAGGCAAAAAACTATTTCTTGAATCAAAAGCTAAAAACAAAAAAAAGCTTTTCATTGAGAGTTACGGATGTGCCATGAACTTTAGCGACAGTGAAATTGTAGCTTCTATACTTTCTAAGGAAGGCTATAACACAACTACCCTACTTGATGAAGCGGATTTAGTTTTGGTTAATACCTGTTCTATTCGTGACAAAGCAGAACAGACTGTGCGCAAACGCTTAGAGAAATATAATGCTGTTAAGCGAATTAATCCAAAAATGAAGGTTGGTGTTTTAGGCTGTATGGCAGAACGATTGAAAAGCAAATTTCTTGAAGAAGAAAAAATTGTAGATCTTGTTGTAGGACCTGATGCCTATAAAGACCTTCCAAACTTAATTTCAGAAGTTGATCAAGGGCGAAATGCCGTTAATGTTATTCTTTCAAAAGATGAAACTTATGGAGATGTTTCTCCTGTAAGACTAAATTCTAATGGAGTTACATCGTTGGTGTCAATTACCAGAGGTTGTGATAATATGTGTACGTTTTGTGTTGTGCCCTTTACAAGAGGACGGGAGCGCAGTCGTGAACCACAAAGTATAGTTCAGGAAATAGATGATCTTTGGAAAAAGGGATACAAAGAGGTTACCCTTTTGGGGCAAAATGTCGATAGCTATTTATGGTATGGCGGGGGCTTAAAAAAAGATTTTAACAAAGCGTCTGATATACAAAAGGCAACCGCAGTTGACTTTGCTTTATTACTAGATATGTGTGCAAAATCTCAACCCAAAATGCGATTTAGATTTTCAACATCAAATCCTCAAGATATGTCTTTGAGCGTTATAAAAACTATGGCCAAGCATCAAAATGTTTGTAACCATGTTCACCTTCCAGTTCAAAGTGGAAGCAATCGAATCCTTAAAGAGATGAACCGTCAACACAGTCGTGAAGATTATATTGCTCTAGTCAATAATATCAAAGATATTATTCCAGAATGTACCATATCACAAGACATGATTTGTGGATTTCCAACAGAAACTGAGCAAGATCACCAAGACACTCTCAGTTTGATGAAAGAGATTAAATATAGTTTCGGATTTATGTATGCCTATTCTGAAAGACCCGGGACAATGGCCGAAAGAAAACTTGAAGACGATGTTAGCTTTGAAATCAAAAAAAGACGCTTGGCAGAAGTTGTTGAGTTACAACGTTCGCATGGACTTATCCGAACCAAAGAATTTATTAATCAGACTATTGAAATCTTAATTGAAAAAGAATCTAAAAAATCTGATGCTAAATGGTCTGGAAGAAGTCCTCAAAACATTGTCGCTGTTTTCCCAAAGGGATGCTACGAAATTGGAGACTTTGTAATGGTTAAAATAAACGATTGTACCAGTGCAACCCTTATTGGAGAGGCGATTGGATACTCAGAAAATAATTAAATATGGAAACAGTTCAGTCTATAAAACAACGTCTAAGTATTATTGGGAATGATGCTGGATTAAACCGTGCAGTTGAAAAAGCTGTTCGTGTTGCACCCACAGATATTTCGGTGCTAGTAACTGGAGAAAGTGGTGTAGGAAAAGAAAGTATCCCAAAAATTATACATCAATTGTCACACAGAAAACATGGTAAATATATAGCTGTTAACTGTGGCGCTATCCCAGAAGGAACTATTGATAGTGAGTTGTTTGGGCATGAAAAAGGTGCTTTTACAGGTGCAACTCAAACTAGATCTGGCTATTTTGAAGTAGCAGATGGAGGTACAATTTTTTTAGATGAAGTCGGAGAACTTCCGCTCACCACCCAAGTTAGACTACTAAGAGTTCTTGAAAATGGAGAGTTTATTAAAGTTGGCTCAAGTTCAGTACAGAAAACAAACGTGAGAATTGTAGCAGCTACAAATGTAAATATGTATGAAGCCATCGAAAAAGAAAAGTTTAGGGAAGATTTATATTATAGATTAAGTACAATTGAAATACACCTTCCGGCACTTAGAAAACGAAAAAATGATATTCATTTATTATTTAGAAAATTCGCAAGTGATTTTGCACTAAAATATAAAATGCCAACGATAAGGCTAGAAGAAAATGCTGTACCTGCTTTAATTGACTACAGATGGAGTGGAAATATTAGACAACTTCGAAATGTTGCCGAACAAATATCTGTACTAGAGTCGTCAAGAATGATCGACTTAATTACTCTTCAAACTTACCTGCCATCCATGGGCTCAAATTTACCATCTGTACTTGGAAAAGATAAACCACAGAGCGACTTCAGCACAGAAAGAGAGATTTTATACAAGGTTCTTTTCGATATGAAAGGGGACTTGAACGATCTAAAAAAACTAACAATGGAATTGATGCAAAATGATAACATTGGTGATTTTCAAAAAAATAATGAAAGTCTGATTCAAAAAATATATAATAAAAAAGAGGAGTCTCCAGCTCCAGAAAAAGAAACTGAAGTTTTTTCACTTCCTGCTAAAACTGAAGAAAATCATCCAATTGAATATGTTGAAAACAATCAAGTTGATTATCCATATGTTGATGCCATTGAAGCTGAAGAAGAAACACTTTCACTTCATGACAAAGAATTAGAACTTATTAAAAAATCTCTTGACCGTCATAAAGGAAAGCGTAAATTAGCAGCAGATGAATTAGGAATTAGCGAACGCACTCTTTACAGAAAAATTAAACAATATGACCTGTAACCATTTGAAAAAATATTTTATCTTAATATGCTTTTCGTTTGTTCTGGGATGCGGAACTTACTCTTTCACAGGAATTTCCATAAGTCCAGAAACAAAAACTTTTCAAGTAAATTATTTTCAAAACACATCCGCGCTCATTGAGCCAGGAATTGATCGGGACTTTACAATAACTCTTCAAGATTTAATTTTAAATCAAACTAATTTGGGTCTTGTGAAATCTAATGGAGATATTTTATATGAAGGTGAAATTGTCGAGTACAGAATCTCTCCTACTACATCAACCTCCAGAAATACCGCAGCACAAAACCGATTAACGATTGGTATAAATGTTCGCTTTGTAAATAAAAATGATGAAGAAGCAGATTTTGAAAAAAGATTTAGTTTTTTCTTTGACTTTGAAGGTAGCGCACAGCTAATAGGGTCTCAGAAAACTACTGCTATTGAAGAAATATTTAAACGAATTACTCAGGATGTTGTTAATGCGTCACTAGCTAATTGGTAAATTTATGAATATATCCGATTTTACATATTTATTAAATAATCCAACAAATTTGGATAAAACTCAAATTGGCAACATATCGGCTATAGTTGAAAACTTTCCGTACTTTCAATCAGCCAGAGCAATACAGCTTAAAGGTCTTAAAGATTCTGGTAGTTTTAAATACAATCAAGAACTAAAAATAACAGCAGCCCATACTACAGACAGGAGCATTTTATTCGAGTTCATAACTTCGGATATATTTTTACAAAATGATATTTCCACTCAAATTAAACAAAATTTAAATCAAATAAAGTCTATTGAGATCAATGACTTTCAAGATATATCTAATACTAACAACAACGAAAAAGAACTTAAAAACAAACCAGCGCATAGCCAACTATCTACAAAAAATGAAACTCAATCTATTTCTAAATTAGGGGTTGGAAGCCCATTAGAATTTAATAAAAATGAGAGACACTCGTTTTCTGAATGGCTCACCCTTACTAAAAAGAACCCCATTAATCGTTCAGACTCAACAAACACACCAAAAGAATCAAGCAGAAATAAAAAGTTTGCTCTTATCGATGCGTTTATTGCTAATAGACCCAAATTAACCCGTGTTGATAAAGACTCTAAACTTATAAACATAGCTGAAGATCAAATTATTGAAGACGAAAATTTAATGACCGAAACATTAGCAAGAATATATGTAGAACAAAATAACTATGATAAAGCTATTCAATCGTACCAAATTTTAAGTTTGAAATATCCAGAAAAAAGTAGTTTATTTGCAATCCAAATTGAATCAATAAAAGTTTTAAAAAAAAATAATTCATAATGAGTACATTTTCTATATTCCTAGTTCTAATTGTCGTAGTAGCATTTTTGCTTGTAGTAGTTATAATGGTTCAGAATCCTAAAGGTGGTGGGCTTTCCTCCTCTTTTGGTGGAGGCGGAAGCCAACAGGTTGGAGGTGTTAAAAAAACATCTGACTTTTTGGATAAAAGTACATGGGCATTAGCCACTTTGCTTTTAGTACTAATATTGCTATCAAATATTGCTATAGGAAATACTGACAACATTCAAGAATCTAAAGCTTTAGATTTAGAAGCTGCTCCGACAACTTCTCAACCAATAACAGTTCCTACCCAGAGTACTGTTCCACAAACAGACAACTTAGAGCAATAGAAAGCCCTTCGAAAATACAAAAATGCCAACACTAAATGTTGGCATTTTTTATTTCTGAAACTTTGTCAGTTTAATCATCATGGCACAATTTTAGAATAATTTATTTCAAATAACATAAAAAAGATATTATGGCTTTAAAAATCAAACCTTTAGCTGACAGAGTTTTAATAAAACCTATGCAAGCTGAAACAAAAACTGCTTCCGGGATTATCATTCCTGATAATGCAAAAGAAAAACCCCAAAAAGGAAATGTTGCTGCTGTTGGGAAAGGCACCAAAGATGATCCAATTACAGTAAAAGTTGGTGACACTGTTCTATATGGTAAGTACGCAGGTACTGAACTGAAATTTGAAGGTGCTGACTACTTAATCATGCGAGAAAGTGATATTCTAGCAATAGTTTAATTTTAAAAATAAAAAAATGGCAAAAGATATAAAATTTGATATAGACGCAAGAGACGGATTAAAACGTGGAGTTGACGCATTAGCTAATGCTGTCAAAGTAACTCTTGGCCCCAAAGGCAGAAATGTTATTATTAGTAAAAGCTTTGGAGCTCCACAAGTAACTAAAGACGGGGTTTCTGTTGCAAAAGAAGTTGAATTAGAAGACCCTCTAGAAAACATGGGCGCTCAGATGGTGAAAGAAGTCGCTTCCAAAACCAACGACTTAGCTGGGGACGGAACAACTACAGCTACTGTTTTAGCACAAGCAATTGTGAAAGAAGGATTAAAAAATGTTGCTGCTGGAGCTAATCCTATGGACCTAAAGCGTGGTATCGATAAAGCAGTTACATCTGTTACGTCTGATTTAGAGAAACAAGCTAAGAAAGTCGGTAATTCATCTGAAAAGATAAAGCAAATTGCATCTGTTTCAGCAAACAACGACAATACAATAGGTGAGCTTATAGCTTCGGCTTTTGGAAAAGTCGGTAAAGAAGGTGTTATAACTGTAGAAGAAGCCAAAGGTACAGATACATATGTAGATGTTGTTGAGGGGATGCAGTTTGACAGAGGTTATTTGAGTCCTTACTTTGTAACTGACGCTGACAAAATGATTGCAGACTTAGAAAATCCATATATATTACTATTTGATAAAAAAATATCAAATCTTCAAGAAATTCTTCCAATTTTAGAACCTGTATCACAATCTGGACGACCTCTATTAATTATAGCTGAAGACGTAGACGGACAAGCACTTGCAACTTTAGTTGTAAACAAATTAAGAGGTGGTTTAAAGATCGCCGCTGTGAAAGCGCCAGGCTTTGGAGACCGTCGTAAAGCTATGCTAGAAGATATCTCCATACTTACAGGTGGAGTTGTAATTTCTGAAGAACGAGGTTTTTCTCTAGAAAATGCAGACTTAACAATGTTAGGAACAGCAGAGACAGTTACAATTGATAAGGACAATACCACAATCGTAAATGGGTCTGGAAATGCAAATGACATTAAAGCAAGAGTTAATCAAATTAAGGCACAAATTGAAACCACTACAAGTGACTATGATAAAGAGAAACTTCAAGAACGTTTAGCAAAGTTAGCAGGCGGTGTCGCTGTTCTATATGTAGGAGCTGCTAGTGAAGTTGAAATGAAAGAAAAGAAAGACCGTGTTGATGATGCATTACACGCTACTAGAGCAGCCGTTGAAGAAGGCATCGTCGCTGGTGGTGGAGTAGCACTTGTCAGAGCACAAAAACTACTTGAAAAGCTAGCCTCTGAGAACAACGATGAAGCGACTGGGATTCAAATAGTTTCTAAAGCAATTGAAGCCCCATTACGTACCATTGTAGACAATGCAGGTGGTGAAGGAAGCGTTGTAATTAACAAAGTGCTTGAAGGTAAAGGTGATTTTGGTTACGATGCTAAAAGCGATAGCTATGTAGATATGCTTAAAGCTGGTATTATCGA
>ENA-UZWU01013062-UZWU01013062.1-metagenome-genome-assembly--contig:-Day-4--1m-contig-13062_pt1 | contig 16718 bp, 19 predicted proteins | sample MGYA00260345_ERZ794905 | MGnify/ENA metagenome assembly ERZ794905
AGCATCATATAATTCCATTGCTCTTTCACTACTTTCAACAAGAACAACAGCTCTAGGTGCTGCACCAACTTCTTTACATTTAAGTTTTTGCATGGTAGTTAATATCATCGCAGTAGTCTTTCCACTACCTTTCGGGGCAGTGCAAAATATATTAGCCCCACTCTTTATGACAGGAATACTGCTAATCTGAAATGGAGTAGGAGTGTTTATTTCGAAGTCTTCTAATTTCTCTTTAATCTCAGAAAATAATTTTTTAAAAGGCATATTATAAATTCAGTAATTATTTAGCATAAAAATGACTTCAAAGATACAACTTAATAGATGTATTTATTTTTTCTATTGCAAATTTTGTAATATGTAATTTTACTTTAGACAATATATAAACAAGATTTTCAAATGACTAATTTCTGAGTCAAACATAAAAATCCCGAATGGTTATGTACTAACCTTTACTTTTTAAAAATTTTAGTACTAAATCTCCCACCATTTATTCCCTTTAAGCTTAAAAAATACATCCCTTTTTGAAGATTACCAATATTTATTTCTCCAGATTTAAAGTTAACCTCAAATGCTTTTATTTTTTGACCTAAAGGGTTGAAAATTGAGATTTCTTGCAGTTTTTGTTTAGAGGTTATCGTTAGAATATTTTTTGTTGGATTTGGGTACACTTTAAAATTAAATTCATTAAAATTTAAAACCGTTGTATTTAAAGTTGCGTCCGAAGTAGCTTGCCAACTGCTTGCAAGAGAGTTATCAGAATTAACATCCATTAATTCTAAATAAAAACCATCTCCATCGGCTGTTTCTGGCCAAGGTGCACTGTCTGTATATTCAACTTGATCAATGATATTCCCAAAAGCGTCTGATAAGACTAAATTTTGACTACTGTTTGATAAATCTCTATCAAATCTACCAAAAGCTTCGCGCCCATATTTGGCGTAAAAAACTTCCGTATTTCCAACTAAATAAATTGTTTGTTCTGGTAAAATAAATGTATTTTCTTCAAATTGATATGACACACCTAGTTTGCTTAAATAAAAACCCGTTAAATCCACAGTTGTAGAACCTGTATTTTGAATCTCTATAAACTCTAAATCTTTACTTTCAGGAAAAACATCTGTTTCTAATGGATTGTAACTTATCTTAGAAATCACTAAAGAAGGTGTTTGTATTGAATTACATTCAGAATATGAACCAAGGTTGTTTCGCATCCATATAATTCTTTCCTGTATCCAAGTTTTCATATTGGCTATTTCTCCGGAAAAATCTTCTATTGTTCCCCAACGTTCGTTTTCTCGAGTAGTAGACTCAGAAATTAATGTAACTGTGTTATCAATTAAGTTAGAAATATAATCATAGTTTAGAGGCTGTCCCTCTTTAGTCAAATCATTGAAGCGTTTTGCTAAATAACATCGAAAAGTTGGATTATAAAACAATGATCCCCAAAAATAAGAGCCTGTATTACTATATTGAAATTGCCATACATCGGTAAAACTTCTGTCGAAATTAAAACCAAAAAAGTCAAATAGATCGTTACCATAAGTCAAATTGTAATCCCAGACAGGTCCTGCTCTTAATTTACCGCTTCTATCCTTATGATAATAGGTACTCAGCGCATATGCATCTACGTTTGATGCAATTTCTGCCATTAAAATATAATCTACAAAAGACGGAATATCTATAATCGAAGGATAACCAGTTGTTATATTAGAATTATTTGCATTATTGTCTAGACTTCTAAAAACTCCTTCTATGTATGAAGACTGTTGTGGTGTGATATCGTTAGAATTTGGTTTTTCATGAATATATCCAGCACCGTTATTATACCAAGCTTCAGGATCTTCCTCATCAGGTCTATCTGTCTGCATTAGATAACCGCCAGAAATCTCTGGCAATGAATTTTCATCATCAGATAATTTTGCAATATTTACACGATCACCATCACGTTTTATTTTTTCAGAGAGTGCATATAAGCCAATATAGTCGCCATTAAGTACGACTTCACAATATTTTAAATTTGCTGCATATTGCCCCATTTTTCTTGTCATCTCGTAACTAATGAAGTCCCGCATCATGCTATCGTCGAAGGCAAATGAATTTAAAATCCAATCGTCTTCTTTTGGCATTCCTAATAATTTTACGCTCTTATCTTCTATACCGTCATCTTTTAAAGTATCAAAACTATATGGTTTTTTTGGTAACGCCTGAGAAGAAGAACCTCTAGTTTCAATACCTATAGTACCTGAATAATTTAAATATTCGTCATTATTAGCATCTGTAAGAAAATTTCGAGCACCATTTGGTCTTTGAATAATTTTCATAGTCCCAAGTATTTTTGGTTCATCAGGAATTTCAGCACCATTTTCTGTATTGATTATGACAATTGGTAAATTACTGTCTGTAAATGGACTATTATTAAACGTATAAGATTCAATATATACAGAAGAAGGTAAGTAGTTATCTGAGAATATTTGTGCTCGTACCGTTGTAGTTTCAAATATTTCTATGGGATTTGTATAAATTGGGGAATTTTCTGTTGGGTCATTTTCACCAATTGTATATCGAATGACTTCCTCTGAATTATTTCCAGATAAAATTAAACTTAAGGGCTCATTAATTAGGCCACCTTCGTTAGAAAAAATAACTGCATTTTGAACACTTCCCAAATATTCTTGACCTGAATTTCTATAACCAGGAGTAGTATCTGCATAACTTACAGTTTCTCCCGAATATATAGACGCACCAATTGATGTATTCTTTGGTAGATTCTCTGCAATTATCTCAGAAACTAGAGAACCAAAGGTATTATATAAACGTATAGTTTCTAAACCTGATGAGATCTTAAAATTTGTATGAAAATTATTATTATTATTATCTAATGCTAAAATTGCTGGTGGATGAAAACCAATATTATTTGGACTTGAATATACTACTGATAAAAAAGGTATTATTGTAAAGTCTGAAGAGCTTGCATTGATATTGTGTGCTTGAATTGTTAAAATGTTTTGACCTTCATTTAAAATTGAATTGAAATCTGTAATCATAAACCTTTCCGGACTTCCTCCAGAATACATTTTAGCTTCATGATCTGTTATAGTGCCAGAATTATATGCCGGTGGTGCACCATTAATATTTGCTCTAGCCACTTCAATTCCGTTTATATAAGCTACAAAAGCATCATCGTAATCCAAATCCAAAATTAACGAAGAAATAGAGGTTATGTCATTGATTGTGAATTTTTTTCGCAGATATATTGATTCTGTATTGTTCGGAATAATGGTAGCATCATCGTCATCTGCGTAGCCAAAACCTGACACACCCAAAGACCAACTCGAATCATCAAAACTTAATTCATTCCAATTAAAATTGGGTTCAGAATTTGGAATTAGGTACTTAAATTCATCTCCTTGATTGATTAATGTTCTGGGGTAGTTAATAATGTTGCGATCTTTTCCGGAGGCCCATAAAAGAATGTATTGATCAGGTGCTAGTGTTATATCAGGAAATATCCATTTCGTATTATCATCAATATCATCAGATAAAGACCAACCATTTATTGAAACATCTTGGTTTCCAAAATTATGAATTTCTAACCAGTCTGGAGTATCACCATCTTCATCAGTATAAATAGAGTTAGATGAGACTACTTCATTAATTCTTACTGTTTGCGCTGTTAAATTGTAAATGCTAACTATGCAAAATAAGAGTAAAAACCTCATTTTATTATTGTCCTTAATTTTTATTTTATCCATTTAATTTTTGTTTATTAAGTTTTTACTTTCGAATAATTCAAATTTAACTAATTCAAATATTTACACCTATAAAATTTCCTATACAAACACCATACAATACTCATTTAAAGAAGTTTTTAAGCGCACAAGAATAGGTGATTTTAGAAAATCATTAATGAATAGGGCAGAACTATGAAGAATAAATTTAGAACGTATTCGCTAAATACCACGTGAACATATTTTTTTTTACTTCTTTTAGTATAATTTAAGTGAAACAATCCTCGCATTTTCCTTGAAGTACAACCCGCGATACATCAACTTTGCGATTAGGAATATTGGGTATTAGCGCATCTTTTGATAAGCAATCTACCTTTCCGCAATCTGTGCATTGAAAATGTGGATGAACATCGTGATGCTCCGCGCTTGAACAATTAGTACATTTTGCATACCATTTATAACCGTTTTTACCCAAAAAAGAATGAAGAACACCATCATCTTCTAACTTCTCCAATACGCGGTATATTGTGGTTTTATTCATCTTTGACTGAAGACGCTCTATTAATGTTATAGCCGAAATTGCAGTTGATTGTTTTTCAAATTCACTAAGCAGTAATTTAACTGATTTTGTTTTTCTTAAAACTCCCATAAAGCAAATATAACCCAAGTATATTGAGGAAAAAAATATCATTATATTTATTGCAACTTGGTTGCGTTAATTATTAATATGATTATATTTGTATTTCGTTGAATTAAACAAATTATGATATTAATAAAACAAAAACCAGACAGTATAGGAGCAATAGCTAGTACATTGTGCCTTATACACTGTATATCTACACCCTTTATTTTTATAGTTCAAAGCTGTTCAATGGTTTGTTGCGATAAAGCGCCTGTTTGGTGGACATTCATCGACTATTTCTTTTTAGTCATTTCTTTTTTGTCTGTCTATCGTTCTACCCAGACGACCTCTAGTTCGATTATAAAACCTTTTTTATGGTTAAGTTGGGGTTTATTGTTTTTAATTATAATGAATGAAAAATTAGTATGGTTTCCTCTAAACGAGCAGGCTATTTATTTTCCTGCAATTGGATTAGTACTGTTACATCTGTACAACAAAAAATATTGCCAATGTCATAACAATAAATGCTGTAATAATGGATAATAAAGAACAAATTCAAATAACCGGAGACAATCATTTTTCAACAAGTATAAGAACACCATTACGTGCTGATGCTTTTGACAAGTCAGATGATGAAAAAATTAAGACTATTCAGCATCATTTCAAAATAATAATGGAAGAAATGGGGTTAGATTTATCAGATGATAGTCTATCAGGAACACCCTATCGTGTTGCAAAAATGTATATTAAAGAATTGTTTTATGGATTAAATCCAGCTAATAAACCCAAACTATCAACATTTGAAAATAAGTATGGTTATAAAAAAATGTTGATTGAACAAAATATTAATATAGATTCAGCTTGCGAGCATCATTTTCTGCCAATCATAGGACATGCTAATGTAGCCTACATTCCAAAAGATAAAGTAATTGGATTGTCTAAAATTAATCGTTTAGTAGATTACTATGCAAGACGACCGCAAGTTCAAGAAAGATTGGTGATTCAAATTCTAAGTGATTTGCAACAAGTTTTAGATACAAAAGATGTTATCGTTTCAGTTACGGCTAAACATCTTTGTGTTTCCTCAAGAGGTATAAAAGACCAAAGCAGTTACACTACAACTTTAGAATATGGAGGCTGTTTCTCAGATTCGGCAGTTCGTAATGAATTTTTAAAAGTAATAACAACTCAAAAAATATAAAAAATGATAACTAAAGAACAAGTATTAAATGCTCAAGATAATTGGGGTAAAGGTGTCGTTAAAATTGGAGCTCTAAGAGACACTAGAATTGAATGTGAAAACTTTGCAAATAAATTTCTAAAAGAAATGTATTCTTTTGATGATGGCCCCGTTTTATTTAAGCCAACAAAATGTGAAATTGAACAATTTAGACCTACGCACCAAGAAGCATTATCTTATTTTGTAGCTGGTGAAGATAGAACTTGCAAAGAAGATAAAGGGTTTGCTATTAATCCATGGACAAAAGTAAGATTTGAAAATACTAATTTAATTTTAGAAAATAATCGTGCAATTAGTATGGGTAATTATTTTTTCACTGATTTAAATGGTGATGAGGCTAAAGTTGAATACACATTTGGTTACAAGTTAATAAATGGCGTATTAAAAATTGATGTGCACCATTCTTCATTTCCATATAGTATAGTTTAAGCCAGCGCTGAATAAACAAATGCTTTTATTTTATCTGTCTCAAGGAATATTTAGAAAATACCGTAAAAAAAACCGTTAGTTGTGAGAATTTTTTTCCTCAATTATAAATAATCGAGAGGTAAATAAATCATTTACTCAAAAGGATCAATAGCTAATAGCAGTTTATATAGAATTAGGACTAAGATAATGTTGTGAATGATACAAATAGAGAACCTTACATATCAGTATAATAAAAGTGAACCTATTTTAAGTTTTCCTAATATTACTTTAGATAAAGGAAAAAATTTACTTATTCTGGGAGAATCTGGTATTGGAAAATCAACTCTTTTACATCTTTTGGCGGGATTAATAAAGCCTATAACAGGAAAAATATTGATTAATGAAATAACTTTAAATTCTTTAAAAAACAATCAACTAGACCAGTTTAGAGGCAAAAATATCGGACTTGCTTTTCAGAAAAAGTACGCTATTGAATCTCTAAATTTGATGAATAATATAAAAGCCCGTCTTTTTTTTAGTAAAGTTGTAGTAAGTGACGAGCGGATTGAAGTTTTATTAAAACAATTAGATCTATTTGACCTGAAAGAAAGTAAAGTAAGCGAGCTTAGTGAAGGCCAATTACAGCGATTAAGTATCGCATTATCAGTTATACATAATCCTCAAGTTATATTAGCTGATGAGCCAACTTCGAGTTTAGATGATAAAAACTGTAAAGTTGTTATTAAATTGTTAAAAAAACATGCGAAACAAACCAATGCGAATTTAATAGTAATAACGCACGACCATAGAATCAAACCATTTTTCCAAAATTCAATTAAACTATGAATATTTGGAGTATTAGTCTACAAAATATAAAGACCAAACCGCTATATACTTTTTTGAGTGTTTTAATATTGTCATTAAGTATTGCGTTGCTTTTGGGAATTCAACAATTACAATGGTCTTTTAAAAATCAGATAACAAATAATTTAGGTGAAATTGATTTAGTAGTTGGCGCTAAGGGAAGTCCGTTACAGTTGGTTTTGGCTTCAGTATTACATTTAGACAATCCCACGGGAAACATATCACACAGCGAGGCCCTTAAAATTGGTAAAAACCCTTTGGTTAAGTATTCTGTGCCAATTTCTTATGGTGATAATTACAAGGGATATAGAATTATAGGTACAACTCATGCGTACACTTCTCTCTATAAAGCAGAGATAGAAAAAGGAAATCAGGTTGAAAATGCTATGGAAGTAATTTTAGGTAATGATGTAGCTCTAAAATTAAACCTTGAGATAGGGGATAGCCTTAAAAGTTCTCACGGATTAGTGCAGAATAGCTTTGAAGAACACCATAATTTACTTACCGTTGTAGGTATTTTAAAACCAACCCAAAAAGTAATAGATCGTTTAATAGTTACTAGTTTAGAAAGTGTATGGGAAATGCATGAACATGAGGATGAAGAAAATCATCAAGAAAATCATAATAACATTGATCATCACGAAAAAGAAATAACTTCATTATTGATAAATTTTAAAAGCCCCAGAGCTTTGTTAACGTTTCCAAGACGTATTAACAAGCAGACTAAAATGCAAGCTGCGTTACCCAAATACGAGTTGCATAAGTTATATGAATATATCGGTGTAGGCTTTAAAACTATCTCTTTAATGGCCTATTTAATTCTTGTAATATCAGGTATTATAATATTTATAAGTCTTTATAAAATGGTAAAAGAACGATCTTTTGATTTAGCACTTTTTAGAACCTATGGAGCTAGTAATTTTCAATTGATAAAAATGGTTTTTTATGAAGGTTTGATTATAGTTTTTAGTTCATTTTTCCTTGGTATTTTGTTATTAAAAGTAGGGATAAACACCATACTTTTTTTTATGGAAAATAACCAACATCAAAGCATACTTCAAGAAATACCCAGTAAAAATTTATTGCAAATAGCAATACTCACCATAATCGTAGTCGTTATATCGGTGTCTTTGGCTATAGATCCAATAATCAAGATGAATATATCAACAATTTTAAGTAATGAGAAGTAATATTATTTTTTTCGTTTTTCTATTTTCTTGTCTGGTTTCTTATGGTCAACAAAATATTACATGGGAAGACTTATCAAAAATAACATTTACAGATAAATATTTTTCAGAGTATGATGGTTATTTTATGTACCCAACATTTTCAAATTCTGTAAAAGCCCTAGATGGCAAAAAAATAACAATCAATGGTTATTTTTTAGATGTTGTCGCTAAAGAAAATATATACATGCTCTCTAAAGGACCCATGGCGTCGTGTTATTTTTGCGGACAAGGAGGTCCTGAGTCTGCAATAGAACTTGAATTTATTAATGAGCAAAATTTTAAAACGGATGATATTGTGAGTATAACTGGGGTATTAATACTTAATAATGATGATGTTGAACATTTTAATTATATTTTGAAAAAATGTACAGCGAAATTATTGGACAAATAAAAAAGTTAATCATATTTTTGGTTAAATAATTCACTAAAACAGAAGATCATACTAGATCTAAAATAAAGAATACGTTATAATAGTTTTAGCTTACTAATTTATTTTTCATCTGAAGAATACTGTACAATCATAAAATTCTCATTCTAAAGTGTACAAATTAAGTTTTAAGATTTCTAAATTCAACAAATCTTAAATAACTGAAGTTGATATTTATTTGATTCGTTTTATAACTCAAATCAATAATAAAATAATTATAATCAATGATATAATCTTTTAACATCAGTTTTGTTTAACTATTTTTACAATAAATTAAACAAAAACAAATATGGAATTAGTAAATCAAGCACTTGAGTTTGAGAGATCAAAAATGAGGAATATGTCGACAAGCGATAGAGTAGTGGCTTCAAGAGAAGCAAAACGACTAATATTAGCGTTAAATGAAATCTATAAAAAGTCCAAAGACACTAAACTTATGGATATAATGAAACTCTTAACCGCAAAGAAGAGAAAAATTGAAAAGCGTTTAAAGGGAAGACCTGATCCAGATTTCTAGATTATATTTTATTGGAAAGTTGAGCTTTTTTAAAATGAAAATAATGTTTGAATAAAACCTTTAATGCATTTAATTTTTATTGAGTAATTTTAACAGTAATTAAATTAGTAAAAAAATAATATCAATTATTTGTAATTTGAAGATACTACATGCTTTTTTGATCATTTTTTCGGCAATTTCATTTTTAATCTATGGTTTAAGTTGTTTGTTGTCTGATAAAATGAGGCAAGAATTTTTTCGTTTTAACTTGAACGAAACACAACGAAGAATAACAGGGATTTCACAGATTTTAGCGGGACTAGCTCTATTTGTCAGTTTTACAATACCAGTAATAGGAGTCATAGCCTCTGCTGGACTATCTATTCAGATGCTCTTGGGTTTTATAGTAAGATTGAAAATTAAGGACTCTCTCAAATTAACATTACCATCCTTTTTATTTTTTATATTTAATGGATACCTCTGTTTCTACTTTCTAAAAATTTACCTTTAATTTATTGGACTAAAGCAACAAATAAGCTTAACGATAAAAATATAAATGCAGGCAACGATTTTTTAATCGGGTCTCCAATTTTTATGTGCATTAATATCGCTATAAGCATTAAAAAGGCAATACCACATGCTGAAGGTATTTCTAATTCTCTGAAGTAAATAGAAACAATCAGGCTAAGTGATAAGAATACTTTTAAAGTACCAACAGCATACATTAACCATTCGGGTAAACCATAGGCTTTAAACTCTTCTTTCATATTACCAGCATTGTTTCCTCTCCATGTTGTAGGTTTTTTGAACCTGATTAACCATACATTAATAATACTTACTGCGATAATAATTTTTATTATACTAATTAAATATTCCATTAAATTAAGTTTTAAAAGTTAGACATTTTATAGTAATTCAATTAATTATATTTTTCTGCAAGTAAGTTAATCATTTTTTAATTTATATTTTAGATTTTCTATTACATTTAAAGCAGCTTTTTCGCCAGAAATCATAGCAGCGTTTAACGAGCCGTTTAACTGTATATCTCCAGCAAGAAAAATACAATTAGTTAATTTCGTTTCTGAAGGTAGCATTTCATACTTTATTCCATCTAAATCTGGCAGTGCATTTGGAATTGCGTAATGTTTTATAAAAATACATGAATCTATTCCGCAATAGGCTTGTAATTCTTTTTGAACGCGAATTTTTAAATCTTCTTTAGATAAATTGTGTTGTTTTACAATTGTTACAGATAACAATTGTTTTCTACCGGTAGATTTTGACAAGATACTACTGTGATAAAATATGTTATTAATAAGCGCATCACTTTCTGCGATAAGTCCAATAATAGGTTTTCTCATAGTCCTAATATTGGTTTCAAAATATAGCGTGTCGCAAGATTTCCACTTAGTTTCTTTCTTTTTTAAATTTCCCACGAGTTTGCTAGATTCCGTTGCAATAATTGTAAAGTCACTTTCTAATTCGTTCCCATCATCAAGAATTATTTTACCATCTTCTACAGACTTAACTTTGGTATTAAACTTAAATTTATCATGTTTTAAATTAGATTTTAATTGCTTAGGAATTGCTTCAATACCACCTTTGGGTAATGTTGCATATCCTTCTCCAAACATTTTATAAACAAATTCAAACATCCTACTTGATGTTTCTAATTCAGGTTCTAAAAAAATACCACTAAAAAAAGGTCTGAAGAATTCAGAAATAATTTCTTTAGAAAAACCAAAATCTATTAAATATTGCAGAGTTGTTTTTTCAGGTTTAGCAAAAATTTTAGCCAGTGTTGTATTCTTTAAAAGACGATTCAGCTTCAATATTTTTAATTTATCTGAAAGCGTTCCTATTCGACTTAATAAAGTTGGAACAAGTAAAAATATATTTCGTAAAGGGTCTCCAATAGTTTTTTGCTTACCGTTAGTGAATATAGTAGCGCCGGGAATAAAGTGTTGTAATTCTAAAGCTTCAAAATTTAAATATTTTTGAGCACTTGGATAGGCAGTAAGCAACACTTGAAACCCATGATCTAATTGATAACCGTTAATGACATCTGTTTTAACTCTTCCGCCAACACGATCTGTTGCTTCAATTATCATTGACTCATAACCATAATCTTCTAAAACTTTTGAGGCTACTAATCCGCTCACTCCTGCACCTATAATATGTATTTTGTAATCTTTTTTATTCACAAGTAATGTTTTAATAACAAATAAAATTATGCAGCTAAAGTAAGTTTTTTAGATGGGCTTTCTATTTTTCAGGAATCATAATAAGAAAGATTTAAATGATCATTTTTTATAGATATCATTTTATCAATAAATTTCTTGTTATCGCTATAGTTCTTGTTTTTTGAGAATTGAATAAAGTTTCCATTGGCATGAATGCTAAAAAATTGAGAATTATAAATTACAAGCTGATAATAAGGTATTACCCAAGAGAAACGCTCTAGTCCTCTTGTGTAATGTACAACAATACCTTTTGGACGAAGCTCGATATTTCCGTAATCTATTTCTTCGAATTTTAATTTACCAAGATCTAATTTTAGACTTTTTGATTTAATAATTAATCTACCTGAACCAATTCCACCTTGCTTTATTTTGTCTATAAGGCTAAACGTTTTTCCTACAAGTAATATGCTTTGTTGATCATAATATTTATTTTTATAAGTTGTATCAAATACCATTGGTTTTTATTTAAAGAGTTAAACTTTGTAGATATTTTTCACCATTTGAAATATGCAATATTTTTTTTTCTTGTGGCATTTTATCAAACATAGAAACTAACATTCCTAGTCTAGGATTTTTTTTAAAGAAACTACGATGTGTGTCCATAAACCTCCAGAAGAGTCCATCCCAAATAGCTTGCCATTCACCTTTTTTATAATTACTCATTTTCATTAAATAGTTACTACCACTGATATATGGCTTTGAAGCCATCAATCCGCCATCTGCAAACTGACTCATACCATATACATTTGGCACCATTACCCAGTCATAGCTATCAATAAAGAGTTCCATAAACCAGCGATATACTTCATCTGGATCGAATTCGCATAGCATCATAAAATTACCTAAAACCATCAAACGCTCTATATGGTTGCAATAACCAGTTTCAAGTATTTTTTTAATGGTTTGATCAATCGGGTAGATACCCGTTGTACCATCATAAAATGATTTAGGTATTTTTTTGGTAAATCCCCAAAAATTACGTGTACGTTCATCACTTCCTCTGCTCTCATAAATACCTCGTATAAATTCACGCCAACCTATTATTTGGCGGACAAACCCCTCTAATGAATTCATAGGAATATTATTCGCTTTTGCAAAAGAGATACTTTTCTCAACAATAATTATTGGTGTAATTAAACCTACATTTAGCATAGGCGTTAAAACACTATGATTTAATATTGAACTGTCTGCCACTATAGCATCTTCATAAGTACCAAATTCTAAAAATCGTTGTTCTAAAAATTGCTGAAACCATTGTTCAGATGTCTTAAAGTTTGTCGGATACAATGAATTTTCACTGAGTTCACCTATATTTTTTGAAAAGTTTTTATTTACATAATCTAGAGCCTCTTTGTAAAAGGAGTCTACATCTGGAAATTGAATAACAGGCGGTATTTTTTTTGCTGGGTACTTTTTTCTGTTTTCAGTATCAAAAGTCCATTTTCCACCAGTTGGTTTTCCATTAGGATCAATGAGAATATCTCTTTTAGTTCTTTGATCTGTGTAAAATGATGTTTGATGATATTTCTTTTTATCACTTCGAAAAAAAGGTTGCAAATCTTCTTTAGTATTCAGGAATAATGGAGAGTCAAAGATGGTACTTTCAACAGTATTAATATTACAAGACTTTTTTATCCTTTTCTGAAGCCAGTTGTCTACTGGATCTATATAATTAATGCTGCTAATACCTTTAGATTTTAATAACGGAATCAATTCTCGAATATCTGATACCTTTTCGCTTGCTTCTATATAGCTGACTTCAATATTTTTAGAAGCTACAAATACTTCATAATGTTTCATTGTAGCTCTGTGATAAGCTATCTTCTGCTTATGAAAGTTAAATTGCCTAAAGAATAAATATTCTTCAATAATAAATACAGGAAGACCGTTCTCTAAAAGCGGAGATGATTCAAAAAGTTGATTTGGAAAAATTAGATTTACTGTTTTCATTTATATTTTATTTCTTCTACAACGTTCACTACAATATTTTACTTCTTCCCAATTCTTTTCCCATTTTTTTCGCCAAGTAAAGGGTCGGTGGCAAACCACACATATTTTTCTGGGTAAATGAGCTTTTTTCATCGTCTTTTATTTACATGTGTTGCTAAAATTCTGTTTTTTTCAGCTCTAACTGCCGGATGCTTTTTATGGCCCCATATTTTGTCTCTTGCCATTTTAGAACTTGTTTTAAGATCTATTATTGGCGATGGATAATCTACTCCAATAGTTACATTACAGAAGGTTTGCTCCATTGCACTCATAGTCCAAGGTTCGTGAATGTAAGCTTCGGGAACACTTGCTAGCTCAGGGACCCATTTTTTTATAAATATACCTTCCGGGTCGTGTTCTTCTGAATTTTTTATAGGATTATATAATCTTACTGTGTTAATACCCGTTGTACCTGCTTGCATTTGAAATTGTGGATAATGAATGCCTGGTTCATAATCTAAAAATTGACGTGCTAAGTGGTATACACCGTCGCGCCAATCTTGATCCATATTTAAAGTTAAAAAAGAAACAACCATAGCACGCATTCTAAAATTAATCCATCCTGTTTGCTCAACAGCACGCATACAGGCATCTATGAGCGGATAACCTGTTTGTCCTGTTCGCCATGCTTTTATAAAACGCTCATTTTTATTATGTTGTAATAATTCATATCCTTTGTTTACACAATCTGTCTCATAAGTACACTCTACTTCAAATTTTTGTATGAAATGACAATGCCAATGCAACCGAGTAAGCATTCCAGAAAAAGCCCTATTGTTTGAAGTTCCATTTGGATGTGTCCCTACAAACTGAAAGACTTGTTTTATACTTATGTTTCCCCAAGAGAAATAGGGAGATAATCGACTACAAGCAGTTCTACTTTCCATAGGTTTAGAAATAAATCTATGGTAATTAAAACCTCTTTTTTGAGTAAAAGACTTTAAGTAACGCCAAGCATTTTCCTCTCCTGCAGGTTGAAATTGTCTTGGATAATTTTCTAATTTAGAAACTAATTCTACAGGCAATTTATAAGGGTGTTTTAATGTATTTGGTTTAGTTATTGAATAGTTGTTTTTTATAATAGTCGAATGCATTACAGCATGCCATCGCTTATTCCAAACATCCCTATTTTTAAGTCCTCTTATAACACCGTCACGTTGGCTTTCTTGCCAAAGAATGTTATTATTTTTACAAAATTGGTTGATTTTTTTATCCCGTTTCCAAGTAATTTTTGTTCCACTTTCCTGATAACTAAAAAGTTGTTTTATTCTATATTTCTCGGAAATAAAACTAAAGGTCTTATTGGCTTCGCCATAAAAAATATCAACACATCGATTATAATTTTTTAACTGCTTATTGAGGGATTTTAAAGAATGATAAACAAACTGTAAATGTCTCAGATTGGTATCTGGATATTCAATCATGCTGGGTTCAAAAAGATATATTATGATGTATGGTATACCTGCTTGTTCTGCCCTATGTAAAGGCTCGTGATCCTGCAATCGCAAGTCTCGTTTTAACCAAACTATATTTAAAACTTTTAAAGTCAAAAAATAATTTGTTTTTTACATTTTTTCCAAAAAGCAAAGAAAGAACGGTAGTATCCATTTACCGAAAACATCCAATCCCTTTCTGTTTCATTACCCTGATAATGATTGTTTAAAGGGTGTTCTTTATAATAAATGTCATCTATATTATACGAAGTTTTAAGCGTATTAAATTCTCCAACGAATATTTGTATATTTTCTATATTTTTAGACAAACCAATTAAAAAATTAATGGTGTTTTGAGATATTGGATATTCTTCAAAATGTGAAGGTTCTAATAATAAAACACGATTTGCAGTTAATTCATTTTTCCACAAGGGATCTAAGTTGTAAAAATTATAAATTAGAGTAGGTAAATCTTTATTAATAGTTATCTGTTTTGATTTCGCAAGTGGAGTTTTTAGTTCTAATATTTCTGTAGACAATAGTGCATCAGGTATCTCTAATTTTTCAAAATCTTCATAAGATATGTCTAAAAAAGTATTCGTTTGTTCAGTGTAACAGTAGGTATTAACATTTTCTTGGTTTGCATAATACTTTTTGTTACTGTTTGCTCCGGCAACCCATTGCCAACTTAGTGCATTGCTTGCCCAATCTGCATCTAATAAATGATAATACATCCATTTAGCGGGATGTTTCCAATGATTATGACTGATATTACAAGCAATAGAGGCAACATACATTCTTAAATGATTGTGAACATAGCCTGAATTGTATAACTCGTCAATACTTTTATCAACAGCTTCAATCCCTGTGCGAGCATTCGCTAAATTTTTAGAGATTCCGTATGCCACAACTGGAGTTTGGATATTCTTTAAATCACTATTAATGGCATCTCCTTTGGCAATCCATACTTGCTGCCAATAATCTCGCCATGCTAACTCTTGAATAAATTTTAAAATCTTATTTGGATGAAAATTACGTTTTAATAATTGTTGGTAAACAAATTTTGTAGAAATAACACCTCGAGAGATGTATGGCGATAAATAACTTACCGCGCCATCTATATAGTTTCTAGATTTGTCATAACCAACAGGATCTATATTTGCTATTCTATCTAATATAGCATCAAATTCCGTTGGAAAATGCATTTTTGTATTTGTACCATCTTTTTTCATTAACGTTTACTAATTTTATTACCAGTAATAGTTCGCTGTCTGCTGCATTTAAAGCGTGTAATGTCTTGGCTTCGTTTGTTTAGGTGTTTTGTACTTACTCCACTATTTACGCGTTTTCTCCAACGTTTAAAACTAGATTCTTTCAAGTTTCCACGCATTAACTTGATAACCTCTTTTTCCGGAATATTGAACTGAAATGTTATTGCTTCAAAAGGTGTTCTATCTTCCCAGGCCATCTCAATGATGCGGTTTAATTGTCTTTCTGTAAAATTATTTTCTTGTATGATATCTAAACTACTTTTTCCCATATTTGATCTGCGTTTAAATAGAAACTTCCGATTGAGTTAAAATTACATTCATTTGGTGCAATGATGGACAAAAAATTATCACCATTCTCGCGCATGTACAAATGGTAATGTTGACCAATTATAGGTTCAAAAGTAAATTTTGCCTCGTTTATTAACCTATTATCCTCAAATTCTTGCATTAACTGGTCATATTGTTCTTTAATTTCTTTAAACCTAGTTTTTACTTTATGATTTAACTTATTTATACTTCTGTTTTTCCAAGCAATAGTATCTGCAGTAGTAATAACTGGTGCGCCAACACTTGTTGCATAAGACTTTAAGTAAGCATCGTACTTCTGAGTTTCTGTGTTAAAAACAACATTATCAGGTTTCTTTTCTTTAACCATTTTACTTTAGCTTCTCTAATTTATTCATAATTTCTTCTGCTTCATAAACCTTTTGATCACTGAGTTTTCTGTTGGTTGTAGATAAACTATGTGCTTCCTTAACTAACTTTTGA
>ENA-UZWU01001527-UZWU01001527.1-metagenome-genome-assembly--contig:-Day-4--1m-contig-1527_pt1 | contig 16677 bp, 19 predicted proteins | sample MGYA00260345_ERZ794905 | MGnify/ENA metagenome assembly ERZ794905
ATATAATTATGTTTCTAGTAAATGTTTTTCGTACCTATTATTCCAATGATGATTATTTTAAGAATTTTGCTAATGTATTAGAATATGTTCCAACAATTAATAATAAAATACTGGAACAAGTAATAGATAATGATGACCAACTTGTAAAATGTGTTGATACATTCATTAATACAAATATTTCTTTAAAACCCCTTAAAATAATTATCTCTTTATCTGGTGGTCTAGATTCCATGGTATTAGCTACTATTTTAAAACATCTTGGATATGTTGTAATTGCCATCCATATTAATTATAATAATAGAAAAGAAACAACAGATGAACAAAAGTTCTTAGAGCAATGGTGTTATAATAATGATATTTATCTTTATACAAAAGTTATCACATCAATTAAGCGTGGTGTAACAAAACGAACCGATTATGAAATTGAATCCAAAAATATTCGTTTTGATTTTTATAAAGAAGTAATATCCAAAGAAAAATGTGATTATATTATGTTAGCACATCATAAAGATGATATTGTAGAAAATATTTTCGCAAATGTATGTCGTGGACGTTATATTTTAAATTTAGCTGTTATTAAAGAAACGAGCATAATTAATGATGTTACGATTATGCGTCCATTAATTGAAGTATATAAGACATCTATTTATGAATTTTCGGAAAAATATCAAGTTCCATATTTTAAAGATACTACTCCTTTATGGTCTGTAAGAGGAAAATATCGTAATAACATTTATCCAATGTTAGAAGATACATTTTCAAAAAATGTTAAAGAAAATTTACTTGGTTTAAGTAAGCAATCATATGATTGGAATGAATTAGTATCAAATGTAATTATTGAGCCTTTTATGAAAAATATTAATTATCATCCCTCATATTGCGTATTTAATGTAGAAGATTATAATTTACATCCATTATGTTTTTGGAATGTAATTTTAATGAATATATTTTATAAATATGGAAAAAATTGTCCATCGCGAAAAGGCATTCAAACATTTATAAATAATATTCAAACAAAAAATGTTTGTTTTATTTCATTATCAAATTCTTGTGTATGTAGAAATAAGAATTATGAAATTACTATGGAATTTAAAGTACAAATTTAAATAATATTAAGTNNATAAAAAACTAATATAATATTAAATTAACATAATGAATAGGTGTTTATTAAAAAGAGTAAACAAAGAATTAGAAATATATAAAACAAAAAGAATAGAAGATTATCCCGATAGTTTAAAAAAATTTTTTATTAATTGTATGGTCGAATTATATATAACAAATTATGATAACGAAGACCAACATTTTTTAGAAATTAAAAATGATGTTTTTTTATTAACTTTAAAAATACCAAAACAATATCCATTCGAACCATATAGTGTAGATAACATATTTTATAATAAAAACCAACTTATTAGTTATCATAAATACATTAACAATATATGTAACAATAGTAAAAAATATGATTATGAAATATTAAATTTTTTCTATAAAATTTTATATGGAAAAGAAAATAAATATTTAAAAAATAAAAAAAATACTTGTTATTGTTGTGAATCTCTTACATGTAAAAATAATTGGAACCCATCATTAACATTAAATGATATAGTAATAGAATTATTAGAAATTAAATTTATAGAAAAATATTGTACTAAAACAAAATACGAATTACTAGAAAATTTATATAATAATCTATTTTTTAAATTACCAAGTGATATAAAAAATTATATATTTTTTTATTGTAATAATTAATAATATAATGTTATTATAATGTCATATTTATGGGCACATCTATCTTTAATTGAATTATTTATTACATCATTTAGTTTGGTATTGACAAAATATTTAACTGGAACAACGTTTGATTATAGAATATTATTAGCAATAATATATATATTAGTAGGTGTAGCAGGTGTATGTTATCTTGTTACACAAAGAAATAGCAAAGAATTTAAAGATGTATTAAAAAATGCCGGATTATTTATAATAGTATTATTAGTGATATCTTCTTGTTTTAGAATATTCGGATCATATATTATTGCGCGTGCTCTAAAAATTGCTCCAAATATAGGTTATTGTCATTTAATTGTAAATTTAAATGTTATTATATCATTATTAGCTGGATATTTTTTATTTAATCAAAAAATTAATCCTAAAACATTTACTGGAATTTTGTTAGCATTAATCGGTATTTTAATTGTAGTTTATTACAGTAATGAATAATGAATTGTTTATTTCATATAATATATTTTTGTATATATAATATGAAATATTTTTGGGTTTTATTGGCTTTATTAGCTGCTTTAGCAACCGCTACAGGAACAATATTTTTAAAATTAGTAGATAAAACGAATTTTGATAACGAATTTGTTTTAGCAATGGTATTTATTTTTATGGGAATATTTTCATTTATATATATATTATTTAATAATAAATTATTATTAACAAATTGGAATAAGTGTTCTAATATAACATTTATAATTTTAATAAGTTATGCTTTATTTATAATTTTTGAATATAAATTGATTGTTAATGCTTTAAAATATTCTCCAAATATTGGTTTTACAAGAACTATAATGAACTTAAATATTATTGTAACATTATTAATAAGTTATTTATTTTTTAAAGAAAACATAAACAAAGAATGTTTTTTTGGAATTTTATTATGTATAATAGGAATAACAATTATAGTTTATTATAATAATAAGTAATAATAAATAATAAATTTCATATAATATATTTTTCTATATAATATGAAATATTTATGGATATATTTAACTTTTTTAGCTACATTATTTACTGGGTATATGTATCTTTTTTGGCCATGTTAGCTACTTCTATTGGGTGTATAAGTTTTAAAATTATTGATAATAATAAATATGATAATCATTTATTTTTAATATTATCATTCATCATTATGGGATTTTTATCTTTTTTTATTTAATAACTAATAATAAAATAAAAAACAAATTATTCACATCATGTGACAAATATTTAATAATTTTTGTAATATTATTTGGTATGCTTGGAATATTTCATAATACAATATGCGTTTAAAATTAGCCCTAATATAGCATATAGTCATATTATTATAAATTTAAATATTATATTGTCTGTTATAGCTGGTTATTTTTTATTTAAACAAAAATTAAATTTATATTGTTTATTTGGTATTTTTTTAACATTAGTAGGAATAATGTTTATAGCATATAATAGCGCATAATTAATTTACATATCTATCTTCATCATTTAAATTTATTATTTTTAAATTATTTATTTTCGTAATTTCATCACTAATATTTTCATCATTGTCCACATTATTATCCACATTATTATCCACATCATTATCCACATTATTAACAAATTCATATATTTGTTGTGCTAACCAATCTACATATTCATCCATTACACTTTGTTCTCTTACTTCATTACCTTTACTAATAGATAAACCATGCATTAAATCACTCCAAAGAGAATCCAATACGTCACTATGTCCATATTCTTCAGCATTAATTTTTTCAATTTCTACATCAGGATTAGATTTTTCTAGATTATCTGTATTAACAGCAAAAGCAGGAATAAAAGGAATTTCAAATTTTGGAAAAATAGATCCTTTATAAGATTTTTCAGCATTTAAAACTAATATAGATTTAAGATGATTAATTGTTTGTTTTTCATTAAAAACATTAAATAAATTAAATTCTAATAAACCACTATTATCTACTGGATCTAAAAAGACTGCTTTTTTAATATTTTTTTGTTTATTAATTGTTTTAATGGCACTAACATATCCCGATGAATGTGTCAATGGAATAAGTTCTTTATATTCATCTCTAATATCATATAAAAAATCAGTAGTAGCATCATTATTATTTGTAACAACACTTACAGAAAAATTATAATTATTTAATGCTTTAATAAAATTACTATAAATATCAGCTGGAATTAACGAATTAGCTCCAGTATAAAATACTAGTGCATTCATAGAAGATTTATCAATAAGTTCAGGTTCATATACTTTCACAATATTTGAATCATAATTTCTTTTATAAATATTTACTGGAATATTTAAAACATACGAGTTTACAAGAGTCATAGAGTTTACAATAGTCGTAAGAAATAATAATAATTTCATAATTATTATTTAAAATTAAATATTTATTTTTAAATCTATTAAATATAAATATTTAATTAATATAATTTTTAAATGGAAGTATCAACTATAGATTACCATAAAAAATTTTTACAAGAAAATGGTTACACTATAATACATAATGTATACAATATAGATGAAATAAATGATTATAAAGAAGCATTTTTTAAATGGTATAATAGCATAGAAGATTTGGATTATTTACATAATACAATACATGGAAGCGGTATTTTTAAATTTTTCGAAATAGGACATCAAAGATTTGCTTGGTTAGCAAGAACAAATGAAAAAATTTTAAATATTTTTAAAGAATTATGGAATACAGATGAACTAGTTACTAGTTTTGATGGTTGTTGTTATTATCCAAAAAATTATATAGGAGTAAATGAATATTGGACACATACCGACCAATCATCACAAAAAAAAGGATTACGTTGTTATCAATCATTTTTAAGTTTAACAAATAATAAAGAAAGAACTTTATTATTATATAAAGGAAGTCACTTATTACATGAAGATTATTTTACTACTATGGATATAAATGAACCTAGTGATTGGCATATATTAAATAAAAATTATGTTAATGAATTAGCCGAAGATAAAATTTTATTACATGTAAAAGCTGGTGATTTAGTAGTATGGGATTCGCGAACATTTCATCAAAATACTTGTGGTAACAAGGATTGTGCTGAAGAAAGATTAATTCAATATTTATGTTATTTACCAAAAAATGGCGAAGGTAATACTTTAAAAGAAGAAAACAAACGTAGAAATTATTTTAAAACTATTAGAACCACCAGTCATTGGCCTTATCCTATGAATGTTGTTCCAAAACAACCAAATAGTTATAATTATTATAATCCAAATGATCAAATTATAATAGATTATGATTCATTACATATACCAATATTAGATGATTTATTAGAAAAAATTGAAGAATTATTATAAATTTATTTGTCTATAATATACAATTATGGAATATATATATAATATTGCCAGAGCATCTGATATAATTCAAATATTTATATTATATTTTTCATATTATTATACTTTTGATATAGAATTTTTAATATTTTGTATAGGATTTTATATAAATTTTGAATTAAATAATTTATTAAAATATAATATATTTTTAAAGATATTTCAAAAAAATAATATACCATTATTAGGTAAAGGATCTAGACCAATAGGTGCTAAAAATTGTTGTGCTTTTAAACCATGTGATCCTATATATCCAAAATATCCAAATTCTTATGGTATGCCTTCAGGTCACTCACAATCTATAGCATATTTTTCATTTATATTTATAATGTATTTATTAAATAATAACAATATTAATAATGTTATTAAATATTTTATATGTTCTATATTAATATTTTTTACAATATTTATAATGTATACACGTGTATTATTTAAATGTCATACAATACAACAAACAATTATAGGAGCAATTATAGGAATAATCATTGCTTATGTTTTATTTAAAAATAAAAATAAATTAAAAAATAAAATTAAAGAATATAATAATTATGAATTATTTTTACTTATTATTGCTACTATTATAACTATTTTAATATATAAAAATAGTATTTAAAATATTTTGTATTTATTATATAATGTTTATCAATAATAATTTTTTAAAACTTTTTTATAATATATTATTGACTGGTATGCCTGGATTAATGAATAACCCTTTTAATAAAAATATATTACATTCACCGTTTAATGTACATGAGTATTCAACATATATAAATTATCGATTAAATAATATTCAATTACATAAAATAAAAGAATTTTTAGATGAAAAAAAATTAGATTTAAATTTAGTACCATCAACCTTATTCGAAGATACTACAAAAGATTATTTTTTAAGTATTAATATTTATAATTGTACAAGTCCTGTATTTGATTTTTTAAGTGATGAACCATCTACTAGATGTGAATTGAATGTTTATGTAAAAGATAAAGATGAAAATAAAGGAACTTTAATAATGGATTACGAATCAAGTATTTTATCTTTAGATCCAGATAATTTATTTAAAATGGGTGGTGATATTAATTTTGTAAAAAATGGTGATATTTTAAATGGTATTGTAAAAGGTAAGAAATTTGTTTTGGATTTCTGTTATAATGCGTTGGAACCTAGTATACCATATGATAGAATAAGTTCTAATTTAATAAAATTAACAGATAGAATATACTATACAAATGGTTTTTATGATAAATTATATTATGATTCTTCGCTAATTCATAATAAAATTATAGATTGTAGAGATTATAATGTTTATTTTAAATTTTTAAATTTAGAATTTACAGATGTAGATAGTATATTTTATTTTGAAAATAAAATAAACTTTGTAGGTGGGTTATGGTATAATGTATTTAATCATTAACTCGACTTTGTATATTGTTTATTAAAAACTAATCTATATAATGTATAAAGTACAAAAAATAATAATAATGTATGGATCATTATAGCTAATTTATTAATATTTAACCAATTGTTAAGTTCTGTAAATTCTAATTTTTTCATATATTCATTAATATGGTTATATAAAAATACATTTAATAATAATGAGCAAATTACTAATAATAAAGATACAAAAGTCATACCAATAGTATACATTTTACTTTTGTCACGATAAAAACGCGAATATCCTAATGCTGCAAAAGAAACAGCAGTAGATAAAAATACATTACGAATAGAGGTTTGATAATACATTATTAAATCTTTTTTTGTTTCAAATACTGGTTTTTTTGCTTTTTCTTTTTTATCATTATTAGAATTATTTACATCAGTTTTAAAATTAATTTCGGACATTTATAATATAATTTTATAAAAAAATATTATAAAATTATAATGACTTTTATAATTTTTATACCAAATAAACCAATATTATCAAGAAATCATTATTCATATTTACTAAACCATAATAATTTTATAAATATGAATAATGATTTACCAGAAAATAATAAATTATATAATCCAATAATAGGTTCAGAATTAGGAATTCCTCTAAATATATTACAATTTATTTTTACTACAAATTATTATAATGAAAATATAATTTTTGATAATAAAGAATTAATATTATTACAGTTTGCTATAGGAATTTTTACTTATGGAACTGATCGATTATTTGATGCTTTAGAATATAATAAAAAAAATATTATTAACAATTTAGAAAGTTCTTATAAAATAGAAAAAATTAGTTATTATACTAATATATTGAATAATTATAATATATCAATTACATCAATAATAAGTAGTTATATATTTATTTTATATACATTAATACCCAATGAAGATACATATATTTTTTTATTTTTATTAACATCTACTTTAGTATATAAACAAATAAAAACTAATTTTGGTTTAATAAAATCTAGCTATATTGCTATATTTTGGACTGTTGGAACTATAATATTACCATGTGTATATTATGATAATACTTATGAAATATTAAATCATCCTATAAATTATTTACCCGCAACACTAATAATGTTTGGTTCTAGTAATTTTTTAGATATTAGCGATATTGAAGAAGATAAAAAAGAAAATATTAATACATTACCGGTTATTTATGGTAAAGAAAATATTGAAGCAATCAGCAATATTTCTATAATTTTAGGTATTTTTATGTTTATAGCTTCAACTAAAATTTAAGTATATATTTTAAATGGAAAGAATAATAGAAAGACCTATTAGAAGTCCATCAAGAGAAATTGATAACTATTATAATAATTATAATAACTATTATGATAATCCTTTTATAAGATATGATAAAGAAAATAATAAAATTAATATTTATTTTTCAATTGAAACAACAATATTTATTGCTTTAACAATGACTTTTATAAGTGCTGTATATATTAAATTATTTAATATTATATAAAAAAATAATTATTGATAATTATTTTAAATGTATTATGGATTACGAATTATAAATTTTAATTAATCTACATCTTCAATATTTACAGATGGTTCTTCTTTATTATTTGTAGGCATTGCTTCAGGCATCTTTCCACCCATATTAGCCATCATTTTTTCTTGTAATGGTTTCATTGATTCTTGAAACTCTTTTATTTTAGTTTCATATTCTTCTTTAGACGCCATTTGATTTTTTTCTAACCAAGAAAGATTTTCATCTACTACTTTTGTTAATTCTTCTTTCATAGACTCATCAATTAATGCTGACATTTTCTCATCACTTAATGTAGACTTCATTTGATAAATTTGATTTTCAAAATTATTACGCGATTCAATAAGTTGTTTTGCTTTTTCATCGTCTTCTTTAAAACGTTCTGCCTCTTCTAACATTTTATCTATATCTTCTTTTGAAAGACGTCCTTTATCATTTGTTACAGTAATATTTTCAGATTTTCCAGTTGATTTTTCACATGCATTTACAGTTAAAATACCATTAGCATCTAAATCATAACTAATTTCAATCTGAGGTACCCCACGAGGCATCGGAGGAATACCTTGTAATGTAAATTCACCTAATTTATTATTATCTTTTGTAAATTGGCGTTCTCCCTCAAATACTTGAATTGTAACAGCAGGTTGATTATCAGCATATGTACTAAATGTTTGAGATTTTTTTGTAGGAATTGTACTATTTCGATCTATAATATTAGTCATAACACCACCACTTGTTTCTACTCCAAGTGATAATGGTGCTACATCTAAAAGTAAAAGATCATCTAATTTTGAATCTTTTACCCCCGAAAGTAAAGCAGCTTGAACGGCCGCTCCATAAGCAACTGCTTCATCGGGATTAATTGATTTATTTAATGCTTTTCCATTAAAATAATCTGTTAACTGATTTTGAATTCTAGGAATACGAGTAGAACCACCAACTAATACTACTTCATGAATTTGTGATTTACTCATTCCGCTATCTTTAATTACCTGTTCTACTGGTTCAAATGTTTTTCTAAAAAGATCACCACATAATTCTTCAAATCGAGCTCTAGTCATTGTACTTGTATAATCAATACCTTCAAATAAACTATCAACTTCTAATGTTGCTTGTGTCGATGCTGAAAGAGTTTTTTTTAAATTTTCACATGATGTTCTAAGACGACGTAAAGCTCTTTTATTTTCATTTAAATCTTTTTTATGTTTTCTTTTAAAATCTTGTGCAAAATGTTGAACAAGACGAGTATCAAAATCTTCACCACCAAGACGTGTATCACCTGCTGTTGATTTTACTTCAAAAACACCATCTTCTATATTTAATAATGTTACATCAAAAGTACCCCCACCTAGATCATAAATTAATATATTTTTTTCAGTACTATCTTTTGCTTGATCTAATCCATAAGCAATTGCTGCTGCTGTAGGTTCATTAATAATTCTTAAAACATTTAATCCAGCAATTGCTCCGGCATCTTTTGTTGATTGACGTTGAGCATCATTAAAATAAGCAGGTACTGTAATAACAGCACTATCTACAGATTCTCCAATATAAGATTCTGCTGTTTCTTTCATTTTAGTTAATATCATTGATGAAATTTCTTCTGGTTGAAAATCTTTAACTTCTCCTTTATAATTTGCTTGAATAATTGGTTTATTATTTTTATCTATTACTTTAAATGGAAAATGTTTAATATCATTTTGAGTTGATTGATCATTGTAAATACGACCTATAAGACGTTTAGCATCAAAAATAGTATTTTCTGGATTCTGCGATGCTTGATTCTTTGCCGCATTACCTATTAAGCGTTCTGAATCTGTAAATGCTACATATGAAGGGGTTGTTCGCATACCTTGATCATTTGCAATGATTTCACATTGTCCATTTTTCCATATTCCTACACAAGAATATGTTGTTCCTAAATCAATACCAATTGCTACCATAGTAATAAAATTAATAATAATTATGTTTTTAAATAATTATTATTAATATTTAATCGGTTTATTATATTTTATAAATTCGAAAAATTTAACCTTGCACCAGAAACACTTGAAATATTTGCTTGAATTAATAAATTACACAAATTTTGTATTTTTGTTGTAAGTAAAGCTATATCATTAGTATTAGAAATATTACTAGTTTTTACACCCTTGAAGATTTAAAATGGGACAAAATGTCCATAATAAATCAATAAGGTTTGCCCATTTCAGAGAGTGTAAATTTTGGTTTTGCTGATTCGTATAAATCAGCTGAAGAATTCTTGTTTCTAGATAAATAATTTGGTCGTTCTATATTATTTATCGCATTATATGCTATTTTGTAAATATTTGAATATGTGTATTTTTACCTAGAAGTTTTCCTTTCCATTCATTAAGTAATTTTTTTTCTAATAATTTTATTTTTTGTATTTTTGTTTTTGATTTATGCAATTTTCGTTTTGTTTTTATCATTTATACTATAATTCAAGATAAAAGGCATGGTTTATTTTTCTTTTCAGTGTAATAAAATATTATTTTTATATATTTAAATATTATACAATAAAAATATTATGATTAATAATTTTGATTTACAAATAAAAATAGATAAAATAGAAAATAAATTAAATAATATAGAAGAATTATTAAATAAATTATTAGAAAAAAAATTTAGCAATAGTAATAATCAATATTTAAATAATTCTATTTTTGAAGATAATATTTTAACAAATAATAATGAAATTTTATTTAAAAGTATTCCTAATATGCCAATGTTAAAAAGAATGCATGCATTTAACAAGGAGGATTATTTTGAAAATTCTTTAAATTCTTTAAATTCTTTAAATAATTCTATTAATTTTTAATTTATCCTACTATAAGAGCTGGTTCGCACCTAATATTTTTGAAATATGTCATATTTGTTAAATTATTATCATCTTTTGTATATTCAATTTCAACATCTTTTACTAAAATATGTCCATTTTCCCAACCATATTGATATTTTAATATATTAATAACTTTACTTGTGCCATAAAATGGATGACATAATACATTATTATCTGTAAAATTATGACCCAACATAATACATTGATATCCATTAATATTTGCAATATGATGATTATCTAAAACTAATGTGATCATTGAATCTGATTGTTTCATAATCGGATTTTTAATATTTGCCGGAAACACCCATTCATCTTTATATTTAATAGGATGCCAGGGTGTAACATATAAACCATTTTCTAAATCAACATATTCACGAATACCCATTGTAATTTTTGTTTCAAAAATACATACAACTTTTGCTGATGTAATTTCATTATTTCTTGTATAAGACATAATTAAATCATCTTTTTGTAAATCTTTTAATTTTTTGTGATTACCATCTGCCATAGCAATCTTACAATTTGAATCAAAACACCCACCTCCTTGATCATTATAATAAGACATGTTAATTGGTGTTTGTGGTTGTGGTGTTGGGGGTTGTCCTAATCCAGAATAATTACTATAAGTATTATTTATTAAAGATGGTGTAGGCGGTGGCAGTGTATCAAAAATATCGCTGGCTTTATCTACAATTGATTCAAATACTTCTCCACCAAACATACAAGCTTCATCTTTAAAATTTGGCTTAATTTGCTGATTAAGACAACGTGAAAGTTGATCTAAATAAAATTCTCCCCATCGTTTATAATATTTAGCATCAATAGCTAATTTAACTTGACCTTCAACTCCAATAGTACCTTTGATATTTTTTAGAAGTCCATCAACAATTGGTTTACTAGCAATACATACATTTTCTTGTAATAATGTTACTAATTGATTATAAATTTCTACAGATTCATTATATTGATTAATTCGGTTATAATTAATCATTTTTCTAATAGATTCAACAGCATTATATCTATAATTATGAATATTTACTTGATTATCTTCTACACAAGAATTAATAAAGCCAGCATCTATTGTTTTTGTTTCTGAAGTATATGATTGTCCACCAATCTTGTAAGTATAGTAATAATCAAAATCTAATTTTTCTTCAAAATTTAGAATAATATTACGCTCTTGCTGATATTGAATTGTACCAATATCATAAATATATTCTTGCTTAATTGGGTCATAATAATTAGCATAATCACCCATTAGCAAATTAGTAAAATAGGCGCTATTATTTTCTTTTGGAACAATATGTACTTGTAGGTTCATAACAACGGAAGCTAAAATTGTTCCAATAAAATTACAAAATACAGTAGCAATCATATTTCCATCAGGAATATGACCATTACTACCATTTGCATATTTTGCCATATCATATAATAGTTCTGGTTTTAAATTATAACCAAAACCAAATGTATAAATTGGTGTAGTAAAATTCTTATTTTTTCTTAGCTTTTGAATTGTTCCAACTTCACCACGAGCAGGTGAAATATTTGGTGATCCATCTGTTAACATTAAAATGGCACTATTTAGCGATTTATCATCACGATCATCTAAAATCTGTAATCCTTTTTCAATAGCAGACCAAATATTTGTTTGACCTCCTGGTTTGATGGTATTAATATTTGATAAAATTTGTGTTTTGTTAATTTCCGATGCAATCATTAGATCATTTACAATTTCAATATTATTATCAAATTTAATAATACTAATACGAGAATTTGAATCTAATGTTTTTACAACTGTTTTTGCTGAATGATTTACAATATCTTGAATAGACATGCCATTTTCAAGATTATTACCATTAGAATCTTTTGCTTCAACAGCACGATTCATAGAACCTGAACGATCAATAATTAAAACAATATCTTGGGGCAAATGACCAAATTCCAAATTCTTTGGAAAGCTTTCTTCATTTACATTGAATGACATCATTAACTTATTATTATATTTAGAAACATTATGATCAAGTTTGATAGAATCTTTTGATATTTTAGGTTGACGCCTATCAATAGTTACTGAACCAAATGCTCCTTGATGATATTTATCGCATAAAAATCTAATTGATGCGTTTACTTTTAAATCGCTTACATTCATATGTTGACGTGTAATAGGAGATTCTTGTTTAATATTTAATGCTTGAATAATTGCACTACGTTCATAAGTTTGTCCATCATTTCCTTGAACAGGATCTCTCATTACATCACTTGTAATTGGACAAGTAATAGAATCAATAATAGCATTAATCGACATGTTTTCCATAATTATTTTTATAATTATTTTTATAATTAATTAATTTTTATCAATTTTATAAAAAATAAAAATAAAATAAATAAAATAAATAAAAATAAATAAAATTGATTTATTATTTATAATTAACTTATTAACTAATTACCTAATTAGCTAATGGAATCAAAAAAAAATTCTAAATTTGAAATAGATAATGTCAAAAATGTGTATGAAGAAATTGCTGATCATTTTTCAAATACTAGAGTCTATAAATGGACCTGGGTAAATAACTTTTTAAATAAACTACAAGATAATTCAATGGTATATGATCTTGGTTGTGGTAATGGTCGTAATATGAATCATGATAGTTTAAAATTTATAGGAGTTGATAATTGTGAAAATTTCATTACAATTTGTAAAAAAAGAAATTTTGAAGTTATCAATTCTAATATTACAAATATTCCTTTGAAAAATTGTACTGCTGATGCCATAATTTGTATTGCTGTATTCCATCATCTTTCTAATGAAAAAAATAGAATAGATGCTTTATTTGAAATGAAAAGATTAGTAAAAAATGGTGGTAAAATTTTATTATCTGTATGGTCTATTAATCAACCTATAAAAACAAGGCGAAATTTTAGTAATTATGGAAATAATATTGTTTTATGGAATAATAATAAAGGAAAAATTTATGAGCGTTATTATTATATTTTTAAACTTGATGAAATTAGAAAACTTTTTGAAAAGGTTGGCTTGATAATTTTAAATTACGAATATAATTGTGGTAATGAAATTTTTACATTAATGAATATTTAAATAATATTCTAGATATTGTTATATAAATATTATCTGAGACCATAACAAAAAATCATTACCGCAATTATACCTAATACAAAACCCATATGAAATTTAAACTGCATTTTTTTATATATTTTTAACCATTCTTCTATTTGTTTTTTATCATTTAAATGTAATAACATATAATCTGTTTTGGGGTATAAAATATAAAATAAATAATTAGTAATAAAAGTTATTGACCCAACCAAACAAATTAATGAAGTATTATTTAATTTATTTTTATTAATTTTTCTTATTACAATAATTATTAATAATGATAATATTAATCCTAAAATATACCCTATATAATATATATTTTTACGTTCTCTAATAATATTATCATAAGTTACTTTTTGTTTATCATTTAATACATTTAAAAAATCTTGCTTATCATTTTTATTCCTAGACGAAGATAGAATTGTGTAAATATTTGCTATTAAAAAAACTAATGCTATTACGCAAGTTATTGTACAAGGCATCTTTATATTTAATATAAAAGAATAAAAGAATAAAATATATATTGATAAAATCTGTTAATTTAGTAAAAAATATTTGTTATATTTATAAAATGTCTTCTGATAATTTAGGAGCCGGTGAACAAGAAGCTTTAGCTGCTGCGCGTTTAGGTGATCTTCGTAAAAAAGTTAACGCTGATTCATGGTCTGAAAATATGGAAATGTTAATGAAACAATGGGGAGAAAAAGCTGCTGGTCTTCGTTTCATGCATTCTCATTCTGGTAGTAAATGGAAAAAATTTTCTAATCAATTATCTATTGCTGGTATTGTTATTACTGGTGTTGCTTCTACATTATCCTTAGTAGCTACAAGTATAGATGATGATGATACGAAAGATGCTGTATTATTTGGTGTTGGTGGTGTTGGTTTAATATCAACATTAATACAATCATTCAAAAAATTCTATAATTCTGAGGAAAAAGCTGCTGATCATTCCAGTGTCGCAAAACAATTTGGTTCTTTCTATCGTTATATGACTTTACAATTAGGTATGAGTCGTGAAGATCGTGATCCTGCTGATGTTTTAACTACATGGGCATTAAAAGAATATGAAAGATTACAACAAGAAGCTCCTCCAGTAGGTGGTGATTCTATTGTCTTATTCAATAAAAAATTCGATAAAAATACACAAGCTATTCCAGATGTTGCTGAAGATAAATTTGTAATTAAAGTATACAATCCTAAATCACCAGTTAAAATGTTAGAAAGTGTTTCTACCACTTCAAATCAAGTAAATGTTGAAATAAATGCTAATGATTAAATATATCATAATTTCATATTTTAAAATTTCTTTAAAATTTCTTTAAAAAATAATTACTTTTATAAAAAAATTAATTATTTATTTTAATTTATCATTAATTAATGGTTTATATTCTGGTAGACAATATATATTTTTTGTTCTATATTTTATGGTTTTGGTTCTTTTACAATGTGGTAAAATATCTACTTTAGGAACTAATCCTAATGCTTTTTGATTCTTTTTTGTCCAATGATTATTTTTGTATGTATTTTTTAAATAATATCTTTTAGATTTTTTATAGTTTCTAGCAATAAATGTTGGATATACGGAATCACCGGCAATTATTGCTCCAGCACAACAGCCTACATAAATCATGTTTTTTTCTTTTAATTTATCACATATATATTTATCCATTTTGCTTTTTTTTAAATGATACATTAAATATAAAGTGTCACCTCCCATGACCCATATTATTGATGTAGAATCTATACTTTTTTTAAAATTTTCTATATTTTTTTTAGATGAACAATCAATAAATTCTATTGGTAATCCAAATATTTTTTCATAATTCCATTCTTTACATTTTTTTTTAGTATTTTCTAATATTTTTTTTCTTGTTTTATTTCTAAAACCATACCTACCAGTCATAATTATTGAAATCTTTAATTTTTCTTTATCTTCATTTTTGAATTTTTTTTTTATTAAAGATCTAATTAATGTAAATAATTTGGGATTTTGTTTACAATCAGATGCTAAAACAACTGTTGATTTATTCAAATTTTTAACATGTATCATTAATTATATATAGCAAATATTTTAATTTAATTTAATTTATTTTAATTTAATTTAATTTATTTTAATTTAATTTAATTTAATTTATTTTAATTTAATTTAATTTATTTTAATTAAACGCGTTTGTATAATTTTAGCTTCAAATGTGAAAGTAAAATTTTCATTAATGTTTGTATTTATTATATTACCATAATAATCTATAATTTTTATATTAAAATTCAATAAATTTATTAATCCATCATATTTTCTAATATTATCATTTCTGTTATTGTCTGTTGAATAAGTAATATTAATATAATAATTATTATCTTTATTCGCGGATGATGTATCAATTTTTGCTAATATTTTATTTGTAGACATATTATTATTCAAAAATAGCTTATGTGTTTCTACAATATTTGATTGGTATTCATCAAAACAGAAAAAAAGTTCGCTATTACCTTTATTAGAATATATAAATGGGGATAATATGGTTTTATTTGTTACACCTACTGATTTAAATTTATATGAATTTGAATTATTTACATAATTATCAAAGCCTAAAATATTAGCTAAAGAATAATATTGACTATAATTTGT
>ENA-UZWU01018431-UZWU01018431.1-metagenome-genome-assembly--contig:-Day-4--1m-contig-18431_pt1 | contig 16677 bp, 8 predicted proteins | sample MGYA00260345_ERZ794905 | MGnify/ENA metagenome assembly ERZ794905
TATTTTATTTAAAACATCTACATCACCTTCTGTTATTTCAGTACCAGTTCTAACTTTTTTAGAAAATGCATTCATAAAATCTATAACTGACTCGTCTGTTTTACCAAAACCACCAGGGATTGTAACGCCTAATTTGGCCGCCATTGATCTTATAAATTCTATAATTTTATTTTGTCCTGGCTTTTTTAATGTTTTATATTCAGTAGCCATTAAAGAAAATAACTCTGCTAACTTCTCTTCGTTCTTAAAGTTTTCATCATAATTTTTAGCAAAATTATCTATTCTTTTAGCTAACAATGATTCAGCTGGTAAGGTTTTTCTCACAGAGGTTATTAATTTCAAAGCTGCTTGTTTAGCTTGAACGTCACCACCAGATATTTTATCTAAAAATACCGCATGAAAAACTTCGTGAGCTACTGTGTTTCCTTTAGCCTTAGTTAAATTAATGTGTATAACCTTACTATTTGGGTTGTAATACCCTCGACTACCTTTTGTTGCGTACTTTTCGTATTCAGCTTGAGTGTCGTGTAAAACTATCTTCACTTCAGGTGCTATTTTAGCAATTGCTCGTGCAGCTTTTTTTGCTTTATTTACTACGGCTGATGCTAAAGTTGTGTTCTCTATTTCTGTATCTCCCTCTACTTGTTTTCTATTTATAGATAAATTATCTGAAGAGGTTTCAACGTCGTCTAAAACTTCATCACCAAAGAAATCGTCTATATCATTTTGTTCTTCTTGACTTACTTCCTCCTTGGTCTTCTTTTTGTCTTTAGTTTTGTCTTCGGTTTCGCTCTGTTGGGTAGACTGGCTGTCGGGTATTCTTTGTCCCACCTCTTCGCTACTTCTGGAAGATTCTTGTGCATCCAGGCTCGTTGTGCTTTGCTTTTGTAGGGCATCTTGTTCGGTTTTAATTTGTTCAACTGTAGGGTTTTGCACCCCCTTATCTTGTAAAGATTTTGTGGCATCTTCTTCTGTAACTAAAACAGAATCTTGAATTCCTTCAGTCTCATTTCTTAGATTGGTATTTGCTTGAGCTTGATTAGTCCCAAGCTGTCCAATTTCGTTTTTTATTTCTTCAACTCTGGCTTCTTTGGTTTTATAAGAATTTAAATTCTTATTCATTTTTTCCATTTCAGCTTCTAATTGTTGCTGCTCAAAGATTAATACTAATCCTTTTTTTCTTGAGTTAACATCTAAGTCACTTGGTAGAGTGTTAGCAGCTCCACTTAATGTTTGAAAATCTAACATCTGTTTTGATGCTTCCTCTGATGTTATTTTACCATTAGAAACGGCTAAGTCTAACTGTGTCTGATAAGCTTCTACAGTTATTTCATCATTTCTTATCATGTCAAACATTTCAACAAGATCATCAGAAAGTAAATCGGAAGTCTTGTTTTTAGCCGCTGCAATTACTGCTCCTGGAACACCCATTACAAAACCACCTACAGCTTCAGCAGCTGCAGCATGTCCAACTGTTCCCCAAAACTCTTTGGTCCATAATTCAGGTTGTTCAAACATGTCTTTATTATTCATGTTATTCCATACATCTTTATAACTCATCTCAGCTATTTGCTGAAGACCACCTGTTTCTGCTTCTGCTAAAGCAGCTTTAGTAACTCGACCAGTAAAAGTTGCAGCAGCTTTTACGGCTGTGTTTGAAAAAATTCCTTTTGCAATATTACTTTGAACAAGTTTATTCATTTGGTTTTTAAACATTGCTGCAGTTGCTCCTGCAGGTAACATATTAGTTACCTTGTTCATTAAACCAGTCATTATAGCTTTGTTACCTGCTATATTTCTAAACCCATAACGTTCTAATATACCAACAGTAATAGCTGTTGGTATTACAATGTTCTTTCTTTCTGACTCAGTAACATACTTAAAATCAGGATCATTGTTCATTTCAACGTTCATTGCTTCAGCTTGTAACATAGCAAATGAAACTGTTTGGGCAATACCTCCTTTTGTTGTTAAGCCTAATCCTCTTGCAATTAAATTTCTTTTTGCTGCTCCTAATCCAACAGCTGGAGCTATCTTTCCTCTTGATGCGAAAGAAGTTAATACAGACGGAAGTGACTTAGCAAGACCAGAAAGTCCAGTGTAAACAATATTACTATTAGATTGTTTAGCGTATTTTTCATCTGAGATATCATCTGCAGATAATATTTCATTAAAATATTTTTTAATAAATTCTTTTTGTGGATTTTTATTTTCTTTTACCTCTTGATCTAATACTAATCTTTTTAATCGTTCACCTCTTGTTTTATCATAAGCATAATCAGGAAGGTCAATGTATTGTCCATTTAAAAACTTATTTAATCCTGACTGATTTTTATTAAAGTATTGTCCATTTAAAGTTGGCTTACTTAAATCAAAACCATCAGCTTCAAGTCGTTCCATTATTTCTTTAGGAAACGTATTAATTGACAATTCACCTTCTACTTCTTCATCCTCAAAACCTTGCTCCTGCAAACCTTCTAACCATTTTGTATAAACAGCATCGTCTTCTATATTTTCAGGCACTGGATATCCAAGATCTTTTGCTATATCAATATAACGATCTTTTTTTTCTTCAGCAGTCATGCCAAAGTCTTCGTCAAAAAACTGTGCCGCTTTATAAAATCCATCAACACCAGCCCCCCACACGCTTGCAAGGACTTCACTCACACCAGGACCAACAAAATCATTTACTAAACCACCAAAAAACGTACTGTCGTCCGCTTCTTTCATGTCAATGTAATTACCTACAGAAGAATTTATTTGACCTTCAAATTTTTTATAACTATTATAGTTGTCAGTTAATCTATTTTTAAATTGCTTTAACCTTTTACCAGCTGCTAATGTTTGCTGATATTTTATTTTCCATTCAGGTGTGTTTTGTATTTCTTTAGGCTGACCTAATAAAGCATCAATTTCTGCTTCATGAATAGTTTTTCTGTCCTGGTAAACCTTATAATCAGAATTTAGATTCTTGGCTGAATTTCTTACAGCCTGAATATCTTTTTTAGTAGCTTCAGAACTAAAGTATTTTTTTCTGTTTTTATCATATGAAGCATCAAGACTTTCCATTCTCTGGTCAGTCCTTCTGTTTTCTTTTAAAAACTTTCTAAGTTCTTTTGCGGGTCCTGACTCGCCACCAAAAATATCTCCAAAAACAGGATCAAGATTAATATTTATACTTTTAGTTGGGTCATCTTTAGATGTAACTTTCATTCCATCTAATCCACTCATAAAACCACCACCTTGTTCAAAGTCAAAACCATAATCTTCAAAATGATATTTCATTCTGTTGACTACTTCACTTTCTTCTCTGTCTATTAAATCTTTAGTTATAAAAGCTAATGATTTATCAAACTGTGAGTCGCTTGAGTTATATGTAATTGGATTGGCATTTATTTCCTTACCCTGCTCACGAGGGTCGTATGCAGGGAACTCAGTAACTGTAGAGTCTTCTTCCTGTACATCTATTACAGTATTGTCACCTAAAGGTTTTTCAATCGTGGACGTATCCAAAGAAGTATCTACGACCTCTGGAGTTTCGGTAGTAGAGTCCGTAATAACCTCTGGAGTATTTGAAGGAGAAATGTCGTTTGGATTTTTTTTTTCAACACCAGGGAAATACTCTAAATTAAATTTTTCTGCATCTAAATCTGTTAATTTTTCAGATTTTAAATAAGAATATAGCTCTGTGTTTTTAGCAGTACCTGCTGCATACTCAGCTTTAAACTCTTCTGCAGATAAATCTGTTAATCCTTCTTCCTTTAAGTAATTATATAATTCTGTAAACTTATCCATTAATTAAACTTTTTGGTTTTTTTACCTGTACCTCTTTGATTTCTTGTTGTAAGTCTTGCGTTTTCTTCGTCTAAAACTTTTTGTGCTGCTGTATGCATGATTTCGTTTAACTCAGACGGTGTTGCTCCCCCAGCCATCATAGTTCCTACCTCTGGATATATTGGATCAAGTGATTGTTGTTTTCCAGCTCTATCAAAATAAGAAACTTCAATAATGTACTTATCCGTTACAGTATCTTTTTTAAACATAACTTTAGCACCACCTTTTATTTGATCTGGAAGATAGTCATTCATAACTTGACTTAAAACATCATTAACTTCAACACTATCGTCCCCACCAACCCAGTCAATAGCATCCAGTGTTCGTCCTACTTTTTCTTCAATAAGCTCTGTACCAGTAGCTGATCTTGAATCCTCACCTTCTGTAATAATTCCAATTTTAGCAGTATTTTGTTTTAGAGGTGGAAGAGGAGCTAAAGCTCTGTATTTCTCTCCAGTTATATTTTTTAATATTTTTTTCTTTACAGCTGCTTTTTCAGCATCCGTAAGTCCAGGTGTGTTATCGAGAATTGCTTGTCTAAGAGCTGGCTCGTATGCTGGATTTTCAATCATTTTACCAGTTAACTGGCCTTGTGCATCAGTTTCCTCTATTTGTGGCTTAATTCCTTGAGTTTCTAACTGTTCCACACTTTTCTTTTCAGATGCTGCTGCAATTAATTCCTCATCAGTCATATCTCTATCTGTACCTCTAAAACCACCACCTGGTTCTTGTTTGTATAATATAGCAGCGTCTTTATATGAGTTTTGATAGTCAGCTGTTTGAGGTGTTATTAATCTATAAACTTCTCTAACAACCTCTTCAGCGTTTCTTGGAACACCGTTTTCGAGTCTTGGTATTGTTTCTACTGTTCCGTCAGCTAAGGTGAATTTAATAGATGTATCATCACGAGTTATGCTATCAATCATTTTATTTGGATCACCATTACGCATTGTCATTTCTTTATTTAAAGCTACTATACGATCTTGTGCTGTAGCATCAAATGTTGATTCGTCATCAGACGCAAGAGCATTTGCATCATCCATATACCCAACCATTGCTCTGTCCAGTTTGCCTTGTGCAATGTTTGCAGGACTTGGTTGTTGTGGTGCTTGTGCTGATTTAGCTGTTTCTGCAACTTTCTCTATATGGCTTACTTGTGATTCAACTGCAATATCAGCAAGTCTACGAGCGTCTTTGTACTGAGAATCAGTCATTTCAGGCACTGGTTGTCCTGAACTCATATCTACTTTAATCATATAATCAGTAGATATCCCTGGATGTTTTTCTTTAAATTGACTTTCTGTTTCAGCAAAGAAAAATCTTCCAGAGTTTGTTAAAACCTGTGCCGCATTCATGTTGTTTTTATCTCCAGCCGCTCCAATCATAGCGTCTATCTGTGTAGATTTCCACATGTCATATGTTATAGCATTACCGTTTTCATCTGTCCCAAAGTCCCCTAAATTTCTAAAGTCTTCTTTGCTTATCTGTCTTCCACCACCTGTAAGTCTTTGATATGCTTTACCACTCATAGTTATTTTTACAATATCTGCTATCTGAGCAGTTTGAGCTGTTGCCATATCATCAACATCAATCCTATCTTGCTCAAACTTCATAAAGTTCATTATCTGATTAGGATTCTGATAGTCTTGTTTTCTTTTTTCGTAATCAGGCATCACATCATACAAGCCAGTTTTTTTGTTCTTACCCATTGTCACTAACTGCATTTTACCATTAGTAGGGTTAGACCATAGTTTTTTATTTTTTAAATTACCTAAAGCTTCGACAGATAAATTTGAAAATATTTCCAACTCAGAAGCTGTTGCACCTCCATCTTTTGCAGCTTGTAATCTTTCTTTTGCTTGAACAGCCCAGTCATCCCATCCTTTTACAGCTGTACTTAAACTTGAATAGCCATTTTTTTGTTGCTGCATATACAGTTTATAATCTGAAGGACTAATTAAACCACGCTTTAATAAATTGTTTTGTTCTTGTATACCTTTTACAGACATACTTGAACCGTTTATCAGTAAAGATGCAGCATCTTGAGTTCCAGTCTCTGGAACCTTGCTTAACTGTTCTATGGCGTTCTGAGTAGATTCTTCAATCGCAGCTTTACGAGCCGCTCTATCAGCCTGTATGGTTTGCAGTCCAGTCACTAATTCTTTGGACGCTGCGTTCCAGTCCATTTGAGTGCTATCTACACTTCTTTGAGCATATATAGAATATTTATTTGCCCCTGAAGGTCTTGATGTATCTTCCGCCATATCTTTTAATTATCAATTCTGTTCAAAATGTCATAAAAATTTTGATCATATATACCAGTTTTTTTGTATCCCTTTAATTGGTCTTTAGTAAATCTTGACCCTAATCTTTCTATAACTTGATTTCTTCCTAAAGGTGTAGTATTTATGTCTTGATATAGTGCAGCTTTATCCATATCATAATTATCTCCTTTTGTAGAATATTTTGCATACAATGCAGCGTCTGCATTTGGATTTACTACTGATGTTGATAATTTAGATGCTTCTCCAGCTTTAACTGCTGCTGCATCTACTCCAAGTACACTGTCTGCCATATTGTTGATTCTTGCGTCAGCTGCACCTTTAGGAAATAAAGATACTGCTCCTGCAGCACCTTGCACTGCTTGCCCAACTGACGCAACGCCTTGCTGCATTGCTGCTGCTGAAGCTTCTTCAGAATCTCTTGAGATTTGTTGTTGATCTGCTGCTGCACCAACACTCATATCTTTTAAGTCTTGATTAATATCAGACTGTTCTTGAACTTGCATTTTTTGTAAATCAAATAAGTCTTTACCAAACGCAATACGTGAGTTTTCAGCTGACTCAGTAGCACCTGCTCCAACAATACCAATTCCTGCTGCTAAGTTACGAGAATCACCTTCCTGAAGTCCTTGTATGTTTTGTTGTTGGGCTTGTATAATTTGACGCTCTTCTCTTCCATAAGCATCTAAAGGTACATTTAACTTTTGCATGAACTCAACTTCAGCCTTACGCTCTGCCTCCTTCATTAATTCTTTACTTGCTTTCTGTGCTTTTTCACCTTGCTTTCTTGCTTTTGCTGCTTGAGAAAAACTCATACCAGCAGAAGTGGCACTAATTAAAACCCCTGTTGCTGCTATTGCTGTTGCTGCTGCCATACTATATTTTTTTTATTATTTCATGAGACACTTTTGTATCTACGTTATACCCTAATTTTTTGTGAGTATCTATTAAATGTTTATTTCTACCAATACTGAATATATATTTTTTGCCATTAGCCTTTATGTATTCTTCACATGTTAAAATTAAAAACTCAATAGCATCCTGCCTGTCTTCATCTCTATAAGAAGGATTAGAAACAATCCACTCTAATAAAACTCCCTTAGAGTTTGTAAAATACATAAATCCCGCAACAATAGGAGTGCCATCTTTTTCTACCATCAAACCGCCTGTGCCATTGTCTGGTAAAAAATCTTTTGGAGGATTTTGCCAATCTGGCCATTCATCCCACCAAGACACTAATGTGTCCCAATCCTTTTCTTCAAGCTTTCGTATATTAAATTCCATTAAATATAATTTAATAACAAAGATAGCAAATTTCTATGGATAACTTTTCATGACGCTACTACCTACAGAAAACAGTTCTACAGGGTTTGTTGAGTCATTCTCAAGCTCAAACTCTAAATAATATCCTCTCGCTCCATGAGACTCTGCTACAGCATTTTTTATAAACATTATAAACTGTCCAATCGTTGGTATTGTAGCAGATGCTGACGAACTATCTATTGTTATCGTTGTAGAAGTTTTACCAGTAACTACTCCTGCTAAAATAGGCTGTGTTGTTGCAACTCCAGCTGTCAGAGTAGCAGCATAAACATTATCTCCAATATTTAAAATTGATCCAATAGGGGTTGAAAATGTAACTATAACAGCGGCGCTTGGTCCGCTCACATTAGTACATACACCAACACCATTAGCTGATCTTTGCTTCCAGTTTACTGTTCCAGAATTTGTTCTAAGATAACTAAACCACTCCCCTTCTTTCTCTTCAAAATAAGTATCTAACATAGATCCTGGGTTACCATCTGTCAAATCAGTAAACAACGATGTACATTCCCATCTTGCTTGATTAGTATCATCCACAGTTGTAGTGGCTTCATATGACAATGTTTTAAATAATTTTATACTTAGTGTTGGCTCAGGATTAAAAACACTTCTTATAGAGGCATTTCTAAATTGACCATAATAAGTATTACGATTAACTCCAGTGTTATGTCTCCATATGTTACCGCCTTTAAAACTATAAAAGTAACTATTCATCCCTATCATAAAGTCAGGGTTAAATGAATAAAACGACGGCCATCCTTTAGATGTTTCGCTGTATGATAATGTGTATGACTCGCAATTTAAACTCATATAATATATATTTTTATTATTGGAAACAATGTATTGTATCGTTACATCCTGGTCTTGCCTGTCCATTTAAAACAGTTGAGGTTGCAGGTCCTGGTTGATTTACTGAAATGACAGTACCACAATACACTGCTCCTGCTCCTGGAGTACCAGTTTGAATTTCTATAACATCTCCAAGAACGTTGTTGTATGTGTTTACTGCATTTTCTATATTTCCTGTTTCACAACCTTCAATAACTATATTAGACCCAGTAGAGCCTCCTGAACAAGGCGCTGATGACACAACAACTCCATTTCGTACACCTATTGCAGTCGTTCCACCTACTATGTAATAAAGTAAAAGAGACGTGTCATTTAAATATGTAGATCCGTCTGAATTTGTAAAAACCCAGTTACCCACGTTTGGAATTATATTTGTGTCTACCGCAAACACATTAGATGTTCCTACGGCGTTTCTTGCAAAATAGTATGTTGTTGTCGATGTTGCACAAGCTGTTGTGCTTTGAGACGCTGACCCATAAAAACTTGGTAAAGCCACTGGACAATCTACCTCCCATTTAAAAAATGTACCACACATAGGCGCAGCAATTAAAAGGTTTATTGAAGTTACTGCCGCTGAAGTTTTAGGAACAACCATTGTAAAAACTTTACTTGCTGTCCCTGGATTAACTCCAATTTCGTTTGAAGCTACAGTTACTGTTTCAAAAGTACCTTGTGCAACATACGCGGATCCAGTATATGTATAATTCTGAGGTGTATCACCTGATGTACAAGAACCAGATGGTATATTATTATAAGGCGAATCACTTAATAGTGATGGATTACTATTTCCAACATAAGTAATTCTTCCAGTACCTTGATTAAATACACCTGCATAATCAACTTGATTATTAGCTCCATCAACGATAGTATCAGTATTGTGGTTTCCGTGACAAGTAAGTCTGTTGTATGTATTAGAATTATATGTAGCTAAAACACCATCAGGTATAGAAGAACCCATATAAAAATATAAAACTACTGCTCCAGTATCACTTGCTAAGTCAACATCTGCACTAAAGAATCCATTGCTACTAAAAGAAGCATTGATACCTGATCCACAAGGAACCAAGCATTCTCCACAAGGTTGTGCATTTAACAGCACACCATTTAGTTGTTGTCTTATAATATTTCCCTGAGAATACCATCCGTCAGGAGATAGGGTTGTTAATGTTGAATCTGTATACAAAGCCGTAGCTTGCGAAAAATTTAATCCATCAAAACAATATGTTCCTAATGCTGCCATTTATTATTTTATTTATGGGCATGTAGTTACCGCAGTAACTAAGCCAAATTGATTTACTGTTATATAATCTGTTGCGCTCACCTTATAGAGTCCTACTCCTAAATTACTACCAACTGCACCATCTGATGCATAATATACAAAATCTCCATATGCTGGCAAAGTTCCGCTTCCTGAATGATAGTATGTATTATTTAATGGTTGGTTACAAACATTTGCTTCAACGGTAAACACAGTACTACTTGGATAAGCGGTGTATGTAAATGCACATTCACAGCATGCTGCTGCAGCTGAACTTGCGTCATAACAAAACTCTTGACAGCTAACTAATCTGTAATCATATATTAAATACAAATATTGATTTGCAGTAGGCAATGATAAACTACTAATAGTTGTTTGATACAGACCTGCAGATGGATTGGTTACCGAACTGTCTGGCACTGTAGTTGCAGCTGCTAACAACGACGCTATATCAGCCTGGTTATTAGAGTATAAGGTATTGCTTGATAAATATTTAAAATTATCGTTAGGATAATTCCAGTCATATGTATCAAAATTAATCTTATTAGATCTGATCGTTAAATCAATACCATCATATGGAAAAACTCCTAATGATCTTACTCCAACTTGTGCGTCATAGTAAGATGCTGTTAAATTATTATTACCAAACTCTGCTAAATCTGAATCTACTGGACTAATATTTACACTATCCTCCCAAAAGTATTCAGCATGAATAAATTCTCCACTTTCATTTGGAGAGTTCATAACTACTTTTACAACAGTTATAGACTCTGATTCAACACAGTTAGCTGTTACAACAAACGATGCTGTTGATACAGCTGTAATTGTTACTTCTGCATTAGCAGGACTGTTTAAAGTTTTATCAAATGTAAATGTTCCATTACCTGTTAGCGTTGAGCTTGTTGTTGTTGTTCCATTCCATAGTACAGAAATAATTATTGACCCAGAAGTAACGTTATAACTAAATCCTGCTGTACCAATTAATGAACCATAATTTATATCGCTAACAATTGCATTAGACGACCCAACAGCTAAATTATTTCTTTGTAGTTTATATCCACATTGATAGATTTCTGGTGGTAAAGGAACCTCGTTACAATTCATTCCTAAAACATATTCATCCATATAAGGATCATATCCTCCTAATTTCTGAGTTTGTATTGAGTTATGAAATTCATCTCTAAACCACGACCTCATTCCCATATCAGAAATTACTTCTAAAGAATCATTGTTCCTGCTTGTACCTCTTAATTTTAATACAGCACTTCTTTTTACATCAGTAAAAAACATATCATAACCATGAGAAACAAAACTTTCTGGATTATAACTAATACCAAATTCTTCAATACGTGCAATTTGAGTTCCTAATATCTCAGGAATAGATGCAATAACACCTCCACCTGTACTGTCGCTTATTAAGTTTTTACTTGATAAAACATAAGTAATTCTATCTTCTTGTAAAACTAATATGTCAGTTTCTCTTGGATGCATTTTTTGTATAGGACCAAAAGATGTTTCACAATCCTTAAAGTTTACTAAACCTAAATTAAATTCATTTAAGTTATTAACACCACTATTGCTACTATAGACTCCACTGTATGTTATACCTTCAAATCTATCAGCTTCTTTAAAATCTTGATTAGATACAGCTAATGTTCTTTGACCTAATTGAAAAGGTCTTCCAGCTAACTGATCTTTTATTTTAAAACTTTCAACACCATTTCCAAAAGTATAACAATCTATAAAATTTAAATTTATTACAGCATCTTGTGAAGCAGTTTGATTTTGGTCTCCTAAATCTGAATTAACTCCAGACATATGAAATCCATCAGGCTGAGATACAGGAAAAGATTGAGATGCATCATAATATAATTCAGCATTTGCATCGTTTGGTTCTGTTTCAAAAACCATTAATGTGTTTGCTCTAAAAACTATAAGCTCAACTTCTAAATCAGAAGTTCTGTCGCTTTGAGGCCAAGGTCTATTACATCCTTTAACTCCAGATGAAACGCCTAAATATAAGGGGTCATTAACACCCTGACTACTATCTTGTATCCATTGAAATGTTACAGCCCAAGTTGTACACGCCATGTTATTTGCAACACCATTACCAGTTCCATTAGGCGTTGCTAAAGTAGTATCATTTATTATATCTGTTTCTTGCGAGATGTTTCCAGGTAGACCAAGAGATGGGTTTACATTATCTCCAATCCACCATCTTCTCATATCAACATAATCTCTACTTGCAACATATTCTTGCTCCCATTTCCACTCTCTTTCTTCACAGCTATTTCCATTAAATGTATCATTACGAAACATTCTTACTTCTATTCTAATAACTGAACCTCCTGGAACCTCATAGTTTGTAGTAACACCTGTGTCAGAATCTGTAGTAAAACATTTATACCCAATTTTTCTGGCGTTTGTACATCCTCTTGCAGCACTTCTTTTTTTTATCACTCCATACTCAATAATAGAATCATCTGGAATAACAATATCAAAATTTTGATTTTTGATTAACATGTAAAGACCTTTAAGTTGAAAAGAGTCTTCACCATATTCATTTACGTCATTTAAAAAATTAGATGGCTCAGCACTTATTTCTAAAATCTCACATTTTTCTACTCTTGTAAGAGGTCCACTAACGTCAGCCTTAACCACAAGAGTTTGTCCTTTTTGAACTTTGTTTGCGTTGTCACCTTCAAGCCTAAAAAACACCATGTTATCACTTGGCCTAACATAATAAAAGTTAGAAAAAATAGTTTCATAACCCCCCTTACTTGGCTTTACGACAAACTTATATCGTTCTGCCCAATAAGGCGCCCTTGAAGATATAGCTACTTGTATACTATTTGCTGTAACACTATTACCAGGCTCTACATAAACAGTGTTGTATTCAGAAACTAAAACTGTAGATGATCTTCCATACTCGTCACTATAAACAATACCTGTTTCAAAGTCACGATCACTATGTAAACTACCTGTATCTAAATCTGTGTTAAATGATCCTTGAACGCTAACAAACCTAAAGTATTCATATAGTGTGGTTACTACTGGAGAAGAGGGATTGGTTAAATCCGTACTCTGAAAAGCCATAGCAATTACTTGAATGTCACACGTATTTGATCCTGGAGCAAAATTAGAAAGTGTAAAACCTTGCTGATTAGTCGCGTCTGTAATACTACTATTATGTTTAACAAAAGGATATGTTCCTATAGCTGGAGAAGAAAGTTCATTATTAAAAAAATCTGTTAATGAGTTTCCTTGATCTGCTGTAGCAAGAGGTTGAAAGTTTGTATTAAGAATAGTTCCAATACGTTCTGCAAACAGAGGACTGCTAAATAAATCATATGGAGTTGCATAGTCTTGATCTAAAGTTATATTTACATCAAGAGTAAATGGTTGGTTTTGAAAATCAACATTTTCTGTAGCCGCAGTAGTGTTAGACGGAAAGAAAACTCTTTTGTCACTATGAAAATCAAATGTCAATCCTATCAAAGAATTAGCATTTAATTTATCAGCTATTAATGTTAAGTCTATTGTAACCTTAGAGTTATCTATGTTTTCGCTCTGTCCTGGATTAGGATCTATTGTATATGTTTCACCATTATTTAGTAAGCCAAAAGGTAATTCAGAAAAACCTAAAAGTGTATTAACTAAACTTGTGTTATAGTCAATAGCAATGTTATTTCCATCCGCATCTGGTCTTGTTATATTGTATCCATCTACATAATTACCATACATCAATCTGTTTCCTTGTATGGTTTGAGCTTTTGCTAACCTTGGAACATTGTCATATTGTCTTAGTAATTCATCATTGCCTAATACTGTATATATTTTGTTATTAGTAAATGTGTAAGTTTTATTTGTGTTATTTGCCCAGCCATAATCTTCTTTCTTAAATCTTTCAATTACATTTAAAGTAGTAGAGTTTGTATCTTTAAATAATAAGTCTACTTCTTTTACTCTTGAACTACCTGTAGAAAATTTAATCTCTACACCATTATAAAGATTTAGCATTCCATCATTACAATAATTTTTTGTACTAAACTGAAAAGGCTTAGGTACAAAAGCTGGATTTGTAAATAAAGATGTTGCACTGTATTGACCATCATCATATCTATATCTGTAAGCAAAACATAAAAATCTGTTTTCAATATAGTTTTGGTTTCCTGCAATATTTAAAAAATTTATTGTTGGTGCTGGTAATGGAACATGTGACCCTACAGCGCTTTCAAAACCAGGTGGTTTTACAACCACTGATATATCTTCTTCTACAATTTGATCTACGTTTGAAATAGGCTGTGCATAACTTCTGTTTATATTTATTGTTCTTGGAGGATTTTTATCATCTGTCCAAAACAAAAGATCTTCGATTAAATCAACACCTGTAATTAAAAACTTAGGATCAAAATTTAATAAATCTACTGTTACTACGTGGTAATTAACTATCTCATTTGTAGTGTTATAAGAAACTACTAAATCAACTACCCCTTTAGGGTTTTGAGTGTTTGAACCATCATGAATAAACCAATAAATATTTTCTCTAACACCATCTTCATATGCTCCTATACAGACAGCAGAAGAGCTTAGAGGAACTCCATTGTATTGTATTGTAGTTAGTTGCTCGTTTCCTTTTGAGTTCTCTACAGCTCCTATTTCAGTAGATTCAGTAGAACCTAAACGAACATTCATAGCGTCAATGTATTCACCTGGTGGAAGAAGTCTTTCATCCACAGATTTATTCATTCTACCTGCAATAAAATTTGTTGTAACTATTGGCATATTATTTTATAATTTTATTTTGACCTCTTAAATTCATTAAAAGTCTTCCAGGATGTATATTACTTAAACGTATTTTTGCATTTCTTAGTAAAGAAGATTTATCTTTTCTTGCTCTATTTACGACATACTCCTGAACCCCTAATCTACCATTTAAAATAGAATATCTAATGTAAGCATATATATACTCTTCAAATAACTTATTTAATTGTACTTCACTGTCTACACCATTCTTCATTCCATCCGACACATACTCTAAAACAACTGATGCAGCTCCTGATATATTACTAAAATTAATTACACCAGATTGTTTGTCAATAGTGAATGTAGGATTTGCATTTGCAGTCTCAGTATTTAAACCAAAACGTGATCCTATAGGGTAGTCAAAATACCAGTCGCCTTCATAGTTATATCCTTCAGCTCCATTGTATTGACTGTTTTGATTTAAATAAATACTTTTATTTCCTCTTAAAATAGTTGACAAATCAAGCTGTGAGTCTTGCGGTCTTAAAACGTTTCCATTTTCATCAAACAAAACATTAGACTGATTATCTTGTAAGTAAGAAGAAGACCAGTTTGTTTGTATGTTTTCTGACAAAGGATATAAACCACCGTTTTTGAATTGAGAAATTCTAACCCAATTTACATAATCCTGTGGTAATACAAATCTTAATTGTTGTGTGATGTCTAATTGAAGAATTTTAATCTCCTTCATTGCATCATAATTTAATTCTTGTATTCCTCTTTTAGCGTGAAATAATATCTGATATCTTTCAATGTTATTTATTAGCTCATGATTTCCTTGATACATTAACATAAAGTTGTTAACTATATCTGCTAATGAAACATACTGATATGATCCCCAGTTTGAATTAGTTGGAGTTGCTCCTGAGTTTGCGTAATACGCGTAGTCGTTTATATATGCCATCTATCCTTGTGTTATTTGTTCTTGTTGTAATTCTTGAGTACCAAAATTATAAACGTCAGCCTCTCTTATTTCTATACCTACATACTGACATATTTTTGCAATCAATGCAGGTTCATCTGATAAAGGTAGTTCAAAATCTTGATAATCTGCTGCAGTTGGATCAAACAAAGGTTCACCAGCCAGCAAAGTAGCATAAGTCCAATTTGGTGTAAATGGATACCTAACATACTGTGATGTAAGTTGTCCTATTTTATTTATTGTAATAGGAAAAGCTTGAGCGACTAAAGCGTCTTGAGTATATGCAGGATATCCTAAAGTTGGTTTCGTTAATATAGAATTATTTAGCATAGTTATCTTAGCTTGTGAAACACGTTCAGCATCCATAACATAATTAGCAGAATATATGTTATATGTTTTTCCAACAGCATTCCATACTTGTACGCCTGACGTAACAAACACTAAAAGATTAGTTGCACTAACTACTTGTGAAATTACAGTATTATAAACTACTCCATTTGTAATAGTAGAAACTATATCTCCAGGAGCTACTCCTGCTGCAATAAAATCTGCCGTAGTATCGTTTACCGCTACAGCACCGCCATTGGTCGAAGTGGTAACACCTGAAGCTAATTCTTTTGTATACACCATCATCTTATTAATTAAATAATAATCAGCTGGCAGTGTATATAAATTTGTTTGTATATCCCCTGATTGCGTTGTTGCAGAGTTTAATAAAGGTGTGTCCACATAAAAAGTATCAATAACTTCTGCTAAACCTTTTGTTATATCTGCGTATCCAGTACCTGAAGTTCTTTGGTTTTCTTTTACTAACTGATTGTTATATTGATAAAAATAATCTTCAAACATATCCATTTGCGCTTGAGAAGCATAAAGATTAAAATCTTGTGGAGATATGTATCCGTAATTATTTTTATTAGCTATTGCTAACACAGTATTTCTTACTTCATTTATTGGCATAATTAATTCTTTTCACAAAGATAGCAAAAAAAAAGAGGCCTTATTTTTTTTAAAATCTTACTATAATATAAAAAAAAAGCTACCCTTTTGAGGTAGCTAATTTTCAGTTAGTTGTATTTATATTACTTTATCTTGTTTTTCAAAAGCTTATACACTTCTAAACCATCATCACTTTTCATAAATGATGCTACAATAAAATTGGGGTCTTCACCAAATGGAATAGTAAGCATTTTCTTTTTGTTGTTTGGAAGATTATAGTAAACATCTTTTCCATTGTTTCTTGTGGATAAAAGTGATAAGTTAAAAAACTGATACACATCATCCATAAGCTCTAACATTGGATCATTTACAGTGTCTAAGAAATCATCTGGATAGTTTTTAGCATAAACTAATATATCTCTTTTTAGTTCTGCTGTTGTCATATTTTCTACAGCATTACCCAT
>ENA-UZWU01005685-UZWU01005685.1-metagenome-genome-assembly--contig:-Day-4--1m-contig-5685_pt1 | contig 16632 bp, 8 predicted proteins | sample MGYA00260345_ERZ794905 | MGnify/ENA metagenome assembly ERZ794905
TGACCCATCGCCGACCACTCAAAGTAGCCCCACTCATCGAGCATAATATAAATGATGTTCGGTTTGGTAGAGCTTGCACTTCCTTCGGCCGCACGATCTTGCTCCTGCGGAGCAGCAGCCAAATTGTGAACACTGAGTAGTGAACAGTGAACGAGGATGAGCGAAAGAATGCGGAATTTCATAGTCATAGAATACGTTATGTGGCGACAGTTGCAGTTCAGAGTCTGGCCAAGTGGCTTAAGTTACTTGGCCTTGCCTTTTCTTGTCGATGTTTCTTTTTCTATACGATTTTCTCGCCGCGTATGTTTCTCAATAAATTCAGCAACTCGCTTAGGATCGGGATGATCAAAATGATGTCCTTTTGCTTTGGTGCCTTCTTTTACTTCGATGATTTCTATATACCCACCCATTTCACGATACCGCTCAGCTAATATGTCGGTATTTTCCTCTGCAGGAACCACTCGGTCATTCCGGCTAATCAAATGCAGCAAGGGTATCTTAGCCTTCGCGATGGGGCTTAGGACATCTATCGGGTTCTCTCGGTATGCGAGTGCCTGCCTCTCAGTGAATCCGTACTGTTTGAGCAGATTCTGCCATGCCTTTTGATTGCCAGCACCGCTCCCTTGCCCCAGGGGCCAGCTCTTGAAATCGCAAACTGGGACATCCGCGTAGATACAAGTTACCTTCTCAGGATTTTGTGAAGCCCATCGGTAGGCAAACAGCCCGCCACGGCTCACGGCCTCAAGGGCTACTTTCTTGGCCAGCCCTTTCTCTTGCGTCATGAACTCATAAAAGGCATCCCAGTGCCCAAGGGCCCGCGGACTGCCCAGCATATCGTCTGTCTTAATATAAGCCACGTGAAAACCCCGCTCGACCAGAAGGATATCTACTTCTGGGTGATACTTGGGAAAACGTGCACGCCACACCCACGGCTTCCCCTTCAGCTCTTTTTTAGGAATTACGACAAAACAGGATTTGCCATCCACCTTGAAAGCGACCCTTTGAAATCCGTTCCAGTCTGAGCTCTTACCTTCCCAGCTAACAGGCACTACGGCACTGGGTTCAACATCTGTTTTCTGTTGAAACAGCTCTGGCTCCCAGTCAGGTATCCCCTTTTCTTTGAGCTGCTTCTCATAGCGCTTGTGCAAGGGATACTCCCCCGGGCGAAGGCGTGGAAGTCCTTCATTCACCAGAAGGGTTTCGGTAGAATCCCACCAGCGGTCAAAATCTGCCTTGAGTTTCTGGGCAACTTCCGGAAATTCATCGATCAGGTTCTTCGCCTCACCCGGGTCTTGGGAGATGTCACTCAGCCAGGGGCCCTCACCGTCCATCTCATAGACAAGGCGCCAGCGGTCCGTGCGCACCGAGGCCCCGTAGTACTTGGCCAGCTCACGCGTTTTCTTGCCGCGTCCGCCGCCACCCCAGCGGCCACGGTGAGCGAACAAGGATCTTTCTGCCCACTCCGCGTCCGGGTTTTTGAGCAATGGCAGCATGGATCGGCCGGCCGGTGGCAGCTCGCTATCAGGCAGGTCGGCACCTGCAATGTCGCAGAAGGTGCGGTAGAGGTCGATATGAGCGGTCAAGGCAGGAACATCGACACCCTCATCTAACACCCCCTGCCAATACCAGAAAGAAGGCACGTGAGTCCCGCCCTCCCAGTTGGTATCCTTGTGGCCTCTGAGCCCGGCATTGTGAGCCATGAGTCTTTCCTTGAGCCCTTTTTTACCGATGGCTTTCATCGCCATGCCGTTGTCGGTCATAAAAATGACCAGGGTGTTCTCGAGCAGCTTCCAGTCCGCAAGCTTGCCCATCATCAGACCCATGTTGTCATCGATATTCTCGATCATGCCGTAGCGTGCCGCCGTAGGCTCGCTGTATCCCTCTTCGAGAAAGCGCTTCTTGTACTTATCCGGTGCGATCAGGGGCCCGTGTGGCGCGTTGAGCGAGATATAAGCAAAGAAGGGTTCATCGGTGCTGGATTGCTTTTTCATCCAAGACCACGCGGCCTCGAAAAACACATCGGTGCAAAAGCCCTTGGTTTTCACCACCGTATCGTTGTGCAGAAACACGTTATCAAAATACTTGTTGTCCGCGTTCTGTTTAAAATCACCAAAGCTGTATTGCCCGATACCACCGGCGCCATGCATTAGCACTTCATCAAACCCTCGGTTCTGCGGCAGGTATTGCTCTTCGTCACCGAGATGCCATTTACCAAACAACCCTGTTTGGTAGCCGGCCTTTTGCAGGGCTTGAGGGAATGTCACCACCTTCGGGGCCAAACGCTCCCGCTGCATCAGGGTGTGGCTCACACCCACCTCGAACGGAAACCTCCCACTCATGATGGCGGCACGGGTCGGAGCACATGTCGGGCTGACGTGGAAATCCGTAAAACGTGTCGCCTTCTCGTAGAGCGCATCGATATGGGGTGTCTTCAGAATCGTGTTGCCCGTGCACGAGAGATCCCCCATACCCTGGTCATCGGTCAGAACGAAGATGATGTTGGGCTTGTCAGGAAACTTGGCAGACGCGGCAGCGGTATTTAGCACCAGCGAGCAGACAACTGCCCCTAAACCCAAGGCCCGTGAGAAATGAATACCGTACATCTTATTTAAGCATGAGACCATCTCACTCCGCCTCCCTGGACGCGAACGCGTTGTAGGTTTTGCCAGCCTTCAGGCTCATGCCCATCGTAGTGCCGTCATAGCTGACTTTGATCAGATCAATGTCATGATCCGAACGAAGCTGACAATCAACCAACTCACCATCTTTCCACTCGATGTCCACCTCGATGCCACCACGTGCTCGCAGGCCGGTGACTTTGCCGGATGGCCAGTTTTTGGGGAGGGCAGGTAAAATGCGAATGAGAGGCTTGGCGTCGAGGTCGCCGCCAGTGGGGTGGGATTGGAGGAGCATTTCCGCTACGCCTGAGGTGTAACCAAGGTTCGCCTCGATCTGGAAGAGGTTTTTCTTTCCTCCTTCTCGCTCAGGGCGGAAGCGGCTGAGGAGGTTGTCGAAGGCGTTGTCACTGAGCATTTGGCGGATGAAGGCACTTGTTTGTTCTGGATTATGCAGGCGTGCCCAAAGGTTGATTTTCCACGCATTTGACCAGCCGGTGCTTTGGGCGACACCACGTTGTTCGAGGAGGGCTTGGGCGGCCTTAGCCATCTCAGGGGTGTCTTCTGGGGTGATTTCGTAATAGGGGTAGAGACCGTAGAGGGGGGAGACGTGGCGGTGGCCGGGCTCGCGGGTTTCGTAGGGTTTGAGCCATTCTTGGAGGCGGCCTTCGGAGTCGATTTGGTTCGGGGCGATGCGGGGGCGCATCTCAGCTAGTTGTTTGCGGAGGTCTTCATCCAGTCCGAGGATTTTGGTGGCTTGGATGGTATTGCCGAAGAGTTCACGGAGTTGCTGGAGATCAATGGTCGGGCCAGCACAGATGCCACTTTGACCTTTTCCGTCAGGTAAGAGGAAGCCGGTTTCTGGTGAGGCGGAGGGGCCGGTGACAAGCCATTTGTTTTCAGGCTCCTCGTAGAGGTTATCGAGATAGAACTCACAGCTGGATTTCATGATGGGGTAGACTTTTTTGAGGAAGTCTTTGTCCATGGTGAATGCGTATTGTTCCCAGAGGTGTTCGCAGAGCCAAGCCGCGCCACCGATGTCCATTCCTGCTGGAGAGGTGTAGCCCCAGACATTCGTGAGACGGTGGGCGATCCAGCCCCGAGTGTTGTAGTAGGCTTTGGCGGTTTTGGTGCCAGGTTCTACGAGTGAGTCGATGAAGTTGATCATGGGCTCGTTCATCTCGATGAGATTACATGGCATGGTGAGCCAGTAGTTCATTTGGGTATTGATGTTGAAGTGGTAGTCTCCATTCCACATGGTGTGGACTTCCTCTGCCCAAACTCCTTGAAGGTTGGCAGGGAGTTCTCCTGGGCGGGAGGAGGAGATGATGAGGTAGCGCCCCATGTTGAAGAAGAGGGCTGCAAGGGCGGGATCTTCACCACCTTCTGAGTATTTCTTGAGGCGGACGTCTGTGGCTAGGGTGCTGTTTTCGCTGGTGGGCAGTTTGATGCTGACGCGTTGGTAGTATTGTTGGTGGTCTGCTTGTTGCGCGGAGAGCAGTTGATAAAAGGATTTGTTAGATACCTTGTCGAGATCAGCGGTCGTGGCGGCGAGGGGGTCGGCGGTGGCGCGTCCTGCGATACCTTGGTAGTCTGTCGCGGCGGCAAAGAGGAGTATGACGTCTCCCTTGGCGTCAACCTTGAGGGTGTTGCCTTCTGCTTTGACACTGCCTTTCGGAGCGATGACGCGGAGGCGGCCAACGTAGTGCATGCCGTCTTTTTCAAAGCCATCATTGAGGTGCCCTGAGATGACGAGTTCGTTGTCATTCACGGCTTCCGTTTTAAATCTCTCCGGGCGGTCCATGGAGATCGTGAATTTTTGGGTGCCCGTGAGGCGGGTGACGAAGACTTGGTCTGGGGCAGAGACGAAGTGCTCGCGGGTGTAGGCTTGATCGCCACGCTTGTAGCGGACGGTTCCCAGTCCAGTGCTGAGGTCTAACTGGCGGTGATAGTCAGTGATGGGTTCTTTTGTGTCTGCGAAGGAGAGGTGGAGTTTTCCAAGGGTTTGATAGCGTCCGAAGGGGGAGATGCCCTGTCCATAGGCAGGGCCATGGTTCACCTTGAAGGCTCCTCTCATGAGTTTTTTTGCTTCGTCGAATTCCTCGGCGGCGAGATGTTTGCGGATTTGAGGAAGGTTGGCGTGACCGCCGGGGATGTCGTGTTCGATCTTGGAGCCAGACCAGAGGGACTTGTCGTTGAGAACGATTTGTTCTTGAGTGGGGTCTCCGTAAACCATGGCGCCGAGACGGCCATTACCAATGACAAGTGACTGAGTGAAACTGTCAGCAGGTTGCTGAAACCAGAGTGTGTTGACAGGGTCAATCGCTGGGAGTTTTGCTGTTGCTAGTGGTGTTACGACAGTAGCAGTGAGTGAAGTCTTCCCCTGTTTTAAATTTTTTTTGGGCGCCTTCTTTGGCTTACTCTTTGGCGTATTCTTTGATTTATTCTTTGCTGTATTCTTTGCCGCTTTTTGCGACGTCTTGTAGGCGGACTTTTCCTCGGAGCTCAGCAGGCCGTCCTTGTTGATATCCTGTGCATCAAAATGATCGCTCCACTGCTGCGCATCATAGGTGTTGCCCCGGGCCTCGATATTCTTCTTTTTGTTGGCAAGATAGTCGGTCTTTTTCTCCAGCTCGTTGGCTACCGCTACGAGAGCTAGCGAGAATGACAATATCGTGGTTAGTATCGATTTTTTTTTCATGAATATTTCTTATTTAGTGAAATTGTTTTCCTTCAGCCATTGTGCTGCAACTGGGAACCAATCGCAGTTACCCATGCCGTGTCCTCCCTTGTCAAAGAGCTTGAGTTGGATACTTCCTCCAGCCGCTTTGAGGGCTTTTTGATATGCTACTCCTCCGGCGCAAAATTTATCGTCTTTGGCATAAGTCAAAAAGGTGGGCGCAACCTTGTTTTTCATGTGGAAGAGTTCAGCATCGAAGTCCTTGTCCATTTTCCGGCCTTGGAAATAAGCCGCACATTGGAGGACGGCAAATTGCGGTTCGCAGCTTTCTTTGTCGGCGTCATCAATCGGCTCGTAGACCTTCTGGCCGTAGTTCTGACTCAAGCGCGCTGACAGATGTCCACCTGCTGAATTGCCAAAGAGACCGATTTTCTTCGGGTCAACATTCCACTTGCCTGTCTGATGACGCACCAATCGTAGCGCCCGCTGCACATCCTTGAATGCCGCATCGGAGTTATCGGGAATGGTATATTTGAGAACAAAGACCGTGATCCCGAGATCATGCCACTGCTTGATATCCTTCTCAGTTGGCATGCCAAGAATCTTATAGGCACCACCCGGGCAATAGACAATCGCTGGCGTAGGCGTGTCGCTCTTTACCTGATAGACAGTGAGGTTCGGATCCAAAATGCCGCACAGTTGTTTTCTGCCGCGCTGAACACGTTGTATCTCTTTCAGGCGATTCTGCTCGCCCCCGACCATCTCAATGGGCCACAGGCGAATGATGTTTGTGCCTGTTGAGGCTGCGGCTGGCTCTTGATTCAGGCTGACATCTTGGGCTTTTATTTCCAGGCCTACTTGCTTGAGCACAGGGACGAGTGCTTTTGCCCAAGTCTCGTAGCCTTTGTCATTGAGGTGCAGGCGGTCTTTCCCGTAAAGCTCGGCATTCAGGCTGCCGTCCCCACTCAGATAGTGTGGGTCAAAGTTATAAAAAGTGACTCGATCTTGCTTGGCGATAGCAGGGAGGAGTTTGTTGAGCTCATCTACCATTTCGCGGTCACCTTTTATCCTCGGGTGATCACGCGGGAAGACCGAGAGCAAAGCAATTTCAGCATCAGGGAGGCGCTGGCGTAGTTCCGCAACAAGCGCCTCCACACCGAGCGCGATATCCTCAACTTTGTCGCGGGTAATATTATTGGTCCCCAACATGATGGTGACGAGTTTTGGGGAAAGACCATCGACTTCTCCGTTTTGGATTCTCCAAAGCGCATGCTGGGTGCGGTCTCCGCCGTAGCCGAGATTGAGAACTTTGTTAGGATGAAAGCAACTAGGGTAAAACTTTTGTTTTCCCCACGCTTGAGTAATGGAGTCCCCAATCATAATAAGATCAGGCTGAGCCTTTTTTACTTCTGCTAGCTTTTCTTGATGTCGATCTACCCACCAATTATTCGTTCTCTTTTCAGGCACAACGGTGGCAGGAGACTCAGCTAGACTTAGTGAAGCCATGGCCGACAGCAAGACGAGAGATAAGAGAAGGGAATATTTCATAGGTATAAAGCTGTGATGAAGAAGCGGGATCAAATAGAGGACGAACTTACAAGTTCATCAATACCAGAAAAGAGGGGGTCTTGTCTGCTGTTTACTACTTCTTAGCTGGCTTACGCTTTTTCTGCACCGCGCGTCCGTCAGGGCCAAGCTCAGGCACCTTACCACCCGGCTGGGTAAGCAGATCAGGCGTGGGTAGCTCGATCGGCTCAGGCCACTGCGGCCGGTTTAGGTTTTGATTGAGTATTTCCTGAGTGACCGGTTCGGAGGCGATGCCTCCCTTGGGAACCTCGAGCTTGCTGACCCAGGCGATGGTGTTGAGGATGAGCTTGCGATAGTCATCAATCGCCCAATTGCGGTGGAAGTGGCCACCGACAAATCCTACACCGCGGGGTGCGTCTTCAGGGTCACGGCACCAGAGCAAGGATTGGGCAGTGCCCAGCTTGTCCGCGGCGTCCTTATTCCAGAACTTGGAGCTACCGTAGGTCACCATGTTTTCTGGCGTAGGAATACCAGTGGCGAGTGGGTAGCAGTCCTTGCAGCTTTTGTCGACATTCAGATTCCAGTAGAACTCATCAAAGGCCTTGACCGAGCCACTGAGTCCACGGGCAACGGGGTGGCCATCCTTGGGCACCATGTCGGCAATCCAGCTCGGGTTCACTGAGAAGGCATCCGCAAAATATCCGCCCATCCACTTGTTGTAATACTTCTCCCCGACTTCTTTGGTCGGGTGCACGCCGTAGTGCATGAACATCAGAGCTGTGCCCTGCTTGTATTTCTCATCAAGTACGGCGTATTTATCACCGTAGTTACCACCCGCGTCGGCGTAGACGATGACCGTGTCCACACCCTCCAGGCAGGACTCATCCTCGGGCCAGTTGAACCAGTGCACTTTGGCGACAACGGGCAAACCACTATCATTGAGTGCCTTGGCAAGCAGCAGGGAGCCCGCTTTGTACTCGTGAATACCGTGGCGGTGCGTGGTGCTTCCCGCGATGAACAGAATGCGCTTTTTGCCACTGGTATCACCCCAGACGATCTTGGGCGCGTTCTCGTAGGTGAGACCTGCCTTGCGATCGTTCAGATCAAATTTCACGGGTTTCTTTTTCATCTGCCCGGGCTTGTTAGGATTGTTAGGTTTGGTATTGGTATTGGCTTTCGCTTTGGCTTGTGCCTTGGCCGGCTTAGTAGCAGGTTTAACAGGGGTATTGACCGAAGTGCTCACTGGGGTGGCTTGGGGTTTCACCGGCGCTCCTGCTTTGAGGTAGGCAGCGATGTCTGCCACGTCCTGATTCGTCAGGCCTAGCTGACCGGCAGACATCATCAATGACTTCTCGAGTGGCTCGCTGCTTTTGATGTCCTTACGGCTGATGGAAAGCTCACCACCTCCCATGACCTTGAGAATAGAAGAGCCGCCAGCAAAGAGTGAAAAGCCCTGAATGATGTGGCCGGCTTTGGTGATGATTTCCGTGCCCTCAAAGCCGTGGGCAATGCCCTCGTTAGGCTGAATGATCGCGGTTGCAATCGCCTCGGTCGAGCGGCCCAGTCCCCACTGGTCAAGTGCGGGGCCAAAGTCCACCCCGGTGCCGTTGACCTGGTGGCACATGTAGCAGCGAGCGATAGTCATCTGGCCGCGGGCCACGTCCCCTTTGAGTGCCGCGACTTCCTTGACATCAAGCTTGGTAATCTCCGGGCCGTCAACCGGCACCTTGTAATCCTGATTCGCCTTTAATGCATTCGGCTTTTTGTTGAGCCCTTTCATCTTGCTCGCATAGCTCTTCCAGACATGGCCGCTGCGGTTCTGCAACCACCACTTGGCCAGATTCTTGGTGTCATCTGGCCCAGATTCAGCCACTACTACCATGGCCATGGCAGCTGCCTGATCTGGGATGAAGCCGAGGGCTGTCAGCGCATCTTTGCGGTCAGCAAGCGGAATCTTAACGGAAAGCGCACGCGCCTTGAAACCCTCCACGCTGGCGGCCGGGTGCAGGCGCCAGGCGAGCTTGGCATAGGCCGCGCTCCACTTGAGGGGATCTTCATTGCCCAGTTCCTTGTCGAGCATCGAGTAGATGGCCGCCTCTTTATTGGTGCATGCCGTTCCGATCGCTTCGAGATACCAGCGGTCCTTGCCCTGGTATTGAGAGGCAAGAGTGAGGATAATGTCCTGGGTGTCTTCGAGTGAAAGATTGCGCAGGGCAAGTGCTACCTCACGGCGCACGGCGATGGAAGGGTCCTTGGCGAGAGCTGCAGCATTCTCCAGCAACTTGTGCTCAACAAAGCGCAAGGCACGGAAGGCAGCAATACGCATCTGTGCATCATCATGAGCGAGTATCTTTTCCACCTCAGCAATGCCCTGCTCACCGAGCTGAGCTAACAACCAAACGGCACGTGCTTGTATATATTTGTTAGAGTCATCAAGCAGAGCTTTCACGGCGGGCAGTGACTTCTCTCCCGCGGCCTTGAGGCGGGTGAAACCAGCGTCACGGACATTGTTGGCCGGGCTTTTCAGCGCAGCGATCTGACCCTCGACGGTATTGATATCATACTTCGGTGGGCGTGGGTTGTCTCCCTTGCGGGTGATGCGGTAGATCGCTGCCGCGTAGTCCAGATCCTTCATGCTGTGGCCACCGACACCCGGGTCAAACCAGTCTGCCACGTAGATGGCGCCGTCCGGCCCGACACAGACATCAGACGGGCGGAACTGGGTGGCGAGGCTCGCCTTGTCTTCCTCACCCTTGGGAAATTCATCGGCTCGCTTGGAGCGGAAAAAATCAAAGCGCTCCATGGTAAATCCAGCCCCATCCGGTTTCGGCAGATAGCCAAAGATCACATTGCGAGCCGCTTCTCCCGAGAGCAGTAGACCACGGTAGTCATCGCCAAGGGCACCATTTTCATAAAAGCAAATACCAGTAGGCGAACCATTACCGTAGACATCGCCCGCAGGGATTGTGCCGGGGTCCTCTTGGCGCCACTCGGCGATCGGTGCGGCTTGTCCAGGACGACGCTCGGTCTGCCACTTGCGCTCGCCGTCATCCGAGGCAAAACCCAAGTTGCCATACTCCATCAACCAGGTGGTGCGGCAAGCAGGCGGGTCATCATTATCGTTCTGATAGACATCACCAAAGGAATTCACCGTCTCCTCGTAGCTGTTGCGCATGTTGTGGCCGACCACCCTCAGACCCGTGCCATCCGGATTGATGCGCATGACCACCGCCCCCACATAGATGTGACCGTCATCACTTTTAAGACCAGGCTTACCACCTTGGTTAGGACCTTCATCAGTCACCGAGGGAGCACCCCCTTTGTAGACACTGCCGACACGAAGCGTCCAACCCTCTTTGTCAGTGACAATGTGACTACCTGCATTACCGGCATTGAAATACCACTGACCACTCGGGCCGGTGGTAACAGAGTGCAGGCTGTGGTCATGATCCTGACCACCGAAGCCTGTTAGCAGCGCCTCTTTTTTATCCACCTTGGGGTCAAAAACCGCATCCCGGTTCACATCGGTATACACAAGCAGGTTGGGCGGCTGAGATACCACGACCTTGTTGTCAATGACCGCCACACCAAGCGGGGCGATCAGCTCTGGATCCTGAACAAAAACGTGGCTCCTGTCCGCCTTGCCGTCGCCATTGCTGTCCGTGAGCACCATGATGCGGTCACCTTTGGTTTCAGCAGCAAAACCCTTGCTTTCGTTGCGATACATCCGGTAGTTCCTGCCCTCTGCAACCCAGACTCGGCCCTGGGCATCTACATCCATATTCGTCGGGTTGTAAAACTGGGGTGAAGTCGCCCACAGGGTGACTTCAAACCCCTCGGGAACGACAAAGTGATCCGCGGGAACGTGCGGCATCGGCTTTGCCAGGCCAAGGCCTGCCAGCGAGGTCAGTAACAGGGAGGAAAGAATAAGTTTAGTCAGTGTTTTCATCATGTAAAAAATCTTTATAGCTCTCAGCAGCTTGGGGCTCTGTCAGCGTACGTAACTGCGCTCCGTAAGATACGCGTCAGACACGCTGAACCTTACTCCACCACCTGCCAAACAGCTTCCTCCGGAATCGAGAAGGATCCCTTCAGGCTGTTTTCAAGGTAGTCGTTGAGCTGCTTGAGCTCGGCGGCACGTTGCCCATCGGGTTTTTCGGTCAGGAACAGCGGCCACTGGGGCTGGCCCCAGTAGGTGTGTGGATACTCGTCTCCCTCCCGCTCGACCATGAGGATCCCCGAGGTAAATCGGTTGCCCATCTCGCCGAAGAGAATATCAATTTGCACCGGCTCGTTACCGAGCTCGATCCACTCGCCGGAGGCAATGCCCGCCTGGGCGTTGAGACAGGGAAAGGACGGGTGCCGCTGGCTCTTGACGGCGAGCTCTTCACGAAGGGCCGTGTCAAAGCGGGAGCCGTTCAACACGGCCTTGCCGTTGATGGCCACCAACAGGGAGTTATCCGCGTAACCCCAGAAACGATAGCGACCGGGCTTGGGTGCCTTGACTTCACCCTGATACCACATCATCCACGGGTAATAACGCGTGGATTCCTCGGTGCGGGCGTGGCCTGCCAGCTTGTTGTGCGCGCCGGCAATGCCGTCAAAAGCGAGCGTGCGGCCTTCAACCAGCTCGGCCAGAGAGCCCTCATCACTAAATCCGGACTCCACCAGCGGCACAAAATGACGCCCCATGCGGTCTGACAGAGGCGAGGCATTAAGCGGTGGGGTAGTGTTGGCGAAGGCGAAGAACCGGCCCCGCAGGCTGCCCGGGCGGGCATCAACCGGCGTGTTTCCAGAGAGGTCCGGAAGGCCCTCCAGAGCGCGGCGGTGGATATCGACCTTGCCGCCCTTTCGGAAACTTGCCACCTCCCCTTTTTCCAAGGATACCTGCTCGCCCCCCGGGGTGTCCTCCACCGATACCTTGCCATCGAGTACAAAAACCTGTGACTGCTCGGCAACTGTGCTAACCACAAAACTGGTCCCAAGATCAATAATCTTGCGCTCCTGGGTCTCCACCTCAAAGCCCACGCCTTGTGGCGGCACGTGCAGCTTAAGCTCACCTTCGTCCAACCTGACCCCCATATTGCTGAGCACGGTCAACTTCAGAGGCGGTATGGCGATGGCATGCACATCCGAATCTCGGAAATCCAGCTCCAGCAGCCCCCGCTCCAGAGTCAGGGTGTCACCCGGCTTGAAACCCGCTAACCCTTGTTGCCCGGCCTCTAGTGGCTCACCATTACATAGCGGCTCGCCATCGGCACGGGTCAGATAAACCACCAGCTCAGCATCAGCTGGCTCAGCCTGCCCTGAACTACCGACAGCAGTAGCAGTAGGTTGCTCGGCTGCAGGGAAAATCAATTTGAGCGCCATTAAGCCCAGGGCCACACAAGCAGCTACCGCGAGCCAGGTCTGCAACACGGGACGGGCCTGCTTACTGGCTACCTCACCCTCCACGCCCAGCTCGCTCAAGAAAGCGACCTCCTCAGCCGGGTCACGATCCGACTCCATGTATTCCCAATGCAGCACGGCGTGATCGTGCAGGATATCGGCAAAGACTTTGCGCGCGGCAGCATCTTCGTGCAGCAAGCTCTCGAGCTGCGCGTGCTGCGCCTGGCCCAGATTACCATCAAGATAGGCACTGGCGAGCTCTTGGAGTTCCGTCTTCTGATCAGGGGTCATTGCTTAGGTCGGCTTAGAGTTCGCGTTATTGAGCGTGAGTTCGACACAATCCTGCAGTGCTTTACGGATACGGTAAAGTAATTGATACACAGCGCTTTCAGTTTTATCTGTCTGGCGGGAAATCTTTTCAATCGAGGCCTCGTCACGGTAGCGTTGCTCGATGAGCTCGCGCTGCTTCGGCGGTAGTTTACGCAGGCACTCACGCAGAGCCTGCTCACGCTCGACCCAGCGTTTCTCCCGCATGGCGGAGTCCATCTCCGCATCCAGCATGATCAAGATGTCCTCGTTGAGCTGGGCGTGGCGACGATGCTTCATCTTGCGGCGGTAAGCTAATATCTGGCGAAGCAAAATGGTGCGCCCCCATGCCCTAAAATTCGTGCCGCTCTTGAACTTGCCGAAGTGGCGCCACATCACGATCTTTCCTTCCTGCAAGATATCTTGGGCATCTTGCAGTGGCTGCACCAGGCCGGTGACATAGATCGAAAAGGTGCGGTCATGCTCCGTGAGTAAGCGCAGAAACTCCTCCGTCCGCTCCGGGGAGTGAACGATGGCTTCCGGGCTTTGATTCTCGTCACCTTGCATTCACTTTAGGATAGGATATAGTATGTCTTTTTAAACGGAAAAACTGAAGATTATCCCCTTGAGTGATTTCAGGTGATAACGCTGTCGATGATCACACATGCTGTGTTAGAGTTGTCGTAGCTATACATTTGTTCTGCTAATCCTCTGTTCTATTGACACCATATACACTTTTTTAGCTTCTGCGTCTGCGCAGCATGAGAGCAAGACCTCCGAGGCCGAGTAGGGCGGTTGAGGAAGGCTCGGGGACAACTGCGAGGCTCAAGGTATTTCCATCCACAACAAAGTTGTCAGAAAAGTTGGCAGTCGTAATATCAACCCCGTCAAAGGTGCTGCCCGCCAGGGTGGTAGCCAAGAGCGTCTCCCAGCCAGACTCATCCAAATCGTCGATTGTGGCAGACCCGGTCCATCCTGTTTCGAAATTCATGGTTCCAGCAGTACCAGCGATGGTCGGGGCGTCCAACGTGCCCGTTCCAGACAAGTTCATGATACCAGTATTGAGTAACCGGAACTGCCATTGAGCGGTGACGCTGCCACCACTGAGGTTGAAGGTATGTTGATTGACATTGAATTCACCCGGAGCTCCACCCCCACCCGAACCGACCGTCGTGAAGCTTCCACCAGACATATTGTAGATGAAGTCAGTATTGACTGACGAGCCAAAGGAGTTGTAGACATCTAGCGACAGATCACCTGCGGTCTGGTTAATCGTCGTCGTGGCTGCGTAGTTCGCCTGCCACCTGGGGAGGGTGCCAGTGCTACTTACAGAAATGGTTGCTTCATTTCCTGGTCCAGGTACAGCACCACTCCAAGCACTGGCAGAATCCATGTCGTTCGCATTGCCGAGGTAGACGGTCGCCGCCTGGGCGGTGGTGAAAGTTAAACCAGCAAAAGCGCTTAAGGTGAGGAGGGTTTTAATATTCGTTTTCATAATGGTTGGTTTTGTTTTCATAATCGATTATGTTTTAGGGTTTTAGTATTTTTTATCTGCAGATGTGGCTAGGTGGTCCCTGTTGATCAATCGCGGAAATCTGATCGGGATTTCCACGTGGACATAACAAGCCTACACTTAACAAGGACATCAAGCTGGAGGGTTTAACGTTTTTTTTGCTTATTTTTTTATATTTTGATTATTTAAATGAAATATTAAGGGTGCTGAATTATCAAGGCCTGCCATCCTGCACCGCATTTCAGGCACAAAAAACCCCGCTGTGGATCACAGCAGGGTTTTTCAAATTGAAGTCAGATAAGCTGCAGAGCAGCACACCAAGCAATTACCATAAAAACTCACATTTGTAATAAACCATTAAAAAAGAAAGACCCACAAGACTGGCTCTACACCGAGATCTCGCAGGTCCTTTTACGAATCTGATCCGCTTGTGCGGATTAATAATAACATTTCTAGCTCCGCTTGCGGCGAAGCAACAAGGAGCCTAAGCCCAGGCCGAGCAGGGCGGTTGAGGATGGCTCGGGGACAAAAACCGTAATGAATACATCGTCTGATGCTTGGTCCTGAGTAAGGATGTAACCATAGTCGGTGTTGCCCTCCTGACCGAGACCGACGATACTGATGTTGGCCGCTTGGAATTCATTACCAGACAGATTGGTAGTGTTAATCAAATTGAATTGGGTTCCGCTCGACACATAAGGCCCGGTGTAGGCAGACCCGTCAACAGATAGAATTTGGTTTATGGGATTAAAATAGGAATAATAATCCAGACTACTGACGCCTGTGTCATCAAAGAAGAACTCAAAAGTGCTTGCCCCCCCGCTTTTGGCCAGTTGGCGCAGGTTGATGGTCGCATCATCGCCCGTGACCCGAATGGTGCCACCACCAAAAATATCGACCCGACCATACAGATTGTGAGTTCCACCCGTGATGTTGAGCACGGCATCATCTCCGATGTTGATCGGTGATGTGTTCGAGTTGCCGTCTGCGAAGGTAAGAGCCCCTCCATTAAGGTTCAGCTGCGCAGTGCTGCTTACGTTTATGACCACTGATCCATTGGACAGACTCGAGGTGAAAGTTGTGTCAAAGTCAACGATGGCAGATCCACCGATATTCATGGTGTCCCCTGCTGTTGGGGCGTTATTCGTGCTCCAATTATTTCCATCTGTCCAGCTGACACCGTCACCACCACCGTCCCAAGTAATAGTGGCCGCATTTGTTGTCAATGCTGGGGCGAGTAGTGTTGCGATGAGTAATAATGGGGCTTTCATGATATCAGTTATGTTGTGGGTTTCAGGGTTTTATTATTTAGTGATGGCGATTTTGCTAACAAATTTAAGACATACAATTTGAGCAGCATTCGTGATTATATTACTTATAATCAATGATTAACATAGCATGAAAAAATGGCGCCGTCTATCACCCTTTAGGGTGATGCTTCATGAAGGGCATTCAACACAGTCATCGGGGAGGCATAATTTTCGTCTCCTCATCAATCATGAGGTCTCGCTAATTGGCGCATTAAAGCCAGCGAGCAAACCGCGCTCTGTAGTGACCCATGCTAGCACTACGATTATTAGCAACACTATAGAAACACGCCGACATCTGTGGAAGCTTCATTACCCTGCGCTCGCGCAGGGCTAAGCAAGTATCCCTTTGACCACGTGAGCGTGCTCGACCCCTGTGAGGCGCTGATCGAGGCCTTGGAAGGGGAACGTGAAGCGCTCGTGATCAATACCCAGAGTGTGGAGCATGGTGGCATTGAGGTCGCGGACGTGCACGGGGTCTTTGAGAATGTTGTAGCCGAAGTCGTCAGTCTCACCGTAGGTCGTGCCTCCCTTGATACCTCCACCTGCCATCCACATGCTGAAGCAGCGGCCGTGGTGATCCCTACCGCTTCCGAGCGCGCCCTGGCTGTAGGCAGTGCGGCCGAATTCGCCGCCCCAGATCACCAGGGTGTCATCGAGCATGCCTCGTTGCTTGAGATCGGTAACGAGTGCAGCAGATGCCTGGTCGGTGTCCTTGCACTGGGCACGCAGGTTTTTATCAAGAGCGCCATGCTGATCCCAGCCACGGTGAAAAAGCTGAGAGAAGCGCACCCCGCGCTCTGCCATACGGCGAGAAATCAGGCAGTTGTAGGCAAAGGTACCAGGCTCTCTGGCGTCTTCGCCATAAAGGTCAAAGGTGCTCTGCGGCTCGTCTGAGAGGTCGGCGATTTCTGGGGCGGCAGACTGCATACGGAAAGCCATCTCATACTGCGAGATACGGGTCGCAATCTCAGAATCACCATGACTCGCGTATTTTAATTTATTGATGGCTGCAATTTTGTCCAGCTGGCCTCGGCGATTCTCGCGGGAGATACCCGGTGGGTTGTTCAAGTATAACACAGGGTCATCACCACTGCGCAGCATCACACCTTGGTGACTGGAGGGCAGGAAACCACTACCCCAGAGACGGGAGAAAATCGGCTGACCAGGATTCTTACCATTTCCCTGCGATAGTAGCACCACGTAGGAGGGCATATTCTGGTTGTCACTTCCGAGACCGTAGCTAGCCCACGCACCAGCACTGGGCTGGCCTGGTATCTGGGAGCCGGTATTGAT
>ENA-UZWU01009025-UZWU01009025.1-metagenome-genome-assembly--contig:-Day-4--1m-contig-9025_pt1 | contig 16459 bp, 19 predicted proteins | sample MGYA00260345_ERZ794905 | MGnify/ENA metagenome assembly ERZ794905
TCTTGAGACCCAAACTGATTGCAGGGAAATGCCAAGACAGCGAATCCTGCGTCTTTGTGCGTCGCGTGAAGCTTTTCCAGGCCTTCGTACTGCGGGGTAAAGCCACATTTTGACGCCGTATTAACAATTAATAGGACTTGGCCTTTGTAGTCCGAAAGTGAGGCTGTTGTGCCGTCGGCAAGTGTTGCCGAGTAGTCGTAAACGCTGGTCATAGCAGTATCTCTATAAAAGTCAGCCGCAGAGCAAACTACATTCGAAGGTAAGTTTCCAGTTCGAATTCGGTGACGTGGCGAGCGAACTCGCTCCACTCCTGTTTTTTTGTGGCCAAAAAGAGGGCTTTAAATTCAGTCGTTAGGTATTCGGAGAGCATTTGTGCTTCGTCAAACACATCGATCGCCTGATCCATGGTCGTGGGTAATGGGGTCGCTTTGATGTCTTGATCCCAGGCATTACCCTCGATCGCGGGAGGGGGTGTCAGTTTCCCTTCGATACCATGCCAAATACCAGCCAGTACAGCTGCAAGCACCAAATAGGGGTTTGCATCTGCACCGGCGACGCGGTGTTCAATGCGACGAGCCGAGGGTGGACTCTCGGGAATCCGAATGGCGGTTGTTCGATTGTCATAGCCCCAGGCAGACTCAGTCGGCGCGTGATTCCCTGGTTGGAATCGCCTGTAGGCATTGAAGCTGGGTGCGAAAAGAAGCATTGATGCTGGGAGGAGTTCGAGGCAGCCGGCAACGGCATAGCCTAATAGATCAGAGCCATCTTCTCCGCCATTATCAAAGACATTGACGCCGTTCTCTTCGAGCAAGCTGCAGTGGACGTGGAGGCCATTCCCGGCTTCGTCATCGATGGGTTTTGGCATAAAACTGGCGACAAAACCATGCCGTGCCGCAACCGACCGAATGGTGCGTTGCATTCGAATGACCTGGTCGGCAAGGAGCATCGTGTCATTACTGTGTGCCACGTTGATTTCGAACTGGCTGGGCGCCGATTCTTTGATGATTCCCTCGTAGGGCAAGTCCTGAGTTTTAAAGGCCTGTCTGAGGGCTTCAAGCAAGGGTCCGTGGTAATCCAATTCGCTCAGCGCGTAGAGGTTACCGCCCACTGTATTTTGGTTTTTAAGGGCAGACCCTATGGACTCGTTGGTCTCTGGTTTTGGGAGTAAGCTAAATTCGAGCTCGACGGCCATGCAGGGCCTTAGGGACTTTTCGGAGAAGCGATTCACAAGCGCTTGCAGCACCTGTCTTGGGTCGCCCATGTAGGGTGATTTGTCCTTATCAAACATGGTTAAGAGCACTTGCGCTTGATCAACACCGCGTTCAGTCAGTAGGGGGCGAAGCGAGCCCTCGACCAGATGGCAATAGCCGTCAATGTCGCCATTGGAATGCGCCAGCTCAGGAATATCACGACCCCACACATCGAGCCCTAAGGCTGATTTAGGCAGCTTAAGGCCTTGTTTTTCGATCGAATCGAGCTTTTGAACCGGTAGCCACTTACCCCGCGCAATACCATTACAGTCGGTGATTAGCGCCTCGACCATCGTAATATCGGGATAAGCGGTTAAAAATTGTTGCGTCGAATGCACAAAAATGACTCGTCTAGATTAAGGCTGAATGATCGAGGGCTGCGTGTTCATCCACAATGCCCAAGTTGGGGCAAGTAATGCCTAACGTGGGTCATTAATGACTTAATTCATGTAAATATGAAGCGGGTCTTGCCCTTTTGCTTGTGCAACGTAGGGAATGGTATTGATAAACAGGGCAAAGAGATCGGCCTGACTGTTCACGTCGAGCTTTTTGTATATCGATTTACGATGGCGCCGAACCGTCTCAAGTGAAATGTTGAGACGTTCTGCGCTGGTGTCGGCACCGTAACCTCTGAGTAGCAACTCCAAAACCTCTTGCTCACGCTCGCTCACATAACTGGTGCCAAAACATTCAAACCCCTGCTGTATGTGATGGTCTACACCGGGTTGTAACAGGTTGCTCTCCACGAACTCTTCTCTGCGGGTGTGAAGCTCGATGAGTTCCGCAATGACTTGGCTAACGCTGTAGAGCCAGTTGTATTCTGCATTACTAAACTCACCATGACGCTCGAGTCGCATGAAGCTGATGTTGACAACGCTGCCGTCGCCCAGTCGCGTCACGATAATGGCCTCATCAACGGTGCCTGTATTGGCGTAGTAGTCTCGGTGATAGCTGCTGTCTTCGAAGTTGCCGGTAATCAAGCGCGACAATCGATAACAGTTATTCCTAGGAGAGCTCAGTGAAATCTTAAAAAATGGGTCTTCTCGGTAGGGACCTTCAAGGTACTCATCGACTTGAGAGGCATAGGCTTCTTTTGAGATTTTGTGATCAAGGAGTTTAGGCGGCAAGTCTTTGTGGTAAAGCCAGGCTTGCGGCAATGCCACCGGCACCTGTGCCTCGATCGCTGCAAACACCTGCTGAAAAAAAATGGGTTCGCCAACATGAGTAACAATGTTCGCTAGATCGCTATTCCAGCGCTGAAACGCGTTTGTGTCCACTCACTGTCTTCCTGGTCAGGCCTGACTCAAGAGTGGAAGGTTTCTTGCCTTAGGTCAATCCAATTGGGCGTCGGGCAGGTCACTGTGGGCGCACTAGGCCCCATATTTTCAATGTGCTTTGACTCGTTCCAAGATGTAATTGCTCACTGCAGCGATCGCGATGTGCTCGGCTTCGCTGTCACAGCGTCCCTGCACCTCAACCATGCCCTCTTTCAGCGACCGCTCGCCGATGGTGACGCGTAAGGGCACCCCAATCAGTTCACAATCAGCAAATTTAACGCCGGGGCGTTCTTTTCGGTCGTCCATAGCAACATTAACGCCCTGTGCCTGCAGATCGTCGTAAAGCGTTTCGGTGGCGTCAGCGACACTCTCGGATTTATCCATACCCAGTGGGATAAGGACCACTGAAAACGGCGCCATTGTGGCAGGCCAAATGATGCCTCGCGCGTCATTATTTTGTTCAATAGCTGCCGCGACGATTCGCGTAATACCGATGCCATAGCACCCCATACTCATTGGAACCGACTTGCCGTTCTGATCCAGTACCTCGGCGCCCATGGCCTCTGAGTACTTTGTTCCCAGTTGGAATATGTGTCCGACTTCAATGCCGCGTTTGATTTCGAGACGGCCCGAACCACAGGGGCTGGGATCTCCCGCAGACACTGTGCGCAAATCGGCAACTTCAAATTGGGGAATATCGCGCTGCCAATTGACACCTTTGAAGTGTTTGCCGTCTTCGTTAGCACCGCAGACAAAGTTAGTCAGTACAGAGGCTGCACGATCCACGACGATTCGGACATCGAGTCCCACAGGGCCCAGAGAACCAAACGAAGCACCGGTCGCGGTTTTTACGGCTGATTCTTGAGCCATTCGCAAAGGCTGGCTGATCCCGCTTATCTTTTCGGCCTTAATTTCATTGAGTTGTTGATCGCCGCGAAGCACCAAGGCAACGAGGCCGCCTTGCGCATCTTCCACGAAGAGCGTCTTCAGAGAGGTGTCTGGGGCAATACCGTGGTTCTTTGACAGGGCGTCAATGGTTTTGGCATCAGGCGTATCAAACAGAGCCATCGTCTCAAAATCAGCTGCCATGGCCTGCGGCATAAGCGCCTCTGCAAGCTCAACGTTTGCAGCAAAGTCACTCTCTGTGGAGAAGGCAATACTGTCCTCACCCGAGTCTGCCAGCATGTGAAATTCGTGAGAGTGACTCCCGCCAATCGAGCCTGTATCCGCTTCAACGGGACGGAAGTCGAGGCCAAGCCGGGTAAAGATGGTCGAATAAGCCTCGTGCATACGCCAATAGGTCTGCTCGAGAGAGTCCTGATCGATGTGGAATGAATAGGCGTCCTTCATTACAAATTCGCGTGAGCGCATGACGCCAAATCGCGGACGTATCTCGTCTCTGAACTTGGTTTGGATCTGAAAATAATTGATCGGCAGTCGCTTGTAGCTGCGAATTTCCGATTTGGCCAGATCAGTAATGACTTCCTCGTGTGTGGGTCCGAGGCAGAAATCACGGTCGTGTCGGTCTTGGAGTCGGCACAGTTCAGGACCGTATTGCTCCCATCGGCCAGACTCTTTCCACAACTCAGCTGGCTGAACGACAGGCATAGACAGCTCAACGGCGCCTGCGTTTTCCATCTCTTCACGAACAACACGTTCGACATTTCGAACGACCTTCAGTCCCAGCGGCATCCACGTGTAGATGCCCGCAGCGATCCGTTTGATCAGCCCTGCTCGAAGCATCAGCTGATGGCTGATTACCTCTGCATCGGCGGGAGTTTCTTTGGTGGTCGACAAGGGGAAATTTGAAAATCGCATCTACGTTTCCTGTAAGTGGCTGTCTAACGTCGTATGGCACTGTCTTGCGGGTAGCGAGTGTATCAAACCTCGGGGGGCAGTTCGCGATAGCCAGCGCGCGCATTCGCGATAGTTTGGGCTTGTATCACCGACCCTATTTAGTGTTACATCCTATAGCATCCATACAACGGTCATCGACTTTAGGGGAAAGGGAGCAACCACAGTGCAAGCGGACAAGATCAAGCCCAAGAAAACAGACAAGAAGAAAGTCACTGGGCAACTGTCAAAGGGAGAATTGCACCGTAAAATTGCGAGTAAGACCGGTCTGACTAAAAAACAAGTGGGTGATGTATTTCGAGAGTTTGAGCAGGTATTGGCTGATCAGATGAGTGTGAGGGGCTGTGGTGAAATGATGCTGCCCGGCCTTGCGAAATTCACGACGGTGACACGCCCCGCTATTCGTGCACGAAAAGGAATAAATCCGTTTACTGGTGAAGAAACGCTGTTTGCGGAGCGACCCGAGACCCGAACGGTAAAAATCCGCGCACTCAAAAAGTTGAAAAGGTTCTCAAACTCGTAATCCTCGTCTTTGCACCTAGAATTGCCATTAACCTCGCGCGCTGATTAGTGTAATCTCTCGCGCTCTGCGTTTTACAGCCGCAGTACCTTTGCAACCATAGAGATGTTACGCATGCCAATTTACGAGTATGTATGTGGTGCCTGCGGAGATGCGCACGAGGCACTGCAAAAAATGTCAGATGCGCCGCTGACCGACTGTCCTGCCTGCGGGGTAGGATCGTTGAAGAAAAAGGTTTCAGCGCCGGCGTTTCGTCTTTCAGGTAAAGGCTGGTACGAAACGGATTTCAAAACAGGCGCAAAGAAAAATTTAGCGAATAGCCCAGGCTCTGAGTCCGGTGGTGTCAAAAATTCGGCATCGTCTTCGGATTCGTCTGACTAGAACGACACGAAACTAGAGAGTACACATGCGGACACATTATTGCGGGGCCACAAAAGACGCTTCGATCGGCGAAACGGTGACGATCTGTGGTTGGGTGGACAGACGCCGAGATCATGGCGGTGTCATTTTTCTCGACATGCGTGATCGCGAAGGCGTTGTTCAAGTGGTGTTCGACCCAGATACCAAAGAGTATTTTGAGTTGGCTGATCGTGTGCGCAGCGAGTATGTCCTGCAGATTACTGGCCGTGTTCGGGAGCGCGCGCCTGAGACCGTAAATCCGTCGATGGCGACGGGACACATTGAGGTTTTAGGTAAAGAGCTGGTTATCCTCAACGAGGCGGCTCCGCCACCCTTTCCACTGGATGCGCATCAGTCTGTCGGGGAGGATGTTCGTCTTCGTTATCGATTCATGGACCTTCGTCGTGAGTCGATGCAACAAAACTTAATAACGCGTTCGAGAATCACCTCAACGATTCGTCAGTATCTTGAGACCGCCGGTTTTCTAGATATCGAAACGCCGGTGCTGACCCGCGCAACCCCTGAAGGTGCTCGAGATTATTTGGTCCCGAGTCGAACGAATGCCTCCAAATTTTTTGCGTTACCACAATCGCCTCAGCTCTTTAAGCAGTTACTGATGGTGTCGGGCTTCGATCGGTATTATCAGATTGCACGGTGTTTCCGAGATGAAGATCTGCGGGCTGATCGTCAACCAGAGTTTACTCAGATTGATGTGGAGATGTCCTTTACTGACGAATCGGAAGTCATGCAGCTGACAGAAGGTATGGTTAGAGCGCTTTTTCAAACGCATTTAAATGTAGACCTTGGCGACTTCCCACAAATGACGTGGCATGAGGCCATGGAGCGCTTTGGCTCTGATAAGCCGGACCTTCGTATTGATCTAGAACTCGTCTCTGTCGACGACCTCATGGCGGGTGTGGAATTTAAGGTCTTCTCTGGTCCAGCCAACGATCCGAAGGGGCGTGTTGCTGCACTGCGTGTACCCGGAGGAGCGACGATCAGCCGCAAGGAAATCGACGATCTTACAAAATACATCAGTGCTTACGGAGCTCGTGGGCTTGCGTGGATTAAAGTCAACGACAAGGCATCAGGCGTATCCGGTCTTCAATCGCCAATTTTAAAGTTCATGCCTGAATCGACGATCCATGACCTAGTTGAAAGGCTCGATCTTGAGGACGGCGACATTGTTTTCTTTGGTGCCGATAAACGCCAGATTGTTAATGATTCTCTCGGCGCGTTACGACTGAAGGTTGCCGCGATGACCGACAGCATCAGAGAGGGCTGGGCCCCGCTATGGGTCGTCGATTTCCCCATGTTCGAAGAAACCTCTAGCGGTGGCTTGACCGCGATTCATCACCCCTTTACGGCGCCGTCTTGCAGCGCTGAGGCGCTCAAAGCAGAGCCAGAAAACGCACTCTCTCGAGCTTACGACATGGTGCTCAACGGCAGTGAGGTTGGTGGAGGCTCAATTCGTATCCATCGCCAAGAAATGCAAAAAGCGGTTTTCGATATTCTTGGAATATCCGAAGAAGAAGCCGATGCAAAGTTTGGGTTTTTACTGTCTGCGTTGAAGCACGGTGCCCCCCCTCACGGAGGCTTGGCATTTGGTCTGGATCGGCTTGTGATGTTAATGGTCGGCGGCCAGTCAATTCGTGATGTCATCGCCTTCCCTAAAACGCAATCGGCGCAATGCGTGATGACTGATGCGCCCGGTGAAGTGTCTGAGCAGCAGTTGCGTGAGCTCAGTATTCGATTGAGGGCGCCTGATAAGTAATTGCAGTGACGACATGACGTCGGCGTCAGTTTCCCGCACAATCTAGGCATGGGCGGAGAGGCACTGTGACACTTATCTTAGGGATTGACCCTGGCTCGCGTAAGACCGGGTTCGGTGTGGTCGAGACAGACGGCACGAACACGCGTTACGTGAGCAGTGGTGTAATCAAACTGCCCGTGGATCAACCTTTAGCGCCGCGCTTGAAAGTGCTCGCTGAATCGTTGACAGAAATTATTGGCGAATACCAGCCAACCGTCGCTGTTATTGAACAGGTTTTCATGGCCAAGAGCGCCGATTCGGCTCTCAAACTTGGTCAAGCGCGCGGTGCCGCAATGGTGATTTGCGCGCTGGAGGGACTTGAAGTCCACGAGTACGCGACGCGAAAAATTAAACAATCGGTTGTGGGAACCGGTGGTGCCAATAAAGCGCAGGTTCAGCATATGGTGACGCGGCTCTTGCGATTACCCTCGACGCCGCAAGAGGACGCCAGTGACGCGCTCGCCGCTGCACTGTGTCACATTAGTGGTGATGCAGTGATGCGTGCAACTGGCGCAAGGGCTTTTGCCACTGGACGACTCAAATAAACCCATGAGAGCACACGGATGATAGAACGACTGCGCGGAACTATTTTGGCCAAGCAAGCCCCCGAAGTCATTGTCGATGTGGGCGGCATCGGCTACGAGGTTCGTGTGCCCATGACGACGATTTACCAGCTTCCCGCGATTGGTGAGACTACGATTTTGCTCACTCACTTTGTGGTGCGCGAGGATGCGCAACAGCTTTATGGATTCGTTCGAGAAATCGACCGTCGACTCTTTAGGGATCTGATCAAGGTTAATGGCGTGGGCCCAAAACTTGCGTTAGCGATCCTTTCTGGCATGGATACAGAGCAGTTTGCGGACTGTCTGAACCGCAATGATGTTCAAGCCCTTGTTGCGCTTCCGGGCGTTGGCAAGAAAACCGGCGAGCGACTGTTGGTTGAAATGCGTGACAAAGCGGGGCAGTGGTTGTCCGGCGTGCTTCCGGCTGAGCGTGCTCATTCGTTACAGACGCCCTCGGTCGATGTGCGAGGCGAAGCCGAGCAAGCACTGGTGGCGCTGGGATATAAACCCACTGAAGCGTCTCGCCTAATCGCTGCTGTAGATTCGGGCGACATTGACAGTAGTGAAGGGCTCATTCGGGCTGCCTTGCAGTCGGCAATGCGTTAGAAAAGTCTACATAGAAAGGATGCTTGAGTGATAGAGACCGATCGATTGGTAGCGGGAGGAACGACGGACAGTCGTGAGACTGTCTTGGACCGGGCTGTCCGGCCACAAACCCTAGAGGACTACATTGGTCAGTCCGCGGTTAAAGAGCAAATGGGTATTTTTTTATCGGCGGCAAAAGGACGCGGTGAACCGCTCGACCACACGCTTATTTTTGGTCCCCCCGGTCTGGGTAAAACAACGCTTGCCAGTATTATTGCCAATGAAATGGGCGTACAGCTCAAGACAACCAGCGGCCCGGTGCTTGAAAAAGCCGGCGATGTCGCCGCCATCATGACAAATCTCGAGCCTAACGATGTTCTCTTTATTGATGAAATTCACAGACTGAGTCCGTACGTAGAGGAGATACTTTACCCTGCGATGGAGGATTTTCAGCTGGATATTATGATCGGCGAGGGACCTGCGGCACGCTCCATAAAATTGGATCTTCCGCCGTTTACGTTAGTCGGCGCTACGACGCGCGCAGGACTATTAACATCGCCGCTCAGAGATCGGTTTGGGATTGTTCAGCGACTGGAGTTCTATGAAGTCGGCGACCTGAAGCGCATTGTGTCGCGTGCTGCCAGCATTCTTTCTATCGATACTGACGACGCTGGAGCGCTTGAAATAGCGAAGCGCTCGCGAGGGACGCCGCGGATCGCAAACCGTTTGATGCGTCGCGTCAGAGATTATGCGCAAGTCAAAGGTGACGGCATTATTTCTAAGCCGATCGCAGAGGCGGCGCTCGATATGCTGAGCGTTGACGACCAAGGGTTTGATCACCTCGACCGACGATTTTTGCTGGCGCTCATTGAGAAGTTTGAGGGCGGTCCCGTGGGCATCGACAGTTTGGCAGCGGCCCTGTCAGAGGAGCGAGGCACCTTAGAAGATGTTATTGAGCCTTACCTGATTCAACAGGGACTGATTATTCGCACGCCGCGCGGTCGCATTGTGACCCATGCAGGCTACCGGCACTTTGGATTGGCCGCACCGCAGACGGTTGAGGCCGCCAGCAGCGTGTCGCAGGATCTCAGTGAGGGCTCGGATGACTGAATACCGACTTCCCATTCGGGTCTATATTGAGGATACAGACGCGGGTGGCATCGTGTATTACGTGAACTATTTGAAATACTTCGAGCGGGCGCGAACGGAACTTATTCGCGCAATGGGCGTCGATAAGACCGCGGTCATGGACGATGGATCGGTGTTTGTTGTGACCTCAGCGTCGATTGATTATCTCATGCCTGCACGTTTGGATGATTGTATTGAGGCCAGAGCGACCGTGATCGCGTCAGGTGCGGCGAAGATTGAATTCGAGCAGGCTGTGGTGAGAGAGGGCGTTGAACTTGCGCGGGGGCGTGTGTCGGTGGCGCTCACAGACGGTGCGTCAGGTCGACCTAAGCGTATGCCGGCCGCGTTGCGTGCGGCCCTGAAAGCGAACGAATACAAAGGCGAGGTAAATCATGACGGATGAACTGAGTGTTATTGAACTCATCATGGGTGCGAGTCTCACGGTAAAACTCGTGATGGCAACGCTGTTAGCCGCCTCCGTCGCGTCGTGGTTCATGATTGTTCAACGCGTCATTATCTTGCAGAGGGCGAATGCTGAGTTGCTCGACTTCGAGGATCGCTTCTGGTCTGGAATGGATCTCGCTCAGCTTTACCGGGAGGGTTCAACCGCGATTGACGAGGGCTTTGACATCACGGGTGGTGAAGCGCTTTTTCGAGCAGGTTTTAAGGAATTCTCTAAGTTGTCGCGTCAAGAAAATATGGACGCCGACGCCATGGTCGAAGGGTCACGTCGGGCTATGCGGGTCGCTTTGATGCGCGAGAGCGATCGACTAGAGCAACACTTACCGTTCTTGGCGTCGGTGGGCTCGACCAGTCCGTATGTGGGATTGTTTGGCACGGTGTGGGGCATTATGCACTCATTTAGAGGTCTGGCCACTAGCTCGCAGGCAACGCTTGCCGCCGTCGCTCCGGGCATTTCTGAGGCGCTAATTGCAACAGCCATGGGGTTATTCGCCGCGATTCCTGCTGTGCTTGCCTACAATCGATTTGCAGCAAAGGTCGACGCGTTACTCAATCGGTACGAATCGTTTGTTGATGAATTTTCCGGACTTTTACAGCGACAAAGTTACGCTCAAAAGCGAGATCAAGCGCAGTGAGACCGCGCCGAGCTATGGCTGAGATTAACGTCGTTCCTTACATCGACGTCATGCTGGTGTTGCTCGTGATTTTCATGGCGACGGCGCCACTACTCATGCAGGGCGTCGAGGTCGACCTCCCAGATGCGAACTCAAGCCCTGTTTCAGACAGCGACGCGGAGCCTTTAATTGTGTCCATCGATGCTCAGGCAAAGTTGTATCTCAATTTGGGCGCCAGCGACGACCTTGCGCTGAATATCGAGACGGTCAAACAGCGGGTCGCGACGGTACTGAAACGCAATCCTCAAAAGGCAGTTATGGTTTGGGGTGATGCGGCGGTGCCCTACGGTGAGGTGGTTGCTCTTATGTCAGAACTCCAGGAGGCCGGTGCGCTGTCGGTGGGGTTGGTGACTGAGGCGCCTGCGAGACGACAGTGAACTCTGATCGGCTGCTTATTATTGGTATCCCCGCACTTGTCGCCTTGCTGGTGCATCTTTTTTTCGTGATCGTGATGGAGGGCGGATGGACCGTTGCGGCGCCAACTGTCTCGGCAACGCCGCAGGTTATACAGGCATCGCTCGTGTCGTTGTCAAAACCTGGTCAGACGGCGGCAAAGCCCACGTCAAAACCAAAACCAAAACCAAAACCAACGCCAACGCCAAAGCCAAAGCCAAAGCCTGAGTCGGTGAAAGCACCTGAGCCAAAATCGATTCCAAGGCCTGACCCTATTATTCCTGAATCGGTTTCGGCTGATGACAATAAGACGTCGACCGAAAGTCAGTTAGCACGACTTCAAAAGGAACTGCTGGATGGACTAATGGATTTACCCGAGGCTGAGGAGCAAGCACTGGCTGACGAGGTGAGCGAGGTGCAGCAGGTCGCGGCGCTCATGCAAGCCCGCATCACCCAAAACTGGCGACGTCCACCTTCGGCGCGCAACGGNNNGCTGTGGAGCGTGTGGCTCAGTTTTCCGAGGTGGCGGTTTTGCCTATCTCAGATTTCGAGCGATACTTTCGCCGGTTCCCACTGCGTTTTAAGCCTGAGGATCTGAGGTACTAGTCATGTTGTTACGATCGTGTGTGTTTGTCTTTGGGTTATTTTTAACCACTACCTCCTCGGCGCAGCTGGAGATTCAGGTGACGCGTGGCATTGATAACCCCACGTCAATTGCCATTGCACCGTTTGCTTGGGATGGCTTGGGCTCTGCGCCCACTGATTTTGCGCAAATCGTGGACTCTGATCTGGCGCGAAGTGGTCAGTTCAGTCCGGTCAGCCGACGGGATATGTTGAGCTTGCCCGCAGCAAGAGAAGAGATTTTTTATCGCGATTGGCGTGCTATTTCGACCCGCTACTTGGTCATCGGTCGTGTGAGTCAAGGGACCCAACTTCGCGTTGACTTTTCACTGCACGATGTTGAACGCGGTGTGGAGTTATTCTCGGGTCAGGTGGTGAGTGCTGCATCTGAGGCCCGTATGGCAGCGCACCGAGTTGCTGACTCGATCTATGAAAAACTGACCGGTATTCCCGGTGCATTTGCCACACGACTCATTTACGTATCGGTGACGCGTAACCCAGACGGTAAAGATTTTTACCGATTGACGGTGGCGGACGCTGACGGTCGCAGGCCCATTGTTTTGCTAGAGGGTCGCGACCCCATTCTTGCGCCGAGTTGGTCCCCCGATGGTAAAGAGGTCGCGTATGTCTCTTTTGAATCCTCTCGACCGGCGATTTACCGTCAGGTGCTTGCCACCGGTGAGCGGGAGCAGCTGACTTATTTTCAAGGGCTCAACAATTCCCCCGTTTGGTCGCCCGACGGCAAGTCAATGGCGCTGGTTTTATCCAAAGACGGTAGCCCTGATATTTATTTACTTGATCTTGAAACAAAGCAATTTAAGCGTTTGACGCGACATTACGGCATTGACACCGAACCGACTTGGATGCCCGACGGGCAATCACTGCTGTTCACCTCAGATCGTGGAGGGCGACCGCAAATTTATCGTTATGAACTTGCGACCGGTAAGATTGAGCGGGTGACCTTTGAGGGGCGATACAACGCGCGTGCGCGCGTTGCCGAGGATGGTCGCAACGTTGCGTTGGTTCACCAGCGCAAGGGGCAGTTCCATATTGCTGTTTTTGATCTCGTCACCGAGCGACTGACTGTGTTAACCGAGACGTCGCTGGATGAAAGTCCTAGCATCGCACCTAATGGGTCGTTGGTGATCTACGCGACCAAGCGCGGTGAGCGGAGTGTTTTGGGTGCTGTCGCCGTTGACGGCGGGGTTAAATTTAGCTTGCCCGCACGATCGGGTAGCGTTCAAGAGCCCGCTTGGTCACCGATGTTGGTCGAACAGTGACAAAAAAACACTTCGAGGTTCAACAAACGGACATATATGCGATACATTATGTTTAGTATTCAAAACTCTGCGTAGGAAACACGTCATGACAACGAAAAATACTTTGGGAAAAGCCGCGGTTGTTGTTCTGCTGGCTACATTAGTGAGCGCATGTTCGAGTAATGCGGCGAAAGAAGAGGCCGCGGCTCAGGCCGCGACCGAGCGTGCCGCCGCTGAGCAAGCCGCTGCAGCAGAGGCTGTTGCTGCAGAGGAGCGTGCGATCGAAAAAGAGAAAGCGATGGTCATGCAGGAGCAGCGTGAAGCGAAGCGTCGGTTGATGGATGCCGCGTCGGCTGCTGGCACGGTATTTCTGTTTGACTACGACAGTTCAACACTCAGCGATGACGCTCGTGCAGCGATCGACGCACACGTCGCGCTGTTGATGTCCGGGAGCGCCAACGCGCGTCTTGAGGGACACACCGACGAACGCGGTACTCGTGAATACAACCTCGCTCTGGGCGAGCGCCGAGCCAACGCGGTACGCGATTACATGGTGGCCAGTGGCGTCCCTGCCTATCGGTTAGAGACCATTAGTTACGGCGAAGAAAATCCAGTGGCTTACGGTTCAGGCGAGTCCAGTTGGAGCAAGAATCGTCGAGTGGAGATCAAGTAAGACGCCATGAGCTTACAGCGATTTATAGAGCCGGCGCTTGTCGCCGGCTTTTTTGTTCTATCGAGCGCAGCTTTTGCTCAAACCGAGGTGTTTCGTCCTGTAGCAGAACCCGCCGGCGTACTCCCTTATCGGTCGGCAGACACTGCGGTCAACACCGTGACTGTTCAGCCTTTATCCGTTGCGCCGACTGATTCGCGCACAGTGGCGATTCGCGTACAGCAGCTTGAAGAAGAAATTCGGCGTCTGAATGGTCTGGTGGAGGAGCAGGCAAGTTTGCTCGCGCGTCTTCAGGATCAGACACTCGAGCGCTACGTTGAGATGGATCGGCGATTGGCGGCACTGGGTGCTGCTGAGGATACGGTGTCGGCGGTCGCTGAAAGTGACGATGCTGTCGTTGTTGACCCGCAAGAGGTGAGCGCCGGTGCCGAACAAGCGCTGGTCCCAGAGGCGCAGCCGGGTGAGCAAGAGGCCTATCAGTCTGCGTATGGTTTCGTCAGAGAGCGACAATTTGATCAAGCCTTGATCGCTTTTAATGCGTTTTTAGCGGCGTATCCCTACGGCCGATACTCGCCAAATGCACACTACTGGTTGGGAGAGCTTTACCTGGTAGTGGAGCCCGTTGACCCCGAGTCGGCGCGACAGAATTTTCAGCTCTTGCTGGATCAATACCCTGCGGATCGGAAGGTCCCGGACGCGCTTTATAAGTTGGGCCGAGTCCACGCACTCAAGGGAAACGAGGATCGTTCTCGCGAGTACCTAACCCGTGTTATCGACGAATATGGTGCTGAGCAACATCCTGCGGCGCAGTTGGCACAAGATTTTCTCGACAGTCAGCTGTAACTACCCGTCTTTTTCGAGCCGTCATTTGTGTCTCAGTTACGCATCACTGAAATCTTCCACTCGCTCCAAGGTGAGGCCCGCTCAGTGGGAATTCCCACGGTATTTGTTCGCCTGACTGGGTGTCCTTTGCGCTGTCAGTACTGCGATACAGAATATGCCTTTTCGGGTGGCGAGCTACTGGCGCTGGACAGTATCTTGGCGCAGATTCGCGCGTTCAACTGCGAATACGTCTGTGTTACGGGAGGCGAGCCGCTTGCACAGTCTGGCTGTAACGCGTTGTTGCAGCGTCTCTGTGATGACGGATTTCACGTGTCCCTTGAGACCAGTGGCGCGATGTCAATTGAGCACACACCGACGGCCGTCAGCCGAGTCGTCGATATTAAGACACCGGATTCTGCAGAGTCGCATCGCAATCTGTGGGGTAATCTTGAATTCCTAACGAAGCATGATCAGTTGAAATTTGTCATCTGTAGTCGTGATGATTACGAATGGGCGCGCTTTAAGCTTGACGAGTTTTCGCTCAAGAGCCGGGTTAGTGATGTGTTGTTTTCCCCCTCACACCATGACTTGAGCGCAATGGACTTGGCCGACTGGATTGTTGAAGACCGTTTGCCGGTGCGCTTTCAAATGCAGTTGCATAAGGTGCTGTGGAATGATGAACCTGGACGCTAATGACGAATATGAAGCCTAAAGCCGTAATACTCACCTCAGGGGGATTGGACTCAGCAACATTACTGGCCATGGCGCACAGTAATGGCCGCGAGTGTTACAGCCTAAGCTTTGACTATGGTCAGCGGCATCGTGCGGAGCTTAATGCCGCGCGAGGGCTTGCCGAGCGTTACGGCGACGTCGTTCATCGTGTGGTGTCACTCGATTTATCGGCGATCGGTGGCTCGGCGCTCACCGACATGGATATTCCTGTTCCAACGACGCCTCAGGAGGGTATTCCCATCACCTATGTTCCTGCCAGAAACACGGTGTTTTTGTCGCTGGCACTGGGGTGGGCAGAGGTTTTAGGGGCGAGCGAGATCTACATTGGTGTCAACGCGGTGGATTACTCGGGCTACCCGGACTGTCGCCCAGAGTTCATTGCCGCCTATCAACAGCTGATTGGCGTCGCGACTAAAGCGGGCGTTGAAGGTGCGTCGATCAGCTTAGAGACGCCGCTGATCGATCTGAGTAAGGGGGCCATTATTGACGCGGGTCTTCGCCTTGGCATCGACTACTCGTTGACGGTGTCCTGCTATCAAGCCGACGAAATGGGGCGTGCGTGTGGCGAGTGTGATAGCTGTCGACTTCGGGCAGCGGGCTTCGAGCAAGCAGGTGTGCCGGACCCCACGCGATATCGTTAATTTCAGGGGTTGCTTTTTCCTTCGTAAACCGTACGATACGCGCCCTCTTACAGTACTTTTGGGTCGTTAGCTCAGTCGGTAGAGCAGTTGGCTTTTAACCAATTGGTCGCTGGTTCGAACCCAGCACGACCCACCACTTTTAAGAAGCCACCGACCGGTGGCTTTTTTGTGCGTCCACACCACCCTTTCTACGCCGTACTTTAATTCGCATCTCACTGTGTCTGTGGGTACAGTGGTTCCGGTCTCATACGAATAACAACTGGAGGCGGACAGTGAGTGGTGACGTTTATATTCTCGGTGGCAGCCAAACCGACTTTGCTCGAAATTGGGCCCGCGAGGGCTTTGAAGTGTTTGACATGTTTGCGGCCACGCTGACCGATGCTGTCAATGATGCGGGTATCGAGCCCGGTCAGATTGATGTTGGGCACGTCGGTAATTTCGTGGCAGATCTCTTTGCCGGTCAAGGGCTGCTGGGTGGATTTTTTGGCCAAGTTTATCCAGAGCTTGGGATGTTACCCACTTCACGTCATGAGGCGGCATGCGCCTCTGGTTCTATGGCTATTTTGGGTGCTATGCGAGACATCGAGTCTGGGCATTACGACACGGCTTGTGTTTTGGGGCTTGAGCTCATGCGTAATGTTGACGGTAAGACCGGCGCACAGCACCTGGGTGCTGCCACCTGGAAGGGGCACGAGGCGATGAGCTGCGACTTCCCTTGGCCGTTTATGTTCGATCGCATTACGCGGGAGTATGAAACGCGACACGGTATTAATGACGACCACCTGACGCAAATCGC
>ENA-UZWU01002339-UZWU01002339.1-metagenome-genome-assembly--contig:-Day-4--1m-contig-2339_pt1 | contig 16436 bp, 8 predicted proteins | sample MGYA00260345_ERZ794905 | MGnify/ENA metagenome assembly ERZ794905
ACAAAATTATTAGTTGTATTAGCTAATAATCCAAATTCAGTATTATCGTCTTTTAATATAATATCTCCACCTCCAGCATCTAAGGTCATATCACCGGGAGCATCAATTTTAAAATCACCGGTACCGTTTTCACTTAAAATAACATGGTTACTTCCATCTGCTGATATTCCAATGGAACCTCCATCAACTTGAACGTCTCCATATGAAAAAAGATATTGACCATTAGCATCATTTATTTCCAAGTTAGTTCCATTATCACCACCAGTCATTAAAACTAATTTATCTTCATTATTAAACAACACACTACCGTCAGCAATAGATGCAAAAGACGCTATAGCTTCACTGTTAGTTATTAAATGATTACCTTCTTGAAAGAAGTTTCTGTGAGAAGTATCTATTTCAACTTGGCCACCGGTAACCGGTGCTGGTTCTGATGTAGCTGGTGAAGTGTGTACTGTATTGAATGTAAAGGCGCCATCTATTGATAACCTAAGNNTCTGTACCGTTTGTAGTAGAATCGTTGTGTAAAACATCAACATTACCTGTTATTTCTAGTTGCCCACCATCATTTCCTTCTCTAGCCTGTATTGCAAGATCTACTTTCTGTGATGCAAATGCTTCTACGTGGTTCGAAATAAAGCCTCTAATATGCAAGCCTCCCGATGTATTATTTGTTGTAGCAACATGGTACCATCTATTTCCTGAAAGGTTACCTNNAAAGTATAGTCATCTTGTGAAGCATCTGTACTAGTAAACTTTGAATCTACATAATTTTTACTTGTTGCGTCTGTACCTGCTGAAACCGTATCTATTCCTTGAATTCTACCAGTGCCTCCTAAGGTAATATCTCCACCTGAGATTGTTAAATCACCTGCAAAAGTTGCATTTCCATTATCAGCTATCTGACTTGAGTTTCCATTAGAATGAAAAGTTACAGTGTTACCATCTGGGTTGAGATTTAAAGCGGATGTAGCACCATTATTTCGTGCCATTATTTCATTATTATCTATAATGATATTTGTACTACTAGTTGTTCCTGCTTGGAAAGCATGTGTTGTACTACCTATACTAGCATCTCCAGTTGATGTAAATCTTCCTTTAGGAGCGGTTACCGTACCTACAAAAGTAGCGTTTTTATCATGACTTAAAGTTAAAGTTAAATTTTCATTAGTTGTTCCATCTGCATCAGATGTATAAAACCTCATTTCTTGGTTATAACCGCCTGTATTTGCTGTTCTTATACTACCCAACCAATCTCCGTCATTAGATGATACACCCCTAACTAATACAGACTCTGCGCCTGTTGAATTTGTGCCTTCTATATATAAAGTATCTGTAAGTTTTTTAGTCGACCCAGCTGTTAGTGGTAAATAACTTCCTAGTGTACTAGTAGCAACTGCTCCAATATCGGATAATAGTTCTGCTCCCGTTCTATATTTAATTATACCTGAGTCTGATACTAAAAACTTATCAGTGTCAGATGTTGCGTTTGTTATAGTATTTAATGTAAGTCCTGTTGATTGTAATGTAGCAGCTAAAACTGCAGTTAATGAACCTGCATAGAACTTAATAGAACTTCTTCCATAAATACTTAGTCTGTCTTGATCACTAAAGCTATTCCAATTGCCTTCAGTTATACCAAGTGGTGCTGCTGTAGTAGTATCTCCAAAGTGTAATTCACCACCTTGAGCCATTCTGATTCTTTTTATAGCACCTGTAGTATATGTACCTAGTTCAGTTGTGTTATTAGAAGCTCCAATTAAGTTGCCTCCAATTGATACACTACCTGCAAAAGTTGCGTTTGGAGTTGCGTCTAAGGTTAAATGATCTGTACCGTTTGTTGTAAAAATAATTTTATCATTAGTTCCTGGGAATTGTATATATGTGTTTGTATCCTCGCTATGTACTATTTTTTCAGCAATACTTATATCTCCATCAAAAGTTGATAAACCACTAGCATTTACATTAAATATTGGCATACCTGATATGTCTGAAACTGTAAATAAGTCTCCAGTTAGGTCGTCTGTTATAGAGAATAACTGTCCTTGTGATCCTTGTATGTCTAATACTGTACCTCCGGACCCGTATACCTCTAACTTACTACTTGGAGTAGTCGTACCTATACCGACGTTACCGCTATTTACAATAGTTAGTCTACTAAGTGAATGTCTAGCATCATATATATCAAAAGATCCCTCAACTCCTGCTGCTCTTGGTCGTAATGCCCATCTATTTAACGCAGGATTAAGATTATTAGCAGCGTTTAATGCGATTGAGCCTACAACTTTTAAAGTGCCATCATTATAAGCAGTATCTGTTCCACCAGCTACAACTAATCTTGATCCAGGATCAGTTGTGTTAATCCCAACGTTACCGCTATTCACAATAGTCAAGTAATCACTACCACTATCATCATAAACATGAAAATCCGTATCGGCTTTTAATTTCCAACTATTATTTCCAGGGTCATGAAGTCTTATAATAGCTCCACCATCTTGCATTACCTCTAACTTAGCTCCAGGGTCTGTAGTTCCTATACCTACGTTACCGCCTATAACTACAGTACCAGCTTGGTCTATATTCATTCTCTCAGTGAGAGCACCTGTGTTATTAAAGTTAGTTTTAAAACTTAATCCACCGCCCGCATTGTTAGCTGTAGCATTAGATTTATATCCTTCTATTGTTCCATATACTGAATCCTGTCGTGTACCATTGAAAGCACCTCCACCGCCGCCAGCTATTCCTCCAAATGCAATTCTACCACCTAATTGAGACCCAACCCCCGCGTTAGATGTAATATATAATTGTCCGCTATTTGCGTTGTCTCCATATCCTGTAGTTCCAGTAGGGGTTGCTCCTGTTACCTCTAATTTAGCGTAAGGACTAGTCGTTCCTATACCTACGTTACCGCCTATAACCAAAAACTCCTCTGTGTCAAACCTGGTTGAAGCTGTATTTATAATGTATACATCTCCAGAAGTGTAATTCACGGAAGCTATGTTTTGACCATTCCAAGCCCAACCTACGTTATTAGGAGGTACTCCTGTATTAAAATATCCTACTAAAGTACAATTTAATCTAACTTGGTAAACGTTATAACCGTTCTGTGTTATCCACAAATAAGAACCATCATAAGTAATAGCCTGAGCTTCTAAGCCGTTAAGTATATCTGCTGTAGTTTGTACGTGAGTTATTGTTTTACCTTCTAACTTGTATTGAGAAACTTTACCATTTGCAGCAGTATATAAATGTCCTTCAGCATACTCTATATCATATGTTGAAGTAGTATCTTGTAATGCTTGGGTAAATACTATAGTAGCAGTACCTGTTCCATTATCTAAATCATAAGCTACTACTTTAGCTCCAGAACCTGTATATTGTATAACATACAAATATCTGCCGTCCCAAGCAGCTCCGTGAGGGTGGTCAGTATTACCGTCGTTAGGTAAACTTATACTACTCCCATAAGTGTTATTTATAGATTCAAAACTACTGTTGTAAAACTTAGCGGTTTGACTACTATAATCTGTTACTATATAATGCTTTCCAGTCCAAACGATTCCTCTAGTGGCTGCAGCAAGATTTTTTCCAGTATCGTAATACGATATACTAGCGTCCATAGCCTTATTACCAAACCCTGTTAGTCCTGGTGTTGAGTTATTGTATTGGTTTGACTGGTTTAGGTAACTATTGCCAGTTGCTACAATACCGCCATCAACATCAAGCTTTGCTTGTGGATCTGTTACCCCGATTCCTACTTTACCGTCTGGTAAAATAACCATCTTTTCTGAAGAATGACTACCTGCTGTGTTGCCGGAGTTAACAGCAAATATTAACGCACTTCTTTCTTGTGAAGGTGTATCAATTAGTCTACCACCTATCCAGAAATGATCTCCTTGGAAAGTTGACCCCCAAGAACTGTTTTCAGGGTCTAAATGCATAAATCCAATTCCACCCCAGTAGTTACCAACTACTTTATCTTGTACTCCACCGTTAAATACCTTAACTGCTGTCGATTCTTCATCAATACTAGAATTAAATTTTCCTCCTCTTAGTAGGTGAGTTTTATTTGATGATTGATGCCAATCGTCTGATACATTAAAAATTGCTGCTCCATCTTCAACATGTAATTTTGTTTGTGGACTTGTAGTTCCTATACCTACGTTACCGCTGGAGTTAATACGCATCCTTTCTGCGCCATTTGTTATTAATAGCATTGAAGTAGTTGCGGCTCCTATTTCTAAATTACCTGCTCCAACACTTACAATTGAATTTCCATCAAAATACATACTATTATCGCTATCTTGGATTTGCAACCCTGCATTAGCTACAGTAGGTGATGTAGGGCTTCCTAGCGAAGCGTTTTTAAATATGTGAAGTTTATTCCCAGGATTAGTAGTTCCGATCCCGACATTACCATCGGAGTCCATTAGAAAGCTATTACCAAAGTTTGCTTTATAGGGTACTGTTTGTACTGGCTTACCTGAATCTCCACTAATAGCTGCATCTGACCAGGACCATCCTTGTGCGTGAGCCGAGCTTCCGAATGCGTTATACAAACTTTCTACATACATTTTTGGCCAGTACCCGGGACTAAGTAAATGTACAACTACATATCCATTTTCTACAGCTAAGGTCACTGTCGGCGCCCAACCACCAGAGCTTGTTATTGCTCTATTGTAAAAAGAATTGTTATATACGTGCCAGGAAATCTGTAGGTCAACTGTATTTGCAGATCCGTACTGAAAGCCGCTAATTTTTATAGAGTGAGCATTCGTAGTCCCTCCAAACGGTATTGCTGTGGTAATTTTAACCTGAGAAGGAGTTCCTCCATTGCTAATTTCTAAAACACCTACAGAATACGCACTGTTTGTTCCTGTTCTAGAGGATATTCCTCCATTTACATCCAACTTAGCATTAGGACTAGTGACACCTATACCAATCTTCCCATCAGTCTTCATTGACATTACATTCGAAGTGCCGGTCTGTATAAAAGTTGTCCCTCCTGCAAAATGGAGACCTTGATTTGTTGTAGTTAATATAGCCATTTGTTTATGTTATTGAATATGAATGAGTTCCGTAAAAATCCGTTACTCTTACGTTTAGTTGTGAAAAAGATCCGTTTATATAATTAAAGTCAAGCTCTAATCTACCTGAATTAGTTGTAGTGCCGTTTTGGCCTACAGACATAGTGAATGTACTTCCTGTTAAGCCTCCTATACGTTCTAATTCATCCCAGTGGTGAGATGTATGATTATTAGACCATATACCTCTAATATATAAGTTATTATAAGTTCCTCCATTTGTTTGATTTGCTGTAATAACAACCTCTGCTTGGTGATAAGAACCGCAAGTCCAAGCTAATACCGCGTCTACCTGCGAGTTATAAAAGTACGTAGACATTACATCATTTGATATTCTGGTTACTTTCCTATTGCTTGCTGTAGGCTGCACATCAAGCTTAGCTCCAGGACTAGTTGTTCCTATACCTACGTTACCCCCGTTGAAGTAAGAATCACCGTTTGATCTTATTGCAACAGTTGTTGTGTCCGAGGTGCCTGTGCTTATGAAAATTGCAGCATCAGTATCACCCTCTTCATCGTAAACGTGTAGGTTACCGCCAACTTGCAGCTTCTGGTTAGGACTAGATGTCCCTATTCCTACGTTACCTGAAGAGTTATATCGCATCACTTCAAAAGAGTCTCCTGCTCCATCTGGTTGTGCAAAGAAAGCTAATCCACCTCCGTAATTTCCACTACTGTTTGTTTTTACCCCTACAATACCACCTACATTTATAAGTTGGTCTGATGCGGAATACCATTTTTGTTTGAAGAATAAACCTGCTCCAAGGTCATTAGTGGTTGGTCCTACATTTGCTGCTAATGTTAAAACGTTGTTAAAGTCTTCTGGATCAGCATCTACTCCTAGTCCTAGAAGAGTTGTTTTACCTGTGAAGTTGTGTGTATCGTCTGTAGTGTCACCAAACTGTGTACTTCCTGATTCATATAGAATACTCGCTGATACAAATTCTGTGTGGAATTCTTGGGCTGTAACTGTACCTGTGAAAGTTGCGTTACGTCCAGTATAATCACCATGATCTAATGATATTGTTGCTTTTACATTTCCAGATGATTTAAATTGTATTACGTCAGGGGAGTCTTGATCATAAAATATACCCCAATCAGTATAATCCCCACTAACACACCATATAGTTGCATCTGGTGCACCAGTAGCACCACCCATTAACTTCCCTATAAATGAAGGAGCTGTTACGTCCCCGTTAAAAGTTCCACCGTTTGCAGCAGAAACAAAATCTGTTTGGTTTTCTACTGTATCAGCAGCAGCACCTAACTCTGCTAAAGTAGGTAAATGGCCTTCGTGGTATATTTCTCTAGGAGCACTATCGTCTACAACGTAATTTCCTTCTACTAATGTAGATGTATCTAATTCTACATTCCCGCCTGAAACAGGTGCAGGTTCTGATGTAACACTTGGTTTTGTTGTGTAAAATACTGTAGATCCAAATTTAGTTAAATGGAATTTTGCTTGAGTGTATCTAGTAGTTCTTATATATACATCGTATTGGTCATAATAAGTACCTTGAACGCTTTTAATAACCCTAATACCTGTCTTATCTGTACCTGTTCCTGCAGCGTTATGTAAAACATCTACAGTACCTGATATTTCTATTTCATCACCTTCTCGGCCTTGTATTAATAGGTCAAATTTCTGGGTGCCAAACGTCTCGACGTGGTTTGATAGGTTTCCTTTAATATGCAGTCCACCGTTTGCTTGGTTAACTTGAGCAACTTTATACCACTTATTACCAGTAAGAGCACCTTCATCGCCTAATGTAAACTTCCATTCATCTTCAGAACCATCAGAGCTTGTAAACTTTGCGTCAATTGCAGTTTTACCGTAAAAGTTTGTATCTATCTCAGTTTCAGTATAGTATATATTATTATGGTTGTGAGCAGCGGGAGGTACATTAGTTAAATTACTACCATCACCATATAGGTAAGTTGCAGTAAATGTGCCAGAAACTGTTGTGTTTGCGTTTAGGTCTATAGCGTTATTAGTATACCCTACTGATATAGCAGTAGAGTCTATATTATCATTATAAAGATTAAAGTTTCCACTTGCATCTTGACCTATAAACCATTCTCTAGCTCCTTGATTATTAAAGTTTATATAGTTCCACTTATTATTGGTCGATGTTTGATTGAGGGTAAGTATATTATCTGCTGTGGTGTTTATTGTAACATTACCCCCTGTTGTTACAGATGATGCAAAAGTAGCAGTGCCTGAAGTATTAATTGTGAGATATGCGGTAGCCCATGCACCGCTTGCATTAGGGTGAGAACTTCTATAACCTATTGCAAAATTATCATTTGCGCCGTAAACACCTTGACCTACGCTCCAGTTCTTTGCATTATGCCCGTTTGAAAATAATATACTCGGTCTATCAGTTGATGTACCTTCTGTCCTAAACTCAGCAACGGTGCCGTAGCTATGGTTGCTAGCTGTATGTTTGAATAAAGCTGCAGGAAAGAAAACTCCTCCTGAGCTATATGTATTTTCTATATATAGTACAGACTCATTATCGTCAGCATCGCCTTTTACATGAAACAACGTTGCTGGAGTTGAAGTCCCAATTCCGACATCACCTTTGCCATCAATAGTTAATGCTCTTCCACCATAAACATCTACAGCCATTGCGCCTGCTGAACTCATATTTGAACTATGTGATGAACTATCAACTTCAAAAGTATAAGTATTATTACTCATACTGGTGCCTGCTTGTATAATTTTAGCAACATTGTTAGTATCGTGTGTTACAGTTAATTGGCCATTAGTTAGAGTAGCATCTCCTTCAATGGTTACATTACCTGATATATCTTGTTTGAAAGCATCTACATTTCCACTACTACCTATATTTAAATTACCAGAAGCATCTTTCCATATCCTATGACTAGTTGCGTGCCCACTTGTAATAGCCATACCGTTACCTGCACCATTACCATTCTGTCTTAAAATAAAAGCACCTGTAGTTGATACGCCAGTGCCACCAACGAGTTCTATAGCGCCTGTTGCTGTGCTTGTTGTTTTTATTTTACCTGCAAAAGTTGCGTTTTGGGATGAATCTAGCGTAAGACTCAAATTAGCACCAGACCAAAAGTTTATATCAGCACTATTATACATATTAAACGAAGAAACTGTGTTACCAACACCTGAGTTTCTTGTTGAACTATTTCTCCATATTTCACCAAAACCAGTATCATCATTTTGCCATTTTTTACTGACATAAGCTGCATTACCCGCGTTTACATTTTTTAAATACTGAAATGCTCCTGTGTTACCTGGGTTATATATTTGGGATATTTCACCTGCAAAAGTTGCATTTTTTGAACTGTTAATTGTTAAAGCAGTATTATCGTATGTACCAACTCCAACTCTAAACTCACTGCCCCAACCCTGTACAAATACTGGGTCACCATCTTTTAGTTCTATCTGACCAATACTGTTAGTTCCTTCTGATATTTTAACATAGTTGTTTCCATCATTAACTGTAAGTACACCATCAGTAAGTGTTACATCACCTGCAAAAGTCCCTCCTCCTGTTACTTCTACACCTGTGCTTGTGGTTTCAAACTTTTTATTACCGCCATGATATAAATCTACAGCGCCACCATCGGTAAACGTAGCTTGAAGATGACTCATATCAGCGTCATAGATTTTTGTTGCTGACGCTATAATCCTTAAGTCACCTGTTCCTAAGTCTTTAATATAACTATCGTTTCCGTTATGGTATATTTGAAGGTCTTGAGAGGCTCCTAGTTGTATTTTATTATTATCCCCTAGATTGATATTTCCATCTAAGGTAGTCGTACCATCTGCATTTACATCAAATATAGGGACTCCTGATATATCAGATACGGCAAAGAGAGTGCCTGTTAAGTCATCTGTTATTGAGAAGAGTTGTCCTTGAGATCCCTGTATATCTAGTACAGTGGAACCTGATCCATGTACGATCAGGCCTTTTTTTACTTTAAATTCGTTTGCCATAGTTTTTTATCCTTTTTTCATTGTCCAAAAGGTACGATTATAAATATGCTCTAGAATTGTATTAGTAATTACTTACTATAAATCAAATCTATTTTTATATGCGTTGTAGTTTTGTTTAACTTCACTATCCGAAAGTATTCTACTATGTACTTTAAATATAGGAATATCTACATCACTATATGTTACACTTTGCCACCCACCTGGTATTGTACCTAAGTACCAATTCATGTTAGATACTGCTGTAACTCCACCCTGAGTATTTGTAGTAGATGATTCTAAAACTCCATTTGTGTATATTTTCATAGCTTGAGTTAATTTATTGTAGCTGAAAGTACAAATGTACCACTCATCTGATAGAATAGTTGTTGTACCGTTCGGGTCAGTAGTTCCCCACCCATGCATTCTAAATTTATTATTTTGCAATCCTAACCAAATTCTATTAGTAGAAGATGAACCATTTGCATAAATCGCTAGTGGTGAAAAGTTAGAATAAGAACCATTCATTTTAAATGCAATTTCAATTGTTTTAGCATCCGATGTTGTATCTGTAGAACCGGGTATAGTTAATGAATCATCTGTACCATCAAACGTAGGCTGACCTGTTGAATCAAAAGAAACATTTGCTACATCTATATCTGTTGTCCTTTTTAAATCTATTAATGATTCTGTAGATGATCTTGTTCCATTTACAAAAGGTGTTGCGTGAGTTTTTTCTTCAAATTGAACATCGGTAACATTCATATTTACCTGTCCTGAAGTACCATGAGACCAGACTCCAACTGCAGCAGTATATCCATTGTTAGCAGTAAGTACATTACCTATGAGTGTTTTTCGTATACTTTCTCCTGGTTGAATCGTTGTTGTTTGCGACTGATTTACAGTTGACGTAGCGTTATTGAGTCCTCTTATATAAAGTGCTACATTTGATGTTTCTGTAGAGTTGTTAGTAAAAGTTGCAGATATAGTGTGAAAAGTTGTATTAGTTGTTATAGATGGATACACAAATGTCATAGCCCCTGGTACGCTAGAAGTTCCTATTACGGTAAAGCTCCTAGCAGAAGTTTTATTGGTAAGGGTAGCCATATTAGAAGAATTGGATGGCCAGGTAGGCATAGTAGTATCGTAATTTAATAAATTAACTGTGTTTTCTCCAGGGTAAAACCTAGTAGCAGTGTTATTATCAGCAACACCATACCCGGTATCATATCCAAATACTAAATTATCTTTTATTAAATGAGGTCCTGTATANNGGTCCTGTATACATTATATATCAAATCTATTTTTATATGCGTTATAATTTTGTTTTATTTCTTCATCAGATAGTATTCTATCATATACTTTCATTACAGGTAAATCACCTTTAAAGTACCCCGAACCTCCTCCGTAAGGTCTTCTACCTATTTGAGAAGTTATGTTACTGTTATACCCTATTACATTGTTTAATATAGTTGATTGAGATCCTGCAGAAAAAGTAAAAGTTTGCTCTACCCCGTCTATCCATATTGAGTAGTTGTTGTATCCAACAGTTACTATAGCATGGTGGAATTTATTGTCCTTATAAAAGGTATGTCCCTTTCTAACAAGCATTGTTAAAGTATTTGAGTTAAATGTAACGTGAAAAGACTCATCGGTATAACCACTCATCCAATTGCCTATATGTATTCCTGAGTAATTACTACTCCCATTTCCCCAACCTAACATTATTCTATATGTGTCGTTAGTTTCTGTAGCTTTAAATACCATTTCAAAAGTAGCGTTACTACCAGTAGAATTTAAACTATCCCCTAACTCAATATAATCATCAGTACCATCATAATCAGGCTGTCCTGTTGAATCAAAAGACATATTAGCTACACTTATATCTGTTGTTCTTTTTAAATCTATAAGAGATTGTGTGTTTGATCTTGTGTTATCTACATACGGTGTTGGTATTGTTCCTACTTCTTGTTGGTATTCTTTATAGTAGAAGTAGTCATTTAATCCAGTTGTGTTTGTTCCACCATTGTATATAAACGGTACGTGTACATGGGTGCCGTTGTTTTCAACTGTTTTTGTTATGTTCATACCAACATGTCCATCTAAAAGTGTATTATCTATATCAACCGTTGATGTTACACCAGTTGCGTAGCTGCCATTTTTAAAATAATTTCTATTACCTCCACCACTTCCGTCTTGAGTAAGTGAGTAACCTTTACCACGCATATTACCCCAGTCTGCTTCAAATGATGATGCGTAAGTCACGTTGCTAGCCAAAGTTGGGTAACTACCAAATTGAATAATTCTAAAATTAGAACCTCTAGCTGTTATAGTTACTTTTTTCCAACCAGGACCTTTTTCAGGGGCATCTACACAGCTACCAGCGCTTCCACCGGATGTGTCATGTACAAATGCTACGCCATTAGCGATATTTGAAGTTGGTCTACCTTTGAAAAACCTGGTTAATGCACCTGGGTCAGCTACACCATATCCGGTATCGTATCCAAATACTAACCCATCTTTTTCTGTATTAGGTCCTCCTATAGTTGCCATACTATTCTTCTATTTGTTCAGTCCACTGTTCGGTTGAAAGTAATTCTAATATTTCTGAATGAGTATACTCTGTGTATTCTCCATTATATATGGAAGGTCTACCGTAAGTACCTGCTTCAACTGTATTGCTTATTTCTTCTCCTGTTTCAATATCTTCAAAAGTTTCTGTATAAGTTTCTTCTACAACATTTACTTCGTACTTAACAAAAGTTAAAGTCTCATCTACAGATTTTCTTAATGAATCAGCATTTGATTCATGAACTTGATTGAAATCAATTTCGTTTACTATACTTGTTGGTATTACTAACCATCTCCTATTTTCAAATCTCATAATTTTATATATTAAATCTATTTTTGTATGCGTTAAAATCTTTTAGAACTTCTTCAGCAGTAAATACTTTACTGTAAACACACGCTCTTGTTATATCTCCTATAAACCAGTACCCACTGCCTTCTGCTTCTCTACCTACTGTTATTTGTTCTGCTGAATTGCATTTAGTAAAGGTACCTGTGTTTTTAAGAACTCCATCTAAATATATTTTTCCAGAACCGTTACTGTAAGTGTATACTATTTGATGGTAGTTACCATCCCAGGCGTTACTTCCCTGTACAAAGGCACCAATGTAATTGCCGTCTTGTACACCTATATGGGTATTTCCAGAGTTCTTTCCTATAAAAAACTCGGTGCCTGCTCCTGATTCCATTCCTCCAAACACGGGTGTGTAAGTTCTAGATGTGTTCCCATCAAACTTGTAATACGCTATCATTGTTAATTGATCACCTAAAGTTCCTCTAGTAAATGGTGTAAGTAGGTAATCATCTGTACCGTCAAACGTAGGCTGTCCTGTTGAATCAAAAGAAACATTTGATACATCTATGCTTGTTGTTCTTTTTAAGTCTATAAGAGATTGTGTAGATGTTCTCTCTGTGTTGGTGAATGGAGACATGACTGTTCCCTGTTCTATTTGAGGCATACACCATTCGAAAACATTTGTTCCTTGGTAAGTACCTATATCTATAAAATGATAGTTAGAACTATTAGTATGTGTTGACGTAACAGAAAATCTTTTCCATTCGTAAGTCATATTACTTCCTAATGTACCTGTAAAGTTAGTTCCTCCATTAGATTGATCAACTATATCAAATTCCATACTACCCCCTTGAGTTTGACCAGTAACGTGACGGAGGTATATACTAAAAGTGTATGTGTTACCGTTCACTAACGTACCGATATCTTGCCCACCAGTTGGTCCAAACCTTATCTTACCGGTTTTTCTATAAACTGTATTCTCTGTTGTGCCGGAGGCATCTAAAACACCAGATTGTGCTGTACCTATCCCACCGTAACCACTAGAGTAATCTAATATATTTCCATTTGCTCCTGAATTATAAAACTCATTGTCAACATTCTTTCCAGCGTAGAATCTAGTAGCAGTACTATTATCAGCTACACCGTACCCGGTATCGTATCCGAATACTAAATTATCTTTTATTATATTAGGTCCTCTTGCTATTCCCATAAATGCTTTTTAATAAATATATGAACTTATTGTCTAATTACAAACTTATACTTCCACTACTTGGTAAACTCTATTTGTAGGATCGGCAGCTATAAGTTCATCTCTTTTTATATTTGCTGCTTGTTCTGTTTCAAATGATTCTATAGTATCCCCGGAGTTTAATTTATAAACCCATATCTGCCTTTTAGCCCAAGATGGATCTTCCGAAAATGTATCTGTAGGTATTAATTGTTTTTGAATTTTAAATGCCATATCTTTTTATTTATATTGTTCTTACTAAACTTTTTATTACCCAATTATCTGTTGTTGTTGTTGCTCTTAATCTCATATCTGTTCCTGATATATCAACTGATAGTTTTACATCTGATGTATTTCCTAAATCGTTGGTAGAAGTTTCTGTAAATTCTACATTAGTTCCATCATGTATTGCAAAGACTGTACCAGCTCTAAGGTTTGTTCCATTTTTAATTACAAAGTCAAAGAATGCTGCATCGTAATTAGCTTTTATTACTGTTGCTATAGTTTCTGTCCCCGTGTCTACGTCAAGATTTTCTTGGTTAGATATATTAACACCTTTTACCTGTAAGTCACCTTCTATATCCAGTTTAGCGCTAGGACTAGTTGTGCCTATACCTACGTTACCTGCGTTATTAGCGTAAAATACAGTTTTTAATGTATTATTTTGCCAGTGCATTGCTTGCCCTGAAAATATCTGTTTAAAGACAGCGTTACCCGTTCGTGTGTATGATATTGTAAAGTCATTACCACTATCTGAAGCAAATTGAAAATCACCTCCTTGAGGTGCTGAATTTGTACCTAATTTGAAGTCAATCTTACTTGGAGATTGTATCTCTGTTTTATTACCTGTATACCTTACGTAATGGGTGTTATCACCATTTTTATACAGGTATTCATTTAATCCAATATTACCGTCTACATCTAACTTATGATCAGGACTATCCGTCCCGATACCTACGTTACCTGGGTTTGAAAAGTAAGTGTGTGTGGTAGAGCCATCTAAAGTTAAGTAAGATACTGAAGCTCCCGAGCCATTATCGCATTCAAATATTATATCTCTATCATTAGAGTGATTACTGATATATAAATTACCAACAGCGTTAGAAATAACAGAGTTTGTTGCGTTGTGAAATATTTCAAGGTCTGGCGCTGTGGCATTTCCAAAAGTAGCTTTTATATTATCTTGAAAATGAATATCTTTATATGCTCTAGTTTTTCCAACACCACCGTCTATAGCTAAAAACTCTAATAAAGTTCCTGAATTATTAGCTGCTCTAAATACAATATCTGCGGCTGTTTTTCTTGCTTGTATTTCTATATTACTACCATCCCAAAATATCTGCGAATCATTTATTCCGCTAGTACCAAGTAATAATGGAAAATCATCTGGCATTGTAATACCATTTGTTCCAGTCATTGTACCACCAGCTAGTGGTAAGTAGGGACCAGCTCCAGAACCTGGAACTGTGTTTGTTTTTACTACATTACCTGAAGCGTCTGTACCTAATAAATATGTTGGTGTACCTGTGTTGTTTGTACTGTCGTAGGCATCAAATTTTATTGCGCCCGTATAACCTATTCGCATTAAGTTACCGTTAAATATACCGCTAACCCATCTTTGAAATATTAAACCTTCGTTTTCTCTTATATTTAAAGCTATTTGATAATTGTTAACATTATTAGTATTTTCTAATAACAAACCATCATTTGAGCCATCGTGAGATATTTCCAACTTAGCCCCAGGCGTAGTCGTCCCAATCCCGACGTTGCCATCGGTATCAATCGTCATATGTGTGGTAAAAGAATTATAGGCATCATTTGCTTTTGCGAATAAAAATTTTCCATCTACATTCTGTATGTATCTATAAGAAAGATCTGTTCCAGCAGTAGTATCTTTGAAATTTATTACTGGGTTTTGTGATGCTAATTCTAGTATAGAGCTAGGATTAGTCGTCCCGATACCGACGTTGCCTCCTGAGTCTATGCGCATTCTTTCTTGAACTACATTAGAAGTGTCGTTTGTTGAAAAGGTTAATTCTGCGCCAAATGCAGTACCATCTGATAAGCTAGTAATTCTTGAGCGAACAACATTACTACCTCCATAAAGATTCCCATTATTTCCATACAGTGAAATACTACTTGATTGACTATTGCCACTTGGTGCCGATATTTTTAATAACCCATCTGCTACTATAATACTAGTCGTCCCTATTCCTACGTTACCGTTAGAGGTAATACGCATTCTTTCAGAACCGTTATTCCAAAATCTTATATTACCCGTACCATTATTAACTAGTAACGCATTATTACCTTGATGGTAAAGATCTACTGAAGAAGTTCCTCCCAGCACTCTAATTTTACCATCTACTGTTAATTTTTCACCAGCATTAGTTGTTCCGATACCTACGTTACCACCAGAAAGAATCCGCATTTTTTCTGAAGTGTTTGTGAAAAACTTCATAGAATCGTTGGAGTTGTCGTATCTAACTGAACCTATATCAGTATCGTCAGAGTCTCCAAAATAAATAGCTGCTCCCGAGTTTGATGCTGCTGTAATGGTCAATCCTCTAGCTCCTGTACCATTTCCAATTTGTAAATCATCAGCACTTGTATTTGCAGTGATTGTACTTATTCCAATACCTACTTTTTTAGAAAAGTAATTACCTATACCGGTTTCACCCCATGACCATAATCCTGATGAATTAACTTCTACCCCTCTCCAATTTGTAGCTCCACCGCCGTTCATATATATTCTTTCGTTGCCTCCCCTTATATATAAACTTGAATTAATATACAAATCACCTGTTAAAGGGGAACCTGAACCAGCTGTTAACGGTAAATAAGCTCCCACAGGTGTTGGTCCAAACGCACCAGTACTTAATTCTCTTTTTTGTATTTGATTACTTGCAGAGGTTACTAGTTTTACTGAAAACTCTGTAAAAGAGGTTTCACCCGCGCCTTGTTGTCTAATCCATAATTGATTATGTACTGCTGTGAATTCAAAATTTCCAAATCCAGACCCATATTCATTTCCACTACCGCCCCCGCTTCCAAATGTAAAACCATTAGTAGCTGTTGTAGTTCCTTTTAATATTAATTTGTAAACAGCGCCCACTACAAAAGTAAGTGTTGATGTTTCAAGCACTACACCATTAAAAGTTCCCGTGGTTGAAACAGTAAAAGTATCTGAATCATTAATAGTTGTAGCAGTTGTGTTTGCGTAAAAATCTGTACTTAAATCTAAAGGCTGAGGTAACAGCTCTGCACCTATAGTTTCATCTGCTACTAATACAGAAACTGAGT
>ENA-UZWU01000076-UZWU01000076.1-metagenome-genome-assembly--contig:-Day-4--1m-contig-76_pt1 | contig 16403 bp, 16 predicted proteins | sample MGYA00260345_ERZ794905 | MGnify/ENA metagenome assembly ERZ794905
ATTTGGACTGAAGCAGTTAAGCCTTTAGGCCCAATCGCATATATACTTAAAGCAAGAACAACAATCTTAAGAGATATGGGTGCTGCAATGAGTCCATTCAATGCTTTTATGTTCATTCAGGGGCTTGAGACATTAGCTCTTAGAATGAGAGAACATTCAAGTAATGCTGAAAAAGTTGCAAAGTATCTTTCAGGTCATGATTCTGTTGAAAGAGTAAGCTATCCGTCGCATATGGATGGCTATGCCAAAGAAAGAGCTGATAAATACCTTACCAAAGGAAATGGTGGGCTTATGGGCTTCGAGGTAAAAGGTGGTATCGAGGCTGGCAAGAAATTTATTAATGCATTAGAGATGGTTTATCACGTTGCCAACATTGGTGATTCAAGAAGTTTAGCCATACACCCAGGAAGCACAACGCACAGCCAACTTAATGAAGAGGAATTATTAGCTGCAGGTATTACTCCTGGATACGTAAGACTTTCCATTGGATTGGAGCATGCTGACGATATAATTGCTGACTTTGAGCAAGCTTTAGCAAAGATATAAAATAATTTTGAGCCAAGAATTAGTTACTTTTATAGTTCTTGGCTCAAAAGCTAGACTAAGAGGCACAAAACTCCCTTTAGATAATAAATATGAAGAATATATTCATTTAAACTTTGATTCAAAGAAAGATATTCAAAAAAACCTTGATAATTTAATAACCCTCTCTAAGGGTGAATTAATTGTATTACTTCCTCCGTCATCTGTTCCAAACACTTATGCAAAGGAAGCGTTAAAAAAAATTGCTTTAATAGGTTTATCTTCTTGGGGGTGGTTTGAGTTCAACTCTAATAGAAAAAATTTCCTTCAAAACGTAAAAAAGATTAATACCTTAGTTAGAAGTATTCCTGATTTAGAGCAAGGAATTTACTTTTCTAAAAGCTTATATTTTTCAATAGGAGGCATTGGCTCTTTTAGAGGGTCTCCATTTTCTGAAATATCAAAAAGACTTTATTCAAGAATTGACCCACAAAAACCTCTTTCACCACTTATAATAAGAACAAAAAATCTTACATTAGATTTATAAAAAATGTATCCAAAAGTTAAAGCAAAAAATTTAAGTTATAAAATTAATGAAAAGAAATTATTTCAAAATATTTCCTTTGAGCTTTTTCCAAGCAGAGCTATTCATATTCAAGGTGATAATGGTTCTGGCAAGACAACACTTTTAAAAATTATTTCTGGCTTAACAAGACAAGTGAAGGGAGATTTGGAGATAAAACTAGATAAAAGTTTATGTTTTCTAGGCCATAAAAACGCCCTAAAACAGTATCTTACAGTTGAAAAAAACCTATACCTACTTGATGTAATGGGCCATCCCGATCTTACAAAACATCTAACTCAATTTGGACTTGATAGAAGTCTTGATATTAATCTATCAAATCTCTCTTTTGGTCAGCAGAAGAAAATTGCTCTTCTAAGAGTATTCTTAAATGACTCAGACTTGCTTATATTGGATGAACCATGTGTGGGCTTAGATCACCAATCCCAAGAGTATTTATGTACCTTTCTTAATAATGAATTAACGCTTGGTAAATCTATTTTATTTTCTTCCCATATATCATTAGATATAAATTCAGAAATATTAAATTTAAATAGACAGATATGAATGTAATTAAATTAGAATTACTAAAACTTAGAAGCAAGTCTAGAGGATGGCTTGGGCCAATTTTAGTTTTTATTTTAATATTGGTTGCTTTCCCTTTAACCCTTGAGGTTTCAAACAAAGATTTAGGACAATCATTTTTCTCAGTTTTGTGGATCGCAATGCTACTTGTAATGATGCTCGCAACCGAAGATATCTTCTTAGAAGATTACAATGATGGATCATTAGAACAGTTTGCAATTTCTAATATTAATTTGTCTTATGTTATTGGCGTTAAGATTTTTATATATTGGCTGTTAATAGGACTTCCAATCTCTTTACTTGGATCTGTATTTTGCATGGGTATAACAAGTTCAACCTATCTTGCTATTTATATATTTCCAATCTTGCTCATCACTTCTTATATATTTATAAACGTATTCAGTTTTGGTAATGCTTTAAGTCTTACAAAAGGATCAGTTCTTGGTACCTTGGTAACTTTGCCATTATTACTTCCATTACTAATTGTACTAGGGAAGGTTGTTATTTCTATAAATCTTAATTTAAATTATTTGGGTTTTGTAGCTCTGCTTTTAGGTGTCTTATCGATTATAATATTCCTAATTCCATTAATTATTTCTTATATTATTAGAGCTCACTTAGAATAATTTTGGTCATAGAGAATATCTTATTGTGATAAAAAAGTTTATACATCAATTCGCATCGCCAAAAACCTATATGCATCAGGTTCATAGGGCATACCCTTATATTTTTTATATTTCTTTAATCTTATATTTAGTTTCTATTTTTTGGGGATTGTTTTTAACACCAGAGGATTTTGTTCAGGGTAATTCTTATAGAATTATATACCTTCATGTCCCAGCATCTTTTATATCCCAATCTTTGTATATGGCCATGGCAATAGCTAGTGCTATTTTTCTTATATGGAAGGTTAAACTATCTGTATATCTTGTTAGGTCTATAGCTCCAATAGGGGCAATTACAACATTTATAGCATTAATTTCAGGTTCTATATGGGGCATACCAACATGGGGAACTTGGTGGGTCTGGGATGCTAGAATTGTTTCTACATTAATATTATTTATTATGTATCTTGGATTAATTTCTTTGCATGATTCGTTTTCTAATCATGAAAAAGCAGACAAATTTCTTTCAATATTAGTCCTTGTTGGATCAGTGAATATACCAATCATTAAAATGTCTGTTGAATGGTGGAGTACACTTCATCAACCAGCATCATTAACTATTTCAGACAAGCCTGCTATTGATTTGGTTATGTTATATCCATTATTAGGATCAATAATTGGTTTTACTGGAATAGTTGCATGTTTAGTAATACTTTCTTCTAAATTACAGATACTTAAAAGAGAAGGCAATAAATCATGGATAAAAAATTATGTTTAATTTGGCATTTAATTCATTGTCCGAAGTATTTTTAATGCAAAGTCAAAATGGTCAAAATCATGGTATTTTTGTTTGGTCTGTAGTCATTATAGTTTTTACATGCATTCTAGTTACATTTATGTTTTATAAAGTGAATATTAAAAAAATTAGCAATAAATTAAAATGAAAACTATAAGAAAACAAAGGCTAATAACAGTTTTATTAATTTTAACTACCTCAGCATTGGGATCATTTTTAATTATTCGCGCTCTTGATTCAAATTTAGACTTTTTCTTTACACCTTCTGAGTTATTTAAAGAAGAAATTCCTAATAATAAAAGAATCAAAGTTGGCGGTATGGTTTTAGAGGGGTCTGTGACAAGAGACAAAACAAATATTTCTTTTGTGATTACAGATTATGAAGGGTCGATAAATGTTAAGTTTGATGGCCTAGTTCCCGACTTATTTAAAGAAGGCAGTGGCGTTGTTGTTTTGGGCTATCTAAAAGACAAAACTTTAATAGCAGAGGATGTTCTAGCAAAACATGATGAAAATTATATGCCTCCAAACATTGACCTAAAAAATTAGATGCTAATAGAGATAGCCCATTTTCTTTCTATTTTAGCAACCGGATTGTTCTTCTTATGTTTTATTTTTTCTTTTTTTTTAAACTCAAAAGATACATATATTATTAATCTAGTTTCAAGAATATATACTCATAGCTTTCTTATATTTCTCTCTTCATTTTTTATTTATATATGGTTAGCAATAACTGATAATTTTTCTGTTTTATATATTGCACAACACTCCAATATTAATCTTCCTGTTTTTTATAAGGTTTCATCTATTTGGAGTGCGCATGAGGGCTCAATGTTCCTATGGATTATTTTCTTAACATTCTGGGGCGCCATATACAATATAGCTACTACCAATAAGCAACTTTTAAAGGCTAGAACGCTTGGAGTCATATCATTAACTTCTGTTGGCTTCTTATTGTTTTTGCTTTTGACATCAAATCCATTTGAAACTATTTTACCTTTACCCCCAGAAAATGGGGCTGATATAAATCCAGTTTTACAAGATCCACTTTTAGCTATTCATCCTCCAATGCTATATATGGGCTATGTAGGATTTGTAATAGCCTTTGGCCAGGCTATAGCATTTTTATTTGAGGGAGATCCAGAAATTAAATGGGAAAAGCAAGTAAGATCATGGTCAATTGCTTCATGGTCTTTTCTTACATTAGGAATTGCATTAGGCAGTTGGTGGGCTTATTACGAACTCGGCTGGGGAGGTTACTGGTTCTGGGATCCTGTTGAGAATGTTGCTTTAATGCCATGGCTCGCAGCTACTGCATTTATTCATTCCCTAAGTGCGTCTTCAAAATCATTTATTTTAAGAATTTGGACACTCTTATTATCTATTCTTGTCTTTTCTTTAAGCTTATTCGGGGCTTTTATAGTAAGATCTGGAATCATTGATAGTGTTCATTCATTTGCCAATGATCCTGAAAGAGGGCTATACCTTTTGTCATTTATCGGACTTCTTGTAATGACTTCGTTATTACTGTTCTCATATAGATTTAATAATCTTCAATCTAATAAAAAAATTGTCTCTTTATCAAAAGAATCATTTATATCTATCAATAATATCTTCTTTGGTACCCTAATCTTTTCTACAATGCTAGGAGTCTTATATCCTTTAATATATGAATTTATATATGATCAAAAGATTAGTGTTGGTGCTCCTTTTTATAATGCAATCTTTGTTCCGATAACCCTAATTGCATGTATTTTTTTATACTTTTCAATTGATTCAAAATGGCAACAAAGTTTCAATTTTAAATCTCTCTATCAACCATTATTCTTATCAATAACGGCCTCCTCAATTATAGTTGTGCTAGCATATTATAAGTTTTTGATAGTAAGTTTCTGGACATTGGCATCATTGCTAATAGGGTCAATAATAATCATACGATATTTAATTGTGATTTATTTTTACTTTGTATATAGAAAGTTTGCTAACTTCTTCAGCATTATTGCGCATTGTGGTCTAGGCCTTTTAATTATATCGATAGCTTTGAATGACAATTTAAGTTCTGAAAGAGCTTTAAATATTAAAATCAATGAAACAGAGATCTATAAAGACTATCAAATAAATTTTAAAAATTTGAGGGTAGTTCCTGGACCTAATTTTGACTCTGTAAAAGCAGATTTTGTAATAACCAATCCAAATGGAAAAGTCTTTACATTGACTCCAGAAAAAAGAAAATATTTTGCAAGAGGACAAGTGACCACTGAAACGGCTATTCATGCATCTGCTTTGAAAGATATTTATATGACAATAGGAGACCAGCTTGATGATGGAAGTTGGATTGTAAATATTCAATTTAATGTCTTTATTAGATGGATATGGTTTTCTGCAATAATGATGGTGTTAGCGGGACTATTGCTTACCCATTCTTTATCGAGATCAAGATCATGACGGTGCTCATTAGATTTATTATAATTGTCATTACATTGATGTTTTTCACATTTTTTTATTTATATATTAATGATGATAAATATTATCCAGGAGCAGATTTCACCACCTCCGATATGCCAGATTTTGAAATTAAGGATTTATATTCAGAAAGGCTATTTAATATAAAAGACTTAGAAGGTAATTATTTAATTAATGTTTGGGCAAGTTGGTGTATTACATGTCGAGTTGAGCATAGCTTTCTAGTTAAACTGGACTCAAAAGATATACCAATTATTGGCTTAAATTATAAAGATGAAGCTGAAGATGCTATTAATTGGATAACTAGGTTTGGCGACCCATATAAATATATTATTCATGATTACAAAGGAGAGCTTGCTCTCGACCTTGGAGTTACAGGAGCTCCAGAAACATTTTTATTAAGTGATGGCAAAATTATCGTTCATTACAGAGGTGAAGTGAATGATATGATTTGGGATGATGTTTTCATGCCTATTATCAAGAAGGAGAGTCTCTTTGATGCTAACTAAGTTTTTTTTATTCTCTACAATAATATTTTCTACTTTTACTATAAGTGAATCACTTTATAAGTTTGAAAGTGTTGAAGATGAAAAAAGATTTTATTCTTTAATAAAAGAAATTCGTTGTCCAAAATGTACAAGTGGTTCTCTAGCAAGTTCAAATGCACCAGTATCCGAAGATATAAAATCAAAAATAATTGAGCTAATCAAAGAAGGCAAATCAGATCAAGAAATAAAAGAATTCTTATCTGATAGATTTGGGAATCAGGTTTTATATAATCCAGGTTTTAGTAAAGATACCTATTTCTTGTGGTTTGCGCCTGGTCTATTTTTAATATTAATACTTCTTATTTTCTTTTTTAGAAAAAGAACATAATGTTGTTAGTTTATTTATCAGCTTTCATTGCATTACTACCTATATTTGCATATTTGTTATCCCCAAAAACAAAAAATAAAGGATATATCTTTGGAATTTCATTCTTAGTTTTAATATTTTGCTTATTTTCATTCTCTGGTAAGTATGCTTTTCTTGGAACTATTAAAGAGCAAAAAATAAACACTCAAATATTATTAGTAATAGAACAGGACAAAGAAATACCAAAAAATTTATTCAACTCACTTGAGAGTATTCTTAATAATGACAATAAAATTTACTGGATTCAAAGCTACATAAAAAAAGCGATGTCGTCTAAAAAGCTGCAAGCAGCTGAGAGTATTATATCTCTATCAGAAAAATATTTTAAAACTTCAGACGAAAAGTTTATTTTTTATACTTTATACACCGAGCTTCGAGATTTAAAGTTTCCTAATTTTTCAGATTCTAAATTTATACTTCAGTTTTCCCCACCAAGTGAATGTTTAAAGTTTGAAGGAAATGTTTCATTGTTTATTATGAATGGTCCAAATATACCAATTGCTAGTCTGGACTTTCAGGATTCTATAGAAGTAATTTTAAATAACAAAAATTCATCAATTCCTGGTTTTGATCTCGCCTCGGCATATCTAAATCAAGAAGCTTTGGAACTTAAAGCATCATTATTTTGTATTGAAAATAACTTAGATTATTTTTCTGAGAACGCACTATTATTTGATCAAAATAACTACATAAATTCATATAATATTAGGCCAAATGAATGGTTAAAAAGAGAACAATAGTTTAATATAAACGTAAGATAAATATTCTCAAAAATGCAGCTAAATCATATAAAACTATCAGGTTTTAAAAGTTTCGTAGATCCAACGAAGATATCTTTTCCCTCAAATTTAGTCGGTGTAGTAGGTCCAAATGGTTGTGGTAAATCTAATGTCATTGATGCGGTGAGATGGGTTCTTGGTGAACTTTCTGCAAAAAACCTTCGTGGCGAATCTATGGTAGATGTTATTTTCAATGGATCAGAGAATAGAAAGCCATCTGGACAATGTAGCATCGAGCTATTATTTGATAATTCAAGTGGAAAAATTGGAGGCGAATACGCTTCATTTAATGAAATTTCTATAAAAAGAGTTATGACCAGAGATGCACAGTCTACTTATTTTATTAATAGTACAAAGTGCAGAAGAAAAGATGTTCAAGATATATTTTTAGGTACTGGTTTAGGACCAAGCTCTTATGCAATTATTGAACAAGGTATGGTAAGTAAATTAGTAAGTGCAAAGCCTGAAGAATTAAGAACTCATATTGAAGAGGCTGCAGGAGTTTCAAAATATAGAGAAAGAAGAAGAGAGACCGAGAGCAGAATCAAGAAAACTAAAGAAAACCTATCAAGAGTCAAAGATATTAAAGATGAGATTGAAAGGTTGATAAGAAGACTTGAAAACCAGGCAAATGCAGCAGAAAAATACAATCAATTCAAAAAGGAAGAAAGTCAGAAGCAGACTGATATCGCAATATTATATTCACTTGAAGCAAAAAATAATCGAGATACGCTTCAAAAAGATCTTGATGCTTTAAATAGAGATTTAAAAATTAAGCAAGCTGAATCTGATTCTAAGCAAGCTCAAATCGATGAACATAGAACTGAGAATGCTTCTGTAGTTGATGCATATGAAAATGCTCAAAAAAACTTTTATACAATTGGCGCCGAAATAGCTAAACATGAATCAGATCTCCATAACATTAATAAATCTGAAATTGCTAATAATGACGCTCTTGAAAGATCAAAAATAAGCTATCAAGATGCTTTACAAAAGGAATCAAGTTTTAAGGATCTTAGCCCTAAAGAAAAAGAGTTAAAGTTAGATATTGCTGTTGTTAAAGCGCTCGATGCTCTAGAGCAAAAAAGTATTATTGATATATCTATAAAGCCTCTTGAAGATAAAATCACTCAAAAACAAAATGAGCTAGATTCTAAGCAAAGTGTAGTTGATGATGCTAAAGGTGAGCAGGAAGAAATCACAGAAGAGATAAAGATACTTCAGCAAAAAAAGTATTCAATTGAAGCTGATATCGCAAGAATTGAGGGAGCGTTACAAAACCTTAATAAAATAGAGCAAAATGCTAAGTTAGATTTTGAAAAAGCAAAAAATAATTATTCAGAAGCATTACAAAAAGAAGCTAATAACGAACACCTAAGCCCAAAAGAAAAAGCTATTCATCTGCTAGATTCGGTTACTGAACTTCTTAAGGCATTTGGCACAAAGGCAGATTCAATAAATTCAAAAGTAATTGAATTAAAAGAGTTATTAATAAATATTCTAAAAATTGCATCAGACCAATCAAAAAGCTATACAGCTGATTTTTTAAATAGAAAGAATCAGATAGAAGAACATATCAAAACGACATCTGAAGACATGCTAACTAAAAACAGTGAGCTATCAGGATTAAAAGCTCAAAATATTACTATTAATGATGATCTAGAATCTAAATTAGAAAAACAATTTAATGTTGATGAAAAAATGAGAGAGTTAGACGGAAGTAAGTCACTTGTCTTCAATGAATTAAGAAGCTTAGAAAAAGATATTGCAGATTTAAAACTTGAATTAAGAACACACGAAATTAATTTAGAGAATGCTTCTACGGTATTACATAAGGCTGGAGTTAACATATCCGATCTAGATTCATCTAAATATCAAGGTGCTGATCTTCTTAGTTTAGAAAATTCTCTTGATGAGATTCAAAAAAATATTGCAGAATTAGGTTCGTCTAATCTGGCTTCCCCAGAGGTATATCTCGAAAGACAAAATGATCTTATTAAGTCAATATCAGAAGACAAGACTAAAAAACTTGAAATTCAAAAAACTATGTCTGAGCTCGTTGAAAAGAGCTCTATTGCTGAATCCAAATTAACTAATATCAGGCAAAAGCAATCAGAATTTAATAACAGTTTACGAGAAATAGAAAATCAAAAATCTATTGCAGAACTGGATTTAAAATCGATTGGAGAAAAAGTAACTAATTTAAGGTTAGATCTTAAAACCCATGAGATAAATTTAGATAACGCGAATATCAAGATTAAAGAATCTGGATTAAACCTAGAAAATATTGATTTTTCTAAATACCAAGATATGAATGTTAATGAGTTGCAAAATAGTCTAACTGACATTCAAGCTAAAATTATTCGCCTTGGAGCAATCAATTTAGCAGCACCAGAAGAAATAGCATCAGAATCAAAAAGAAAAGAAGAATTAGATATTCAATACAACGATTTAACCGATGCTCTAGAAAAGCTTACTGGAGCTATTAAGACCATCGATTCGGAAACAAAAACAAGATTCCAAGATAGCTTTGATGCAATTAATAATCGAATGAAAGAAGTATTTTCTAAATTATTTGGTGGCGGTATAGCGGAATTAGCTCTTACCGAAGATGATGCATTAAATGCTGGGGTGGTGATCATGGCAAGACCTCCTGGTAAGAAAAATTCTTCAATCTCTCAACTATCTGGTGGTGAAAAGGCTTTAACTGCTTTAGCATTAGTTTTTGCAATATTTGAGCTTAATCCTGCACCTTTTTGTATTCTGGATGAGGTAGATGCTCCCCTTGATGATCTTAATACAATGCGTTTTATAAATATGGTTGAAGAGATGTCTAAGACAGTTCAATTTATCTTTATCACTCACAACAAAGTATCTATGGAAAAAAGTGATCATTTAATGGGTGTGACCATGCAAGAGGCTGGTGTTTCTAGGATGGTATCAGTTGATGTAAAACAAGCATTAGAATTTGCTGAAGCCTAATGGAACAGAATATTGATATATATTTAATAGGTCTATCAGTTCTAATTTTCTTGATTATTACTTTTTTATTTATTAGAAAAATTTCTAACTCAGGAGAATTAAAAGTAAAAATTGAACCTGTCACAGACTCTTTTGAAATTAAAGAAATAGACGAAATAGAGGTTAAATCACAAAAAGCTTTTGATTTTAATGATCATGATCATATTGAATATCCAGAACAACAACTTGTTGCCCTTAATTTAATATCTGTTGATAAATCTATATTCGATATTGACCAAATATATGGCTTTATGACTAATTCAAATGCCATTCTTGCCCATGGTTTTTTTGTAATCAAAGATAATAACGATAAGGAATCATTTCGTATAGCAAATGCTATAAATCCTGGCACTTTTGAAAATGAAACAAAAACTTTCGCTATTCTATTAGCAACAGACCTCAATAGCGTATCCGATCCCTTAAGCTCAGTAAAAGAAATGGTAAATTTTGCCTATCAATTCTCAGAAAAATTTTATGCAAATATATGTGATCAAGAACGAATGCCTATAACGAAGCAAATGATTTCACATATAGAATCTCAAGCCCAAGAAGTTATGAGGTTAAAACAGTTAAGCACAACTGAAAATACATAATTATGATTTTTAATTAAGATGAAGCCTTGGAAAATAATACAGAAATTAGAAAGCGATAATAGTAGGCTATTTAAAGAAAGTGTTATTGAAGACAACCTCAAAGATATTATTTTACAAGAAGGATTATCAATGTGCTTAGATGCATTGGTAACATTTGGTGTTAAACAGGTTCCAGAGTCAAAAGAAAATGGTAAAGGTCTTAGTTGGGAGAAATTTAAATATTCTGCAATACTTTTAATAGATAGAGAAAGAACTGGTCATGCTGCTAGAGATGAAATACTAAATTTGATGTCTCAGGCTACATCTGAACAATGGAATGATTGGTATAGAAGGATCTTAATAAAAGATCTTAGATGTGGAGTAAGTCAAAAAACAGTCAATAATGTCTCAAAAAAAATGGGCTTGAAATATAGTGTTCCTGTTTTTTCATGCATGCTTGCTCATGATGGCGCTAAACACCCAAAAAAGATTCAAGGTAAATGCCTTGTTGAGTACAAATATGATGGAGTGAGAGTTATAGCAATTACAAAAAACAATAGCACAACTCTTTATAGTAGAAATGGAAAAATCCTCAGCAACTTTCCTCATATAGAAAGCGCCTTAAATAAATCAGAATTTAATAATTTAGTATTTGATGGTGAGGTTGTTAGTGATGATTTTCAGTCTCTTATGAAACAAGTTCATAGAAAAACTAATGCTAAGACCGACGATGCGTATCTAGCTTTATTCGATATCTTGCCTTTACATGAATTTAATAAGGGTAAAAGTAGTCTTAATAGTTTGGAAAGAAAAGACATGCTTGATGATGTATCAAAGAATTTTGATTCTTGTATTAAGCCAGTTGAATATGAAATTTTAAATTTTGATACAGAAGATGGCCAAAAAATATTTTCAGATATGAACAAAAGAGCACTTGATGAGGGTTATGAGGGGTTAATGATTAAACCAGTAAATGATATCTACGAATCTAAGAGAAGCCATGCCTGGCTAAAAATTAAACCTTTTATAGAAGTCACTCTAAAGGTTACTCAAGTACAGGAGGGCACTGGAAAGCATGAAGGAAAGCTAGGTGCATTTTCTGTTGAGGGTGAGGATGATGGAAAGTTTTTTTCTTTGAGTGTTGGCAGCGGCCTTACAGACGATGATAGAGAAAAATTTTGGAAAGCTAAGGATTCTTTAATAGGACAATTAATTGAAATAAGAGCTGATGCTGTAACCCAAAGCATAGAAGGAGAAAACTATAGCTTAAGATTCCCTCGTTTTAAAACTTTTAGAGGATTTGAGCCAGGTGAAAAAATCTAATGAGTATTAAATACATCAAAGTTTTATCAGCCTTATTACTGGTTTTAGTACTTCAATCTTGTATGGCAACACCTCCAAAAAATCCAGATAATATCTGTCTGATTTTTGAAGAAAAGAAGAGTTGGTATAAAGCAGCAATGAGATCTGAAAAGAGATGGAAGATACCACCATATGTTTTAATGTCTTTTGTTTATCAAGAATCAAGTTTTCAATCGGATGCGAAACCCGAAAGAACAAAATTACTATGGGTTATTCCTTGGAAAAGAAAATCAACTGCTGTTGGTTATTCCCAGGCTCTGAGCATGACTTGGGAGGACTATAAAGAAGAAACAGGAAATACAAGAGCTAATAGAAAGGATTTTAAAGATTCAGCAGATTTTATAGGTTGGTATGCTAGTAAGGGGTATTATCAAGGTTTTGAGAAGCTAGATGCTCGCTCACTCTATCTTGCATATCATGAAGGATATGGGGGTTTTAAGAAAAAAAGCTACAGAAAAAAGCCATGGTTAATTAAAGTAGCAGACAGAGTGCAAACAAGGTCATCTAAATATCAACAGCAATACTGGGGTTGTGCAAAAGAGCTTAAAAAGAAAAGATTCATTTTCTTTTAAATTAGATATTTTTTATTGCAAAACCTAGGTCAGTAAGTTCTTTTATAAAATTTTCACCTGCTATTACTGATTTTTTTGAATCATTAAATAAATATTTTTCTGATACTTTTGCAAGGTCTGAAAGAGTACATTCTTTAACTCTAGATCTAAAAAGCAATCGCTCATCTTGAGTTTTATTATCAAGCTCACTCATGAAATCACTAATTGCTTCACCATATGGAGATAATGGTTTGTCAATACTTGAAATAACTCCCAGGATACCTTCTTCAAGTTGCTCCGCTGAGATTTCCTTTAAAGACCAATCGCGTGATTTTTGAAATTCTTCAAATGTTTCAGAACATTTTGGATCTCTGTAGGAGAAAAATTTGAATACTTTATTGTTTGAGTCTTGTGCAGCTCCCGATCCATATGCTCCACCTTTCTCACGTATTGCTGAATGAAGATAGCCGTTTCGTAATACTGTTCCAAGAATAGTTAAAGCAGGAGCATCTTCATGCTTAGAATCGACTGATGGAAAAGCTTCTGCACAAAAACATACTTGTGAACCAGTAATCCATCCAATAGAACTATCTTGTCTATCAACAAAACTTTGATTATTAAAATTAATAGACGCTGATTTAAATATAGTATTCAGCTTAAGATCATTTATATCTAAAGAAGAAGCTGTAAATATATAATTTGGATCACTTGATAGCTTATTTTTTATTGAATGAAGAGTATCTAAATATAGCTTAAATTCATTTTCATCATTTATTTGTCTAGATAAGTTATTAGTATTATGAATGAATTGAAGGCCTGAAGTTAAGTCATTAGTTGCAGCAATAGTTGATATTTGAGATGCAGCATTGCCCATAGAAAGAATGTGACCATTTTGAATTACTGATTTTTCATTATCTGCAGAAATAAACTCTAATAGCTCTTTAATTCTATTTTGCTCAAGGAAACTAGATTCATTCACAGTTTTCAGAATTAAATCTTGCATTAATAAATCGTTTTTTTCTAAACTCTTTGAAGAAACTTTTAAAGCTAGCTTGTATGAGTCATTATCTTTGTTAGGCAATGTAACAAAAGAGGCTGAAATACCTCCTGTTATTGAAGATTGATATTTTTGAATATCTTCGTAAGAGTCTTCACCAAGACCAATATCTGTCAATGTGCTTGTGAAAAGGCTTGCAACTTTAAGTTCATTTTGATTTAGTGCATCACATGGAAATAACATTGAGTGATAGACAATGCCGTTAGTACCGGTTTTATAAAAGTAACTTGAATTCGTATTATTTGATGATATTACTGGAGTAGCATAGGTTCTTGATTGAGGAATATCATCCTTAGTAACTTTTGGAAGAATTTCAGGATCATCATGTGCATTTTGTCTAGACTCGAGATCATTTGCCAGTTGAATTATATCTTCCTTATCTTTGTGTGATAAATCTCTAGTTTTTTCTATTACCTTTTGCTGAATTTTTTCTTCATTTTTTCTATTAAACTCAGTGTCAGGTATAAGCGAGTAGTTCAATCTATGAGAGTTAGATATAAGATTCTTTTCTATCAAACTTTCAATATAGTTTTCTGATTTTAGATTTTCTTTTATGGTATTAAATGCATTATCTAAATCTAGAATTTCAAGCGGGTTATCATTATGTATGCAAGCTGGGAGACAATTTAACATTATCTGTAATCCAAATGGCATGCCTGAACCTGTTATCTCTCTCTGTCTAATTTCAAGCTGATGTAAGGAAGAATGTATTAAGTCTTCAGGAACCCCATCTTCAATAAGTGATTTGAGGCAGTTAACAATTAATTCTTCAACTTCAAAATGCTTATTAGCAGATACTCCCTCAAGACCTGCTGCAAAGACAAGCTCTTTTTGATCTGCTTCTAATCCAGTAAGAGGAGAGGGTGATGTCCCTAATTTTGATCCCTCAAGAGCTTTTCGTAAAGGAGAGGCAGAATTATCTAACAGTATGTTTGACATTAAATAAGTTTCTAGTAATTCCACTGGATTATGACTTTCATTTAGAAGCCAGCTTATGACGACATGATGATTATCTTCGTCTCCAGGTTGGGGATTATAAAAGTCAGAGATTGTCTTAGGTGCAGATAATCTTTCCTCATTCTTAACTCCAACAACATCGTCTGATGGAGAGAAGCTATCCAAGACATTAGTTTTAATAAAATTTTGAATTTCTTCAGGATCTAGTTTGCCAAAGGTAAAGAAAGTTGCATTAGAGGGATGATAATGTTTTTTATGAAAATTTACTAAATCTTCATGAGTGAGGTCAATAATATTTTCTGGATCCCCACCGCTATTATGTTTATAAGTTGAAGAAGAGTATAAATGTCTAGACATGCCATGCCATAGCTGACTTGTAATTGAGCTCATAGCTCCTTTCATCTCATTGTATACAACACCTTTAATTTCAATCTCACTTTCAGGATTATTTTTTTCTTTAAACTCAAGTCTGTGACCTTCTTGTGCAAAATCTAGACCATCAAGGTTTGGAAAGAAAGATGAATCTAAATAGACTCCCAGTAAATTATCAAAATCTTTTTTATTAAGAGTTGCGAAAGGATATGCTGTCCAATCGCTTGACGTAAAAGCATTCATAAATGTATTCAAAGACCTTCTGATCATCATAAAGAAAGGATCACGAACGGGATATTTCTTTGATCCGCAGAGGGCAGTATGCTCAAGAATATGAGCAACTCCGGTTGAATCCTCTGGTATGGTTCTAAAAGCAACCATAAATACTTTCTCGTCACTATCTGCATCTAGGTGAACATGCTTGCAATTGAATTCGGATTCGTTATATATTTGAGCATTAAGGCCCAATAAAGGAATATACTTTTGTTCTTTAAGGTTAAACATAATATCTATATAAATTTATAATTAATTCTATGAAAAAAATAACAACACTACTAACACTGCTACTAATAATTGGTTGTAACAGTATTCAAACTAATATTGAAGTTGATTCGGTCGATACTTTCAACTTAGACAATTATAACGACTTTTATATAAAGATAAATGAATCTAATATTAGTGCTGAAATAAATCCAATTGATCTCGAGAGATTTAAAGAAAATTTAAAATCCGCTCTTCAGGAAAGAGGGCTTAATTACTCTCCCGATTCCAATCTTACGTTTGATATAAATCTAACCACAAAAGATAAAGTTCAATCTGACAGAATGAATCATTATTATTCAAGATACTATTGGGATAGATATATGTATCGTGATGATATTAGAACAATCACAGAGAATATCCTTAGGGTGAATCTTAAAGATAGTACTGCAGACTCGACTCTTTGGACGGTTGTTACAGTATGGAGATCAGGTTCCTCAAAAGCAGCTACCTCAGAAGATGGCTCAGATTTAATTGTAGATGAAATAATGCTTAGCTTTTTATAAGAAAAACGCAACTTTGTGATTTATAAAAATATACTAGGCCTATCATTATGTGTACTCCTTTTTTCGTGCACTCCCTCAGAGCAACAAATTGAAATTCCTACCACTTCTAAAGTAGAAGATCTTATTGAGCACTCAAAAGAATTTGAAAAAAATATTTATTCTTATGACACTCCTGGAGGGAAAATACATATAGCAGTTGGTTTCGGTATTGCTAATTCAATAATGGTTGAAGGAGATA
>ENA-UZWU01020861-UZWU01020861.1-metagenome-genome-assembly--contig:-Day-4--1m-contig-20861_pt1 | contig 16331 bp, 9 predicted proteins | sample MGYA00260345_ERZ794905 | MGnify/ENA metagenome assembly ERZ794905
CAAAACTTAACATTGGGAAAGACCGAAGAGTTATGTTTTGGGATTTGTTTCTAGATAGAAGTAATTATAGAATAGTTCCTTACCCTGATAAACACTATAAAAAATTTTTTAAAAATAACAGTAGGTTTTATAAAAGTTTAAGATTGGATCGAGTCTGTGGGTATAAATGGGACCTAATAGATGAAAGAAGTTTTTACTCTAATTATGGTATTAAAATTCATCCATTAAAAACTGCGATTATTTCGGACTCTATAGTAGGCTATTTAGAAAAACAAATGGAAGCCTCAGAAAATGAATTTAGAAGAAGACACGATTTTCCACTAATTGGTGAGGAGGTTATTAAATGGAAGTCAGAAAATGAGCTATACATGCTTCTCCAGGCGAATTTTAGCAATGAGATTGTGGAGCAACAAGCTTCTCCTTCGTGGTTAAATAATCAACATTTAGATATTTATTTCCCTCACTGGAATATTGCAATTGAATATCAAGGCCGCCAACATTTTGAAGCTATAGATTTTTTTGGTGGAGAAGAAGCTTTCAAAAAAAATTTAGAACGAGATAAAAGGAAAAGAAACCTATGTAAAAAGAACCAATGCAGTCTTTTTTATGTCAAAAAAGGTTATGAAATAGATGATGTAATAAAAAAAATAAATGACGTAATTATCACAAAAGAAAGATTTTTAGATAATGAATACACAACAAAAAAAGTTGCTGAAGTAAGTGAAATATCGGAAATTGGTTCAAATAGAGAGATTTATGATTGTAAAACGCAACAGACGATTACTTATGATGAATTTATAAAAGAGTTTCCCAAAGCACAGTTTGAGTACTTTATAAAAAGTAAAAGTGTTTACAGCAGGTTTATTTTGAAGAGTAAGCTCTCTGATTCAGATTTACCTGGCAGTTGGAAAACTATTAGAAATTCTAATACAGGCGAAATATTCCGTTTTAATAAAATTGAATTTGCAAAATATGTAGATGTATCACAAAATAGTGTTTGGCGTTTTTTCGTTGGGAAACAGAAAAAGTTTCACAAGATTTATGAAATAATTGAAGATTAATTTTAACGGGAAAAGATCTTTTTTTGATTAAAAGCGTAACTCATTTCACATCAAATATAGCTGATAGAAAATGTCACAACCATAAATATAGCACGTCAAAAGGATTGGATATACAGTTGTAGTATAAGTTTAAATGCAAGTTTTATACCAGCTAACTTTAAATCAGAGAATAACTGAATAGCATTCTATGTTTGGATTAGAAAGATTATTAGATAATGAAAAATATAAACCTATTACTAAAAACAAAGAAATACGACTCTATATATAATTTACTAATCAGTAATAAAATTTTGGAACCATCATTTGGTTTAATCCATTTAGTAGAATATAATTCTAAGAAGAAAGTTATTTCAGCTAAATTTTTATTTGATAATTATGGTCTTAAATCAATGATTACAGATAAATACATCATTAATAATTTTAATGAATATATCGTTTTTTGTGAAAAAAAAGTTGATGAAATTTACTGTAACAATAAAAATTATTTTATTGCGTTGTTTGAAAAAACAAAATCATATGAGGAGATTATAAATGAATTTCCATTAAATTTTCCAAAATATATAGATCACAAGGAATATTTTAATGGGAAGTATGGCGTAAAAAATAAATTTGATAACTTACATTTAAAAAGTGAAAGCTGTAAGTTTTATAATAAGATAATGAGAAAGTATGGTAAAGGCAAGACCCTATACAAATCATCGGAGTCTTCACTCTTCGATTTTCCTTATCAAATCAAACCATTCAATTATTTCCTCGAAAGGGTAATACTTAGAATTCTTTCATCTTTAGTAATTAATAATACTAATGACTTCAGAAAACACAAAGGCATCCCTTTGTCAGGTAAAGGGTGGGTTTCAGAGACTGACTTATTTCAAAAAATAAAAAATCATTACAATACATTAAAAGTATTACAACACGGAAAGCCTAAATGGTTAAAAAGACAACATGTAGATATTTGGTTACCTGAGTATAAAGTGGGTGTTGAATTTCATGGGGTACAACATTTTAGACCTGTTGATTTTTTTGGAGGTAAAGCAGTTTTTGAAAAAACAAAAGAGAGAGATAAAAGAAAAATTGAACTTTTTAGTAAAAATAGTGCTTCATTAATTATAGTTAAAGATGGATATATATTTTCTAATCTCCTATCAAAAATTGATACTATAATCAACAACGCCATAAAGATTAAGGTAAAAGATCAGACAATAAAACCAACGAATAATGACAATTATCAAATTGTCGATGTAAATGATAATATTTTTGATTGTAAAGAATTAAAAACTATTAAAATTGAAGAAATGAATATAATTCTTAAAAAAAATCTATATCTATCAGATTTTAAAAGAAGGCAATCTATTGAGGGTAGGTTTATCTTAGAAAAAAATAAAAATAATAGTAGTACACTATCTAATTGGAAAACCATTTTAGATAATTCAACAGATATAACGGAACGCTACAATTTAAAAAGTTTTGCTGAGAAAGTAGGTGTAAATCAAAATAGTGTTTGGCGCTTTTTTGCTGGGAAACAGAAAAAGTTTCACAAGATTTATGAAATAATTGAAGATTAATTTTAGAGGGTAAAGATGCTATTTTGATTAAAAAAGGTAAATCATTTTGCACTTAATCAAGCAGATAAATAATATCACAAAAGATCGGTATATTCTGCTGAAAAAATTAGATATATTGATAAGATACATTCATATAGACACTCTGCAGTGAATTAACAAAACATACACACTTAAAAAATGGAAATTGGATTAATAGAATGGTTTGATGATAGTAAAGGATTTGGACTGATAAAGACAGCTAATAATAATGAAGTGTTTTTACATATTTCAAATTGGAAAGATTCTAGAAACCTCAATGCCGAAAACAATTTACCTATTCTATTCAATATCGGATTTCAGAGAAATAAGAATACTGCATTAGATTGTAAATATTTTGACAAGAACAATACAAATCATTGGGAATCACTTTTCTCTATAAGAAAGCATAAGTTTATAGTAAAGGTAGATTATTCTGAATACAATTTACTCCAACAGACAATCAACTCGTTAGATAATGAGTTTGATACTTCTAACATTAAAGACTTTTTTATTGAAACAATAGAAAATTTAACAGAAAATGAACTTTTTGAGAAGCAAAACTGGATTTATAAAATTTATCAAAACACAAAAATAGTTAGCATCAAAGTTCTTATTCTAAAAATCATAAATTTTCGTATCGATAAACTTAATAATAGCCAAATACTTCAATTTTGGAAAGAGAAAATCTTAACTGATTTTGAACCAAACGATACGATACTAACACAGTACTTCAAAGAAATTGAACCTGAGGAGTTAGAATTAATGCAAAAAATTGATACAAGAAATATTATTATAATAAAGAAAGTACAAAACTTAGCTGAAAATTTTAACCTAACTGATTTTTTGAATTTTGACAAAATTTTAAAAATAATTGATAACGAAAAGCTCAAATCAAAACTTTTAGAGGACATAAGAAAGATTGCAAACTCAGATTATCTTAAAATAATAAATCAAAAAATAAATGATTCAACAAAAAATGAAACAATATCAATTTCGGATTTAAAGAACATTATTACTGAACAACCAACTTTTTTAAGTGATGATATTTCACATTCAATAAAAGTAGAACTTGAAAAAAATATTATAGAGAATTGTTCATTCAGAATTGTTATAGACAGTTGGGATAAAAATCTAATAGAATTAAATAATGATTTTATTAAAACAAAAGTCAAAGAACAAAATACAAACGATTTAAAATACTTATTAGATTCTTATAAAATTTGTCTCGAACAAATAGATATTGTACTTGAACAATTACTAAAATTAAATGAGTACCAATTAGTTTTAGAAAAATCTAAATTTACCTCTGACGAATTATTCGAAAAATATGATAGACTTATTTTCAACAGTATTGATGAAAAGGAATACTTTGCTTTTTGGAAAATGTACGAAGGTGAGATTCTTCCTGAGAATTATTTAAAAATATATTTTAATCATAATGAAGATAATTATGAGGAGTTAAAAAATTGGTTATTGTCAAACAAAATATCGAATGAAGATGCAAAAAAAATTCTGTTTTCAGTTATCAAACAATTAAAAACAATTGATGACCGTTTTGACTTTTATACTTTATATAATTGTATTAAATCAATTATAACTATTGATAAAGAATGCACTACCTCATTAATCTCTTTGCAAAACCCTTGCATCTCTTTAATTTTATGGCACCTACAAATTGATCATGATTTAGATTTTGAAATATTAAAAGGAAAATTCATATACTTTAAGCCAAAAGATCAGGTGAGCATTTTCAAAAGGCTATTCTATTTAAAACGCAATCAACAAATTGATTTCGATATAGAAAAACTTGATGAGATTTTAAGGGCAGACTTGGACCTGTATTTAGCGAATGAGAAGTTCAATAACGATTTTGTACTCGATATTTCTACTCATATAATAATTGAATGCTTAAAGTCTTATGTAAAAACAGGAGACTTTATTTTTGAGAGTAAATTGATTCTAGAGGACTTAGGGAATAATAGAAATAAAAAATTCAAAATTGAACATTATTTTGATAAATGCGAAGGTAGATTAACTCCCTATTGGGATTGGAAAAAGAAAGGGGAGATTTCAAAAATTACAACTAATTCGAACGGGAAAACATTCGAGTTTTTTAAAGTAGAATTTGAGTATGACCAAAATATAGTTGAATCTTTAAAAAAACTACCTTTTAAAAAGAGGAAATATTACCCTAACAAACAGTATTGGGGTGTTTCATTAAGTTGCGAAACTGAATTATTTCAGATTGCTGCCAACCACAGATTATTTTTTAACCTCCCCAATAAACGGCATTATGAAAACAATGTACATTTAGTAAAATTCACAAGAAACACGGATAAAGATAGTTGGAAGAAAAATATTCCAAATGGTATAGTTTTTTGTGAAGGAAGAAAAGCTAAAAAGGAACATAACAAATTCAAAAAAGAATTTTGGTGGTGTGCGAATCAAGAATGTTTTGAAAATTGCGTTCAAGATCACTCAAATGAAAAAAACTCTCAGGAATCAGAAGAAAATGTTTGGGATCAATACACTTTTTTAGATTTCCTAAGAATCCTAAATATTAGTGTAGATGAAGAAAATGGTTTTGACCAAATAAAAGATGGTAAGTATTACAAGCTCTTAGGTCATTTGAATGCATTTAATAGACTGTTAGAAAAACTATACTGCACAGAATGTAATAAATTAATCTATCCAAAAGACACCTCACACTTTGCTTTATTTAGAGATGTCAGATTTTATTGTATAGAGGATAATTGCTCTAAAAAACATGAAGAAATCTATTTAACTAATTGTTTATATGGCGAATGTAAAACTATAATTGATAGTAGAGTTTCAAAAAGGTGTAAACACGGTCTTTTCATTTGTCATAATTGCGGCAGTTGTTGTTCAGAAGATTCGTTCAAACGAAGATTGGCGAAATTAAATAATGGAGGTGGTTATGTTCATGAAGGATTAATAGAAAATGTTGAAAGACAAAATGGACACTTAGAGAAGAAGGAATATTATTGTTACAAGTGTTCAGATATGATGACAGAAATAAATGAAAACACTTATCATTGCAAAGAATGTAATGTTGAATATGATTTAAAAAAGTTTAAATGGCTTAATAAAAAGTGGACACAAACTAATCGAAGAAGAGAGGATTATCCAATTTATCAGCAGAACGGAAATAATAACGAAGAAGATGATTTTCTATTATGAAATAAAAAAATAAAATTCTAGAATAAAGAACTGAGGCAATAAACAAGCAATTATTCAATGCTATGTTGTGTTCACTTCCGAAAGTACTATTTATTTTTAAAATTAGTTGCTTAACCACGCAACTACCATATACACAAACGTTGGCTGTAATTTGAGACCGAAGCAACATTGAGAAAAAGAAAGAAAATTTTATTAAGTCTATTAACGATTTTAATTCTTGGGTTTTTAATCCCACAGAATTTAAAAATGCCAGTTAATAGAGCAACTAAATCTGACTATAATTCAAAATCATTTTGGTTTTTTCCTTGGGGAAAATCTGTAACACATAAAGGAGTTGATATTTTTGCTAAAAAAGGAACTGAAATTAACTCTTCTACTTCAGGATTCGTAATTTATTCTGGAGAAATAAGTATAGGAGGGAAGTTTGTTTTAGTACTTGGACCAAAATGGCGATTACATTATTACGCTCATCTGAATGAATTAAAAACGTCTTCTTTTTCTTTTGTAAATAAAAACTCGATAATAGGAACTGTCGGAACAAGTGGAAATGCTGCTGGAAAATCACCACATCTACACTATTCAATTTTGACAATGATTCCTTATGTTTGGAAAATTGATTCGGACAAACAAGGCTGGAAAAAAATGTTTTATTTAAATCCGATTGAATATCTCGAAAACTGAAATAAAAACTTCAGCCAACACCGGTAACGGTTGCACGAGCTACTAAAAACATAAACAATAACTTAATGGTGAATTATAAAATAAAAGGCTCTATGTTCATGGTACATTCCAACTCATTTTATAATACTGCATTGCATGCATTATGTGCACAACTAGTTTAATTTATGTTTTATACTTTTGAAATACTTTTAGGAGTTAAATAAATAGTTTTGGTTTTGCAGTTTGATGAAAGAAAAAGTATTTGAATAAAAAAAATGACCTGGAATGAATAGTACATATGAATATGCATTACCTACTGACTATATGTGGTTTAAAATGATATTAGAAACATTTAAAAATCAAACTAGTAAAAATGATCCTTTTGGTTATTTGATGCATCAATTCAAAATTAGAAGAGATGATTATGATGAGTGTTATTTTTATAATCAATGTAAGGAACATGCAATTGTCTTAAAACAAGCTTTTGAAGTTATCCTAGATAACAAATGTCAATTACCAAGCTTCACAACAGATATAATAGAACAAGTTTATAAATGTGAATTCGTGTTTGGACATGATAAAAATATTGAATTTTGGATGTTTGAAGAGAAAATTCTATTAATAGAAGTAAAAGACTTTGATAATATTCTTAATGCTTTAGAAAGGTTAATAACTGGTTGTAAGCCGGACTATTTTACTCATTTAGATTCTATTCGATTAGAACAATCTAAAAAACATTCTTTTAGGTTAGTAGGTTATTATAAAAATCAAGATAAATTGAAGGACTTAAGGAAAAGTCTAATAAATAAAGGATTTATTTCTAAAAATACAAAATTAGCAATTTTTAAAAGAATATTTAGTGGTGAGGAAATCAAAACTAGAGTTGTTTGGATTTCCAATACTTCAGAGTTGGGATACTTCATAAAGCAACTAAATAAGTCAGAATTAGTTGAAGATTTGAAACAAGAGCATTGGATTATCACTCTAAAGTGTTTTGAAGATAAAAATGGTAATTCTTTTAAACGAACAACTTTACATGGCTCAAAAATACCTGCAAACAAAAATAAAATAGATTCAGCACTTAAAACTCTCATGTAAGACTCTACTCTTCTAATTATTTTTAATTTTTTATTCCTGTAAAAAAATATTTATTTCCATAGTTATTACTTTTTCCTAGCACTCTACACTCTACACCCAGCTCTATGTTTTTGTTGTTAACACTTATAAATCAGGTGTTTACGTTATGTTTGTGTCTTAATTTTAAATATAAACATAATGAAAGAAAGTAATGTAAAGAGTTTTTTAACTCTACAAGAAATGTTAGAAATGAAAAAAAATAGACCTAAGCCAAAGTATCTATTTAGTGGGGTAAAAGAAAAATCATTTGGTTTAATTTTTGGACCCAGTAAAAGTGGAAAAACAATTTTTTGCGAAAATTTAGCCATGAGTCTTGCTTGCGGTATGAATGAGTTTTTTGGCTATACTCTTGATGGGATACCTAAAAAAGTTCTTTTTGTTGGATTAGAGGAATTTTGGGAGAATCGTGTTGAGAGAAATGAAAAACAATTTGATGTATTAAGCGAAAACGACCAAAACCTTGTTGCTAAAAACTATTTGTTTCAGTCAACAAAATTTACTAACAAAATTTACAAAGATCAAGATTGGCAAGATCTCAAAAAAATGATAACGGATTCAAAAGCAGAGATCGTGTTTATTGATAGTATTACTAGAATGAATCCAGGTAAGCTAGAAAATAGTGCGGATGCAGAAAAAGTTATGCAAAAGCTAAGAGAGATATGCTACAGCACTGGTGTAACGCTTATTTGTATACATCACACACCTAAAATGGGTGATAACATAATTAATATGGACAGCATCAAAGGAAGTTCTGTATTTGCTCAAGAGTCAGATTTCGCAATTGCAGTTACACAAACACCTAAAAAAAACAGATATGTAAAAAATGTTTTTTTTAGATATGCTCCTGATAATGATGACACAGTAAAAGAGTTTTCTATTGATTCATCTACTTGGTTAAATTTTTTTAAGGATGTAAGTGAAACGGAATTAATTAATAGAAAAGATAGAAGAAAAAATGATAGTAATAGAGGATTAGTTATTGAATTTTTGAATCAAAATACATCTAATACTTATAAAACCAATGAATTGGTTTCTTATATAACATCTCAAACTTCAGTAAAAGAAAGGCAAGCGAAAACTTATTTGAGTGATTTAGTAAATGAAAGTAAAATAATCAACCCTTCATATGGTCATTATGCTTCAACTAAATTTATAGATAAAAATAAGGAGATAGATGAAAAATAAAGGAATTATATACAGGGTAACCCATAAAGAGAGCGGAAAGGTTTATGTTGGCGCATCAACTAAAAGCATAGAAGAAAGAAAAAAAGACCATATTAAAAAATCTAAAAAAGCAAAAAGCTATGCATTTCAACAAGCGATTGCAACTCATGGACCAGAAGCTTTCAAGTGGGAACAGATTGATACTGCTAATAATGTTGATGAATTAGCTCAAAAGGAAAAAGAATATATTTTAAAGTATAATTCTAAAAATGAAGGATATAATACTGATGGAGGAGGAGGATTTCCGAAGAAAGTCTATCAATATTCATTAGTAAGCGGACAATTAGTCTGTCAATATAGTTCTTTGCAGAGTGCAGGCAATGCAGTGAATGCAGTTAAGTCTGCTATAGGTAAAGCTTGCAATAGTAATAGTAAAACTTGTAAAGGCTATGTTTGGTCTTATTCCTCTACTTTTCCAAAACACATTAATGATAATAGAACAAAAGTAGTCCAACAATTTAGTTTAAAAGGTCAGTTTATCAATGAATATAAATCTGTATCGGAAGCTTCAAAAGAAACAAACTGCAACAAAACAAGTATTTCGAAAGTTTGCAGAGGCGAGCGGAAGAGTTGTGGAAATTTTTGTTGGAAATATAAATAGTAATTATAAAAAGGGTGGTTTTTCCATCCTTTTTTATTTCTTTCTCTATCTAGATTAAATTTCAATTTACTTTCTTACATTTAACGTTTAAAAATTGTAAAAATAATAGTACTTATCAGCACGTAGACAAACATAATTAGTGATAAACATGAAACTTATAAGTTGAATATAGTCACAAATAAAAAATATACAAATCAACTGAAGCAAACGCTCACTTAATTAACTTACAAATTATAGTGATAAGTACAAAGAAAATGAGATTATATGACAGGAGAACAAATCAAAGCTTTGGAAGGCAGGTTGTGGAAAGCAGCAGACGAGCTGAGAGCAAATAGTAAGCTAACTGCAACAGAATACAGTTTTCCAGTATTGGGAATCATTTTTTTAAGGCATGCCAATAATAGGTTTGTAGCAGCAAAAGCTGAAATAGAAAAATCATTACCCGTGCATCCTACTCGTGGGGTAAGACCTATGACTAAGAATGATTTCTTGGATGCAAAGGCAATCTTTTTACCAGAAAATAGTAGATGGGAAACATTTGTTGCTCTACCCGACAGTAGCGATTTAGGCGAATACCTAAACGAAGCGATGCGTAATATTGAAAGTGAATATGAAGACTTACTAAGCGTATTGCCAAAAACCTATAATTTATTTGAAAAAGACTTACTGCAACGCCTTATTAGAATCTTTAATGACGAAGCATTAGACCACATGCCTGGTGATGCCTTTGGACAGATTTACGAATATTTCTTAAATAAGTTTGCAATGAGTGGTGCTCAGGATGGTGGAGAGTTTTTCACACCTCCTTCACTGGTTAAGACTATTGTAAATATCATTGAACCAAACCACGGTATTGTATTTGATCCTGCTGCGGGTAGTGCGGGTATGTTTGTACAAACTGCTCACTTTATTGAAGAAGAAGGCTTTGAAGCCTCTAATAAAGTTACTTTTTACGGACAAGAAAAAACAGATACCAACACCAAACTAGCTAAAATGAACATGGTGGTTCATGGCTTGGATGGAGATATTGTCCAGGGAAATACGTTTTATGATGACAAGCACGAATTGTTAGGAAAGTGTGACTATGTGATGGCAAATCCACCGTTTAATGTAGATGGTGTAGATAAAAATAAAGACAGTGTAAAGAACGATCCAAGGCTACCCTTTGGTTTACCAAATAATGACAACGCCAATTATTTATGGATTCAGTATTTCTACAGTTACCTAAATGAAACAGGGCGTGCAGGGTTTGTTATGGCATCCTCTGGATCTGATGCAGGACATAGTGAGAAACTCATTCGTAAAGAGATTATAGACACAGGAGCAGTGGATGTGATGGTGTCTATTGGTAATAAGTTTTTCTATACCGTAACCTTACCTTGTGCTTTGTGGTTTTTTGACAGAGCCAAAGAGAAAGATGAAGTTCGTAAAGACCAAGTCTTAATGCTAGACTTACGTAATGTGTATAGAAAAGTATCTTCTAAAATTCATGATTTCACCCAAGCACATTTAGACAACATACACGCTATTGTAGGCTTGTATAGAGGCGATAACACGCTTTATAATAAGTTAGTTGAAGATTATACAGCAGCAGGAAATACTACTGAATTAGAATGGCTGAACAGCCGTTTTCCTGATGGAAACTATGCAGATGTAAAAGGAATGTGTAAGGTAGTTAACAGAGCTGAAATAGCAGACAATGACTATAGTTTAACTCCTGGGCGATATGTTGGTGTAGAGGACCAGATAGACCATGATTTTGATTATGAAACCGAAATGGGCATCATTAAGGAAGAATTGAAAGAATTGAATGCAGAAGCCAATGCATTGGCAGATCAGATACAAACCAATTTAAATGAGTTAGGATTATGAGTTGGGAAAATCGAAATTTTAAAGAGTTAGGATTCTTAGGAAGAGGAAAATCTAGACATCGTCCTAGAAATGATGAAAGTTTATATGGTGGTGATTATCCAATGATTCAAACTGGTGATGTAAAGGCTGCTAATTTTTATCTTAATTCATTTTCACAAACATATAACGATAAAGGTCTTGCTCAAAGTAAACTATGGAATCCTAATACTTTATGCATAACAATAGCTGCTAATATTGCTGAAACTGCTATTTTAGGAATGAAAGCTTGTTTCCCTGATAGTATAATTGGCTTTATAGCAGATGAAGAGAAATCTGATGTGAGGTTTATCAAATACTTTTTCGATATATATAAGGAAAGGATGCAACGTATCTCACAAGGTGCAACTCAGGATAATTTAAGTTTAGAAAAGCTTTTAACTTTTGAAGTTCCAACACCCCCTCTTCAAACCCAAAAACGAATAGCCGACATCCTAAGTGCCTATGATAATTTAATAGAAAACAACCTAAAGCGTATTAATCTATTAGAACAAGCCGCACAAAACATCTATAAAGAATGGTTTGTAAATCTGCGTTTTCCTGGGCATGAAAATACACCAATCAATGAAGAAACTGGACTTCCTGAGGGATGGAAAGAAGTTTTAGCAAAAGAATACTTTGATTTTAAAAGGGGTATCGAAGTAGGAAGTAAAAATTATGTATCGGAGGAATCTGATAATACTATCCCTTTTTTAAGAGTAGGAAGTTTAGGTTCAAGAGATACAGATGTTTTTACTGATATTTCTCTAGTTAAAGACAGAATATTAAATTTTGAAGATGTATGTATTTCAATGGATGGTAGTATTGGTTTAGTAGGCTATGGATTGATAGGAGCTTATTCTACTGGACTAAGAAAAATTGCAGCAAAGTCAAATAAATACAGTACTGGATTTATTTATGGTTTACTTAAATCTGAAGAAATTCAAGACACTATTAGAGCTTATGCCAAAGGTTCTACTATATTACATGCTAGTTCCTCAATTGAACATTTAAAATTTAATGATGCTAATGAAGAAATTTCAACTCAATTTAATAAAGTTATAGATCCTATCTATTCAAAATTATTAAATCTCAATAAACAAAATCAAAAGTTAAAAGCAGCCAGAGACATCTTATTGCCCCGATTAATGAATAGAACTATAGAAGTATGAGCAAAGACTATTCAGAAGACCAGTTAATAGAACAACCGTGTATGGATATTTTCCAGGAATTAAACTGGGAAACTGCCAATGTATACGAGGGCGAAACTTTTGGAGAAGACGGTACTTTAGGGAGAGATAGTGAAGCAGATGTTATTCTAAGAACACGCTTTTACAAGGCTATTAAAAACCTCAACCCAAACCTACCCAAACAAGCCTATGATTTGGCGTATGAATCTATTAATAGTAACGATGCCACCAAGAATTTAGCAGACATCAACTTTGAGAAGTACAACTTCTTAAAAGATGGTATCCCTGTTAACTATAAAGATGCCAAGGGAGAGATAGTTCGTAACAAAAAAATCAAGGTTTTTGATTTTGACAACCCAGATAATAACAATTACATAGCTGTTCAGCAGTTATGGATGGAGGGGAAATCTAAACGAAAGAAACGTCCTGATGTAGTTGGTTTTGTTAACGGGTTACCACTGGTATTTATAGAACTAAAAGGTATCAATGTAAAGCTTCGTGCTGCTTATGAAAAGAATTTAAGTGATTATAAGAATACCATTCCTAAAATGTTTCATTGTAATGCCTTTGTAATACTAAGCAATGGTGTGGAAAGTAAAATTGGTTCTATCAGTTCTAAGTACGAACATTTTCACGACTGGAAACGTATTTCAGAAGAAGATGAAGGCATTGTAAGTTTAGATACGATCATCAAAGGTACGTGTGAGAAAAGTAGATTATTAGACTTATTTGAGAATTTCATATTGTTTGATACTTCTGTAGGCTCTGTCGCAAAATTAGTAGCCAGAAACCATCAGTTTATTGGTGTAAACAAAGCTATTGAGCATTTTCAGACCACCAGACAAAAAGCAAAAGATGGTATTATTTCTATTGAAGATGCACAGAAGCTAGGTGTCTTTTGGCATACCCAAGGTTCAGGTAAAAGTTATTCCATGGTATTCTTATGTCAGAAGATATTAAGAGTGCTTGGTGGAGGTTATACTTTTTTACTAGTTACCGATAGAAACGAATTAGACAAGCAGATATACGGAACATTTGCAGGAGTTGGTGCAGTTAAAGATAAAACCGCTAGAGCAACTAGTGGAGAAAACCTAAAAGAACTTCTAAAGAGTGATAAACGCTTCTTATTTTCTATTATACATAAGTTCAACTTTGAAGAAAAGATAACCGACAGAGATAATATCATTGTTATTTCCGATGAGGCACATAGAACACAAGGCGGCTCATTGGCATTGAACCTTAGAAAAGCATTACCTAACGCTTCCTTTATTGGGTTTACAGGGACACCGCTCTTTAAGGACGACGAGTTAACTAAACGTATTTTTGGAGATTATGTGTCTAAGTATGACTTCAAACGGTCTATTGAAGATGGAGCTACTGTTCCCTTGTATTACGAGAATAGAGGAGAAAAACTAAAACTTGATAATCCGCAAATAACTGAACAGATTCGTGAAGAAATAGAAAAGCACGACCTAGACAGTGATCAAGAAGATAAGCTTAAGAAGTTATTTAGAAGAGAGTACCCTATTCTTACTTCTGAAAAAAGATTAAGAGCCATTGCCAAAGATGTAGTAGAGCATTTTAATACCAGGGGTTATAAAGGAAAAGCCATGTTTGTGGCTATGGATAAAGTGACTGCTGTTAGAATGTACGCTTATATTACTGATGCTTGGGGAGTTTACCTAGAAGAGCAACAAAAAGTAATCTCAAAAATTACAGACGAGCAAGAGAAATTAAAAAGGCAACGTGCCTGGGATTGGTCAAAAGAAACAGAGCTGGGTGTTGTGGTTAGTCATGAACAAAATGAAATAGAAAAGTTTGAAGCTTGGGGCTTAGATATAGAACCGCACAGGCTAAAGATGAATACTGCAGATGTAGAGAAAGACTTTAAAGATGAAGATCATCCATTTAGATTTGCTATTGTTTGTGCCATGTGGATCACTGGTTTTGATGTAAAGAGCCTCTCTACAATGTATATTGATAAACCGTTAAAGTCTCATACATTGATGCAAACTATTGCTAGAGCAAACCGTGTGCATAAAGACAAAAATAACGGGCTTATTGTAGACTATATAGAAACGTATAAAGCACTTTTAGAAGCCTTGGCTATCTATGGAGACTCTGACAATAAAGGAGGTGGAGCAGGCGATGATGGAGCTCCGGTAAAACCGCTAGAGGAATTGGTTGAAGAGTTAGAGGAAGCCTTAAAAACAACAGAGGTTTTTCTAGTTGATGAATGTAAATTCAGTCTCTCTAAAATTATAGATTCAAAAGATACACTGCATAAAATAAAACACATTCAAGAAGGCTACAATGCGATTTGTAATACAGATGAAACTAAAGCCAAATTTGGAGTACTCTCTAGAGAATTATTTAAAAAGTATAAAGCCTTAATGCCAGACCAGTCTATCTATAGTTATAAAGATAAAAGAGATGCTATTAATGCCCTGTATACAATGGTTAACGCTAAAATTGAAGAGGCAGATATTACGCACATTGTAAAGCAGGTTCAGGATGTGGTTAATCAATCTATAGAGACCTTAAACCTAGCCCTTGAAAAAATTGAAGGATATGGTCAAAAAATAGATATTAGTAGCCTTGACTTTAAAAAAATTGAGGAAGAGTTCTTAAAAGTAAAAGAGAACCAGAATGTAGCAGTACAATCTTTAAAGGAAAAGGTTGCTAAAAAGTTGAATAGACTTGTAGACCAGAATCCATTACGAATTGATTTTTACGAACGTTATCAGCAAATTATTGATGATTACAACCAAGGAAAAGAGTACAGATCCATCAAAGAAATTTTTGATGAGTTAGTAGTCTTATTGGGTGATTTATCAGAAGAACAACAAAGAGCAGAGCGTGAAAATCTTGAAGAAGATGAATTAACTGTTTTTGATATGTTAGTGGCTAATAAGAAAATATCCGACAAAGATAAAGCTGAGGTTAAGGAAACTGCTCGAGAACTTTTGGAACGCTTAAAGAGTAATGAGTTCAAAGTAGCTCACTGGTCAGAAAAAATACAAACTACTGCTGCTGTTCGAAAAGTTATTGAAGATTACCTGTACTTAAAATTACCATATCCATCTTATGATGAAGATGTTTCATTTAAGGCAGAAGTGTTGTTCAATGATTTTAAAGAGAGGTTTGCCAATTATGGAGGTGCTGCATAAAAACTATTATTATAAAATATATATCTGCCGGTGTTTATTTTATAAGGCACATTTTTAGGGGTACTTTTTTTCCTACTTCTCCAAAAAAGGTTGCTTAAGCTAAAGTAAAATGGGCAAATGATGAATAAGGTATAAAACCTTGTTTAAACATAATGGAGGTTGCGTTTAATATATTAATAAAATGGTTAATTCATATTAAATATTGAGCTAAAGTATAGGCATATCTTCCTCTTTCAATTCAGTTATTTCTAAACCTCTTAAATAGGTTAAACTTACATTTATTACATTTGAGTAAACTAACTTATTATGAAGAACTTTTTATATATACTTGTTTTACTTATCTCTTTCAGCTCTTTTGGGCAAAANNTATTACAATCAAACAGCTTTTCCTCAAATAGTGCTGCAGAGGATGCCCTAGAAAGAATTTTAGGTACGATAGGAGCATCAAAAAGATTTGTTCTCCAATCTTGTAGCAATACTAATAATGCTGTAGCTACCTCATACAGAGGAATTAGATACATCCTTTACGATCCTGATTTTATGAACACATTAAACTATGGGAATAATTGGGGGAATTTATTCATACTTGCGCACGAGGTAGGACATCATATTAATGG
>ENA-UZWU01011074-UZWU01011074.1-metagenome-genome-assembly--contig:-Day-4--1m-contig-11074_pt1 | contig 16228 bp, 10 predicted proteins | sample MGYA00260345_ERZ794905 | MGnify/ENA metagenome assembly ERZ794905
GGTTTCGCGGTACCAATACAAACATACCACGAAGCAAGCTTACCAAACCACCCATGGGAGAGCCCGAATGCCAAATGCCTTCTAAGCGGTGTCCTCTAGTACGGATAATCAGCGGTGCACTTTGTTTGCCACGTGTGCGGTAGTGGAGCGTTGCCAAATCATCGCTCATGAGTTGCAGTGCGTAAAGCACATAGTCTAAATATTGTATTTCAGCAATGGGTCGTAGTCCACGGAATGCCATGCCAATGCCCTCGCCAATGATGGTAGCTTCGCGAATGCCACGGTCTGCTACACGCTCTTCTCCATAGATTGCTTGAAGCCCTTCTAAACCTTGATTAACATCGCCAATCTTTCCACTGTCTTCACCAAAAATCAAGAGTTTGGGGTGTTGTTCTAAGAGGGATTTAAAATTGTCTCGTAACACCACACGACCATCAACAAGGCTTGCGTCTGCGCTGTACTTGGCAGGAATGCTAGGTATGTTCAAAGCGGAGTTGTTGTATTCGTTGTAAAGCTTATCGCTGTACAGGGTTTGTGTGTTTTGTTGTTTTTCTTGCCACCATGCTTGCAATGCTTTTCTGCTGGTCGTAGGATTGTTACGTGTTTGCCACAAAAGCTCACGAACAGCTGCATAAATGGGTTTGCGGTAAGGCACATTTTTCTTGGACAGTACAACGGCTATTGATGCTAGTGCTTCAGGGTCTTGTGCGTTTGCAATAAGTGCTTCTGCCAATTGCTGTGCTTCTTGCCGTTCTTCATCGATAGGGGCTAAATAGGCTTTCCAAGCGGCTGTTTTGGCTTCTTTGGCGGCAGTTGTTGCCTTTTCTTCAAGGGCAGCAAGTTCATCCTCGGTTGCCATTTTCTTTTCTAATATCCAGTTTCTGAATGTAAGGTTACAGTCATATTCTTTTTCCCATTGCAAGCGCGCGTCAGATTTGTAGCGCTCGTGCGACCCAGACGTGGAATGCCCAAGGGGTTGGGTGAGTTCTTGAACGTGTATCAATACGGGAACGTGCGCACTTCGTGCCAATTCACTGGCACGGGTATAGGCTTCAATTAGGGCAGGATAGTTCCAACCTTCAACTTCAATGATTTCAATACCAGCTTTGTCATCTGTGCGTTGCATGCCACGCATGGCATCTGAAATACTTTCCTTAACAGTTTGAAATGCGTTGTCAACCGAAATGCCATAGCCGTCGTCCCAAACACTAATAACCATGGGTACTTGCAATACACCGGCGGCATTGAGGGTTTCAAAGAACAAACCTTCGCTTGTACTGGCATTTCCAATGGTACCCCAAGCGACTTCATTCCCTTGGTTGGAAAGCTTTTCATCTTTCATGGACGCTACCTTACGGAACAATTTGGATGCATGTGCCAAGCCCAACAGTCGTGGCATTTGTGCAGCTGTACACGAAACGTCTGCAAAAGCGTTTTTTCTTTCCACCAGTGGCAGTAGATTACCTTCGCTGTCGAGAGTGTCTGTATTAAAGTGCCCCACCATTTGCCTTCCAGAAGACATGGGTTCTGCAATGTGGTCGGCATGGCCATAAACACTTGCAAATATGTGTTTGGGCTTTAATCCCCCAATAGACATCATAAAGGTTTGATCGCGGTAATACCCCGATCTATGGTCTCCGTCTTTAAAGACCTTTGCCATGGCAATCTGTGCGAGTTCTTTACCATCGCCAAAAATCCCAAACTTCCCTTTTCCAGATAGCACTTCTTTTCTGCCCAAGATACTTACCTGTCGGCTGAGTGCCGCAATGTAGTAGTCGTTGAGTACGTCCGACTTAAAATCGTTGAAGGTACCTTCGGATGAAGCGAGATTGACTGTTTTCATAAAGTTTTGCAAATTTACGAAAAATAGGAGTAGGGTTAATCTGCTAGAACCAACTTCTTGAAAACAGCTTAGCTAGTGATGCGGGTCGCAGGGACAATTGAAAACGTATGTTTTTGGGATAGGCGTTGTTTGTAATTACAGCACCGTTTGAATTGTAGATGGGAAAATGCACTTCAAAAAAGTCTGGAACCAGGTTAAAGGTAATGCCCGTGCCCCAATGTGTTTCAGCGTTCTGATAGCTGCTTTTTATCCATCCGATTTCTGCATAGCCTTCAACCCAACGCCAGATGGTTGTAGCCGATTGTGCCGTCATCAGCCACTGGTTTGCGCTTGTAAGTCTGCCTGTAGTCCGTAATGCCCCTTCCGCTTTAATGTATTGCTGACTAAAAAAACCTTCGGCTTCTGAACGCCCATAAAGGTCATATTGAAATAAATAATCATTAACCCGCGATACATTAAAATCATAATAGTTGTCGTTTGCGTTGTTGTACAGGAAAGTTCCTGCAAAAATGCGCATGGTCCACCTTCTGTTGGGTGCGTAATAGGTAATGTATTCAGAGTTAAGACTCAATTTTTTAAAATTACTAGCCATTTGTGCTTCAATCTTGTAAGAGAAGTTATCCAATGCCGTCCCTTTTCGGGATTGAAAACTGGCCAAACTTACTCCATAACCCCTACGTTCGTCTTCTTCTGGTAAATCATCTAATCGTACCGACACGTGTCGTATTTGTAAAGATGAGCGTTGTTTGTTTTGAATTCCCTTTGGGCGGTAATAGAAAATTAAAGAAGGAGTAAATACCGTATATCGCAATTGAGGCGCATAGTGATATGATGAACCAAATAGGTTAATTCGAGTCAAATAATGGCTGCTGTTTTCATTGTAAAAATCTGCTATTACAAACCCTAACCCACTTATTTGCTGCCTTTTGACACCATACTGCGGGCTAAATTTAAATCGATATTTATTGGCTAATATGCTACTGTTAGCTATTGAAATACCACTCAGCAGTCCATCATAATAGTTATAGGCAAACTCCGGTTTATAGAGCAATAATGCGGTGCCACTCTCTGCTATGTCTTGTAAGAACCGTAATTTCAAGTTGTTGCGAAACAGGCCGTTGCCAAGCTGGTAGGTGTTGTTGTTTAATTGGCGCTCTGGGATGTAGTGGTTTTCATTTATGGTTAGCGTTGACACCTCAGCGTTTTTATAATATTGTTCAAAGGGCAAATCTTTGCTTGATATCCAATCTGTTTGCTGCGCACCGTTGGTCAGAATTTTTTTTATCGGAATCGCAACTTTTGATTGGGTGCTGTTGATTTCAATCCGCGAAATTTGGGAGTTTATTTTTTTGCCTTGAAGTTTTAAGTCGACGTTATTATCCAGATGGATGTAATGGTCAAAAAACCAATCTAACGGTTTGTCGGTTTTTTGAGTTAATTCATTTTTTAAAACAGCGTTTGACAGCAAATCCTTGGGAATGGATTTAACTGTATTGGTAAGGATGTTACCACCAATGTAATGGTCTAAATACATAAGCGCCAAAGCGGCACGACTGGGGTTTGCAATCCTTCGGTTGTAACGGGTCAGTCTGTTTTTAGGAGTGGTTAGAGCTTGACCCCTATTTTTGTTGGTGGACACATTGGTAGATAGCTCCCAACTTCGATGAAATGGTGCTTGTGCAAAGTGATAGTTTTTTACAAATGGCAAATCTTTTAAAGTCCCTGTCATGGGTAGGTTTGGATATTGTTCTTGCACATATTGATTCCATAAAAAATTAGGCAACCCATCCATAATCCATTCTGATTGTTTTTCTGTATGACCGTATTTTTGGGATACATGCCAATGCAGTAGGCTTTTAAGTAATTTTAATTCTACTACTTGCGCTTTGTCAAAAGCCCTTAAAAATGAGGGAAGTGATTCCAGTGCTAACAAGGAATAGGCCTTGTAGTCTTCTTCAAAAGCCCAGATTGTTTGCGCATCAACATCCTTAAAGTGGTGAGTTATAAAAGCTTTAATATTATTTAAGTGTGATGCCAAACCGATTGTTTCATCAGCAGGAATCATATCTGTTATTAGCGTTGCGTTATCAAAGGGTATTTTTTGAAATGCTTTACGCTTGGTTAGAAGCAGCGGAGAAACCTCGCTCGTGTTTTGTGCTGGTAGCAGTAAATCGAAATCTTGATTTGTTTCAAAATCATAACGCACTTCTGCAGCAGGGCTGTTGGGTTTTCCAAATCCAAAATTGGTGTTTGGTGACCAACTGCCATCGCTATTTACTGTAGCCAAAACTAAATGCCAATGGTATGTAAACAACTGATTCTTTGATGTGCCGTATTTAAATTTATCTGCATCGGGGAGTTTGACTGTATAAACCACCGTAAAGTCAACCGCAGTATTTGGTAAAATGTCTTCAGCAAGGCTTATTTTGACGGCCTCTCGTTTTTCTGGTGTTCTTTCCCATTTGTGCTGTTGCCCATTGCTGTGAATTTCTTGAATATCGGTATAGCCTTGGTTTTTCTTGCTGGCACGTATCAGTTTATAATCAAACTCATTTGCCAAAAAGTAACCTAGCTGACTACGTGCAGAGGAATAGGCGTGGTTCCAATCCAAGAGGTAAATGGTCCTCACTGGCACATTGCTGTCGTTTGTCCACCGTATGTTTTGGGTAATAGATAGGGGTGCTGCTGCATCATTCCATTTGACACGAATGTCATAGGTATTTTGGGTATACCCAAAGAAGTGTAGCAACAATAAGAAACCGTATAGGTGGCGCAATGCTTAGAAGTTAGGGGTGAATTTCCGCTTGGTGTGGAATTGAGATACATGTTTTACTGCTTCGTCAACGTCATCAACTATTTTGATTAAATCCAAGTCTTCTGGACTTACGTTGTGGTATTCTTCAAGTAGTGTTTTTTTAATCCAATCAATTAGGCCTGACCAGAAATCTGAACCAAACAAAACAATGGGGAATTTTTTAATTTTTTCTGTTTGAATTAATGTTAGTGCTTCAAAGAGTTCATCTAATGTGCCAAAACCACCGGGCATCACCACAAATGCTTGTGCATATTTTATAAACATCACCTTGCGTACAAAAAAGTAGTCAAAATTAATGTGTTTGTCTTTGTCAATATAGGGATTGATTTCTTGCTCAAATGGCAATTCAATAACTAGCCCAACCGAAGTGCCATCTCCTTGTTGCGCCCCTTTGTTAGCAGCTTCCATAAGACCTGGTCCGCCACCTGTGATAACGCCAAAGCCTTGCTTTACTATTTTTTCTGCTATTTTAACGGTTTCGTCGTAATATCTGTCGGTTGGTTTTGTACGTGCCGATCCAAATATGGATACACAGGGCTTTATCATCCCCATTTGCTCAAAACCCGATACGAATTCCCCCATGATTTTAAAGGTTAACCATGAGTTGCTCGATTTCATTTCTGTCCATGCATTTGCCATAATTTTTATGTTTTTAGTTCCTGCCGTAAAAAACGTGCAGTATGATTAGACTTATTTTTAACTATTTCCTCAGGTGTTCCCGTACAACAGATGGTGCCGCCTTTAGCGCCGCCTTCAGGACCTATATCAATGATATGATCCATCTGCTTGATTACATCCATGTTGTGTTCGATGATAATCATGGTGTTTCCCTTGTCGACCAGTCGGTTGAGTACGTTCATCAGTACCCGAATGTCTTCAAAGTGTAACCCCGTGGTGGGCTCATCCAAAATATACAGGGTTTGCCCCGTATCTTTTTTGGATAATTCAGTCGCCAACTTAATGCGTTGGGCTTCGCCACCTGAGAGCGTTGTAGATTGTTGTCCAAGTGTAATGTACCCCAATCCAACGTCTTGAATGGTTTTTAATTTACGATAAATTTTGGGATATGGTTCAAAAAAGCGACACGCATCGTTGATCGTCATCTCTAAAACGTCGCTAATATTTTTATTTCGATACTTGATTTCAAGCGTTTCTCTATTGAATCTCTTACCATAACATGCGTCACAATGCACATATACGTCTGGTAAAAAATTCATTTCAATGGTTTTTACTCCCGCACCTTGACAGGTCTCACAGCGCCCGCCTTTTACATTAAAACTAAACCTGCCAGGCTTATAACCGCGAATCATGGCTTCTAGTGTTTTTGTAAAAAGCTGACGAATTTCTCCAAATACGCCTGTATAGGTAACTGGATTTGATCGTGGGGTACGACCAATCGGAGATTGGTTGATGTCAATTACTTTGTCAATATGCTCCAAACCCTTTATTGATTCATAGGGGAGTGGCTTTTTTACAGCTTTAAAGAAATGTTGGTTTAGTATAGGGTAGAGGGTTTCGTTTATCAGCGTGGATTTTCCGCTGCCTGATACGCCCGTAACTCCTATCATGCTTCCAAGTGGTATGCTGAGATCTACATGTTTTAGGTTGTTGCCCGTGCAGCCTTTTAATCGTAGTTTTTTTCCGTTTCCACGACGTCTTTTTCCCGGAACTTCAATTTGTTTTTTACCTGTCAGATAGGCTGCCGTGTCTGTGTCCATCTGCTGCATATGCTTCGGGTGATCAGCAGCCACAACCTTACCGCCGTGACGACCAGCACCAGGTCCCATGTCAATCAAATAATCTGCTTTTAGCATGATATCTTTGTCGTGCTCTACCACTATCACTGAGTTGCCAATATCACGTAATTGCATCAGTGATTCAATGAGTTTTTCGTTGTCGCGTTGGTGCAGACCAATACTGGGTTCGTCTAAAATATAGAGTACCCCAACCAATTGTGCGCCAATTTGTGTTGCCAAACGAATGCGTTGTGCTTCACCACCCGAAAGTGTTTTAGCACTTCGGCTTAACGATAGGTATTCTAGCCCAACATCCAACAAAAACTGCAATCGCTTTTCTATTTCAAGCAGCACTTCATGCGCAATAATAAGTTGCTTTTCGGATAATGATGAACGAATACCTTGCACCCAGGTGTGCAATTGGGCAATGTCCATCTCGGTCAAATCTGCGATGCCTTTATCGCCAACCTTAAAAAATAGGGCTTCTTTCCTTAGTCTTGAACCTGCACAGCTAGGGCATTTGATTTCGTCCATAAAACCCTTTGCCCATCGTTTGAGTGCAGATGTATGTGCTTCTTTGTACTGATGCTCCAAAAACGGAATGACACCATCATAATCGATGCTGTAATCTCTAGTAATACCTAGTGATTTAGAGGCTACTGAAAAACGCTCCCTGCCTCCATTTAAAATTACTTCCATCGCATCCTTTGGTATGTCTTTTATGGGATCTGCAAGTGAAAAACTATAGCGTTGTGCGATGCTGTTCATTTGTTTAAACGTCCAGTTACTTTTTTCTTCTCCTACAGGTGCAATACCACCAGCCTTAATGGAGATTGATGTGTCGGGTATGATTTTTTTATAATTGACTTTGTGTACCACACCCAAACCGTTGCAAGAAGGACACATGCCTTTGGGAGAGTTAAACGAAAAAGTATTGGGTTCTGGTGCAGCATATGAAATGCCACTGCTCGGGCACATTAATTTACGGCTGTAAAAGCGTGTGTTTTCTGTTTCGTAATCATATATCATCAACATGTCATTGCCGTGAAACATGGCGGTTTCTATGCTTTCTGCAAGACGTTTGCTGTCTGTTTTTGACGCTCTGACTTGAAGCCTATCAATAACAATTTCAATGTCGTGGTTTTTATACCTGTCAAGTTTGAAATTTGGAACCAATTCCACAAAAGTTCCATCTGTTCGCACTCTAGTAAACCCTTGTTTAAAAATAGAGGCAAAAAGTTCACGGTAGTGTCCCTTTCTCGATTGTACAACAGGGGCGAGTATGGCAATTTTTTTGTCTTTGTAGGAAGAGGCAATAGCTGCTTGAATTTCGGAGTCGGTGTATTGCACCATTTTCTCGTTAGTCTGAAAACTATATGCATCAGCGGCACGTGCATAAAGTAGTCGCAGGAAATCATACACTTCTGTAATGGTGCCAACCGTAGACCTCGGACTTTTACCCGTGGTTTTTTGTTCGATAGCAATAACTGGAGATAGCCCATCAATTTTATCAACGTCGGGACGTTCTAGTGCCCCCAAAAACTGACGTGCATAGGCAGAGAAGGTTTCGATATAGCGACGTTGCCCCTCAGCATAAACGGTGTCAAATGCAAGTGAAGATTTACCGCTGCCCGATAGACCGGTAATGACAACAAGCTCATTACGTGGAATTTCCACGTCAATATCTTGCAAGTTGTGCACTCGCGTTCCTTTAACAATAATCGCATCTTTCATAGCCAAGCCAAGCTTCGAATATAATTGATTTTAGTCAAGTTTTTTAGTGAAGTGCTTCTTTTTTAAACGAATCGCAATGGCTCATGAGTTCGGGGTAGAATTTTAAAAATTGCGCCTTAAAAAAATCATAGTGGCGTTCAAGTGTGTTAGCACCCGTTTGTAAGGGTTGTAAGCCAGTCCGATTTGCCATCTTATTTAAAATAACATCAATACCTTCTGTATTGTTGTATTCCAACATCCAGTTTTGGGCTTGCATGCCCCTCAGATATCCTTGTGCGGATGGTGGCATTATGTTCACGTGTTTTTGTAATAAAGCCGTTATATCGTTGTTAAATGTAGCTAAAGACAGCTGGTGATATGTTTCAAAATAGAGTGCTAGAAAATGATCGTAATACATATCAACCAGTATCCTGCTTATGTGTCGGTATTCCTTAAAAAGTTTTTCTCTAATGGCTATGGAGGCTGCGTGTTTATCTGTAAAGCTGTCGATGCTGCGATGCATATCAACGCCCAATTGCACTTCTTTTGTGAATTGAGCCAAGTCTTTATTGCGTATATGGTCCCCAATAAAATTACCCACAACCAAGCCAGTTGATGGATAAGATAAGGCCAAGTGCGCTAAGTAATTCATGTGCGTCTGTATGCTTATATTTGACAAAACAAAAGTATGACTTTAATCGCGTCTGTTTCGGGTATTCGTGGCACTATTGGTGGCGAAATTAACGAGAATCTTACACCTGTTGATGTGGTTGCTTTTGCAGCAGCTTACGGCAGTTGGATAAAAACCAAGCATCAGTTGACTGCTGTAGTTGTAGGCCGTGATGCGCGTATTTCGGGTCCAATGGTTCAAGCTCTCGTGCAGCAGACACTTATTAGTCTAGGTATTGATGTTATTAATGTAGGCCTTTCTACGACCCCTACCGTTGAAATGGAAGTTGTTCGCAAACAAGCACAAGGCGGTATTATCATTACAGCCAGTCACAATCCCAAACAATGGAATGCGTTAAAATTATTAAACAACAAAGGCGAATTTATCAGTGCTGAAGACGGTGCTGAACTGATGCAATATGTAAATGATCAGTCCTTTGAATTTGTTAGCGTAGATGAGTTGGGTAAAATTAGTGTTACTACAGATGCACTTGCGGCTCATTTGGATGCCATTCTAAGCCTTCCACAGGTAAATGTTGCTGCCATTAAGGCAGCGGGGTTTAGTGCGGTTGTCGATGGTGTGAATTCATCTGGGGGTGTTGCGGTTCCTATGTTACTTGAACAGCTAGGCGTAAAGGTGCATAAAATTCATTGTACGCCAAATGGCGAATTTCCACATAATCCAGAGCCGCTAAAAGAACATCTTGTTGATTTGTCAGATGCTGTAACTGCACAGCATGCAGATTTGGGCATAGCCGTAGATCCAGATGTAGACCGTTTGGTTTTTATGGACGAAAACGGGCTGTTATTTGGAGAAGAGTACACCCTTGTTGCATGTGCTGATTATGTATTACAATCTGAAAAGGGTGCGCTTGTTTCTAATTTGTCTTCTTCAAGAGCCCTTGCCGATTTGGCCAACGATTACGGCGTGGACTATCACGCCAGTGCAGTAGGCGAGGTACATGTTGTTGCAAAGATGAAAGAAGTCAATGCTGTTATTGGCGGTGAAGGAAATGGCGGTGTCATTCTTCCTGCATTGCACTATGGTCGCGATGCACTTGTTGGCATTGCACTTTTCTTGTCACACTTGGCAAAGGAAAAAATCAGTGTATCTACATTAAAAGAACGCTATGCTTCATATGTGATGGACAAAAAGAAAATCGAACTTTCTCCTTCTTGGGATGCAGATGCGTTGTTGGCTGCTGTTGCCAAAACTTTTGCAAATGAGCGCGTAACCACCATTGACGGTGTCAAAATTGACTTTGACGATTCGTGGATTCACTTGCGCAAATCCAATACCGAGCCTATTATTCGTTTGTATGGTGAGGCAAAAACACAAGATAAAATGGCTGATAAAATCAATAAAATAGAAGCGGCTATTGCTGCTTTTGTCGCATCAACTTAAAGCGGTTATGTGTCCAAAAGTAAAGAGACGGATCTTCTTTTATTAGCGCTTCCAATTGTTCGTAGAACATATCTGTAATAGCGTAATCGGGTAGGGTATTGGGATTTTCAGCCAATACGTTAAACGTTGTTTCATAGTAACCTTTTTTAACTCTTCTGACTTTTGCCATCACTACGGCAACATCAAACCTTTTGCCCAGGCGTTCTGCTCCTGTAAACACAGGAACTTCATGGCCAAAAAAGCTACGGAAGTAATTCTTCTTATTGCTTTGAGGCGATTGATCTGCTGCAAACCCAATGACCGCTAGTTCTTTTTTGTGCTGCATGGCTGTAAATTGCTCCCCAAACTTTTTTCGTGATATAAGATAAGACCCGTGTATGGAGCGCACCTTTTTTAGGTACTTATCAAAATATGGGTTTTGCAATGGGGCATAAATGCCATGTGGGGTGTGTGGGGTATGGTGTCCCAAGGATAATAGCCATTCAAAATTCCCATAATGCCCTGTCATCACAAAAACGGATTTACCTTCTTTAGCGTAATTTTTTAAAAGTGCTGGATTGCTAATCGTGAACCTGCGCATCATGGTCTTTTTTGACATGCCCCTTACTTTAATCATTTCTAAAAACAGTTCGCATAAATACCGGTAGAACTTGCGTTCAATGACCAACGCTTCTTTTTTTGTTTTGGCTAAACCTGAGAGTTTAATATTCTTACGAACCACTTTTTTTCTGTAGCCCGCTACATGATAAAGTAAATAGTATAGTATGCTAGCATACGCATATAACATCCAAAAGGGTAGTAATGAAATAAGCAGCAAAAAAGGAACTGTAAAAATAAAAGTAAGTCGCTTCATTGCGCTTAAAGTATATGTATATGCTTAAAGCAGTATTTGCTCAAGGATAGGAATGAAGTCTTCTGCATGTCGTTCTTTGGCAATAACAGTTCCGTTTTCATCCAGCAGGAATAATTGGGGTATGGAGTTTACACCATAGACAGCTGCAATAGGGTCACCCCATCGCATAAGGTGGGATACTTGTGTCCAGTCTAATTTGTCGTTTTCAATGGCTTTTTCCCAAGACCCTTTATTCTTGTCTAAAGAAATCCCAATTATGGCAAGGCCATTGTCTTTATAGGCGTTATGAACCTTTACTAAGTTAGGGCTGTCAACGCGACAAGGACCACACCAAGATGCCCAAAAATCTAAAATAGTAAGTTTCCCAAGAGTTGTGTTTAGTGAAATGGCAACATCATTAGGGTCAGGCGCAGTAAAATCAGGTGCTTTATCACCAACATTAACTTCGCCATCCTCAGTTACTTCTTCCGTTTCTTTTGGCGCCACCAACTGGTTAATCTTTACAGCAGATTTTGTTTTCTTGATTGTTTTACTAAAGCTGTTATAAATCTCAAAAGCCTCTTCATTTTCAATGGCTTTGTTCATGACCAATTGTATCAAAACCATTGCTGATACATACGAGTCAGGATTGGATTTGGTGTAATCTTTTTGGAAGTTGATAAACTTGGTTTCCATTTCTTTTAGTTGCTCTTCCAAATCTTTGTATCCCAAGCTGTCACGCGATATCATGGCATTTCGCATATCGTTTTGAATTTCATAAAAAGACTTAAAAAGTGGATTGATTTCATCGATGTAACGCTTAAAAGCTACGTTAGTTTTTGTTCCGCTCACTTTCGAAGTTTGAATGCTGTCCTTGTATATCTCAACCGTGATTTCTCCTTGCTCAACAAAAATGGGTACTGATCCCCTAACGCCATCTACCCACATCGATTGGTAATCTGGTAATTTAGAAACACCAGTGTAAGAAGCTAGACCTTCTTTTACAAAGAGTGTGTCGATAACATTTGGTTTATTTTCATCATCAAAGTTGACAAGAAATATTTGGTGGTCATCTTCAACGTCAGCAGATATGTTGATAGTGTAATCACCAGAAGATGATTGACATGAAACAAAAAGTACAATTAGAGTAACTAAGAAAAGGTTTCGCATTAGAAAAATATTTCCGCAAATTTATGAAAAAGGAATTTGAATTAACCATTTACTTTAACCCTGTAGGTGTATTCAAATACAATTCTCAATCGTCGTTTTACGTTGACTGTATATATTCGTACTTTTGAAAAAAATATTTAAATGGCAGGAAATACTTTTGGAAAAATATTTAGCCTTACAACCTATGGCGAATCGCATGGTGTAGCTCTCGGAGGTGTTATTGACGGCTGTCCAGCAGGAGTAACAATTGATGTTGCGGCAATACAAGAAGACCTTAACAGGCGTAGACCTGGACAATCGGCCATCGTAACACAGCGAAAAGAACCCGACACGGTTGCTATTCATTCGGGTGTTTTTGAAGGCGTCTCTACTGGAACACCCATTGGGTTTACCATTGTCAATACCAATCAAAAATCAAAAGATTACAGCCACATAAAAGACAGTTACCGTCCTTCACACGCCGATTATGTTTACGACAAGAAATACGGCATCCGCGATTATCGCGGTGGTGGAAGAAGTTCGGCACGTGAAACCGCGGCCCGTGTGGTAGCAGGTAGTATAGCCAAGCAATTTATTGCACCCGTAAATATTCGTGCTTTTGTTTCAGCAGTAGGGGAGTTGTCAGTCGAAAACCCACAAAACACAGACGATTTTTCTACCATAGAAAGTAATCCTGTGCGTTGTCCAGACCCAGCTATGGCAGCCCAAATGGAAACCTATATAAAGCAAATTCGTAAAGAAGGAGATACCGTTGGTGGTGTGGTAACTTGTGTTATTAAAAATGTTCCCATTGGTTTGGGAGAACCTGTTTTTGATAAGCTACACGCAGCCCTTGGACAGGCCATGCTTTCTATCAATGCCGTTAAAGGATTTGAATATGGAAGTGGTTTTGCTGGTGCTTCAAGAAAGGGAAGCGCTCATAACGATTTATACAACGAAGACGGTACTACCAAAACCAACTATTCTGGTGGTGTACAAGGTGGTATTAGCAACGGAATGGACATTTATTTCAATGTTGCTTTTAAACCTGTTGCGACCATTATGCAGCATCAAGAAACCATTGACAAAAAAGGAGAAAAAGTTGTTATGGAAGGTAAGGGGAGACACGACCCTTGTGTGGTGCCACGTGCCGTTCCTATAGTCGAAGCCATGGCCGCTTTGGTTTTGGCTGATTTCAGTCTTCGTAATAACAACGCTAAAATCTAACACATGAAAAAACTACCCCTACATTGGAAAATTCTACTCGGAATGCTTTTGGGTGTTCTATTTGGTTTAATTTTTAGTCAATTTGAATGGGGTAGGGTTTTGGTTGTAGATTGGATCAAACCATTCGGAACCATATTTATTAATGTCCTGAAACTCATTGCCGTTCCTTTGATATTAGCCTCGCTAATCAAAGGGGTTTCTGATCTTAAAGACATTACACAGTTATCCAGTATGGGTAGTCGCACTATAGGTCTTTACTTATTGACAACGCTTACTGCTGTTACCATTGGTTTGAGTATTGTGAATCTAATCAAACCCGGGAATACCATATCCGACGAAACACGGACGGAGCTACTTTCAGCTTATGCCTCAGATGCAGCTGCCAAACAATCTGTGGCAGCCGCACAAAAGGAAGCAGGTCCATTACAAGCGCTAGTTGATTTGGTGCCCTCCAATATTTTTGCTGCCATGCAAGACAACGGCAACATGCTACAGGTGATTTTCTTTGCCATATTTTTTGGAATAGGCATTGTGCTTATTCCGCAAAAGAAATCCCAAGCCGTAAAAGACTTTTTCGATGCACTTAACGAGGTCATTCTCAAGCTTATTGACCTAATCATGATTGCTGCACCTTATGGTGTGTTTGCACTTCTTGCAGCTTTGGTTGCTGAAGCGCCATCTGCGGATTTATTCAAAGCTCTTGGCTTATACACCATAACCGTACTGTTGGGTTTGCTTTGTATGATATTGTTTTACTTGATTTTAGTTCGCCTTATTACAGGAAAGAAAATCGGTTTTTTTCTTAAGGGTATTTCTCCAGCACAGTTGTTGGCGTTTTCCACCTCTTCGTCAGCTGCCACACTTCCCGTTACTATGGAGCGTGTACACGAACACTTGGGCGTTGAAGAAGATGTGAGTAGTTTTGTATTGCCCATAGGGGCAACCATTAATATGGATGGAACTAGCCTGTACCAAGCCGTCGCCGCTGTATTTATTGCACAAGCCTTTGGTATGGATTTAAGCTTAGGTGCCCAATTGGGTATTATTGCCACAGCAACACTCGCCTCCATTGGCTCTGCTGCTGTTCCAGGTGCAGGGATGGTGATGTTAGTAATTGTCTTGGCACAAGCAGGAATTCCTGAAGCGGGCTTGGCCTTGATTTTTGCTGTCGACAGGCCGCTTGATATGTGCCGTACGGCAGTTAATGTCACAGGAGATGCATCAGTATCCATGATGGTCGCCAAATGGCTTGGTAAACTTGGAAAGCCCAAAGTCAAAAACTGGGACGATCACTACAAGAACTAATCGATAAACCGTTCTGCATATTTATTAGGAAGCAGGCAGTTCGTTGTGCCAAACCAATGTTTTCTGTTTTTGGCAATTAACCCATATACAAACCGCTGTAAAAAACCCGGTGTTATATAAAAGACAAACAACACCCATTTCACTTTAGGTAATTGCTTTATGATGTATTTTACTGCGTTGTGGTGTGATAACAACTCTTGATTGGTTGTTAATACCGCTACTGTTTCTGAAGATAGCTTGTAGGGTTTTGCAAAAGTGCTGTTTAGGGCGCTAAATGAAAAATGCTCGTGCGTGTCGTGCTTTAGTATGTACTGCAGACTCTTGCTGCATAATAAACAGGAACTATCGTAAAAGACAACGGCGCGTTTCACTTCTTGTTTCTTTCCACTAACTCAAGGGCTTCCACGTTTACCTGCGTGGTAAAAATGCCATAGTTAACGATGGCCTTTTTCTTTTCAAGCGTATCTATGGTGCCAACTGCCTTTCCATCAAACATGCGCACTTTGTCCCCAATTTGAAAGGTTACTTTTGGGCGAAAATTTTCTTTTGGCTTGGTTTCTTTTTGCTTCTTTTTTTCTTCGCGAACTACTTCTACCTTTTCAACTACTTCCTTCTTAATTGCACGCTTTTCTTGTTGTTCTTTTTTGTGTACGGCATTTGTCTTTCGCTTTCGTTTTGCGTTTTCGGTTTCTACAATTTGCAATAGCTCAGAAATAAGTGGACGCTTTTTGTTTGTGATAAAAAAACGTTCTGCCGCATCGTTTACTTTGTTACCAAGCACTATCATGCGTTTTTCTTGGTCAAATAGTTCTTGATAGCGCTCAAGCTTGTGCTTGACTTTCGCATTCAGCGTTTGCAGTTTGTCGTTTTCCTTTTTGTTTTTAATCGAAGTTTCTTGCAGTGCTTTAGAAGTCTTACTCATGCTGGCACGCTCCTTTTGAAGTTTGGCTATACTGGCATCAAAACGAACTTTACCTCGTTCAATTTTCTTTTTTGCCTTGTTGATTAGGCTGTAAGGGATGCCATTTTTCTCGGCTACCTCAAAAGTAAACGAGCTGCCTGCTTCTCCTGTTACCAAATGAAAGGTGGGCTGAAGACTTCTGCCATCAAACTGCATATTGGCATTGGTCATGTGCGGTAGTTCGTTGGCTAACAATTTAAGGTTTGAATAGTGGGTCGTAATAGCACCAAAAGCATTGCGCTCATAAAATACTTCAAGGAATATTTCGGCCAATGCACCACCCAGTTCTGGATCTGAACCCGTTCCAAATTCGTCAATAAGAAATAGTGTTTTTTCATCACATTTTTTCAAAAAGCGCTGCATGTTCTTTAGGCGATAACTGTAGGTGCTCAATTCGTTCTCTATGGATTGGTTATCACCAATATCTGTGAGTATACGTTCAAAAACACTCATATGACTGCTTTCATCCACTGGAAGCAAGAAACCACTTTGCAGCATCAATTGCAGTAGGCCAACCGTTTTGAGTGTGATGCTTTTTCCACCTGCATTAGGTCCCGAGATTACCACAATCCG
>ENA-UZWU01013817-UZWU01013817.1-metagenome-genome-assembly--contig:-Day-4--1m-contig-13817_pt1 | contig 16161 bp, 14 predicted proteins | sample MGYA00260345_ERZ794905 | MGnify/ENA metagenome assembly ERZ794905
TGAGGTCTTTTGGTACTATGTAAGCTGCAAAAGGGCTAAAGAACTTTGAAGGGTTCCTAGAAGTCCAATCAACTATAGTTTTGTATCTTGATTTACGAAAATAATGGTCCTCTCTAAAATCTCCTAAGGTTATTATTTTTCCTGTTAACTTGTCTTTCACCTTCTTGTATTTAATTTTGAACTCATCACTCACTTCTGCTCTTAGTTCAATTAATTTTAACCCCATCTCTTTAGCTGCATTAATAGCTGTCTCACCACGGATTGTTCTTATCACTCTGAGACCATCACTCATCTCATCAAAAGACTTATCTGTAAGGATTTTCATGTACTTACAGTCAGGACATTCATCGAATGTGTTATCATAAATAAAGTTACACTCTTTACAGCTTAGCTCACCTTTCTTTGTTTTCGAGTGAGCGTTAGTACTAAATATTTTTAAAAGTCTTTTGAACAGCATTAATGAATTATTTTAACGTTATCTTGATTTAAATTTACCTTCAAACAAGCCTGAGGGTCATTCTTGATTAGTTTTACTAAGTCAGGATCATTGAGACTATCTGAGTCATGGATTGTTTTGTTGCACTCAATGCATATTTTGCTTCTATCCCCATTTTTTTTCATGGCTTTCCATTTAATATGAATAGGGCAGTGTAAACGTTTAACAAACTCTCCAGCGTCTGTAAATATTTCTTTAGTTGATGGGTTAATTTTCATTTTTTCTAATTTTATATTTTAAAGCCATTCAGATTGAAAATCATTGATTTTATTAGATGAATAACCAAATTCCATAGCTTTTTTTGCTTCCCAGAACATGTTTTGGGCCTTGTAGGGCCTATTAAAATCGTTATTGGGAATATTGTGATTAAGGAAAGTTTTTACGAGTAGCCTTTTTGCTCATCTTAGAGGGTTTTAGGATGGTATTTTGTCTTAGTTAGGTGTTTAAATTTACAACGGTCAATTGTTTTATAATGTAGTTTTCTGTGCTGTTTAATTCGTTAAATCCTACACATTTTTATTTCTTTAATTAAGGCATTTAAACCTTTTTCAAATTGTGCTAATATTAGATCACGCGTAATATTATATTTACTATTGCTCCATCTTTTGGTACTACGAACGCCATCCTTAGTTTCAAACTGCACGTGAGTAAAAGAGCTTCTTTGCTGGTAAATAGTTTGAAATGCAATCCCTATTTCATATTGGTTACCCTTGTTTTGCATCAAATGGTTATAAACATCTCTTTCTTTCAACTGTCTACTTGACTTTTTAATCTTCTCTTTCTGGTAATCATTAATTAATTTTATAAGAAAAATATCAAAACACTTTAATGCTGAATTGGTCCATGTTTTAATTCTAGCACCGTGAATATTTGATTTAAAAAAAGCATACTCCACACACTCTAATGCATAGTCATTTACCTCACGATATTTATCCTTATCAGACAAGTAACTTCTTACATTCACATCCTCCTCCTTAGAACTCAAATCCCTTAAAAGGTGCTCAACAAATTTTTTATTCAATTGGTCAATAGATTGAATAACTGCTTCTGACAAGTACTTCCTTTTGTAGTCTTGGATTGAATCTATTATTTCTAGATCAGATGTTATTTGCTCTCTTAATTTGCTAAAACTCATAATCCTATAGAATTTAGAAAATCATCCAAATCAATGTTTTCTGTATTATGATACTTATTGAACTCAGCAACAACCACCTTTAAATATTGGCTATTTTCTTGGTTGAGCTGATTTTGTAATGTTGCTCTCAGTTGTCGCGTTTTGCTATGCTTATAAAGCAACCTGTATAATGACACCTTTACAAGATCAGACTCTTCGTTTTTTAGTTTTTTAAAATAAACCTGACGAAGTTCCTTCTCATCAAAGTTTTGAGTTAGAGAGATGTTCTGAATAATATTGTATTTTCCCCATTCATACTTAGAGAAGACACCATCAAGCAAGTCTGTCATTTTACGCTTAACTTTATTAGAGTATCTATAATTCATTATGGTATACCCCAACTTATCAGCCCTCCAAAAATATTTTTCATAGAAGAAGAGCCAATACTTTAATAAATCCTGATTAGGGGCAATTTCATGCTCTAAAAACCTTAATTCACGTAACGCAATTCCATATGCGGCACTTAAACGAATTGCATCTATATCATCTACTGATTCTAATAACGATAGAGGCTCATCAATTTTATTAGTAAATAAGGTCGGCAACTCCTCTTCTACATCTCTAATTTGTTTTTCCCAATATTGTAATATTTCTTCTGGGTCAGACACAGTAGTTAAATTTCCTTCTTCATTAGAATTATCTTGTTGACTCAATTTAGCAAGGTCCTTTTTTAACTTTTTGCTCGGTTTCTTTTCAGCTTTTGTTTCTAATGTAAATTCTATTTCTTGTCCTTCAGCGTCATCGTAGCTGTTAAAAACTCTAATCCTTTTTAACTCTTTTACTGTTTCGTCTTCTTCACCTTCCTTAATCTCTTGAATACTCGTTTTCTTTGAATTTATAGAAAGAGCATTGGTTTTAGTGTATTTATCTATTAACAATAAAGCATCTAATAACTCATTTTCTTCATAGCTGTAGATATTTATGTCATCCATATAACGCAAATAGATATAGCCGTGTTCAATTAATTTTTGATCTAACTGGTGTAATAAAAAATTAGCCAACAAGAAAGAAGGTGGCGGTCCTTGTGGAATACCAACACCAGGAGTTGGTCCATCCTTGGTACCCGACCATATATTTAGACAATCACCTAATAAATCTAGTATTTCGTCTTCAACACCAAACTGAGTGCTCAATATTAAAAGTAAATTGTAGTGGGGAATAGAATCGAAAAAACCAGTTATATCAGTTTCAAATTTAAACTTTACTTTATCTACTTCAATTGCTTGAATAATAGAGTCAGAATACTTTTTATGGAGACCCTGCCAAAATCGAAAGAAAAAGAAATTTGGTGTTTCTTCCTCTAATATAGCTTCACCCTTTTTTACATCTTCGTTTAACACACTACCAAAAACAAACGAACTATAATTATCTAACTTTTCATAATTGTTCTTTGCTAAGTTATCTGCAATAGCTTGATAAACAATTGCATCCTCAATATTTAAGGTTGTTTTTGTTCTTAAAGTTTTTGAAGATTTAGGAACATAAAACTTAAATCCTCTTTTGGGCTTGTAGCTACCTCCAATGACTTTGTCTGATAGGTTTTGACAATTAATTTCTAAATCCGCTTTAAATGCACGAATACCAGCTTGGTCTTTCACCATTCTATCTGGCCAACATTGAACCCTATGGTAAGCAAGTTTAATTGCTACTGAATTGAAATATTTTTCTAGTACATTGGCCATTATTGGATATATATTTTTATTTTTTGAATCAAACTATAAAAGTTCATCTCTCCATTATTAATGTGGTGTTTTTCTACAATAACTCTTATTGGTTCTCTGAAAGTTAAATATAAATTATTATCTGTTTTAATTTATAATAAATTTAATCAAAAAATATTTCTAAAAATGAAATATTACATTTTGAAATAATGTCGGGAATATTAATATTAATTCGTGGGGGTTAAATTGATTTATGTAATTAATTTTTATTGTTTTTATCCTACAAATTCACCAATAGCATATGAGCTAACATCAATATTAAAATATCTGCCAGTCCATATGGCTTCTCTTATTTTACTCATTTGTTATAATTCTATTTTAAAAACACGTAATACCTTTGACCATCCATTTATCCAAGAGCCTTTACTTTTAGTCTCATCTAATAATACAATTCCTTGGTTAAGCAATAATTTTGAAACAAAGAGATTTATTCTTTCTGTTTTTGCAACGTTGATATAAGGACTACTTAAAACTATATATTGAATTCCAGTGAAACTTTGCTTAATATTATGGATTAGAGAGGATAGGTTAAAGAAATCCATATCAATGACATTAGAAAATAAATGTACGCTTACTATTTCTGAAGTTGATTCTTCTTCTTTTATGTCATCTATACTCAACTCGTCAAAACCCTTATTTATAGTTTTTATGTTTTTAACATCGTTGTGAATATGAAGTGCTGCTCTTCTTAAAGCACACTCTGACGGCTCAATTAGTGTTACAGCATTTACTATATGTGTGCCGAAAGTATCTATAAACATTTTAGAAGCAATACCCTGACCACAACCCCAATCAATAAGTTTAACGTTTTTAAAATTAGCAGTGTTAATTACTTTAAAGGCATCTTTTAGTTTAGCAATATGCTTTTTACCATGCGAATACATATATGCTAATAGTTGTTTTTCAGATTCTAAAATAGCTGTACCACGTCCCAAGGAATAAAATATTTCATTAGATTGGATTGGCATGTAAAGCTCTTTATTTAATTCTTGTATTTCTGAAATGCTTAAGTTTTTACCATTTAAATTTAATGCATAATCTGTATTTTGCTCTAGTAGGAAACCCGCGACATAAGATGAGGGAATTTGGTGTCTTTCAAGAAACTTATCCAGTAAATTTTGAATGTTAGTGTAAGGGTCTGTTCTATAATCTAAATCGACAGCAAAAATTTCCTCGATAATCGCATCATCTAAAAACCCATACGTTTCAGAATTGTAGCTAGTCTCTATTTTTTCTTTAAGGATTAATACATCCTCCTGAGCAAACTCATTAAAATATTTTACAAATAGAGCATAAAAATAGACCAATATTGCAATAGGTTCTTTATTGCTATCTGTATCATTTTTGAAAGTTTCCTCAAGTAAAATAAGTAAAGCATCAAATCCGTTCATAAAGTCATGTGATGATCGTGATAACATGAATAATGCACTGGCTTTAATTAGATTTGATTGGTGTAAGTTTTTCTCAACTAATAATCTATAAAACTGCTGGAATACAAATAAATCGCCTAATCTTACCGATGTGTTTAAAACAAGGTTTACATAGGCTTCATTTTTTTTAGCATTAAAATCTAACGCTCTAATCGTGTTTATGCCTAATGCTAGCCGACTAAATTCTTCTCTATTTTTTGATATATTTTCATGATTTGACAAGCTATAATTGTCATAGATCTTATCAAAATTAGTATTGATGAACTGGTGTAAGCTATCTGTGTTGCTTAATGCACTATTATAAGATTGTATAAAGCTCATGTAATTACACTTGATTTGAAAGTATGTATTGAATGATTTCTTTTTTTAGAGTAATATTTTTAGGTATTTCTATATTTAACTCATTTGCTAACTTTTTCAATTTTTCTATAGTAAAGCTTCTTTTACTTAATTCATCAGCATTATAAACTCTGCTTTTTGATTTGGATTTCTCATTTAAATTTGAGTTAACTTCAGTTTCAAGATTCGGTTTATTTACAGTACTAAATAAATCGACACCCCCATTTAGTGGCTTTTCTTTGTGTTCTTCATTTGTTCTGCTTTCTTCTTTAACAGGCTCAAAAACATTTGTACTTAAAACTGTTTCTTTCGATTTGGTTTCATCCTTTAACTCATCAGTTTTGTCTGTCTTTCTACTAAGTTTTTCATCGTCCTTTATTTGATAAAGTGCTTCGCTATCTGACCTAACGTTTTCGATTAAACTATTCAGTTTAGGATTTATGAGTGTGTTTAACTTATCTGATAACTTATTATTATCTATTGTAAATAATTCAGTCGGAAACCATTTTGAGACTTCTTTTATTAAGGCATCAATAATGTTAGATTTCTGAAGTTTATAATTCACTTTTTTGTACGGATAGTAATCACTTAAAACCTTTATATATTTATACTTCGGGTTCTTTTTAGGGATAGATTGACTAGATAGAAAATTAATACTCAAATAATCAAAATCATTACTAATAGTTTTGTTGTGAAATGCATATTGGTATATGGATTCAAGTGTGTAAAAATCGATTTTTGTATTTAAATCAAATTTTACCTGGATTTTCTTATCTTCAAGTTTATAATAATTCCTTAAAGTGTTATAACCAAAATACAACCCATAAATTAAAGTTATTTCTTCACTGATATTTTCCTCAAGATTTGAAAGTAAGCTATCAATTAAATCTTCTACACTTTTAGAACTGTCTTTGCCAAATGATTTTAAAATGGCTAACTTAAATGTTAGTGAATTTTTAGGTAGATTATTTAAATTTATTACTCCAAAATTTGACTTTAATTGAAGATTTTCTTGTTTTGATACATCCTCGATGAGAGGCGTGTTAATTTGCTTTGTTAGGTAATTAAAAATCCTTGAATCTCCTTTAAAAATTTCATGGAACCGATCATCTATAACCATATTATTTTTTTCAATATCAGATGCTATTCTTTTATTGAAATATGCCAATGTTGAAAAATAACTTTCAGAAAATTTAATTTGATTTTCAGAATTTATAGCTGCACTAACTTTTAGAAATGCCAAACCACCTAATAAACGATCAAAGCGTTTTAGCATGACTTCTAATTCTTTAGTTTGATTTCTTTTAGTGTTATGTGTAAATGGAAACTCTTTAGCTATTTCGTTATCCTCTTTATTTGTATAGTTTATTGACCAGTTAGGTACAAACGCTACTGTTCTATTAATATTCCAGATTACCGTATCGGCTTTGTCTTTATCCTCAAAATTAATGGTTTTTATACGCGATATTGGTATAGCTGTGTGGCATAAAAAAAAATCTGTTGACATTTGTTCAAGAGCTTTATCTTCATCATTATTTAAAACCACTTCAATAGAACAATCGCTTGTTTTATTCCATTTTTTTAAGGACAAAATAATTTGATTACCACTATTGCTCTGGAAATCATGTTCCCTATTTTTTATCAGGTTTGCTGGACGAATAATGCCATCCACTAAATAATGAGGTAGTGAATTGGTGTTTAGATGTATATAATACTTGTTTTTCATTTTTTTACTTTTTAAAAAGGAAGATGGTCATCGTCTTCTATAGTTTTTAAATACCTTTTATCTACCTCAACAATACCATTACGTATTTGATTTTGGATAAAAGGAATGCTCGAATTACCATTTACAGTTGGTCTGTGATCTATTAAGATTAAATTTCTCTTCGTTCTTGTAAATACAACGTAATAGTCTTTTTCTGTAACCACATTAAAATTGTCTATAAAATCTTGGTACTTATTAAAATAAGGTATTATAACGGTATCAAACTCTAGACCCTTACAAGACTTGTATGTGGTAACGTGAATATTTTCTATAGTATTAATTTCTTCCTCTGTATTTACATACATACTACATGTATAACCACTATTTTGTAATTCATTATGCCAATAACGCACATGATTTTCTAATGGCACCAAAACAGCGATATTATTTATATTATTATGAAATTCATCAATTACGTCTTTAATAATTTGTATTTGGTTCTCATTAATGCCGTCACTACAAATTAATTTCGGTTTTTCACCATTAGACTGTCCGTTTGAAATTATAGTTTGTGGGAATAATGAGCGAACAAAATGCATCACTTCATAAGTATTTCTATAATTTGCGTTTAAAGTGAATCTACGGTTATTAAAGAGTTCTTGTAATTGTTCCTCTGAAGTCGCTCTATTTGGGAATAATATTTGGTTATCATCTGCTGAATAAGAGACCATTTTAGTTAACGAGTCAATAGTCTCGTATATACGACGATTTACATCTTGTGCTTCATCAATAATAATTTCATCGAATTGAGCAGTTGTTCTATTATTTATTCTTTGATCGGTTGTCCATCTATAAGTTCTACTTACGTTTCTACCGGCATCGATGTTTTCAGACTTTGCAGTAGCTTTTAAATACGCCTCTAATGAAACTGTATATGTAAGCAGTAAGCTATTGCGCCTTTTCATACTATGATTTTGTATATGTCGCCATAAAGAAACCACACTTTTTCCTGTGCCTGGACCACCAGAAACTGCAATAGCATTGGGTTCGTTTAAAACCGCTTGTTGCTCTATAGTTAAGTCTGTAAGAACCGGAAGTCTAAAACCATACGCCATAATCTTTTTCTTATTTTATTACTCTAAATGTTAAATTAATACGTTCACCAATCACTTTTTTTGTTTTTGGTATTTGGTGTTTCCAAAAATGTTGTAGTTCGCCAAGCATTATAAGTAAACTACCGTGCTTTAAAATTATTTCAATTTTTTCATTCGTTTTAATGTGTTTTAATTGAAACTTCCGTTCTGCACCAAAATTTACAGAGGCAATTACCGGGTTTTTACCCAACTCTTTTTCAGCATCGGTGTGCCATGAAATAGAGTCGTTACCATCACGATAGCGATTTAACAGAACACTATTAAAAATCACTTTTGCTTTAGATTCTATATCTGATTTTATTTTAGATAAGCCCGGACTCCATGCGTGAGGCTGCAAGGTAATCCCAGAGAAACTATATGGTTTGTCATTATCGCCATACCATGATGTAAGCCTTGGAAATGGAATTTGCTTACCATACATATTCATGGATTCTTGCTTCCATTTAATATCACTTATTAATCGTTTTAAATAGGTGTCGGCTGTCTGTTTACTGTAAAAATTAGGTATATAGATATATTCACCATTATTTATTTTAATAGTTTCGTTATAATTAGGTGTTGGTAAAAACATATCTAACTGTTCCATATCTTTTAAATTTTATCTTTTAATCACAAAATATATTATGATTTATATTTTTAAGTATCTTGTATCAATTATGTATATGCCTATTATTTAGATTTTATTTCCAAAATCCCCACCATTTTTTATTTGCCTTTGACAAAGCATTTTTAGCCTCAATTTCTGTATTTTTAATTTTCAGCAAATTTAATGAAAAATTATTCTTGGGAATAAAAAGTGGAGCAGAAGGGAGCGAAGTCGAACTATTTTGGGGAGGATTTATTAGAATTATTAAGTGAATCTATATAAAAAACCATAATTTTAAAATTTAATTTATTGTCTGCATATTAAAGCTCAACTGTTTAAAAACATATGATACATTTTTTTGGATATTTTAAAGTAACTAACCATATTGGAATTAGTTCTGTAGGTTTTGAAAAGGCTGCTATATTTTTAAGAAATAGAGATTTTAAAGTAGTTGAACTTTTTGGATTAAAGAATAATGAAGAGGTAAATCTGCTTTATGAAAATGAGGAGCCTGTGTGGATTACAAAAGATCATCACATACACATACACTCTCTATTTGAAGAAAATGAGTATTCAACATTCACTCATGTTAAGATAGAATTAGCTGATGGTGGTGATATCAATTACAGTGCAGCTTCACTATATGTTAAATTCCCAGATGGAGAAGACATAAAATCAAAGACCATAATGTTATTGGAAACTATGGGGTATTATGCTGGTGAAAAGATTTTTGATTTTTGTTCTGAAAATCCAGATATGCATTTGTTAGAGTTTGTTCTTGGAATGGAGCCTGAGGATATTACTGATGAATTTGAAAGAATGAAATCTCATACAGAGTACATTAATAACGAGGAATATCTTAAAAAGTAAGGTTTAATTTATTTTATAAAAATCGATATGTGATTCCTCAAATAGGGTTTCACATTTTTCATCTTCAATTTCTGGACAATAACTAATCTTTAAGCTTATTTCGAATTCTATTCCCTTTTTTATTTTAACATCAACGGTTCTGTCAAAAATGAAATTTGTAGGTACATTATTATAATTTCTATGGGTTTCTCTATATACTTCAATACTTTTTTCAAATACCGGAACTAAAAAATTATCCTGATCAAGAGAATGAATTTTATATACCATTACGGCTTGTCCCCCAGGATATCCATAACGATAATTGGTGTTTAAATATTCTTTATCTTTGATTTGGACAAGTTCGTAGTTAACAGGATGTCCCCATTGACCTCCATTAATAGTATCTGACACTCTGCCTTTTTCGACAACCAGACTGCCATAGCAGTTTCTGCAAAATTTACTTTCAATTTCTTTAAAACTTATGTCAGATTTTTGCTGAGCGTTGGTATGAAATAGACCGAATATTAATATTACTACCAGTGGTTTATAATTCATTTTTGTATTTAATTTTTGTGGTATTTATCCTGCAATATTTAATAAAATAAAAGCTTACATCTGTCACTAAACCTTACCTTTTTCTAATTTACCAAAATTATCTTTAGGATTGAGCCATGGGTTTTTCTCTGAAATAACATACTTTTTTTTCTCCTTTTTTTCTGTTCCTAGAGGTATTCGAATAATTTTATTTGAAATAAGATTTTTAAGAAATATTATCACTTATTGTATTTTAATTTGTTATGAATTTAATAAAAAATTATTCATAAGGACAAAAAGCGGAGGCAAAGGGAATAAAGTCGAACTGTTTTACGAAAGATTTGGAATTTTTTTAAGTCCAAAGCTACAGGTGATATTGTTATTAATTTTTTCATATTTATCATCTATTTTTTTAGATTAGCCCTTCAACGTTCCGGCTAAACTGCGTTTCAACGCAGTTTAGGTACTGTTTTATAGTGTTTTTATTAAATCTTACTTTTCAGAAAGAAACCACGTTCTAGTGAATACACTTTGCATATTAACAAAATCACCATGTGCATTAGGTGAAGGATTTAATAAGACATACCCTTTTGAAATTACAGCATTCAAAATTTTATTGAACTCGCTGTCATGTTTTACAACATCCTTTAAAAAATGAGTGATATTATGAGTTTCTGTGATACCACTTGGATCAGTCACTATTATTTTATCTAAAGAGGTGTTTTTCGTTCCAGAGTATTGTTCAGTAATTGTATATACTTTATTTTGTGCAAATAAAGAGCCAGACACAAGTAACAGTAATAGGATTAAATTTTTCATAATTTATTGTTTTTGGTTTGTCAATAATATTAAATAAAATGTAATTAAAATTGCTTTAATAGTTTTGTATAATTTAGATCTTATTTTTTAATATTTGATTTTAATCAAACTTAATCAAAATATTATTCCCTAGAACAAATTTTATTTTAGGGAATAATGCCGTGGAGCCAAAGGGAGTTAAGTCGAACTATTTTAGGTCTGATTTAGGTTTTTTTAGAAAAAATTATTCCCAAGGATAAAAAATTATTCTTGGGAATAAAAAGTGGAGCAGAAGGGAGTGAAGTCGAACTATTTTGTGGAGGATTTGGAAAGATTTTATTTTTATTAAACATTCAATTATTTTAAATAAAATGTAATTAACATTGCTTTAATAGTTTTGTATCAACTATGTACCGGTTTTTATTTTTTTTTAAACTAATATTATATAACCAATTTAACGTACAACCAAGCTAAGCTAACAAAGATTAAGTTAAACTTTATTAACTCCTATTTAGATAATGTAGATTTTTTATCAAATCTTACTAATATTACGGAGCTCAGTTTTAATAGTTGCAAAAACTTAACAAATGTTGATGGTTTGGCTAATCTTACACAACTCAGAACATTAGAAATAGGAGGTTGTAGTTCATTAACAAACAAAGACGGTATAGCTAATCTTACCAATTTAAAAGTTACAGATTAAAAAACTAATGAAATCTTTATTTGATGTAAGCAGAAATAATGGGAAGATAAAAAATCCATCGGCCAGCTTTTCTGATTTCTGCAGTGAAGAAGAAATTTTAAGCACTGTTGGGTATGGTAAAAGTATGTATGATTTAAATCAATATATTTAGGAAAATAGAACAAGAAATATTTAATTTTAAACTTAAGAATTATGTCTGTTAAAAAAATAAAAACGCTTTTAGAATCTCTTCCAGAACCATCTGTTTTGTTTGATGAATTAAGTAAAATAAAATTAGACGATATTAATAAATATTGGCTTAGTAACGGTTTGCAACTTCCTAAAAATAATGTTGAGAACAGAAAAACAGCAGATATTTACAGGCTTCTATTAATAACCTTTTCGCCAGAGGGTTCCTTACCTTCAATGTATAGAAATGCACCTCGTTTAAGAACAAGTGCAGAGTTGCGTGAAAGTCCTAAAAGTGGTTGCCAATATGATATTAAAGGAGAACTAAATTTGACTTCGGAGTTTTCTGGATTTCCAAATTCATATTACAAATTCATATTTGAATCCAACAAAATAAATAAAGTAACTATTTACCCCGGTGCTTTTCAAACACATTTCTCAACTGGCAAATTATCTTCATTAGTAGGAGTAAAAAACATTGAAGTTATTAGATATGGTGAGCCATTATCTGAAATTCCTCAAAACATTGGTGACCTACCTGAATTAGAATCTCTCATCATAAAAAGAGTAAATATTGAGTCTATTCCAGATTCTCTTTTTACGATTAGCGCTCTCAAACATTTAAATCTTTCAGGGAATAAAATAAAAAACTTAAGTGAAGATCTAAGTAAACTCGAAAACTTAGAATTTTTAGATGTATCTCAAAATCAATTGCAAAGTATTCCAGATGTTGTTTCAAAAATGACATCTTTGGAAGATGTTATTGTGTATGACAATCCTTTAAAAGACATCAATGAAGATTTAGCTTTTAAAACCTATCCCATAAATCATGTATATAATGAAAAAGTTGAATCAACTGTTCCTGTTATTTATGCGGAAAATATTTTAGTTTTAAATTCAAGTTGGTTAGAAATACCTTTTTCTAGAATTTGTGAAATAACAATCAATAAAAAGGTAGATACATTAAGAGTAGAATCATCTGAAATGTTAACTAAGCTTTTAAATTCAGGGTCTTTACATACACTATCTCATATTAAATCTTTAGATTTTAGTTGGACTAATTGGCGAGAGTTAGGAGCTGAGGGTTCGCAATCTGAAGGGAATTGGACAGTAACTCGAAATGTTTATTATGAGAGATCAAAAGTTAAAGAGATTCCAGACGCAATAAAAGATTTTCATTCTCTTGAAGAGTTAAACATAAAAGGAATTGGATTAGAGTCTTTTCATGATGGTATTCTTGAGCTTAAAAATTTAAAGAAATTAATTATATCTAGTAATAGTATTTCACAACTCCCAGATCTAAGTAGCCTCAGTAATTTAGAGTATTTGGATTTTAGTAGTAATAGTCTTTTGGAGATTCCTGAAAGTGTTTTTAGCCTTTTAAAATTAAAAACACTAGACTTTGGGTACAATCATAATATTAAAAGTGTTAGTGATAAAATTCATCAACTGCAAGATTTAGAATCTCTGAGTCTTGAAGTAAATGACATAGAATTTTTACCTCCAAAATTTAGCCAGCTTAAAAATCTCTTATCGTTAAATGCCTCAGGAAATCCCTTAAAAAATCATCTAGAGATCATTGCTAAATTACCAAAACTTACCAGTTTAAACATTTGTGAAAATAGGTGTAAAGAGGAGCAAATAAGTATTCCAAATAGTATCAAGAATCTAAAGCTTCTTTCGTATTTGGATATGTCTGATTGTAATCTTAAAGAAATCCCTGCTTGTATTGGAGAATTAAAAAACTTAGAATATTTAAATCTTGAAAATAACGAAATTGAAACGATAGACCCAGCTGTAGGCAGTCTTCCTAACCTAGTTACTTTAAATTTGTCTAGCAATAAAAATTTAAGTGCCATACCACAAACTTTAGGTAATCTTGAAAAGTTAGAAACATTAAATTTATATGGTTGTAAAAGTATTACACAAATCAGTGATAATTTAAGTAAATTAAAGCAACTTAAAACTATCGAGCTTAGCAGCACACAGATAGAGAAAATTGATTTTGTATATGAAATGACTCAACTAGAGAATTTAAAATTATTTGGAACAAAAGTCAATGAATTACTTCCCAAAATAAAACAACTATCAAATTTAGAAGTGTTAGATTTTGGTCTTACTTCTGTAGCCTCGCTTCCAACAGAAATAGGTGCATTACATAATTTAAAAGAAATAAAATTTAGTACTTTAGAAAAACCGTTTCCAGATTCTCTGTGTAATTTAACTAAACTAGAAGTTTTACAAGGTATATTTGAGGGAGTTAAAAAGCCATACCCAAAAGAGTTTGGAAACCTTACCAATCTTAAAAGTTTAACTGTAACTCACGATACAGCGCCCAGTATACCTAGCTCATTTTCTAAATTAGAGCATTTAGTTAAACTCAGCTTTAGAAATTCTGAAATAGAGAAAATCCCCGAGGCTTTTAATAGTTTTACAAATGTTACGATACTCGATTTATGGGATAATTGTATTGATGAAATTGAACCCGAATTTTTAGCAAGACTAACCCAATGCAATGCAAGAAATTTATACCTTCAAGGTAATATGGTTAGTTATTCAGCATCCAAAATTAAAAAATACAAATCTTTACTTCCTTATGCATACATTTCAAAGTAATGAAACCCTACTTTAAAGATTGGTTAAAAATGAATTTATAAGTAAATCGAAGTATATCAATAACATTAAATAAAATTTGATTTTACACAGCTTATGTGTATCATTACACAGACTTTAGTGCTGGTAGGGCAGAAATGCTAAAAAAAGAAATTAAGGTGTCAGATTCTAAAAAACAAATTGAAGAGATTTTTGCTTCTGAGGTATTAAAAAATGTAAAGAAGGGATGGGAGAAGGTTTGATTATAGAAATTAATAAATGATATGAAATATAAATTAGAAATGTATGGGTGGTCGGTTGAAGCAATGGGTCACTCACTTAATGATAGTCAAGTAAAATCTATTCAAGATTTAATGGAAAATAATGGTTATGGTGCGTTATGGGAGGTTCGAAATGACCTTGAAGATGAAGGAATAATCGATGACATTTATAGCCCTGACCTATTTCACGAATCTCGTGGATTAGCTAACGATGCTCTCTGGTTTGTGGTTAGTGATGAAAATAATAAAGAAGTTTTAAAATTCATAGCTCAAGACATGGGTAACTTCTTTGAGGTATTAGGTGATGCGGCTGATGATGTTCCATATGAAGGATATATAGCAATACCAGGCAGCGGAGATAGCTCTGAGGTCGATAATATACTTGCAACGTTTGACGAAGGAAAAGGAGGGATCGCTAGTTTTGAAACATTTGAATCCGATACTGTGCCAACACCCATTGATTTCTGTTATCAAAAAGGTGATATAGCAACGCCTGATGGTGACTGGGAATTTGTATCCAAAGTGTATTTTAAAGCTAAAGAATTGGAAGTAAATGAATATTTAGATTATAGTGGTAAAGCCTCAACTGTAAATATTTACCGAAAAGACGGTACAATAATTAGTTAAACTAAAAAATCATTACGAAAGACAACATCAAAGAGCTTTTAAGTCTCCTCTGTAAATGACTCTATCTTCTGAAATGTTTAAAAATACACTCATTAAAATGTTCCTATTAGTTCTGTGTTTGGCTTCCAGGTACTTCAATTTTTAAATTCATTACATTATTGATTTATATCTTCCTAAAATATTGCCTTGCTTATTTAACGTTTCTGTTTTCCCAAATAACTTGACTAATCGTTTGACTATTTAGATAAATTTAAAAGCGTTGCCTCTGCCTTTTCAATCAATTCTTTAGTAGGTTTAGTTAGAAAAGATTCAAGTTTGGGGTCCTTAATTTCCTCAAGTCCTTTTTCTATCATTTCTATGATTTTTTTAGCATTTATACTTTTTATCTCTAACCCCATAAGGAGTACTTCATGTTCACACAAACCAACATTAATGGTGGCTCTAGCACGTTTTAAGTTTTGATCGTTGGTATCTTCACTCCATGAAGTAATAGCAAGATTAAAATGCTTTACTGCCGCTACATAATAGCTGCTGGCTATTTTTTTATCCTTAATTTTCTCTGCAGACCATTTATTACTTATTGCAATTAAATTATAAGCGAACCCTAGTTTAACATCAGGTGTATTTTCTGTGTTTTTTACTTCTTCAAAATGCTTAAGAGCCAACTCAATAGCAGCATTATACTCCTCAAGTTCAATATAGGCCTTAAAGACTCTATTGTAGGTAGCTGCAATAGAATAATCAGGAATTCCTTGTGTGTTATTTAATACCTCTAAGGCTTTTAATGCATAGCCAAGAGCATTTTTATAATCTTTTAAATACTTACTGTAAAAAAATGAGGTACTCATATATGCAGCTTGTAAGCTCCAAGGCTTGGGTTTATTTACATATAAATCTTCATAGTTTTTAATACGTAACAATCTATACTTTAGTGAACTTTCATACTCTTTTACTAATTGATGGTAATTACCAATATGGAAACAAGCATCACCATATTGTTTGGT
>ENA-UZWU01000248-UZWU01000248.1-metagenome-genome-assembly--contig:-Day-4--1m-contig-248_pt1 | contig 16101 bp, 10 predicted proteins | sample MGYA00260345_ERZ794905 | MGnify/ENA metagenome assembly ERZ794905
TAGAGGGCGGAGGCACTTTTGAACTCGGCAAGATAGCCGTATACGCGTTTGGTATTCATCAGTGTAAGCTTTTTTGTTAAAGTATGAAACGAGAAGTTTAGTAGGTAGTATCAGGAAGTTCCTGCTGGTATGACGCTTTCGACTCAGCACCTTGATCATCAAGATCCTCCTTGTCGTCGTGGTGTGGATCACTCTGTGGCAGAGTCCACTTGACCTCTGCAATGTTGATGCAGGGCAAGAACTTAAGGAAAAGTAAGAAGAGAGTCAGGAATAGGCCGATCGTTCCTACATATGTCATAATATCTACCCAGCTTGGGTTGTAGTATTTCCAATCTCCAGGGAGCCACATGCGAGGAAGCGTAGTGACAATGATGACGAAACGCTCAAACCACATACCAGCATTCACGGCCATGCAGACCCCCATAACGATCCAGAGATTTTCACGACAATAACGGAACCAGAAAAGTTGCGGCGATAGCACGTTACAAGACATCATCGCAAGATAGGCCCACCAATACGGGCCCGCGATACGATAGAAGAAGGCAGCACCCTCATACTTGGCACCCGAGTAGAACGCGACAAAGAGCTCCATCAAGTAGGCATAGCCAACAATCGTTCCTGTCAGCAAAATGATCTTAGCCATGTTCTCGATGTGCTTCATCGTGATCAAGTCATGTAATCCATAAATGTAGCGTGCTGGAATCATGATGGTGAGCACCATGGCAAATCCACCAAACACAGCACCTGCCACAAAGTAAGGCGGGAAAATAGTCGTATGCCAGCCAGGCACTACCGAAGTCGCGAAGTCAAAACTCACCACCGAGTGCACCGAGAGAACAAGAGGGGTGGAGAGAGCTGCGAGCAAGAGGTAAGCCACCTCATAGTGACTCCACTGGCGGTTACCACCGCGCCATCCGAGTGAAAAGATGCCGTAGAGCAACTTGCGAATCCCGGGCTTGGCACGATCGCGAATAGTCGCCAAATCTGGGACCATACCGAGATACCAGAAGATAAGAGAAATCGTGAAGTAAGTAGATACCGCAAAGACGTCCCACAGCAGAGGTGACTTGAAGTTCTGCCATATCGCATTTGCATTAGGAATAGGTGCGAGGAACCATACCATCCAAAGACGACCAACGTGAAACATCGGGTAAATACCCGCGCAGACTACCGCAAAAATAGTCATCGCTTCTGCAGCACGGTTAATCGAGGTTCGCCAATTTTGGCGCGTCAGGAATAGAATCGCCGAAATAAGGGTTCCGGCGTGGCCAATTCCAATCCAGAAAACGAAGTTTACAATAGGCCAACCCCACATGGTGCGGTTGCTGTTTCCCCAGACACCGACACCCGTAGAGACAAGATAAAATAAGCCACCGCCGACACCGACAATGGCGATGATAACGCTGGGAATGAAAAGCATCCACCAGATAGCTGGCTGCTTATTCTCTAGGATTCCACAAACACGCTCAGTGATCCAGTTATAGGAACGGTTGTTGAGAATAAGCTTCTCACGCTCCATGACTGGTATCACAGGTTTATTTGGGTCTTTTTCGATCGTAGTATCCGACATGGAAAATTATGATTTAGAAGTTGGTGATTGTTTCGGGGGTAAAAAGCTACTCGCTTAATACATTTCGATGGTAGCGCGACCAATTCCCTTGGCGCCCGGCATACTCGGATTAGGATTCTTAACGCGGGCAAGGTAGGTGGTGCGTGGCAGAGTGCCGATGTAGTGGAGCAGCTCGTAGTTACGTGCAGAATTACGCGAACGAACGACCTTAGCTTTATCTCCATCCTGCAAGTTACCAAAAGTAATAGCGCTAGACGGACACGCGTCTTGGCAGGCTACCCGAACCGAGTCCAACTTGGGACGAAGTTCACTATCAGCCATTTTCACATCTACAGATGAGCCCCCTGCGATGGTTGCCTTCTTCTTCAATCTGGCTTTCACTTTCGCTTTGGCTGACTGAATGCGCTGCACACAGTAAGTGCACTTCTCCATCACACCACGCATACGAACGGTTACGTTCGGGTTACGCTGTAGATGTGGAGCTTCACCAACTGCTTTCTTACCACCAGGCCCCTTATAGAGGTTCTTCTCGATCAGTGGGTTGCGCTTGTTGTAGTCAAAGAAATTGAAACGTCGTGCCTTGTATGGGCAGTTGTTGGCGCAGTAGCGTGTGCCGATACAACGGTTGTAAGCCATCGTGTTGAGACCATCCTCGGAGTGCACCGTAGCGTTAACTGGACAAACCGTTTCACAAGGTGCCGACTCGCACTGCATGCAGGCAACTGGCTGAGGAATCATCTCAGGATTGTCCTCATCACCATCTGTGGCTGAGAAGTAACGATCCATCCGGATCCAGTGCATTTCGCGACCCATGGCAACTTGCTCCTTGCCCACAACGGGTATATTGTTTTCTGCCTGGCAAGCGACCAAACATGCGTTGCAACCGATACAGTTATTGAGGTCGATAGTCATCGCCCACTGCTGGCGCTGATCGTAGAGATGCTTGTCTGCTTGAGCTTTTTCATGCCATGTCTCACTACCCTTTTGCTTGTAGAGAGATATGTTTTCTGGCGCGTGCGAGTCCATGCCTTGAGTTTTGACTCCCTCGATCTGGGCTGCAAAATCAGCTTTGTGGCCATGGTGGTCATGCTCCATGGTGGAAATTTCACGAGCAAGTGCACGGCCATACATAGCGTGGTGCTCTTGAGTCATAGCGATAGAGTAGCGTTTATTTGCACTCTCTACCTTCGCACCAGTGGCAAGGTAAGGAGTGTTGTTGGTGCGGAGCGCGTAGGAATTAAATCCACGGTTCACACTCACTAAGCTAACATCCTTTTGATTTTTGGGACCACGCTTTAGCTCATCGTGCTCGTCAAAGCCTTGCCCGTAACCGACTGCAATGGAGACCACATTATCTGCATGGCCAAAACCAATCATGATAGCGACCTCAAGCTCCCTGCCATTGACCGTCACCTTAACAAGAGGGTTGGCGTGATCTTTTCCTTCACCATCAGGCCCGACACCTGCGTTTTCTGTTTCGATGCCATACACCTTGCCTTTAGGCTGAAGCTTAAGAATTTTATCGTAGACCCCTAAATCCTTCGCTGTTTTCGGAGAAACTACCGCAACGTTGTCCCAACAAACCTTTGTGATTGGGTCTGGTGCTTCCTGCAACCAAGCGTTGTTTGCATAGCGACCATCGTAGATGGAGCCGTCAGTAGCAAAAACAACCTCCAAACTTCCCTTACTAGGCGCAGAAGGCAGATTGATGGTCTGGCGCGATACAGCGTTGAGCGTTGTAGCTGCTGCAAATGATGAATCTTTCCAAAAACCATCGCGCAGGAATTTGAGCCAACTTTTATCCGACCCATCGGCTAATGCCGCGAAAGTTTTGCGAACCGCATCGTAGGAAACTGATGTTGTCTCACCATCTTTGGATGAATCAAACAACTTACCATCAAGGAGTGCCAGCAAGAGATCATTCTCAGAAACTCCATTATAGAGCGGCAAAATGAGAGGCTGCACCACAGCCAATGAACCATTACTAGTACGTGCATCAGACCAGCTCTCTAGGTAATGTGCCGCGGGAACGTGCCAATCTGCAGCATTCGCGGTGGCATCATTGCGCAGGCCGAGGTGAATCAACTTTGTCTTCTTAGCCGCTTCAGCAAAACCATCCGCATCGTAGACTGGGTTGCCAGGAGTCAGCAGTATAACTGCGTCAAGCTGACCTTTGTTGAGCGAGGAAATTAGGGACTTCATATCACCCAGGTTGCCGCGACCAGAGTTGACCGCCTTGAGCGTTTTACCGTAGTTGCCAAGAAGTGAGTTAATGGTAATGCTGAGGTCCTGCAGCTCACGAGACTGGCGCGAGCCTGCCAACACTACTGACTTACCGGCATTTGCCTTGAGATCTTTGGCACATTCTGCGGCCCATTGCTTCTCTGTAGCTGATAGCGAGACACCTCCTTTGACAAGCACTGACGCGCCCAGCTGGTTGGCGATTTCAGCCGCGATGGCTGGCACCTGGCTTGGGGCGATGCGCAAGCGGTGATCGGCCATGCCACCAGTGAGGCTGAATCCACCCTCCGCTATGTATAGGCGGTTCATTGCCTTTGCATTGGCTTTCTTGTTGTAGCCAGCACCTTCGATGAAGCGATTCTTGTAGAATCCGCTCACTGAACCTTGCTGGTCCAGCTCAAGGAAGTCACTATCGAGTGATAGAACAACTTTAGCACGTGAGAAATTGACCACGACATCTGCATCAGCACCAAAGACCGCTGCATTTGCCTGCTTGCGAGCATCACCAGAAAGCGGCTCATACTGGAAGAACCTCGCATCAGCGAACTTCGCTTTCAGCTCTTGCATCAGACGAGCGCGGGTAGGTGACACATCATCACCAAAGACGAAACCGATGTTAGCAGATGAGTCAGCAATATCAGCTAGTGCCTTCTCAAAATCAGCGCGGCTTGCTTGGGCTCCGTTCTGTAAAAAATCGCGGGAGCGTGCTGGATCATACATGTCCAGGATTGAAGCCTGCGTGAATGAGTCAGTTCCAGCATGCTTGTCAAAAAGCTTATTAGGCTCAAGCTTGGTAGGGCGGCCGTCGTGAGTGGTTACCACGAGCGGCACAGCTCCATTGGCACGAGGCATTGAGCTAGCGAAGTGCACTGGCTTACCAGGAACACTCCATTCTGGCGACTCGGTGAAGGGGACGATAAGGCTCTCGGGGCGGCGACAAGCGGCAAGACCCATGCCAGCGAGGGCCGAAGAAGCGCCCATTAGCTTCATGAAAGATCGGCGGGAGACTTCACGCTCCTCTTCGGTTTCCATTTGGGCGCTGCCATCAACAAATTCACGATCCAGCGCATCTTGAAAGCGTTCTGTGCTCTCAAGCTCGCCGAGGCTTCGCCAGATCTTGGTGCTCCCATTGCTTGGGGCGTTAACAGCTGAATCTGGTTGGTTGTTCTTCCGGTTGCTCATGTGCTTATTGGGAAATAGGTATATCTAGAAAGTTGTGAATTAGTGCTAAAGCTTTGACTTTTAAGCGTTGTATTAGCATTTAGGGAAGCCGATTAGCGGTGACAGGTCGCGCAGCTTTCCTTGGGGTGAATACTCCAGTTCTTCTTCAGTAACTCGCCGAACTCTTTCTGGGTGGTAACACGCTCTCCTTCTTCATTTTTGATCTCGTTTTCGAGGAGATACTTCTCAGCATTGTAGTCTAAGTTGTATACCTCTTCGAGAGGCCGTAGGTGATTTTCTGGCTCACGGTGGCAGTCGAGACAGAATGCCATGCTTAAGCTCTTGTCGTGATGCACCTTCTCCATCTTGTGGATGTCACCATGACATGACTTACATGACACCCCGCGATTGACGTGTGCGGCATGGTTGAAATAGACGTAATCTGGCGACTTGTGGATACGCACCCACTTGATTGGCTTCTTCACAGCACCTTCGATAGGAGCATGATCCTCGTCCACACCCATCGCAGCACGCAGCGGGGCAAGCTTTGGGCTTCCCTTTTGAACATGCTGGTGACAATTCCAACAAGTGTTCGCTGTAGGCACACCTGCAGACGCAGATTTGTCGACCGAACTGTGGCAGTAGCGGCAATCCATCCCAAGCTGATCAACGTGCAGAGCATGATCATAATCAATGGGTTGATCAGGCTGATAGCCTACTCTTTGCGCCTTCGGAGTGGCGTAGTATGAGAACGCAGCAGTGAGACCTGCTACAACAAAAATCAAGCACACCGCAATTTTAAGCGGCAGCAAATTGGTCCATCGAGGGAAAAAATTAGCCATGACGTCACGCGGGTTTTAGTGATTGTGAAAGATTTCACAAGCAAATTTTTAAAAAGAATTTGCATCCTTACTTTAGCGCCTATTTTGAGTTTTTCACGCAAGACACACAACCCATGATTCTCAGTATTTCAAAGAAATCTGGAGATAAAGGAGGCTACAATTAAAATCATCAATATTGACGACTGTTCAAGCCAGGAGATTGAGATAAGCTGATGCGTAGCTTCACAACATCTTAAAATGAGAGTTGATTGATTGCTAAAAAACACTTCGCTAGACATCCACACACCACCATGAAAGCGGCGCTTCATTCTATCACCTTACTTTTCAGCCTTACCGTCATAGAGGCTGTAGCTCAAACTGGCAAAGAAAGCACAAGAATCTTCCCCAACGTGATCCTCATCCTTGCCGATGACCTCGGCTACGGAGACTGCAGCGTCACCAACCCAGAGTCCAAAATAAAAACCCCGCACCTTGATCAGCTCGCCACAGAGGGGCTCAGCTTCAACGACGCTCATGCGGCAGCCAGCACCTGCACCCCCTCCCGTTACGGACTGCTCACCGGGATAAACCCCGTGCGCACCGGAGTACTCAACACCCTGCTGGCCGAGGGTAAGCCCATCATCTCGGGAGAAGAAAAAACCATTGGCCACCTGCTTCAAGACCAAGGTTACACCACCCACATGATCGGCAAATGGCATCTTGGCTTTGACATGGGTAGTAAAAAAAAGGTCTTCGACTTCAACAAACCCATCAGCGGCGGCCCTCTGGATCGTGGTTTTGACTCCTACTTCGGCATCCATTCCTCACCTGGCGCGTTTCCGCTCTTTTATCTCAAGGACCGCAAGGCCATCGCAAAACCCTCGGAAAAAACCTCTTGGGAGAAAATGAAAATCGGAGGAGGAAGCTCAACCATCAAAGGCCTCAAGTCTCCCGACTTTGAACTCGACGAGGCCAGCCCCACCTTCTGTCAAAAGGCCGTCGAACTCATCAAAAACCACGCGGACTCGAAGTCCGAGCAACCCTTCTTCCTCTATTACGCCTCCCCCATCCCCCACAGCCCCTGGGTTCCAAGCAAAGCATTCAAAGGCAAAAGCGGCCACGGTGATTACGGAGATTTTGTCATGCAGCTCGACGATATTGTCGGCCAGATCAATCAGGCCTTGAAGGACACAGGACTCGACCAAAACACCCTGCTCATCTTCGCCAGCGACAACGGCCCCAGCCCTCACGCCACCCGCCTTATGGCCACAAAAGACCACCATTGCGCTGGCCCGTTGCGCGGCAGCAAAGCCAGCATCTATGAAGGCGGCCACCGCGTGCCTTTCATCGCCAAGTGGCCGGGCAATATCCGTGCTAACAAAACCTCCACCGCCACAATCAACTTCACCGATTTTTTCGCTACCTTGGCCGAACTTCTCGGCGTCGATCTTACTACCTGCCCCTCTGCCAAGGACTCCCACAGCTTTCTGTCCGCCCTGCTGGCAACCTCGGACAAACACACTCGTTCCGCCATGATCAACGGCTCTTACTCCATCCGCCATGGCAACTGGAAACTTAGCTCAAAAGGAAACCTCAAACACTCCAACTCCTCCGAGATCAAAGCCAACCAATTCCAACTTCACAAGCTCACCGACGACCTCGCCGAGCAAAACGACCTCGCCCAACAGCACCCCGAAAAAGCAAAACAACTCCTCAACCAACTCACCCACTTCATCAAGCAACGCCAACTCAAGTAAACCATGAAACGTCTCATTCTCCTCTTCATTCACTGTTCACTATTCGCTCTTCTCTCACCGGCGACTGCGGCCGAGAGCTCGCAGGGCAAGCCTAATATCCTGCTCATCCTCTCCGATGACCACGCCCAGCACGCATTGAGCTGTTACGGCAACACGCACATTAAGACCCCCTCCCTAGACCGCATCGCCAAGGAAGGCATGCGCTTTGATCACGCCCTGACACCCAACTCCTTCTGCACTCCGGCACGCGCCGCAGTATTGACTGGCAAGTACTCGCACAAAAACGGAGTCACCCGTCTCAACCAGCCCTTCGACGGCTCCCAGCAAACCTTTCCCAAGCTCCTGCAAGCTACCGGTTACAACACCGCCCTCTTTGGCAAGTGGCACCTGCTTACCCGACCCACCGGTTTTGATCACTACTGCGTCATGAAAATGCAGGGCATGCCCATGGACCCTATCGTCTTCGAGCCCCAGCACAAGTGGATCCCCTGGGGCAAGGACACCAAAAAAACCTTCAACAAAGGCGGCCGCAAGCTCGAGGGTTTCAACAACGACGCCATTACCGATGAAGCACTCGCCTGGCTGGATCAAAAACGCGATAAAACCAAACCCTTCTGCCTGCTACTCCACCCTAAACCACCCCATGAGCCCTACCTGCCCGCCCCTCCAAAGTATGAGAACTTCCTTGAGGACGTCACCATTCCAGAGCCCTCCACTCTCTATGATGACTACAAAGGCCGCACCCCCGAGGCGATTCAAAAGACCATGCGCTCCAACCTGATCCTGCGCAGACCGAACTTCAAAAAAAACATCGCCAAGTTCCGTGAGCAAAAACCTAACATCACCGACAAGGAATTGCTCGCCAAGCTCTATCAGATTTACATCAAGGGTTACTACAGGCTTGTAAAAAACGTGGATGACAACGTCGGCCGCGTGCTCGACTACCTCGACGAGAGTGGCCTCACCAGCAACACCATCGTCATCTACACCGCCGACCAAGGATTCTCCCTCGGTGAGCACGGCTTCTACAACAAACAGTGGATGTATGAAAAACCCCTGCACCAGCCCTTGTTAGTTCGCTTTCCGGAGACCATCAAAGCAGGGCAAGTCTGCTCCTCCATGGTCAACCACATCGACCTCGCACCCACCCTGCTCGACTACGCCGGCCACGCCATCCCAGGTGACATCCAAGGCCAGAGCCTGAGAGGCATCTTGGAAAGCAAGGCCGAAAAAGTCCGCGACGCCTCCTACTATCACTTCTATTCCCATGGGGAAAACAACCTACCGGAGATGATTGGCATTCGCACCTCCACCCACAAGCTCATCCACTACCCTGGCATGAAGGGCAAATATCAGTGGGAACTCTTCGATCTGGAAAAAGACCCAGAAGAAATGCAAAACCATTACACTAACCCTGCGTATCAAGACATGAAAGAAGAACTAACCGAGGGATTACTCGAGCTCATCAACGATCTGGAAGATCCTGTCGATGCACCCAACCTCGTCAAAACCATTCTCCCCTAACAATAAAGCATAAAAATAACCGTGAAATTCTTACTCATCACCGCACTGTCCGTGCTCTCTCTCGCTACTTGCCTCCAGGCCAAGCAAGCTCCACTGAAGAAAAACGACCGCATCGTCTTCCTCGGCGACTCGATCACCGCCGCGGGCCCACGCCCCGGGGGCTACATCACCCTCAGTGCGGCGGCCATTGCCAAGGCCTACCCGGACCTCAACATCGAACTCATCGGCGCAGGCGTCGGTGGCCACAAAGTTCCCGATTGCCAGAAGCGCCTCGACAAGGACGTGCTGCAGAAAAAACCCACTATTGTTTTCATCTACATCGGTATTAACGACGTCTGGCACTGGACTCACCCGAGGGTGGTCGCCAGAGGTAAAAAAGGCACCACACCCGAAGCTTTTGAGAACGGCCTCAGGGATATGATCAAAAAAATTAACAGCGTAGGCGCCCGGGTCATTCTCTGCACACCCACCGTCATTGGTGAAAAATCAGACGGTACTAACCCGGATGACCAAAGGCTCGACGAGTATGCCGACATCAGCCGCAAAGTCGCCAAGGAAACCGGCTCCCAGCTGCTCGATTTTCGCAAGGGTTTCATCGCCTACCTGAAAAAACACAATCCGAAAAACGCTAACAAGGAAATTCTAACAAGTGACTCCGTGCACATGAATTCGGCGGGCAACCAACTGCTCGCCAAGCTCGTTCTCGAGGCCCTGCAAGTGCCAGCATCATCAGAAACCGGGCAATGAAATGGCTCAGGCACGGATCAATACCTATCTACTTCAGAGAGCAATTTCTCGGTTGAGTCACCGTTTTTTGCCAATGACATAATGGATTCGGCTATATCTTGAGGGTGGGCAGTTTTACGGATGTAAGAATCCGTCATGGCGAAAACGAGCTTTCCTCCCATCTCTGCCAGTGCAAGACAACCAAATGGTATAGACATGTTCATTTTCAGTGCATTCTCATACTGAGCCTTATCTGCGTCCCCGCATGGCGTGCTGAGCTGAACGATGGGTTTGCCATCGGGCGTTTTTGCAGAGAGGTCGATCCAGACCTGCTGACTACGTTCATCGGGGAGGGTTACAGTAATGGTGTATGCCTCGCCTGATGCTGAGACCATTACGGGAAGACCTTCAACAGCTGCACTGATAAGATCTTCATCAGAGAGATCAAGTCCTCCGGAATTGCGAATGCTGTCGTCTTTGGCCGCCCAGTCGCGCCACTCGTTAGGATCATCACCAAATTCCTTGCCGGTGATGGCTCTGAGGGTCATGGCCGCAGTGGTTGCGTTCTTGTTCTGCTCGAGGAGCGAAATCAGAGGGGCTATTGCTCTGGAGTCGCCGATTTCAGAGAGAATCTTTATCGCTGACCATCTAACACCTTCGTTTCTGTCATTGAGGAGAGGTATGATCACTTCACTCATGCAAACTCCCTGTTGTTCCACAGCAGTAATGGTGGCAGATCTTGTTCTGATATTTCTGAGGCCTTTACGAATGTCATCCTTGTTCATGAGTCAGTTGAGAGTTAAAACCATATGATCATGGATGAACTCGCAATGAAACACCAGATGAAAAAATATGTTCAAGCTTCCGTTCAATCATTGGCGTTGATAATAAATGAACAACCTCGAGCAATTATCCCGTAATCACTTAGCTGACCAGTCACCCTCATCACACATCATCCGCCACGTCATGAAAAAAACATTCCTCATTCTTACCGCACTCGCCCCACTAATTACACTCACCAGCACGGCAGACGTCACACCCGCTGCCCTGTTCACCGACCACATGGTCATCCAGCGCGACACCCAGGCACCCGTCTGGGGAAGTGCTGACGCAGGGGAAAAAGTAATCGTCACCGCCAGCTGGGGAGCCAATGTCTCCACCACCGCGGACAAAGATGGCAAGTGGAAGGTCGCGTTAAAAACACCCGCAGCCGGTGGTCCACACACCATCACCCTCAAGGGCAACAACAGTATTAAAATCAACAATGTGCTCTCCGGTGAAGTCTGGTTTTGCTCCGGTCAGTCTAACATGGATTTTTACCTCAAGCAGTTGAGAAAATCCAAGCCCGGGCGGACCCAGCCTGAAGACATAATCACCGCCGAGTATATTAATAAGGAAGTCACCACCGCAGCAGACGACCAGCTCCGCCAGTTCGAAGTGCAGAAAAAAACCTCACCCTTCGAGCCACTCGACAGTCTCAATGGCAACTGGATTTCATCCTCACCCAAGACCAATGACAATTTCTCCGCCACCGCCTACTTCTTCGCCCGTGAGCTACGCAAAGAGCTCAAGGTTCCCGTGGGTATTATCAAATGTGCCTGGGGCGGCACTCTTGTGGAGCCATGGATCCCAGTGGACGCTTATCAAGACGACAAAGACATGGTCGCCTACATGCAGCAAGAGCACACTAGCCTCAAAAAAGCGATCGAGAACTGGGATCCTAAAAAGAAAAAAAAGGGCAACAGGCGCAGAGCACCACAATCCCCAATCACGAACCAGCAAATCCCCACCACACTCTTCAACGGCATGGTCAACCCCGTCATCCCCTACGCCATCAAGGGAGCCATCTGGTATCAAGGTGAATCGAACGCCAGCCACAACATCACTCAATACACCAAGCACTTCCAAGCCATGATCTCCGGCTGGAGAGAGCACTGGGGGCAGGGAGACTTCCCCTTCTACTTCGCCCAGCTCGCCAGCTTCCGAGGAGAAGCCAGCAATCCCGTTGAGCATGACGCATGGGCTTCCATCTGTGACCAGCAGCGCCGCACGCTCAGCCTGAAAAACACCGGCATGGCCGTGCTCAACGACATCGGCGAAGCCAAAGACATTCATCCGCACAACAAGGTGGACGTCGGCATCCGTCTGGCTCTCTGGGCACTCAAAAACGACTACGGCAAAGACCTCGCCGCCTGCAGTGGCCCCCTCTACAAGAGCCACAAAATGGAGAATAGCAAAGTCATCATCACCTTCGATCACGCCGGCTCCGGCCTGATGACTGGATCCAAAAACAACATCGAGCCCACCGTTGAGACCAAAGCACCGATCAAGGGTTTTCAGATCTGTGGCAAGGACCGCAAGTGGCAGTGGGCCGAAGCCAAGATTAGCGGGCCGAACACCGTCACCATTTCTCACCAAGGCGTTCCACAGCCAACAGTCGTTCGCTATGCATGGGCCGCTAATCCGGGTGAGGTCAACCTCTACAACAAGGAAGGCTTACCCACCTCCATCTTCACCACCGAAGTGGAAATTCCTGCTTACGTAAGCCCAAAGACCAAGAAAAAGAGATAGACCAGACCTCTATCCTACCCAGACATGAATAGATCACCGGATATGAGAACTCTGAACTTGTCGATCGCTCTCGGCTCACTTGCCCTCGCACTGGCCCCCTGTGAGCTCCGTGCGGATCATCACGCCGATCACAAGGCCAAGGCCCAATTCGTCCAGCATCTCGATGCCGGCAAAAAGCAAACCATCGTCACCTTCGGCACCAGCCTTACCGCGGTCGGTGCCTGGGTTGACCAGTTCGCCACCGTACTTGAGCAAACCTACCCGGGTCAGGCCAAGGTGATCAACGGTGCCCAGGGTGGCGCCAACTCGGACTGGGGAGTAAAAAGCCTCGATCAAAAAGTCCTGCAGCACAAGCCGGACACCGTGCTCATTGAGTTCGCCGTCAACGACGCCGTGGCTAAGCGCAAGACCAGTGTCGAACACGCGCGTAATAACCTTGAACAACTCATCGAGCGCATCCTCAAGTCCAATCCGGACACTGAGATCATCTTGCAGGTGATGAACGTTCCCATCAGCCACACCCGCACGGGTCGCCCCAATCTGGAGGCCTACAACCAGATGTATCGGGATATCGCCGAAGAGCGTGGCTACCAACTCATCGACCACTGGCCGAACTGGCAAAAGCTGCTCGATGAGGACCCGCTGCGTTTTGTCGCCTACAACCCTGACACCATCCACCCCGTGCGTATCGGGGCCCTGAACGTCATCACCCCGCACCTGCTGCGTGAGCTCGGCCTACACCCATTACCTCAAGGAAACCCTGAAAAAAGCACTGCCACCCCGTGCTGGGATTACCTGCTGCATATCATGCGCACGGACAAAAACCCCGCCACCTCCCGCAAGGACTTTGATGGCTACTGGGAGAAGCTCTTCACCATGGCTGACCTCGATCAAAACGGCAGCTTGAGCCCTGAGGAAATGCTTGCCGACGCCCTACTCAAAACACTCGACAAAGACCAAAGCAATAGCATCGAGCTTGAAGAGTGGCTGGCCGCCTACGACGGCATGTTTGATAAATTCGACCGAGACCAAGACGGCAGCCTCAGCCCATCAGAAAAAAGAAGCTGGTAGAGCAACTCGGTCAACCGGCCGATGCTATTTATACCCTTATGTCTGGGCGAATGACTTAAAAATCGTAGCGCAAACCGGCATAGAATGTTCTCGTGAACGCTGGACCATAGACATAATCGGAATCGCGCAACACTCCCGTCTCCAAATCATCTTGAAATTCGTCAAATACATTTTTGACGCCAACGCTCACCGTCAAGTCAGAGTCCGACATTTCAAACTTCTTGGAAATGCCAATGTCGACATTAAAAAACCACGGGCTGCGCTCCATGCTATTGTCGTTCGTCCTAGCCGAGTCCGAAGATACTCTTGGAATATTCATAGACCCCGTTGCCTTAGTGGTAATATAAGTATCAAACCACTCACCATTGTGGGTGAAGCGCAGTAATGCCAGTGACTCAGGCGTTCGCACATAGGTGCTTGAGAAGATCGGGTTATCAGCCGGATCAGCGCCTGTGGGATCCCCAATAATCAACTGAGAATTTTCATATTCCAAGCGCTGTTGCACCCATGAAAATTGAAGATTCCAATCATCTTCAAAATAGCCCAGATTTAACTCAGCTCCATAGACACGAGACAACTCACCGTTTGTTCGGATAAATTCTGTCACATTCAATGTGCTTGGGTCGTCGTTAGGCTCCACGACGAAAGTATCATCCAACCAAGTGTGGAAAGCATTCACTTCCAATCGCCAGCGGTCATTAATTTGCCATTCAGGAGATACCGAAATAGTCACAGAGCTTTCCTCATCAAGTTGAGTATCATTGAAAGTGGTTTGTAACTCACCCCCCACATTGGAGATGTGCAGGTCCTCGTCAAAAAGCTCAGGGGCACGGAAGCCCGTTGAGATTGCGCCACGCACCCGAAGATCAGAATTTGGTGACCATAAAATAGCCGCCCTAGGAGAAAATACAGGATCATCAAGTTCAGAGTTAAAATCTCCGCGCATACCGTATTCAAAGGTCCAATTATCATTTGGCTTCCAACGATGTTGGATAAATGTTCCTAAATTACGAAAAGCTTCATCAAGAGTCCGGTTCACAGATGGCTGAGTATCGACAAGATTTTCAATAGAGAAGGTAGCACCGAAACTAAGACGGTGACTTTCCGACGGTTGATAGGAAATCAAGGAATCAATAAAATGAAGATCATTAGTGGTTGAACCAAACCCTCGCTCTGGAGTCCAACTGGGGTCAAAAAACGCTGATGTAGGATCAGGCGAACCCAGCGCCCCCGTACCACCATAATAAGAGTCACGCTCAGTGCGTGAAAATGAATAGGCTAGACGACTGCCCCAACGCTCGTTCCATTCTGCCTCCCATTTTAAAGTAGAGACATAGCGGCGAGAAAAAATCTCTTCCATAATACGGCCTTCATTGGGCTGCAAATCCCAAGCAAGAATGTCCCCACCTCGCCTATCTTCGTCTGATGCAAAAAAATCTAAAGTAAAAGTGTGATCGAAGACTGGTCGCCATAATGCTCTCAGCCCTCCACTCCAAAGATCACGTTTTGACACATCTGTGAAACCATCCCCATCACGATCAATAGGATCTATCCGATCAAAGCCGCCATACAAGCTGAGCTTCAAACGATCATCCTCACTCACGAAATCATATAGTCCAAAAAATGACCCGCCTGGATCCTCACCAAAGCTATCACCCCGACTGCCAAGAACTCTCATATCAATGTGACCACCTGTCTCAGATGGCTCACGCGGAACCAAGTTAATCACACCAGCCACAGCACCTGGCCCATACAACACCGACCCTCCTCCTTTAACGATCTCAATTTGTCCAATCGTTCCAGCTGGTATTTGCTCAATGCCATAAACGCCAGCCAAAGTAGAAAAATTAGGCAGACCGTCAGACAAAATGCCAATATATTGCTGAGGAAGGCCCAACATTTGGATCGATTGAACACTACAATTCTGACAATCAGTACTGACACGTAATCCTGGCGAGTATTCCACCGCCTCAGCCAGAGAGCGTGTGCCTGTTCTGGCTAAGTATTTCCCGTCTATAACCTCCGTGCGTACTGGCGTGTCGCGAAGCGGTTCTACCACCTGTGAACCAGTCACCACCAGAGGATTGAGTGCCTCAAATGGAGCATAAGAGTCCTGAGCACTTAGCTCGGTGAAGCCGCAAATAACAGCCGTAGCCGTAATAGCTACTGAAGGCATGTAAAAAAATTTTGCGCATCTGTTTTGGTGTGATTTTTTCAACATAGTATTCATTGTGATTGGGGTGTATTAAATTTCGGTTTTATCTGCTTAGTGACCCACCTTGAGGGTAGCCTTCTAAGTAACACGAAAACACAGCAAGAGACCGGTTTGTTGACATATAATATATGAGTGTCAAATAATAAAATTAGTCTAGGCTAATTTTTATTTCTACGACTTAATAATAGAAGCTAAATCTATTCTCACTGAAAGAGCCTATCGCTCGTTGACGTTGTATGAAGACACCCTCGATAGACTCATCCTAAAAAATATCTCTGGCAGCCACAAATTTTGGCAGCTAGCTTGAGACTTACCCATTAATCCAGTCACCATGAACCACCTTAGCATCACTCTCTTCGTTCTCACTTCACTATTCTCTGTTCACCATTCTGCGGCCGAACAGCGGACGACCAAAGGAAGTGCAAGCTCTACCCAGCGGACGAC
>ENA-UZWU01012184-UZWU01012184.1-metagenome-genome-assembly--contig:-Day-4--1m-contig-12184_pt1 | contig 16090 bp, 17 predicted proteins | sample MGYA00260345_ERZ794905 | MGnify/ENA metagenome assembly ERZ794905
TAAAAATTTGCTGTTACTTGATCACTGCAGTTTGATTAAATCTGCTGGCGTCAATACTCCAGCAGCATGAAGTAGGCGCAATACAGTTAGCTGGTAATTGCCAACTGCCTTTGAAAAACTGGTTTGGGATTGAACAGATGAACGTAAAGCCTGCAAATACTTGAACTCGTCTATGGTGCCTCCGTCTAGTTGGATTTTGCGCAACGAGGCAAGCTCAGACGCCGCAACCACTGCTGAGCGATAGCCGCGAATCTGGTCAAGACCAGCTGCGAGCTTGTCGAGGTTAATATCCACTAGCTGCTTAATGTCGCGACCAATCAACTCACTCTCTAGCTCTGCCGTGCGCAACTCACCGGAAGCGCGCCGCGCCCTAGCAATCGAGCTGCCGCCGTCGTAGAGGTCCCACTGGGTTCGCAGGTACACTGCAGCACCGCGAATAGTGGCGCCACCACCAAATAATGTGTCGTCTTTTGAGTCGCGGTTGTATTCTGCAGAGAGGTAAAACTTCGGCAGAGAGGCAGCTCGCGCACTCTTATGACCCAACCGGGCCATCTCACGGCGCAGTTCAGCGGCAATCAGTTGCGGGCTGTTCGCCTCGGCACGCCGCCACCAATCATCCAGCGCCAGAGGTGCATCTAAAGCAAGCCAGTTCTGAGTAAGCGGCATAGTCAGCTCAACTCGCTCACCGACAACCATATCTACTCGACGCTGCAGCTCGCTCACCTTTTGGCGTGCCTCACTGGCCTTAGCTCGCGCATTATCTAGACCCGCCTGAGCATCCAAAAAGTCAACCCGTGCCACCTCACCCTGCTCGAACCGCGCGCGCTGTACCAGTGCCAGACGCTCAAGCGCATCGACATCAGATTTCGCCAGACGTAACTCTGCCGCGGCCATTTCTTGAAAAAGCAGACCTTCAGCTAGACGCAGTAATAGATTTTGGTATTCGGCACGCAGATCTTGAACAAAAACCTTCTGCTCAACCCCAGCGCGGAGATACCACTGCCAGGCTTGGCGGTCGTAGACCACCTGCTCAAGACGAACCATGGAAGTGCGACTGACAAAGTCACTAGAACCCCCACGGTACACTTCATTCTCGGATTCCAAGACCTCTTGCTCGGTATATCGTTGATCGTGCGACAACATTAAATGAGGCTTGAGGGCACCGCGCGCCTCATCGTCCATATGACTGGACTGTTCAAAAACGGACTGAGCACGAAGATACTGAGCATCGTAACGCTCAGCAGCAGAAATAGCGGTCGTCAGGTCCAAGACTGCTGCATGCCCTGGAACTCCAGCCAAAAGTACACCCGCGAGACAAAATCTCTTTAATAAACTAGCCACTATCACCCCCAAAAAAACCCTTTCTGACACAGCGCATTAGCGCCTCTGCCAACTACGAGAGATTATTGTTATTATTATTTCTGTGGCTAAAACAGCCCCGTCACCATCAAAATATCACGCCTTTCTTTAAGACTGTCCACTAACTGGCCCTTGTGATTTTCACCTGAATAAAAACCAGTATAAACACTTTAATGAAAATTAGTATAAATTATGGCCACGCAGCTGTCACGAGCTAAATGACTGAAAACTGACAGTTATAACTAGGGCTGCAGCCGAAACATTGTTTATACGCAAAGCAATAATTTTATTAAATACTGAGGCTTAAAGCGCTACGCAATGAACGATCGGTAGCTGATTACCTTAGCCGAGACGCATTAGCCGGTCTGCATGGCTCCACCAGCGACGTAGATACCATATTCCGAACCCACCTGCATGGAATCATCCAGTCTTGGCTTCATTGCGCCCATCAGCCCCCGATGTATTTTCATTGTGGTGACGGCCTCATCACCCGGACCGGAAGCAGCCAAGGTATCCAAGTCAGCGGCAAAACTAATCAGAAGACCAAGGTTCGAAGGATTAATTAAAAGAGCCTTCTACTTTGATTAGCACATCATTTTCGCCTGGCGCTGGCATCTATCCATTAAAAATTTATAACTCTAATACGCCATCACTGGTTATTTTTGATCGTATTTCTTTTGAGCTTCGCTCTGACATTGTTGCTCTACTCCGAGTTTAAAATTTAAGTTTTATATTTGATCATTGATTGATAGCAAGTATGATATGGCCTTTAGAATGCTTTATACAAGTAGACACAATAATCATACTGGTATGTAAATATAGACTATGACTCAATGCAAAAGCCCAGTGACGACCGCCTTAAGCCTGATTGGCGGAAAGTGGAAAATAGCCATCATTTATAACTTGCGTGACAAGCCGGTGCGATTTGGCGAGCTAAAACGAATCCTAGCGCCTATTACTCAGCAAATGTTAACTAAGCAGCTGCGCGAGTTGGAAAGAGATCGATTGATTGATCGCAAGGTGTTTGAAGTAATACCGCCCAAGGTGGAATACTCCCTGACGGAATTTGGGCTATCTTTTATGCCGGTGTTAGTCTCTTTGTGTAAATGGAGCACTGAATATAAAGATCTGATGCAGTTCATCACTGAAGATAATCAGTCTTCATAACCACGCTTTTTGGTAAAGAGCGATACTTTCATTAAGCCTCTGCGCCGTGAACCCATTAAATAATAAAGACCTTAAATGGCAACACTACACCGAAGGGAGTAATTTCGATTACCCCATAGACTATTCCGATGCTGTTCTAAACGCGCGGTAAGATGGGCACTTGGAACTCTTGGCTAAATAAGAGCCAAATTGCTACTGCCATTTTCACCGGCACACTGCAGAGACAACCTGCTTGGTTTTCGAGGGTGAGCTTCAGGTTACCGATATTGATTTAGAAACTGGCAAAGAGCGGAGCAATCGCATAAGAATAGCGGGCGACTTTGCCCATAAAGAGCCGGGTGATGTGCATATGGAACAGGAAGGACCAGATGGTGCCCTGATACTGTTTAGTATTTATAACGCTGATGGGGAGGGGAAACTGGTTGAGGCTCTTACAAAAGATGGCAATCTTATGAGCACTTCAACTATAAAAAGTATTTTAAATCGGCGTTGATCTGCCATAAATCCCAGCAGCGCCTATTGACCACTTATAGCCTGGCTTATAGAGCTCTTAGCCCAGAATTAAAAAGCCCTTAGCCAAAGATTAAAGAGCCCTTTGCCAAAATTTAGTTTGATAGACAAAACCCAGATAGGCGCGAACAGAAAGTACATCCTCCTCCAACCAAACCTTACACTTATAACTGCCGCCCGTTTGCGGATCAAAAATAGTGCCTTGCTGCCAGATATTCTTCTTTAATGTAAGCCCATTAATAACTTCCAAACCAATGACCGACGTGCCATATAAATCACCTTCACACTTCTCGCAGAGCGGATTTTCCTCAGATTGATTATGTATGCTGACCACGGTTGCATATAACTTGCCATCTTCAATTTTAATCTCCACCGTCGATTGCAGCGTGCCAGCTTTATCAAAGGTATTCCAAAGCCCAGACGGATCGGCTGCGGATTCAGCCCACCCAGTTATGGCCCATAAAGATGTTATAAAAATAAATAGAACTCTCATAGATAGCATCTCTTATCCTCTAAATTGATTATGTAACGTTTTACTTGGCCCAGGAAAAAAGCGATTGGTCTGCTTTTGATAATCTGCATAACCGGGCCTTTTCTCGGCTGAAAAATGCTCAGATGGAACCGCACCAGTTATATAGACCAATGTGCGGTACATAAATCTCGAGGCCAGCAATAGCCCCAACCCAAGCAAATACCAAACCGGCTCAGTTTCAGAACCTCTCAGCGCCAACCAAGATGGAATTGCAGCGATTACCAAGCCATTCCAAACCATCCATTCAGCAAAGTAATTCGGGTGTCGGCAGTATTTCCATAGGCCAATATTGCACACCTGACGTTGCTTACCCGCCTTCTTCATGGCCTGAAGAAAACGTACCTTTTGCAAGTCAGCAATAGATTCCATAGCAAAGGCCAAAATCCAGACAACCAGCCCCACTATCTCCAGCAGTAGAAATTCTTCACTATTATTCGAGGCAATAATAAATACGGGGAACGCCAAAAATGAGGCATTCGCTAGCCCTTGAGAAATTGCATCCACCTGTAAAGCTAGGCCTGTATTATCTTTGCCCTCTTTTTCCCAAACAATGCGCTGATATTGATAGCGAGGGAATTCCTTCTTTAATAGGCCTAGTTGCCACATTTTTAAGGCACCCAAACCCATACGCAGCCCAACCAAAATAACCACCGCACTCACAATAAGAGACCGCAGCCAATAACCTTCGCTATACACCAAGCTAACAATGCCAAGTAAGACCAGACCCCAGGGCCAGCCAATATCGACATAGCTCATGCGCCCGGTGCGCCAAATGGGAATGCATACCACTAGAGTGAACAGAACTGTCTGGCCCAAACCATTGAGAACTGCCAGGCTAAAAAATGTTGAGGTGGATAAAATCAAAAGCAACCCTAAAAGGAAAGGGTAAAGCGGGCGAAAGTAGTGCATATAATGTCTCTTGAATTCAGTCTCTAAGCCTTAGAAATATTCTTATACTGACAGGCTATTGCTTACAGGCTGTGTGAATTATTGTTTTAATCGGTCTCTAGTCGAATGTTCTTTTGCTTTTAATCCTAGGTGGTTAGAGGCAGCCGCTAAACCGAACACAGGCATACTGCCATAGATAGCCCCCGCGTTGTCAGGCTCTATCTCATAGGTCTGATGCCAATAACCAAAGGTACAGTCAAGTTGAGTCTGCACCGCTAATTGTTGCCAAGACTTAAGATAGGGTTGATTCTTATCATGGGCAAAGGTTTCCAATGATCAAAGTCCTTCCAGTATTGCAGTATACCTTTACTCCGCCAATACAGGTATAAATAGCCGCAAAGGTAACCTTCTGGTGGGCTTATTTTTAGATGAATGCACAACCTTAATGTTTTAAACGTCGGTGAAAGCCATCTGTGTAAGGCCGGCAATCGATTAACCCGCATGCCTATCGCAAACAGGATAATTGGGGCAGCCACTTCTGCGGTATATCTCCCCGAAAAAACCCCCTTCATACTAGACTCCACTCTCTGTATCATTCCGGGCATCCTGTATATCAGCATTCTGTGACATACTAGCCACGCAGCCTAATTGGAACAATAGAAGAGTAAAGAATTGATATGAACGAAAAAAGCGACCTTTCAGCCAACGCAATGATTGAAGACAACGAGCCTGGGTGCACCAACACAAGCTGTTGTCCTCCCAAAACGCCTATTACACGGGATGCTCCAAAGACTGGGCGCAATGACCCCTGTATCTGTGGTAATGGCCGTAAATTTAAAAAGTGCTGTGGCAGAAACTTATAATTTATCTTAAGCCATTTGATCCAAGATTAACCATTTTATGTCTCACCTAAAAAAACACTATGCCTCGTATGGCGTGCTAATTAGAGTTAGCTGAATACGGTGATAAGGAATGTATATTGAGATTTTCAAGCTAAAGTAGCTTTTAGACTGCCTTGCTCGTTTTCTTATCAAAAGATGTAAAGGCAGCAGAACTCTCAGAATATTTAGTTTCCCCTTGGCGCATAGGTTGATTTGACGGTTTTTACACTACCCACAGCAGAATAAAGGAAGGCACGCAGCAGACGAAAATACTTAATAATTGATTGCCAATCGTTTGTATTAGTAGAGCTGTTCCAGCGATACGGTTTCGCCGCACTCCAGGGTATGAATAAGCGCGCTAATCTTGCGGTTAACCGGAACCTGAATACCTAAGATCTCAGCGCGCTTTACGACAGCTTGGTTAAGAAACTCAATTTCGGTTTTTCGACCCAATTTAATATCCTCCCACATTGAAGAGCGCGCAAGGGGATCGATATCCAACATTGCCTTAGCCAGACGCAGGAATATCCAATTGGGCAAACTTAGAATAGCTGGCATTAGGCTGGGCTTTACCGCGGTAAACTGCACCAACTCAACCCCCTCTGCTGCTGCCACAGCAAGCCATTCACGCTGAGCTGCGGCATATACCCTGCGCAGCTTACGATTCTCTAACTGGGTTTTAATAGGCTGATCTGCAACGGCATTAAGCGCATTGTTTAGGTTGAGCAGCAATTTACCATAGATAATAGGTTGCATATCGGTATGCAGCTGACAGGGAAAACCAATGGCACCCAACTGCTCGGCAAGCTGTTCTGTCACCGATGTCTGGTGAAATAGAAATGTTCCCTCAGTACCGCGGTGGAAATGCGCATTGTCCAGGCTCAGGATATTAAAGGGTGTGATGCCCTGCTTAAGCTTATCGCTCGGCAACTGGTGCCGAATAAGCTCCAGACTGCCGAGGCCATTTTGCATAAAAAACAACTGGGCACCATTTTCGGCAAGCTGTCTTAAATCAGACATAGCGGCTTCGAGCTGATGACACTTCAATGTCACAAATACCGCATCAAAGATTTCATCTGCCAACTGTGTAATCAGCCCAGTTGGCATAACCTTTTCATTCTGGCCCTTATAGTCAGTAAGGGTTATACCCCCAGCATCAACAATCGAATCACAAATACGCTGGCGACAAACTAGGCTAACCTCATGGCCGCAGAGCTGTAAAAGCCCACCCAGATAACAGCCGGTAGAGCCAGCGCCATAAATTGCTAGTTGCATGCGGTCACCTCAAAATACATTTCCAATTATTATATTGTCTTATTATTAAGCCTCAGCAACCCTGAGGTTAATAATAAAGGTTTGCCGCTAAATGCTTAGATCGCGAAGATTGTAATCCTTTAATTCCGCCTTGACTGTCTTGTTCCAATGAAAGGTCTTGCCTGAATCTATAAATGGCTGATACTGATAAGACGGCTCATCGGGGAAGCGCTGTTTACGCGCATCGATTGCATAACCCAGGGGTTTGGAGCGCTCTTCGATCAATGCATCGTCATAGAACATAGGTTCACTATACAAACCAGGCCCCTGAACCCCCAATACAGATGAACGCCGGTGAAAACCAAAGTTCACCGTTACTCTGGGTTCAAAGCCGCAGTTGGGAAATGATCCGTGGAGCAGCTGGCGATTACAAATAATCACATCGCCCGGATTACAAACCAGTGGAACCATGCCTTCAATACGCTCACTGCCAGATTCCTCGATCAACTGCTTAATATCAATTTTGCCCACCTTATGGCTGCCCGGCTTAACCCAAACACCATTGACTGCCGTGCTGCCATAGACCTGGGCCATAAAGTTAAAGCCATGAATTCCCTCATCAAAATTCTCACTCTCCCAATGGGTATTGCCATCCTGATGCCAAGATACTGCGGCGCCAACACCGGGGTCTTTGATAAATAGGCTCTCGTTAAAGGGGGCAAAGTCCACACCATTAATTGACTCGGCCACGCGCAGCAACTGAGGATGGCCATAGACTCTCAAGCAACTCTCTGAAAACTGTAAAGAGCCTAACAAAATAAAGGGCGCATACGCTGGTGCCGATTCACTGGCCTCTGGTTCAAATAACTTTACCTGATGACGACCGTTAGCAAGCTCTGTACCGCCCAGAGGATCACCCAAGGGCTTAGACCACACAAGATTGGGGCCAAGGCAATCCGCTCCCAGTGCCGGTTTGCCATCTTTAGTTAGCTTGCCATTGGGCTCGGCAGGGTAGGATTGACGTATGCTATCCAAATCACTTTTTATATCCTCTAGCTCATCTTGAGCTAACACGTTCTCAAAGATATAGAAGCCGTATTTAGAGTAGGCACTCAATATATCTTCCGCTAGGCTACCGTTTTGATCAAAGCGGATAGCGCCGCGGTTATTTAAATCATAGGCGTTTCGCTGACCCTCAATTAGATAGTCGCGCATAGCATCAGCATCTTCGCCATAGTGGGCTGCACAGGCTTCGATTGATTGGCTGATATCTTGTTTCATAAATAGGCCTTTGTTAATATTTTTTTTGGTTTTATTATATTTCCTTTATTTTTAGCAATTTTAATAGGTTATTAAAACTGTGGTCAAGATTTTTCTCAGGAGGCCGTCAATTGGGTAGTCAAGTCATAGCTCGAGGAAACACCACCCGCCAAGCAAATAAAAAATTGCGTCGCCAACATATCCTCGATATGGCTAAAAACCTAATAGCAGCAGATGGTTTTGAGGCATTTACTCTGACTCAGCTGGCCAAAGAGGCTGGCGTATCCGCGCCTACAATCTATAACCTATTTGGCAAGAAAAATGATATTTTCCATGAATTGGTGGCAGAGATGGTTGAGACCATCGGTGTGGCTATGTCTAATCCTGACACATCCGACCCCATTGAAGGCGCTGAAGTATTTACCGATAACTTGCTGCACCTGTATGAAAAGGATCAGGCTTTTTATCGCGCTGCTTTTATAGCTGCAGACCGAACAGGACTATTTGACCATGAATTGCCGACGGGAATCTTCCGCCAGTCATTGCAAATAGCGCAACGTATCTGTGTTGCAGCCCTAGAAGACGGCTGCCTTCAAGGCAATATCGAAAGCGTAAAACTTGCGGAGCAACTTTTTGCCTGCCAACGGCTCGCTCGCCAAGACTGGGTCAATGGCTATATAGATTTGAAGCAATATCGCCAACAGGTTTTGATGGCAATGTATATGACCTATGCCGCCGATGCCAGCCCCGACTTTCATAAAAGGCTCTGCGCAAAAATCCACCAGCTAAACAATAAATAGCGGTTAAATCTGTTCGAGTTTCCGACAAATTGCGGGTGCAGCCTCGTACAGGCAAGAGTAATGGGACAGGCCCTGCATAAACTCAACAGAACCAGAACCAGGAATGGCTTCAGACAGATACGATGCCATAGCGGGAGGTGACCAGTTATCTTCGCTACCCTGCCAAATGCTGACACTGGAGCAATAGTCTGCGAGGTCTCCAGGCCAGGTTACATAAAGATTTATATCCCTGATATAACCCTTAACTCTGCTTTGGAAGCAGTGCTTCAGCATCGCGCTAATATCAGAGTGAAATTCAGACCGGCTTAGCAGCTGCTTATCTGCATCAGCAGCACTGGCAAACAACATATTCACAAGTAGCGAGGGAGCCACCGCGGCTAAGAGCTTTTGAACGCGGGTGAGCAGCGAGAAAATAAATGGGCTTTTTATAGCCAGCTTAAATACCAGCCCACCTGCCATGCTATCTAAAAAACCACCGCCAATTAGCGGCGCGCCAGGCGAAATTAAATGTGTCTGACCCAACTGGCCCTGCAAAATTTTGCCTACCTCAAGGGCAATATGAGCACCGATTGAAAAGCCAATAATATGCACAGGTTGGCCAGCCGCTTTATGTCTAATCTGTTGAGCGAGTTGCTGATAATAGGTGTCAGGATTGTCTGTACTGTCTATCGCGAATCGATCAAAGGCTAATATTCTTAAGTTGTGATCTTTGGCGTGGCTATCAAATATGGCGCTTTCTTCGGGAGAACCGGGAGCCCCATGAAAGTAGACCACCAGCTGTCCGCTACTGTTTCCATATTCAATATAGTCCATACAATACTCCGAATAACACTTAGTAGTAGGGCTGCAACAATCCAGTCTATATAAGATAAGCAGATTACATTAACAGGATCTGGCAGCTTTTATTTTTTATAGTGTAACCTTTACTTCCCTAATTTTGCATGGTAAGTTTACGTTACATTATCTTTTAAGAGAAAACCTATGACCGATCTAATCCCTATTTTAGGCATAATCACTGGCATTACTGTGCCTGTGGCAGTCTTTATCTGGCTGTATTTGGAGGGCAAAGGAAAGAGAGAAACTATCCTGCAGATTGCTAGGAATATGGATGACCCATCCAAAGTGGAGGATTTGCTAGGTATTTTTGATGAAAGAAAAAAACAGCCAATCGATTATCGCAGAGGCGGTGTAATCACCCTGTTTGTCGGTATTGGCCTATACCTTCTCGGTTTTACCGCGATGGGACCTTTCTTTGAGGGCATTGGGCTGCTGGTGGGCGCTATAGGAATAGGCACTATGATTGCTGGGTATCTCTACCCTAATACCAGCGCAGAATTAACCGATGCCGTTGAAAAGTTTGAAGAGCAATAAACCTTGGGTAAACACCACAAAAAACTTTTAAACAATCTTGAAGACCTTAGAAAAGCTACCGGTTTAACTCAGCAAGAGCTTTCGGAAAGTGCTGAGGTCTCAAGAAAAAGTATTAATGCCATTGAAAATGGAATCTATGTTCCCTCGACTGTTCTGGCATTAAAAATTTCAAAAACCCTTAATTGCTCGGTGGAAGATCTATTTCAATTGCCTTGATTTCACAGCTGAGTCGATTTAGTTGTCCATAAAGTCGAGGGTCAAAAGCAGTCGGCGTGTTTGATCTGGCAACTGGGGTGAGCGGTGAATAAGCCCCGCCCCTTGATTTCCNNTTTACTGCGATCAGCAGCATGGTGTGGAAGCCATTCTGTGGCCACACCCTGATAGGTTGTAATCAGTCGGCAGGGAACCTTATCGACATGAAACCTTGGACACATGGCGCGATCCAGTGCTGTCAGTCTCAAGCCGGTACGTCTGAGGTCAAATAGGCAGCAGAACATATCTACTAGCTGTGCAATATCTTCGCTCAGCGTTACTGCCATTGGCGTTGGCCCTAATGCTTTCAAAACAGCGGCATTAGCGTCTTGCGGTGTGACCACTAGGGATGCTTGCAGTGTCGGGTTTGTATCAAGGATGCTATCAGCGGCCTCTATCAGCGCATGGGCAAGTGAGCGCTGCCAGATGGCGATATTGAGGTGCTCTTGATAAATATTAGTCAGCACCTCGAGTTGGCTTCCCTCGATACTTGGCCATATTTGTTTTGCGGGCACTGGAGTCTTAGTAATTGAGGTTAACGGGTTCATGCATTTTCCGTCCATGCAGGAAAGGGATCACTTAAAGTTGCCCAGTACTGTTTGCCTTTAAGCAATTCATCTTCTGATAACAGACAGTCATCTAGGGCATTTAACATGGCTTGCTGATCAAGCCCTTGACCGATAAAGACTAATTCTTGGCGCATATCGCCAAAAGGCTCTTCCCATTGCATCTTGATGGTGGCGATTGAATCTTCGTCTGTAGGCCAGTTGTGTTCCGGAACGGCTTTCCAGAACATGCCGGCAAAGCCATAGCGGGCAATGCCGCCTGCCTGACTCCATTGGCCGGCAAATTCAGGGCGAGTAGCCAGCCAGAAGTAACCTTTAGACCGAATCAGTTTGCCAAACTGCTCTGTACCATGAACAAACTGGTGGAACTTTTCCGGGTGAAACGGGCGGCGAGCAACATAGCTGAAACTGCTGATGCCATATTCTTCAGTTTCCGGAACATGTTCCCCGCGCATCTCTTTAAGCCAGCCCGGGGCCTCCTGTGCGCGCTCAAAATCGAATAGACCTGTGCTGAGCACCTCGTCGACAGGCACCTGGCCCTGACTAATAGGAATGACCTGGGCATGGGTATTAAGGCTTTTAAGAATAGCCTTTAGCCTCTCAACATCACTCGTTTGGACCAAATCTATTTTGCTAATAAGCAGCACATCGGCAAATTCGACTTGATCTGCGAGCAGATCGGCGACGCTGCGCTCATCGTCTTCACCCAAAGATTGACCAGATTCTTGTAAATATTTGGCTTCATCGTAATCTTTCAAAAAATTGACCGCATCAACTACGGTGACCATGGTATCCAGCGTTGCCACATCAGATAGTGAAACACCCTCTTCATCCGCAAAGGTAAAGGTCTCAGCAACTGGCAAAGGCTCTGAAATACCTGTTGACTCAATCACCAGATAGTCAAATCTTCCGTCTTTGGCCAGTTTATTGACTTCCAGCAGTAAGTCCTCACGCAGGGTGCAGCAAATACAACCGTTACTCATTTCGACTAATTTTTCTTCGCTATGGCTTAGAGAAACTTCGCTTTTTACCATCGCTGCATCGATGTTGATATCGCTCATGTCATTGACAATAACCGCAACTCTTTTGCCTTGGCGATTATTAAGGATGTGGCTAAGCACAGTTGTCTTGCCCGCACCAAGAAAGCCAGAGAGCACAGTCACAGGTAGTAGATTTTTCATTCAAGAGTGTTCCGATTTATTGTAGTTTGCAGTTTAGCGACGAGATGATACAACATATCATTTCTGCCTCACAACTGCTTCCTTACAACATTCATAAGTCACGCGAGAAACCCCGGTGATCTCATTGATAATGCGACTGGAGACTATCTCTAGTAGCTTAGAAGGAAGGTCTGCACAGCAAGCTATCATAAAATTGATAACCTCCTGCGCAAGCAGGGCAATCATCCATTTTTAGAAGCGCGCATCACCCTCCTCTCCCACAGACTTAATTGGCAGGAATACGGCAAAGGCCTGAATGGACCAGCTGACTTAATGGTCAGAAGTACGCAGCTTTTATGCGCAAAATTAACTAGCGACGCAATAGTAATGGATGTACAGTGAAGATGGTTAAAGGCATGTGATATCCAAAAAAATAGCCAAACCATAAAATGCAACATCGCATAAATAATATAGGGGATAACTTATGAAAAAACTTACTCTCAGTTCGTACACTGCGGCAGCGACGCTGGCTTTGGCCGCAAGTGCTCCTGCACTCTCGCAAAATTTAACGCTCGAGGAAATCATCGTCACCGCAACTAAGCGCGCCGAAGGACTGCAAGAAGTCCCAATCGCTATCTCAGTAATGAGCGGACAGGAAATTAACGCCAAAGGGCTGACTAAAATGGAAGATCTTTCCGCCTACATGCCCAATGTGCATGTCGCTGAAGCCAGTGGCGGGACTAACCTCTTTATCCGCGGTATAGGGTCAGGCGTAAACTATGGCTTTGAACAGTCGGTCGGCACATTTGTCGATGGAGTCTACTTTGGCCGTGGCCGAAGTGCACGTGGAAAATTCCTTGACCTAGAGCGCGTTGAGGTCTTGAAAGGGCCACAATCGACTCTATTCGGTAAAAATACCATTGCCGGTGCGATCAATATTACTACAGGCCAACCAACCGAGGAGTTCGAAGGCTATATCAGTGCAGGATACACCAGTGAACTCGAAGCCAAGACATTGAGTGGCGTAGTGTCCGGCCCACTAAGCGATTCAGTTCGCGGACGTTTGGCTGTGCGTAGCTATGAAGATAAGGGCTATGTCAGTAACTTGACAGAATCGGGCGTAGACGGTCCGCAAAACGACAGCGTTTATGTTCGAGGAACCCTTGCGATTGACCTTTCAGAGGATTGGACTGCTACTATTAAAGCAGAACTTGGTACTCATGATGTAAAGGGTCGACAGGAAATAATTACACAAGCTAATCCTTTAGCAACCAGTCTCTACTCGGGCGCTTCCGGAGCAGATAATTTTGAAGCGGGATTAGGCTACAATAATTACCAGCAGAATATTGCTGACCTGCCGCTATTTGATGACACTGAGTCGAGCATAATGCAGGTAACCCTTGATGGTGCTATCGGTGAATATGGCGTTAAAGCTGTTATTGCCTATGCCGATTACGAGTTTACCAACAGCCTGGATTCTGACTACGGCCCGTTAAGATTAATTAACCGCGCTCGTAACGAAGAGCACGAGCAAATTAGCGCCGAGTTTATTCTCAGTTCACCAAGCGATGAAACTTTTGAATATATCGCTGGCGCATACTACCAGACGGAAGAACTCTCTCACGACCGTTATAGTCATGTTGCCCCCTCAGGTGCCCCTGCACTTCAAGGTGGTATTTTTAACCAACTGAATACTTTAGGTTTTTCTGCGGGATATCTAGGTGGTAACTTGGATCCGATAGCCGACAACGGAGTTATAGATGGCACTGCCACAAACACACTTGAGCAAGATGCCGACAGCTGGTCTGTATTTTTCGATGGGACCTACAACATTAGCGATACCTTGCGTATTACGGCGGGTTTACGCTACTCGGAAGATGATAAAGAAATGTCTAAGAGCGCGGCGATATGTCACTTGGACCCATCAGTCGCCTCATTTGAATTTAGCGCCGACAAAACTTGCGCGGAAGACCCTAACCAGAAGTTATTGCCAGCTCAGCTAGCACTTGTCTACAGCGCGGGACTTAACCTTGCTAAACCTCATGCCTACACCCGTGAGCGCAGCGAGGACCATGTTACAGGTCACGTTAACTTACAGTGGGACATGAGTGATGAAACCATGGTCTACCTTGAGGTGGGTAATGGATATAAAGCGGGCGGATTTGACGAAGACAATGGCTTGGGCCGGGAACTAGAAACAGTCAATGGCGTTACTGACGATCTAGCCGACTTTGAAGACGAGACAGTAGACACCATCGAAATTGGCGCCAAGATCAATCTCGCTGATGGTCGTGGACGTTTGAATATTGCTGCATTTTCCAGCACCTATGAAGATGTTCAGGTCTCAACCTTTGACGGCACTGCCGGCTTTGTTGTAGGCAACGCAGCCGAATCAGAGGTACAGGGTATCGAAGCAGACGTTCTCTACCGCGCAACTGAAGAAATTACCATTAATGGTGCATTTGCCTATATGGATGCGACTTACAAATCCTACCCTGGTGCCGGCTGTAACGTCGCGCAAGTGATAGCCAACGGCGGTCCTAAGGGATGTACACAGGATTTGACTGGCAAGCAATTGCAGTTTGCTCCCGAGTACACTGCCAATGTAGGTATTTCCTATGCTACTGAGTTATCCTCTGGCCTGTTACTAAATGCTGCATTGGACTATAACTGGACAGACGATGTGATCGTAGCTGCAGATATGGATGAAAACTTGATTCAGGATAGCTATGGCAAACTTAATGCACGCATCTCATTAGCCAGCGGTGATCAGTGGCAACTTTCGCTGATCGGAAAAAATCTTACCAGTAAGGATACTTTTATGTGGGGCAATGATATCCCACTTGGAAGTCTGGGATTTAACAACTCTTTCTTCAAGATGATAGATCCACCGCGCACTGTTGAACTTGTCGCCCGCATGAACTTCTAAGAAATAATCTTAGATTTTTTAAAAACCGCGGTCTAGGCCGCGGTTTTTTTATGTCTGATTTTTCGGCTTTGCCCTGATAGGTGCGGTGTTGATTCATATGAAAATCATAGCTTCGCTTACTTGAAGTACCTGAGAGATTGGTTTTTGACCTGTCACTACCTATTGTCCGCCCCGAATATAGACCTAGGTTAGTGCTTCATAAAAAATGCGCAACATACGGGACCCTTACCTCTGTGGGGTTTTAAAAAGTAAGCTCTGCATGGTGAATCAGCGTGCATAACAAGGTGAACAAATACTTACCCGCTGTTATGGGGGAAAACAGCGGCTTAAGCCTGCATGCGCCCCGCAATCATATCTTGTCGAACCAACCTTACAACGCATCTATCCAGACTTTTACTATGGCCTGATCCTCACAAGACCTCAATCCTGCTCTCGGATGACGCTGGTTGGGGTATGGTATAAATACACAGTTACGGCTAAAACAAAGCTAGCCGCCTCGGCAGCTGAAATAGCGGCAACAAAACGATAATCCGATAACAGCATATAAGACAGAATCAGTAATCCCGCAGGCATAATCAAACTGCGGCAGCTGGCCACGAGTGCCGATTGAAACGGCAGGTGCACTGCAGTGAGGTAACCGGATATCAGCATAGTAAAACCGGCAAAAATAAACACCGGCCAAACATAGGCGACAAACTCTAATGCCAGCGCAAGGGTCTCGCTGTCTCGCTCAACATCAATAAACAGGCCGATTAGTGATTCACTACCAGCGATCAATAGACTGATAATACCTGCACTGACCCCTACAATCATGATACCGGCGGTACGCAAAAATGCCCAGATTCTCTGGGGGTTTCGTGCACCAAAATTTTGTGAAATGATCACCTGAATAGAGTCTGAAATGGCAAAGTACGCCATAAATCCGATAAACAACAGATAGTTGACCAATGTAATGGCTGCCACACCTGTGACGCCCGCACGTTGAATAAGCATCCAATTAAAAATAAAGCCAATCAGCGCGCCAGACACTTCATTAATAAATTCAGAGATCCCGTTATAGGCGGCCTGAAAGACCTCTTGCCAATTTTCTTGCCACAACCCAAAAAATATTTTTCGTTTTGGGTGAAAAAAATAAAGCAGCATCACCAAAAGGGACATTAC